>Ga0302320_10004040_pt1 | contig 33513 bp, 25 predicted proteins | sample Bog_T0_3_FD_202130 | JGI IMG/M metagenome (GOLD analysis project Ga0302320, IMG submission 202130) | Peat permafrost microbial communities from Stordalen Mire near Abisko, Sweden - Bog_T0_3 | ecosystem: Environmental > Terrestrial > Soil > Wetlands > Peat | place: Sweden: Abisko, Stordalen Mire... | reverse complement strand
AGTATTAGCTGAAGTTGCAGAAGTGTCGGAAAACACTTGTTTTACGTCACCACTAAAGAAGAATTTCCGCCAGGACGGACGTTCATCCCCAAATGGCGGCTGATGACACGACTGCTTGTTCTACCCCCAATCGGAGGCCTGAAGAGTCGCCTGCAAGCGCTCTTCGCCCTCCTGGCGCTTATAGGCACGAATCAATTCATTGACAACAGCCGCCGATAAGGCACTGTCGCCACTGCGAAAACGAATCTGAAGCAGGAGGGTTCGCGGGATTGTCTGCACACGGAGATGGGTTCTGAATCGCTCGAGAAGATCGGCTTGCGCCTTGGGACTGGGAGCATCCGGGCGGAAGTTGTCAAACTCATTCGAGAACCAGCCTAGAAAGGCCTTGGCGTCGTAAAGCTTCAGATTCTTAATTACAGTCCATGCCAATTGGTCGCTGCGAAAAACGTTGGCGAGTGTCTCCTGCTGTATCGTGGCGGAAAGCACATTGGCAGCAGCAGAAGCCTCCGGCGGTCCCAGACTCAAAGAGGTCGCCGGCGAAGTGCGCAACGCAATTCTGGCTCTGGACTCATATTGCTTCGGGGCAATCAGGCAATAGACCAGGCAACTCAGCAGCAAGACGCCCATCACCCATGCAATGAACTGCCTTCGATGAGCCAGCGTGCGAACCAAGTCGCGTAAAGAAAAGTCAGTCCCTTGCAGGCGGAGATCGGACGACGGCCCGAGATTGGATTCAACGGCATTCTCTCGACGGGTTTCAGGAAAGTCAGACAAAGGCCGGGAACCTCATTCCAAAAGGTTCTCCCGCAGGCAAGCCTGTAGGATGCGAATGGCCCAAATTGTTGAAAAGGAAATCCCGAACAGTCTGATCGATTCCTTGCCATCCGTCAACAGCTACTTTAGGGAATTGTCACAAAAAACGGCCGGGGGTGAAGTTAGGTGGGTATTGCAGATCACTCATGGGGTTCGCAATCCAATTGCCGTTTCAAAGGATACGGACTTCAGCGCCTGCACAAATCTAAAGGAATGCTCGCCTTTGGAACGCTTTCGTAATTTTGACCCGAATATTGGGTGCCCCAGGTCCCCGATTTTGGGACCTGGGAAGATACAAATCGATAAAGAATCTTCATTGAGGTCCTGCTTTCCCTGGTCTCAGAATCGAGACCAAGGGCGCCCAGCGAATCTATTTTCAGAGGTGAGAGACCATCATGCGCCCGTGGTCCGGTACCACTCCACCGTCTTCCGCAGACCTTCCTTGAAGTCCACAATGGGCTTGTAACCGAGCAACTCCCCCGCCAAACGAATGTCTGCCAGTGAATCCTTGATGTCGCCCGAACGACCCGGAGCATAAGCAGGCACTCCGCAGTATCCCGTCAACCCGCGCAAGAGAGCGAACGTCTCATTGAGCGTGATGCGGGCGCCGGTGGCCGTGTTCATCATTCTGCCTGAAACCTTTTCCGCTGGAGCCGCCGCTGCCAGCAGATTGGCATGGACCACGTTGTCGATGAAGGTGAAGTCGCGGCTGTGTTCGCCGTCGCCATAGATCGTCGGCTGCTCGCCCGCCAGCATCTTGCGGCAAAAGATCGCCAAAACCCCGGAGTAGTGCGAAGTGGGGTCCTGGTAGGGACCAAAGACATTGAAGTAGCGCAGAGTCACCGTCTCCAACCCATACACTCTCGTGAACGCACGCAAGTACTGCTCCCCCGCCAGCTTGGCCACCGCATACGGCGAGATGGGATTGGGAAGCATCTCCTCGACTTTGGGTAACGTGGGCGTATCTCCATAGGCCGAGGACGAACCGGCATAGACGACCCGGCGCACGCCGGCTTCTTTGGCTGCTACCAAGACATTCAACGTGGCGTTCACGCAGCATTCGTTGGTGGCCACGGGGTCTGCCACCGAGCGCGGAACCGACGCCAGAGCCGCCTCATGGAACACAATTTCAACTCCCGCACAAGCCTTTGCGCACACGGCGGGGTCGCGGAGGTCGCCTTCGATGAACTCCATCGCCTCTAGCCCGATCAGATTGTGCTGTTTACCTGTAATGAAGTTGTCGATACCGCGTACGGACTCGCCGCGCGCCAACAGCGCTGCGGCAATCGAACGACCAATAAACCCGGCCGCTCCAGTCACTAGGTATTTTGCCAAGAGAATCTCCTTTGCCCGCGGAAAAAAGTCACAACCTGTTTCTTTTCTGTATTGAGAATACAACTTTATGATGCGCGGAACCTCAGTCCGGTGGTCGAACCGTACTACAATCCGAACATGACAAATTTGACCATCAGTCGTCTCGAAGAACTAAAGCATAAAATGGAAACCCGCGAGGCGCGCATCGGCATCGTCGGCATGGGCTACGTGGGATTGCCGTTGGCGCTGCTCTTCAGCGGCGAGCGCTTCCGCGTCACCGGCTTCGATGTCGCTGCGGATAAAGTAAAGACCCTCAACGAAGGCGGTTCCTATATCGTCCGTATACAACCTTCCGAAATCCAGGAAGCTCAGAAATCCGGGTTCCGTGCAACGGCGGATTATGCCGAAATCGAACAGATGGATGCCGTCATCATCTGTGTTCCGACTCCACTCAACGAGTTCCACGAGCCAGACCTCAGCTACGTGACGGGGACCGTCGATTCCCTCGCCCCGCACGTCCATGAGGGGCAGCTGATTATTCTCGAAAGCACAACCTATCCCGGCACCACCGAAGAAGAGGTCGCACCCCGTCTGGAGGCCGGCAACCGGCTGGGCCTGAAACTCTCGCGCACGCTGGATGGGCCCGGCCTGCACGTAGCCTTCTCGCCCGAGCGCGAAGATCCCGGCAACGACACGGTCGCTCGCCATGATATCCCCAAGGTCGTGGGTGGCTGCGGTCCCATTGCCTCGGAACTGGCCGCCTCACTCTACGGCGCCATCTTCCGCAGGGTCATTCCTGTGAGCAGCCCCTCGGTCGCCGAAATGACCAAGCTGCTCGAGAACATCTACCGCTGCGTCAACATCGCCCTGGTCAACGAACTCAAGCAACTCTGCATGAGGATGGGCATTGATATCCATGAAGTGATCGACGCCGCCAAGACCAAGCCTTTCGGCTTTCAGGCTTTCTATCCCGGCCCAGGGCTGGGCGGACATTGCATTCCCATCGATCCGTTCTATCTCTCCTGGAAGGCCAAGCAGTTCGACTTCAATACCCGCTTCATCGAACTGGCCGGCGAAGTCAACATCAACATGCCTTACTTCGTCATCGATCAACTTGCCAATGGCCTCAACGAGCAATGCAAGTCCATCAAGGGCTCGAAGATTCTGGTTCTCGGCCTTGCCTACAAGCGGGACATCGACGATTTGCGGGAATCGCCCTCGCTGACCATTCTGGAGTTGCTCCGCGACAAAGGCGCACTGGTCTGCTACAACGATCCCTACTTCGCGAAGGTCGGTCACGGTCGTCACTATGACCTCAACATGACCAATACGCCCCTCGACAACCTCGGCCAGTACGACGCCGTGATGATCGTAACCGACCATACGTCCTACGACTACAAAGCAATCGTCGAACAATCCAACCTGATCATCGATACGCGCAACGCGACCAAGGGCATCGTCTCGCCCAAGATCGTGCGCTGCTAAAGAGTCTTCTACAGAGAAACTGAAATGGGATACCAGGTCCCTCGTTTGAGATCTGGTATCCATTGAATCCATCCGCAGGAGTCACCTGATGGCCATCGACATGCAAGGTCTTTGTCCGCTCCTTCAAGTTTTCGACATGCCCATGTCGCTGCGCTTTTACCGCGACATTCTGGGCTTTGAGATCGTCAGCACATCGCCGCCCCGTTCTCCCGACGATGTCGATTGGGCCTGGCTCAAGCGCAACGACGCGGCCGTCATGCTGAACTCCGCCTATGAGCACGACAGCCGTCCCTCCGCGCCCGCCTCAGCCCGCATCGCAGCGCATGAAGACACCTGCCTCTACATCGGCTGTCCCGACGTGGACCAGGCATTTCTCGAACTATCCGGCAAGGGTCTGACGCTCAACCCTCCCAAGATCGCGAATTACGGCATGAAGCAGCTTACCCTGAAAGACCCTGACGGATTCGGGATCTGCTTCCAGTGGTTAGCCTAGAGTGAAACCAGAGTTCCTGTGGCCCGGTGAGTTTCGTGCAAGGTCGCCGCTCCTTGATAGTCGCGTCGACTTTAGGGCAGTGCCTTCGAGATGCAGCAACTCTGGTTTCGCTATAGTTCCTTGACCGCGTGATCTGGAAGTTTCGCCCACAAAGGATGGGTGCCCCATTTCCCCGATTTTGGGGCATGGGAAGGCACAAGTCTATCCATTCGAGATTTTAGAGCCAATTTGCGGTTTTGAAGTTGCTGTATCTTAGAGTGGTTCGCTATGACACATCCCTTCGGCCTTCTCGCTGAACCTCGACGCTTTTCCCTCGCGGAGACTCTTCTCTTCGCCGCGCTGTTGATCGCCTCTGCCACTGCTTTCTGGCTTCGGTTTCGCAAAGTTCTCTCCAGAATTCTTGCGGCCAAGCCCGACGCCGATTTTCATCTCTTCCCGCTCTACCCGCGCCTCCGCGATTTCGCCTGGGAAGTCCTCTGCCAAGCCAAAGTCGTCCGCCAGCGCCCGCTTCCCGGCCTTGCGCACGCCTTTGTCTTCTGGGCTTTTCTCGCTTTTGCACTGGTCACCCTCAATCACTGCGCAGCCGGATTCGGCATCGCGTTTCTGGATTCATCCTCTTGGATAGGCCGCATCTACTTCGATCTGGCCGCGCTCTTTGCTGTCGCCTGCGCCGTCAGCATTGCCGGCCTCTTCGTACGCCGCTTCGCGGCTCGGCCTCCATGGCTGGGCAAGAAAGTGTCCATAGGGTCGGGCGCAATTGCCGGACTGATCTTTGTCCTGATGATCAGCTATCTATGCGCGTTTTTTGTGGCTGCCGACAGCCCGGAAGCAGGAATTCTGTGGTGGGTGCACACCCTTGCGCTGCTGACTTTTCTCCCTCTCATTCCTCATACCAAGCACCTTCATCTGGTGCTCAGCCCGTTTTCGGTATTCCTCACGCGAGGCGGTTTCAGCCGCATTCCACCTTTGAGTGGTGATGAAGATTTTGGACTTGTGGCTGCAACCGACCTGACTCGCCTGGCAGCCTTGCAAGCTTACTCGTGCGTGGAATGCGGCCGCTGTACCGAGCACTGCCCCGCCGCCACGACTGGAAAGACGCTCAACCCCAAGGAGGTGATTCTCGGCTTGCGCGACGCACTGAACGAACCCGGCCCCGCTTCCCTTTTAGGCCGGTTCATTCCGCAGGAGGCGCCCTTTCAGTGCACCACCTGCGGAGCCTGCGAGTTTCAGTGCCCGGTGGGTGTCGAACACCTGCCCATCCTGGTTGGCCTGCGACGCGGTGCCGTTAACACAGGAGCATGGGAAGACGAGTACGGCGGCAAGCTCTTTCTCGCCCTTGAGCGCACCGGAAACCCGCTCGGCAACAGTCCCGCAGATCGAGAAAGATTCATTCAGAAGCTTGAGATTCCCTACTTCGACGGTACCCAGGAGTACTGCCTCTGGTTGGGATGTATGGGCGCATATGATCCCAAAGGCCGCGAGATCGTGTCGGCATTGGTACAGATCCTCCGTCATCTCCGCGTGAGCTTCGGCGTTCTGCGCAGAGAACGGTGCAGCGGCGACTCTGCCCGCCGGTTGGGCAACGATCTGCTCTTCCAGCAATTAGCCGAAGCGAATTTAGAAACCTTGACGCAGGCAGGAGCAAAGAAGCTCCTCTCCATCTGTCCCCACTGTGTGCAAACGATTCAAGAGGACTGGAAGGAATTCGGCTCCCCGCCCGCCATCGAGCACCACACCGAGTTCCTGGCACGTCATGCCGACCGGCTGCCTAGCCAGCGAGGCGGGGAAAAGACCGTCTACCACGATCCCTGCTATCTGGGCCGTTATCGCGAAGTTTACGAGGAGCCGCGTGCGCTGGTATCTCTGACCGGCGAACTGGTCGAGGCCCCACGGAGCAGAGAGCGCAGCTTCTGTTGCGGAGCCGGAGGTGGATTGACCTTTCTGGGCGAGGAATCCGGCGAGCGCATCAGTCACAACCGCGCTAAGGAACTAATTGCCACAGGAGCCTCCACGGTTGCCGCAGCATGTCCTTTCTGCAACACCATGTTGCGGGACGCGCTCGCTTCTACCTCGGCCTCCCCTCCGCAACTGCTGGACATCGCGCAGTTGATTGCACGGGGATTGCCGGGCAACGACACACAGCAAGGGAATCCGTCTGCTTGAAATAGGGAAGGGTGCTCGTTTTTGTCTAAGTAAGGGGCTGCATCCTGTCATCGATGACTCCGCAGATCTCGCCATAAACACTGGACAAATAGAGCATTTGACACCCGATGTTTTGCCGACAAGAATAGCAGCTACCTACATCGAAGAAGGGAACGGCATGAAGATCGTAGTAGCCCTGAAGCAAGTCCCCGAATCGGGAGCTCCCATTCGAATCACGGCCGATGGAAAATGGATCGAAGACCGCGACTTCCAATACACACTCAATGAGCCGGACGCTTACGCGCTGGAGCAGGCCCTCCTGTTGAAAGAGCAGAACGGAGGCGAAGTCGTCGCACTCTCCGTCGGTCCAGACCGCGCGCAAGCTGTCTTGCGGGACGCCCTCGCCAAGGGCGCAGACCGAGCCTTGCACATTGCCTGCGACGATCTCCATCGGCGGGATGCACTGGCCGTCGCACGCCTTCTCGCCGCAGCCATAAAGCCGGAAAGCCCCGACCTGGTGCTTACCGGCCTTCAGTCCGACGACATGGGCCATGGACAGACCGGAGTCCTGCTCGCCGAGCTTCTCGGCCTTCCACACGCGTCACTCATCCTTCAAGTGGAAGCAACCTCAACCGGCCTCATGGTGAAGCGGGAGCTTGAAGAAGGGTGGTTTCAGACCATCGAACTGCCTACTCCGGCGCTGCTCACCATCCAGTCCGGAGGCAGCAAGTTGCGCTATGCCACGCTGATGGGCATTAAACGCGCCAAAACGAAAGAGCTTCGCAGCGTCCCCGCTTCCGATCTGGGCGCGCCTTCCGAGCCGGTCGCAGTGCTGGAAAGCGTCTCGCTCGTGCGCAAACAAAAGACAACGCAGTTTTTGACCGGCACGCCAGCCCAGGCCGCTGCCGCCTTGGTTGAGAAACTGCAATTTGAAGCGAGGGTGCTATGAGCGGCGTCTGGGTAGTCCTCGAAGATCGTAACGGCCGCATCGTTCCCTTCAGTTGGGAAGCGCTGGCTGCGGGGCGCAAGCTCAGCACCCAGCTTGGCCTCCCTCTCGGCGTGATCCTGATGGGTGCGCAGACAGCATCCCTCGTCCCTGAACTTGACGGACGTTCCATCGACAGAGCAGTCCGCATCGAGCATCCGTTGCTTTCGCCTTACACGGCAGACGGCTTCTCGCTGGCGCTGCAGCAGTTCTTTCAATCCGAGAAGCCCGCCTACGTGGTCTTTCCCCACACCTACCAGGTGCGCGACTATGCCCCAGCGCTCGCCGCAAAATTCGGGCAGATGCTGCTGGGCGACGTCGTGGAGATCGCAGCCACTGGACCCACTCCGCTGTTTTCCCGCCTGCTGCTGCAGGGACGGCTTCAGGGCCAATACCGTTCCGCGGGCGCGGGTCCTTGCTTCTTGTCCGTTCAGGCCGGTGCATTTCGCGCGGAAGCACCTGGTACGGATGCCACCCCTTCGCTCAGCACCTTTGCGCCGACTCTCGATGCCGCGCAGATTCGCACCCGTCCCGGAGCCCCATTCCGTGCCACGGCGCAAGCAGTGGACCTCAGTTCTGCGCAAAGAATCGTTGGGGTCGGGCGCGGCATTCGCGAGGCTGCCAACCTTCCCCTCATTCAGGATCTGACATCAACCCTCGACGCCGAAATCGCCGCCAGCCGCCCCATCTGCGACAACGGATGGATGACCGCCGACCGCCAGGTGGGCAGCTCGGGCCAGAGTGTCGCTCCCCGGCTTTACCTTGCCGTGGGAATCTCGGGCGCTATCCAGCACCAGGTTGGCATGAAGGGGTCCGGCTGCATCGTCGCCATCAACAAGGACCCCGACGCTCCGATCTTCGAAATCGCCGACTACGGCATTGTCGGTGACCTGTTTGAGGTGATTCCCGCGCTCAATGCTGCGGTGAAGGCTTCCAAGGCGTAGCCTTGCTCCCACACACACGGAAAGGCCCGGCGAAAACGCCGGGCCTTTCCAGAATGAAGAACGAAGTTTACGCCAGCAGCTTCTGAATCTTCTCTTCAATCACTTCTTGCGGAACAAAGCCCACAATCTGATCGGCGACCTTGCCACCCTTGAAGAAGAGCAACGCGGGAATGCCCCGAATCCCGAAGCGGGAGGGCGTGGCGCTATTCTGATCCACGTTCACCTTGGTCACCTTCAGCTTACCGGCATAGGAAGCGGCAATGCTATCGACGATCGGCCCGATGGCCTTGCAAGGACCGCACCAGACAGCCCAGAAATCCACCAGAACCGGTTGCTCACTCTGGAGCACCTCCTGTTCAAACGTTGCATCGCTAACTTCCAGAACACCCAGACCTGACATACTCCTCCTCGCGGTGACACATTCCTTTCAGTGTACCTGCCGAATGCCTCTCACCGTGCCTCTATACGATGCGACAGGGGTTGCGAAAGTCGCAAACGACCCGTTCGCGGCAAGGGCAAGGTTCCTGCAAAAGGAACCGGAGCGGATCCGAAACTCTCCTCAAGGATTTCCGCAAAGCTATGCAAGATAAAGGCCCAGAAATAGAAGCGCCCGGACCCCTTTGCAGGATCTCGGGCGCTAGAGCAGCCCTCCCCCAGAACTGCCCACGCACGCAATGTAGGGGTTTCGCGAACGAATGGCAAGAAATCTTAAGTAATACCCGAGGTAATCACTGAGATCGGAGAATGCACGCTGAGGTACAGGATTGCATCGCGATCTTTCGACTTGACTTCCGGCTAGCGAAGGCCCGCAACGACGTCGCACACACGCCGCACATCAGGAAACCCGGGCCGCCACATGCTGCGTTGTCCCATCCGTTTCAAACCGGCAGACCTTCAGTTCCGGCTCCAGAAACCCTTCCAGAGCAATCCGAATAGCGGTGAAGGCATGGTCGATCGCCGTTTCGTTCTCCACAATGAGAAGCACCGCAGGCCCCGCGCCGCTTAACGCCGCTCCGAGAATCCCCGCAGTTCCCGCAATCGCCAGCAAAGGCTGCAGCAAGGGACAGATCGCTTCCCGATAAGGCTGGTGAACCCGATCCCGCATGGCGATGCGCAACAGATCGGCGCGTCCCTGTGCGAAGGCCAGTCCGAGCAGCGCCACCGATTGAATGTTGGTGACCACATCGGCGCGCGAATAGCTGTCTGGCAGGACGGCGCGCGCCTTGCTCGTGGCCAGGGGCTCGGCCGGAAGTACGACAATTGCGCGCCAATCTTGCGGAGGAACGACGCGCGCCACATGAATTGCGGGGCCTTCGTTGGCCGCCATCACGAATCCGCCCATCCAGCAGGCAGCCGCGTTATCGGGGTGCCCTTCCAGCAGGCAGGCTTCCTGCAGAATCCGGTCGCTGCTCCAGCCCAGTTGCCCAAAGTGCACGGCCAGCGTCACCGCAGCCAATCGTCCCGCAGCCGACGACCCGCACCCCATCCCCAAGGGAATCCCGTTGTCCATGCGAATATCCAAAGGAAGAACAGGCTTGTCGTTGCGCTGCAGTAAATCCGTATAGATATCGAGAATCAGGTTACCCTTCAGACGCGAACACCTCTCCTGATCGCGTCCGGTCGCGGCAATCGAGAATTCCCTGGCGGCTTGAGCCTCAATCTCCAGATAAAAATCCAGAGCCACGGCCGCAGCGTCAAACCCCGGGCCGAGATTTGCAGAGGTCGCCGGGAGTCGAAGCCTGATTCCTTCCTGGTTGAGCCTCACCTCGTCACTCGCGCCCCCGTCGCTCATGAGGCTTGGCCCTTCAGCGTGGCCAAAACCGCCGGAATGGTGGCCTCCACTTGTTGAGCATTCCGCCGCATCCCTTCGATCTCCCCTGCCAAACCCATCATCTCTTCGTCTTTCAGCAGCGTCCCCTTGTGAAAGTCGATGGTGTAATCGGCATCTTTCAGGGTGTTTCCGGTCAGCAGCAAGACGACCGTCTCGCCGGAGCCAATTGCGCCCTGTTTGCGCAGCTTCTTCAGGCCGGCCAGAGTCACGGCCGAAGCTGGTTCGCAGCCCAAGCCCTCCGCGCCGATCTCGGCCTTCGCTAGCGCAATCTCTGCTTCCGTCACATCCAGACACCAGCCGCCGGTGCTGTGAATCACCTGCGCCGCCTTGCGCCACGAAGCGGGATTGCCGATCCGAATGGCCGTAGCCCGCGTCTGCGCCTCGACTGGTTCGAGAGCGGTTCCACCGTTGGCAAGGAAACTCCGCACCAGAGGATTCGCTCCCTCAGCCTGAATCACGCTGATGCGCGGCATCCGCGCCACCAGGCCCAGCTCGTGCAGCTCGCGGAATCCCTTACCCAGAGCAGAGCTGTTGCCCAGGTTTCCTCCGGGAACGATCAGGTGGTCGGGAACATTCCAGTCAAACGCCTCGGCAATCTCAAAGGCCGGAGTCTTTTGCCCTTCCAGCCGGTACGGATTCACCGAGTTCAGCAGATAAATGGGCGCCTCTTGCACGATCTGGGTCAACAGGCTCAGGCAGCCATCGAAGTCGGCTTTCAACTGGCAGGTCACCGCGCCGTAATCCATCGCTTGCGCCAGCTTGCCCCAGGCGATCTTGCCATCGGGAATCAGCACCAGGCAGCGAAGCCCGGCGCGCGCGGCATACGCGGCCATCGCCGCCGAGGTATTCCCCGTCGACGCACAAGCCACCCATTCAAAGCCCCGCTCCTTGGCCACACTCAAGGCTGCCGTCATCCCCGTGTCCTTGAAGGAACCGGTAGGATTCATGCCCTGATGTTTGGCATAGAGCTGATCGATGCCCAGCGCCTTGGCGGCGCGCGGAAGATGATAGAGGGGGGTATTGCCCTCAAACAACGTCACGGCATCGCCAAAACTGTCCAGAATCGGCAACAACTCGCGGAAGCGCCATACGCCCGACCGATCCAGCGTCTCCGACGAACTGCGCCGTTCGCGCCACAACCACTTCAGTGCGCCCGGATTGGGGCGATCGGGGCCTCGGCGTTGAACCCAGCCGGGATATTCCACTTCAAACAGATCCCCACAAGCGGCGCAACGAAAATCCGGCCGAGCTTCCGCCCCGGAGATCCGCGCTCCGCATCCAAAACAGCGCAATTGATGCAGATTGTCGTTCATAGCTGAAGATAGGTTACCAGCCAACCGCGACTTTGGCTTCCAGGTCTGACGCATGACCTCGCCGGATCGATCAGAAACCGACCATCACCGGTTCCATTGCCAGCCGGATTCCGAACCGTGTCTCTACAGTCTCCCGAATCTCGTCAGCCAAAGCCACAATCTCGCTCGCGGTGGCATTCCCTCGATTGATCAGCGCCAAGGTATGCCGTGAAGATACGCCGGCTGCCCCCTTCGCAAAGCCTCTGGAGAAACCCGCCTGCTCAATTAGCCATGCTGCAGGGACCTTGACGCATCCATTCCCGGCTGCATAGTGAGGAGGTTCTTTTCCAGCGCTGCGGGCGATCTGCGGCAAAAGCTCCTTGCCGATCACCGGATTCTTGAAAAAGCTCCCCGCGCTCCGGCAATCCGGATCTCCCTCGACCAGCAGCATCCCCTTCAATTGCCGGACTTGCCGCACCACCTCCGCGATCTCCACCAGATTCAGTTCTTTGCCCGCCGCATTGCGTTTCGCCACGGCCCGTTGCAGGTCCGCATAGCCCACCGTCGCCGCGCCGCCGGGGATCAACCGATAGTCGACTCGGGTCACGATAAAGCGCCCTCGGTCTGCTGCATTGAATCGACTATGCCGATACGCGAAACCGCATTCTTCCGCCGAAAACCCAACAAAGACGCGCTCTTTCAGATCGAAAGCCCGCACCCGCGCGATCGCCGCAGACACTTCCTGACCGTAGGCGCCCACATTCTGAACCGGTGTCCCACCGACCGTTCCGGGAATCCCCGCCAGGCATTCGAGTCCCGCACAGCCGTCTTCCACGGTCCGCTGAACGAATTGATCCCAGTCTTCTCCGGCTCCGACCCGGTACGTCGTCTTGTCTGCCCCATCGGACGCCGCTTCGATTCCTCGCAGCCCAATCTTCAGAACCAGGCCATCGAAGCCACTGTCGGCAACCAGCAGATTGCTGCCGCCCCCCAGCACAAAGAGCGGAATCTTGCGCTCGGCCGCCCAAGCCGTGGCGGCAACAATCTCGTCTTCCGTTTCCGCAACCACAAAATACCGAGCCGGGCCCCCAATTCCGAAGGTCGTAAATGCCGCAAGCGATTGGTTTTCGAGGATCCTCATCAAATAAAGGCTACAACATGCACTCTGTTGCATCTAAAATGGGGCAGGCAATCCCCTTGCCGGAGGCGAAAATGTATCCAGAACTGATGATTATTCCCATGCGCGAGGAGTTGACCCGCGCGGGTCTGAAAGAAGTGCGCACTGCGGCGGATGTGGACGCCACGTTGGCGCTGCCTGGCACAACCCTTTTGGTTGTGAACTCCATCTGCGGCTGTGCGGCAGGCAAGATGCGTCCCGGCGTGCGTCTCGCGCTCACCAGTTCCACCCACCTTCCCGATCAGAAGATTACCGTATTCGCCGGTCAGGACCGGGAAGCTACCGAGCGCGCCCGCAGCTATTTCGAAGGCAATCCGCCCAGTTCTCCTGCGGTCGCCATCCTGCGCGATGGCAAACTTGTTTATCTGATGCAGCGCGCCAGCATTGAGCAAGCCACCGCGCAGCAGATAGCCGGCGAACTCGCGCGCGCCTTCGAGGAGTTCTGCGCCAAGGCGACAGCGTAACCTGCCACCAATCTTCCGCACCCCTTCCTTCCGCTGAACTTGCGGAAGGAAGGGGTGCCGAGAAGGATTGGGGCTCCAATGCATTCCCACCCTTTCGACGAAACGGCGTCAAAACGGTTGGACGCGGAGCATTCAGAGCCAGCTTACGATTAGTCGATCGCTTGCTCCAGGCGCAGGTTGCGAGAGGATCCGCCCACGCTGAGAGTACGTTTGCCGCTTGCAGTCACCCACTTCCCTTCCTTGGTGGACCAGTACTGCAATTGCCGAAGCGCAACATGGAGAGTGACGTCCCTGGATTCCCCAGCCGCAAAGTGAATGCGGTCGAATCCAGCGAAGGAACGAACCGGGAAGTGCACTCCTTCAGGGACTTCAGACGGCGCGCCCAGGTAAACCTGCGGTACCTCATCGGACTCCGCAGCACCGGTGTTCTTGATCGTCAGGCTGACATCGAGACCGCCATCCGCCGCCTTCGCTATCTTCAGGTTCGAGTAGTCAAAGCTGGTGTAGGTCAACCCGTGCCCGAAGGCAAAAAGCGGCGCAATGTGCTCCCTGTCAAACCACCGATAGCCTACATCCACTCCTTCGCTGTAGGTTGTTTTGTGGTCCACTCCTTTGCGCGACCGCTCGGGATGTTTGGGGTCCGTGGCCGCATAATCTTCCAGCCGCTTGGCCCAGGTCACTGGCAAGCGGCCTGCAGGACTGGTCTTTCCCAGCAGGATATTCGCCGTCGACCAGCCGCCTTCGTCGCCCGGCCACCACATCTCCAGAACCGCCTTCACCTTGTCTATCCACGGAAGCGCTACCGGTTGGCTGGTATTGAGCACCACGACGGTGTTGGGGTTGACTGCGGCAATCTCTTCGACAAGCTTGTTTTGCTCTCCCGGTAGACCGAAGACCGGGTTAAGGCGCGTCCACAGGAAGACTACCGCGGTCTTGGCGCTCTTCGCGGCTGCGATGGCCGCCTCGTGGTCCGCTTTGCGCTGTTCCGGGGTATACCAGTTCAGGCGCACCTGAACCGGAGAGTTCGAACTGTCAGGGCTGGTTCGGATCTCCAGGGCGTGCGGACCCGCAGTCAATTCCACGGCACGACGAACGTTGTCCAGATGATCGGTCGTTGGAACGACGTTGTCTTGATTCGCTTGCAGGATGTCCCCGTGTACGCCGCCCTGAAAGGCTCCCGTGCCAGCCAGCGCCTTGCCGTCCAGGTAGATACGAGCGTTGGTGCCCATCGCCTGCAAATACAGCCAGTAGCTTCCGGCATGGGGCGCTGTGATCGAACCCTTGATGCTGACCGTTGCATTCGGCGGCAACGCCTTGGCGCCGGTGAAGTCCACAACCGCATCCTCGACCGGCACGCCGGAGCCAGTCCGGAGCAGTCCCGGTTTGCCATCATGGCTGAACGCTGAAGCCGGAATCGGGGTGCCCGTCATGTCGTCATTGACGGCAAATTGAATCTTCGCATTTCCCGAGATCTTTTTCAGAGCTTCGTATGGTCCGACCTGCCGTTGAGGAAGTCCGACAGAGCGTTCACCATTGATTCCGATGGAGTCCACCTGACCCGCAGTCGGCCCAATCAAAACGACGGTGTCCAGATCACTCGCCTTCAAGGGCAGCACCGCGCCGTCATTCTTCAGCAGCACGGCCGCCTCTTCGCCGGTTTTCTCGATGACTTTGGCATTCTCCTCGAAAGCCTGTGTGGTTACGTCATGTTTTGATAGCCCATCGAGATAGCCGAATTTGGCAATTTCATACAAGACCCGCCCCGCTGCCCGGGTAATGACCGCTTCGTTGACCGTGCCGTCCTTCAGGGCCTCGGTCATCTTTTTGGGGTCGAGTTTCACGCCAAAGTCGCTGCCATCCCCATCCGCCTGCTTGGGCTCTTCGGGGATGCGGCCGCCGAACATGTCGCCGCCTTCATCACCGTCGCTCTTCGCCTGGGGAGCAGGCGGCGCGGGCATGGGCTGGAGGTCAAAAAAGGACGGAATCTGCCATCCGCCCGTCAGCGAGGCCGGTTCGCCGGGCATTTCCATGTCGAGGCCCGCGTTGATGAAATTGACAGCATGAACCGCGCCCCAATCGGACGTCACGAACCCCTTGAAGCCAATCTCATCGCGCAGAATCCTGGTCAGCGTCGAATCGTTGCCGCAGGCGAATGTCCCATTGAGGCGGTTATAGGAGCACATGATGGACGAAACGTCCGCTTTGATCGCCGCATCGAACGGGGCGACGTAGACCTCATGCAACGTTTGATCGTCGATATACGTGCTGGTGCCGTTCGAGTCATAGCCCACAAAATGCTTCACCTGAGACATCACGTGCTGTGACTGGATTCCCTTGATCTCCGCCGCGCCGATCTCGCCCGTCAAAAACGGGTCTTCGCCGAAGGTGTTGTAGCCCCGCCCGAACTCCAGATCCCGGTAAATGTTCACAAACGGCTGCAGCGAGACATCGATGCCCAGCGCGCGGTCTTCGCGCCCGATGACCACACCGTTGGCCTCCGCCGCCTTGCGGCTGAAGGTCGCAGCGACCCCCATGGTGGCGGTTTCTCCTGCGGAGGGATGGCGAGTCAGCACACCGGGAGGTCCATCGGCAAATCGCAGTCCCGGAATTCCGAGTCTGGGAATGCCCCCCAGGTATCCGGCCTGGCCCTGGTACACGGTTGGGTCTTCCGGAGTGCCATGAATCAGGGTCAACTTTTCCTTGAGCGTCATCTGGCTGAGAAGTTTATCCACGCGCGCGTCACCGGTGACCACTGGAATTGCTTGACCCAAAGCCAAGCCCGTAGTCATCAGTCCAAATGCCAATCCCAAAAGGCCCGTGCGGGCTGTGCTCGATCTTCCTGTTCTCTGCAAGGTAATCCCCTTTTGTCGGGCTGTCAGGGATCAGTCCACGATGGCCCAAGAAGAGTGCATTTCAAGGGATAGAGGTGGGTTTGCGTCCCATAAACAGCCGAATCTCACGCCATTTATCCGGCGTGCAAGTTTAGCCCATCTGCCCAACCGGTCGCACAGGGGCATCGCGAATCAAAGGATTTCTATTGTTTCAGGGCAGCGGCAATTCTCGATCAAGCCCCGACGCAATCAAGTCCTGGCGAAGTTGCTCCACCGTACTGAAGAGGATTGCCTGCATTCCCAGTTTCCGGGCCGCGTCGAGGTTGACCTGTTTGTCATCGAGAAACAAGGTCGCGCCTGCCTGCGTTCCAAGCTTTTCCAGGATATAGAGATAAATGGCCGGATCGGGCTTGGCGATTCCCAACTGATAGCTCCATACTTTCACGTCAAAACCATCGAGCCACTTGAACTCGCGCTCGATGCTTTCGAGCACGTTATCTCCCATGTTCGACAGAATCCCAGTGAGCAAACCGTAGCTCTTGAGCTTCTGCTGCCAGGCGACCATCGCCGGGTTCTGGGTGGTCCACATGCGCGCATCCCACAGGTTCAGCTCTTCCACGGCCTTCTCGTCGAGTTTTCCTTGCAAACCTGCATCGCTCACGAATTTCTGCCAAAAGGCCAATCCCGTGAGCTTGCCCTCGTCATAGGCGTGGCGGTCGGCCCAATAGAGAGGCTCGAATCGCTCCACAGGCATTCCCGTGATCCGCATCAACATAGCGTGCGCTTCCTGGTCCTGATCTGCTGTAAGAACCATCCCGTAATCGAAGACAACCGCGCGTAAGCCCAAAATCCCTCCCTGACGTCTTCCCCAGCTCGTCTGTGTCGACTTCCGTGTAAGGTGGAAGCAGGGGAAAGCCTGCTTCTATTGTGCCTCAGGCCTTTAGGCTGCGGGTCCCCTGGGGCTGACGTTGCGCCCCCGATTGAACACGGAGCAAAGAGATTGCGTTTTTCGCAGCGGACAAACTGGAATACCGAAGAGAGTGATCTGGCCCAGGCCCACCGCAAGCGGCTAAAGGCTGGATTACCTGTGGCTGATCTGACAGCCTCGAACCCCACGCGCTGCGGCTTCCGCTTTCCCGAAGACCTGCTGACCTCGCTCACCGATCCTCGCGCCCTCGATTACGATCCGCAACCGCGGGGCCTTGTCTCTGCCCGGCAAGCGGTGTGCGACTACTATGCGAATCATGGAGTCGCCCTCTACCCCAGCCAGATCGTGCTCACCACCAGCACCAGCGAAGCATACAGTTACCTGTTCCGGTTGCTCTGCGATCCCGGCAGCGAGATTCTTGTCCCGCAGCCCGGATACCCGCTCTTCGATTTCCTGGCCACGCTCGACGATGTGAAGCTCAAGAACGCTCCTCTGGTCTACGACCATGGCTGGCAGATTGATCCGCATGGCTTTCGGATGGCGATCACGCCTCACACCAGGGCCATCATGCTGGTGCATCCCAATAACCCTACCGGCCACTTCACCAAGCCGTGGGAAGCGGAAGAACTGGCAAAGGTATGCCGCGAGTTCGACCTGTCGCTGATTGTCGACGAAGTCTTTCTGGATTATGGGTTCGGCGAGGGAGAAAGCAGCTTCGCTGCCGGTCTGAAGGATGTGCCGGTCTTTGTGGTGAGCGGAATGAGCAAGATTGCCGGCCTTCCGCAGATGAAATCCGCCTGGATCGCGGCCGCTGGACCGGAGGCTTGTTCTGCTTTGGAGCGATTGGAGGTCATCGCCGACACCTTCCTCTCCATGAATGCACCCGTCCAGTGGGCGCTTCCGGTCTGGTTGCAACACCGGAACGAGATTCAAAAGCAGATCGGCGCACGGGCCCGTGCCAACCTCGGCGAACTTGACCGGCTTTTGGCCGGATTGCCGATAGTTCGGCGGCTCGAATTGGAGGGAGGTTGGTATGCAGTCCTGCGCATCCCCGCCTTGGAGCCGGATGAACAAACCGTACTTCAACTGCTGGAACGAGGGGTCTGGGTTCATCCCGGCTACTTCTTTGGAATGGGCAATTCCGGTTGGCTTGTCCTGAGCCTCTTGGCCCCGGAAGAGGAATTCGCCCGGGGAGCGGCCCTGCTTGTTGACCATCTGGGAACGAACCAAAAAAGTAACGAAGCACCGAAAAAACTTCACCTTTAACTTGAAGTATCGTCAGTAACTGGTTGATAGTTAAAGATTAAACATACCGCCCTCACTCTGCCCCGACCGCTTCAGGAATGGATTATTCTTGCGCTCCTCGGCCATGTTGGTCGACGGCCCGTGCCCGGAAATGACCTTCGTATCCGGCGGTAGCGGCAGCAGATGGGTGTTGATCGACTCGATAATCTGAGGAAAGTTCCCACCGGGAAGGTCGGTGCGACCAATGCTTCCTGCGAAGAGCGTATCGCCCGCAAAAAGAAGCTTCAGTGGGGCAAAGTGCAGACACACAGAACCTTGCGTATGCCCCGGCGTATGCAGAACCGTACCGGGAAAACGCGCCAGTCCCACCGAAAGCCCATCGGCGAGGTTCTCATCGGGAGCAGCAGTTTCGGGGGTATCGACTCCCAACCAGCCGGCCTGCGTGCTCATCATCTCGAGCAACGGCAAATCGTTCTCATTGAGAAAGATGGGGGCTCCGGTAAGACGCTTGAGTTTGAGCGCTCCACCCACATGGTCAATGTGCGCATGGGTGATCAGGATCTGCTTCAGTTTGAGGCCCAGGTCGACCAACCGACGCTGAATCCGCTCCACCTCGTCGCCCGGATCAATCACGATGGCCTCGCAGGCCTCTTCGTCGCCCAACAGTGTGCAATTGCATTGCAACGGACCAACCGGAAATGTCTCAAGAATCATGGCTCTATTCTACGGTCGTTCGGGCTCATGCAACGCCTTCCAATTTATGATGGACTCCTTTCAGGAGAACTTCATGGAGCGTCGCCAATTTCTTTCCACTTCCTTGGCAGGATCGGTTCTCGCGCTTTCCGCGCCAACACTTTCGGCCGCACCTGCCGCAAAATCGCGCGAATATTACCTTCATCGCCGCTACTCCTTGCTGAGCGGTCCCCAGCCCAAGCTGACAGAGGCCTATATCGGCGACGCGCTTATTCCCGCTCTGGCGCGCATGGGCATGGGGCCGGTTGGCGCTTTCAAACTGGATATCGGGCAGGACACACCGGCTTTCTCTGTCCTGATCCCCAGCACTTCGATCGAAGCGCTGGCCACCCTGGATCTGCATCTTGCCCAGGATGACGCCTTCCTGAAGATTGCCGAACCTTTCTGGAGCGCACCCGCCAGCGCGCCTGGCTTCCTGCGGTCAGAAAGCTTTTTGTTGGCGGCCTTTGAAGGATGGCCGCACGTGACACCCCCGGCGTCAGCCGCGACCAAGGGAAACCGCATCTTCCAACTCCGCACCTACCAGAGCCCCAGCCTGAGAGACCATGTCCTTAAAGTCGCAATGTTTCACGACGGCGAGATTCCGATCTTCCTCAATGCGGGCTTCCATCCGGTCTTCTTCGGAGACACCCTGATCGGATCGCAGATGCCGAGCCTCACCTACATGCTCAGCTTCCCAGACATGAAGGCCCTGAACGAGCAATGGGATGTCTTCCGCAACGACCCTGCCTGGAAGAAGATGTCCACTTCGCCTCGTTACAGTTTCGAGGCGATTGTCAGCAACATCTCCAATGTGATTCTGAGCCCGCTGTCTGCCTCCCAAATCTAGGCCGTCTTCGGCCTGGGCGGGAACAATCTCCGTGCCCCATTCTTGAATCGTTCTTTGATTCAAGAGTGGGAAGCCCAAAATCTTGACTGTTCATCCGTAAGCGAAAACATTGAAATGGCTCAGAACTCCAAGCTGGGCGCTTGTTCAATCGCAGCGGAGAAACACTGAAGAGTAAGCACAAGACTCCCTGAAAACGCAGGTCCCCTTCGGCTTCGCTCAGGGCAGGCTTTCGACTCGCTTCGCTCCCTCAGGATGACAGATTTTTGGGGTGAATGAATCCCTCACCCCACCGGCAACTGCCGTATTTACGATCATTTGCGTGGAATCTGAGCCAAAACCCAACGCTCCAGTTCCTGCCCCGCGGCGTAATTATCGTAGGAAGGCGGCAGCTTGCGGCCGTCTGTGTATTCGTTATAAAGCCAGGGGTCGACCGTGGCATACACAGTTCCCTTCCCGAACTTGGCCGACGCCATCAGAACATCGCCGCGATCGATCAAAAGTGCGCTCGCCGGAGCCTTAGCCGTGATGGTGCAAATCTCCTTCACGTACGCGGTGTGCGCCTTGTGGAAGATAGGACCACCTGCCTCGATGGCCATCTTGCCCATCTCGAACTGGTTGCCCGTCACCTGGTTGCGCAGCACGTTGTTGTAGTGAATGCCGAATTTCTCTGCCAGCAGGTTGAAGTGATCCAGATCCGCATTCACCGGGTCATTCTCCAAGAGCACCAGCACCCCGCCCTGCTTCACCCATTCGGCAATCTGCTCCGCATCGTCGGGCTGCATGTAATGCGGATTGGGGTTCTTCACCGGGATATCGGGCGACACAATCAGATAGACCTGTGCCGCACGCAACTTCTCGACCGTAGGCGCGGTGTAAAGTGTAGTGGTGGCGGCCCCAAGGTTGTTGAAGATGTGGCCGAACATCGAAAAGCCACTATTGGCCTGATCATTCCACTTGTAGTGAAACGAAACCTGCTGACCGAAGAAATCAGGATGAGTCTGGCTGTTGAACCAGGCGTCCATCAGAACCGTCTGACCGCGCCCGACCGCAGCGCCCTCGGCGTTCTCCATTTCGACGCTTGCCAGCAGAAAAGTCCCGACGCCTTTGGGGTCGTCGCTGGCCACTTTCTCCCCGATGTAATAGCCATAGCTGCCATCGCGATAGGGATCGCCTCCCAGACCGACGCCCTTCACCGTTCCCGTCAGCGAAACCAAGCCATCCGGACCCGTTCGCACGAAGTGGCTCACAATGCCCGCGTAACCCCGCTTGGCATTATCCAGATAGCGCGGAGGAAGATACCCCTGACGCACTCCTCGGGCAAGCGCATAAACAAACATGCAGGAGGCCGACGACTCCAGGTAGTTCCCCTTCTCTGTCGGCTTGTCGAGCACCTGATACCAGAGCCCCGAGATGTGGTCCTGCACGTGTGCAATCGCCGCGGCATCGCGCTCCAGTTGCACCAGCAAAACCTTCCGCCCCGGATCGTTGGCAGGGTAGTAATTCAGCGTGTCTACCAGCGCCATCATGTGCCAGCCCATGCCCCGGGCCCAGAACTGCGAAGAGAGGCCCGTCTGCGGGTTGGCCCAGCGTTCCTTCTTCGACTCGTCCCAACCGTGATAGAGCAGCCCGGTCTTGGCATCGCGCGCGTGCTGATCCATCAACACAAACTGGTTTGTGATGTCGCGGAAGGCCTCGGTATGATGAAAGGTCGCGGCGTATTCGGCATAAAACGGCTCCGCCATATACAGCCCATCGAGCCATATTTGATTGGGATAGCGCTGCTTATGCCAGAATCCACCCGAAGGCGTGCGCGGCTGTTGCTGCAATTGCTGATAGAGCTGGGTGGCCGCCTTGGCGTACTTCGCGTCCATCGTCACGCCATGAAGCAACAGCAACTGGCGACCGAGCAGAATGTTATCGAGCTGATTCTCTTCCGGCTTCAGCGTGGCGATCGAACCGTCGGGCGCGACAAACTGGTCCACCGAGCTCTTGATGTAGTTGTAATAACGCGCGTCGGCCGTATTGAACCACGCGGCATCGAAGCCTTCTAGCAGCGTACCCAGTTCATAGTTCCATCCCCACTTCGCACCGGCTGGCGCAAAATGTCCGCCCGGCCAGCGGGAGATGGTGCTGTCCGCAGCGCGGTCAGACCACGGGAGTTCAGCGGCAGAGGCTTGCGGCGAGACATTTGCCGCGAAAGTCGAGAGGACAAACGAGAGAAAAAAAGGTGCAGGAAAACTTCGCCAAAAGTTCATGGAGACTCCGGTGGACTGGCTCGCTCTGGCCGCCAAAGCCTGGATACATCCAAAGGGCGGCAAAGACCGTCCCTACCACTTTAGTGATTGCGGCCTGCCTTCGACAACCGGCAATGCAGCGCAGAGGGACTCTTCGCCAGATCAGGATCTCGCCTGAAAGAGCAGGGAGAGGTCTAACCACCCGTAAATGCTGAGAAGCATAGCCTGGACCAGTTAGACTGGATTGGTTCGAATTCTCCTGTTTGGCGCATGGCCTGGGAGTGAGTCGAATCCTTGAATTTTCACGGCGGAGACGCAGATGCGGCGTAGGGACATTCTGAAGATGGCTGGCACGGGAATGGCGGCAGCCGCTGTACCGCTTTCGGCGGCGGCGATTGCGGTTGCACCGGGGCAAATCAAAGATTTTGAGCCCCTTCTGCAGGCTCCCGTCTCTCGCGACAATACGGGCTTCAATATCAGGACCTTCGGGGCCAAAGGCGATGGCGTATCCATCGATTCTCCCGCCATCCAAAGCGCCATCGATGCGGCCGCCGCGGCAGGGGGTGGGACGGTCGTCTTCCCGGCAGGCACCTACCTCAGCTACTCCATCCGCTTGAAAAGCAACGTTGGTCTGGATCTGGAGCACGGCGCTGTTCTTCTCGCCGCCTCCACCCCCGTTAGCGACCTGGAAACCGGCGGCTACGACGCGGCCGAGCCCCAAGGGGATTGGGAGCCCTATCAGGACTTCGGCCACAATCACTGGCACAACTCCCTCATCTGGGGCGAAGATCTGGACAGCATCTCCATCACCGGTCCCGGCTTGATTTGGGGCAAAGGATTATTGCGCGACTGGGAGAAGGGGCCATATCAAGCCGACGAGTCCCTGCGCGGAGCAGGCAACAAGGCCATCGCGCTCAAGAACTGCCGCAATGTGCTGCTGCGCGACTTTCGCGTTCTCGAAGGCGGATGGTTTGCTCTCCTGGCCACCGGTGTAGACAACCTGACCATCGACAATCTGCTGATCGACACCAACCGCGACGGCATGGACATTGACTGCTGCCGCAATGTCCGCGTCTCGAACTGCACCGTCAATTCCCCCTGGGACGACGCCATCTGTCCAAAAAGCTCCTACGCGCTGGGATATGCCCGGCCAACCGAGAACCTGACCATCGTCAACTGCTACGTAACCGGCGGCTTCGAGTTGGGTTCGGTGCTCGATGGGACGTGGAAGCGACACGCCGATCCGAAGTTCGTCCCCACCGGGCGCATCAAGCTGGGAACCGAATCCAACGGCGGATTCAAGAACGTAACCATCTCCAACTGCGTCTTCGAAAGCTGCCAAGGCTTCGCCATCGAAAGCGAAGACGGCGCCATCGTCGAGGACATCACGTTCAGCAGCATCACCATGCGCGACATCCGCTCGGCGCCCCTGTTTCTCCGCCTGGGGACGCGTATGCGAGGCCCCGACGGGGCAAAGCCCGGAGAGATGCGCCGCATCCTCCTCAGCAACATCACCAGTTCCGGCGCGTCGATGCTGCCTTCGATCCTCAGCGGCGTTCCCGGGCATTTCATCGAAGACCTCAAGATCAGCGATGTTTATCTGCAGCAGGTGGGCGGCGGATCGGACGAGATGGCAGCACTGCAACCGCCGGAAAACGAAAAGGAATATCCCGATCCCAACATGTTCGGCGATTTGCCCGCCTGCGGCTTCTTTATGCGCCACGTGCGTAATCTGGAGATGAACAACGTGGAGATCGCCACCATCGATACCGACGCGCGCGCCTCCTTCTGGCTGCGAGACGTGGACGGCGCCGACTTCTTTCGCCTGCGTGTGCCGCAGAACTCCGCGCCTGCCTTCGACATGGATCAGGTCAAGGACTTCCGCATCTCCGGCAGCCGTCAATTGGCCGATCTGAACATCGACGTGGTCGAAAAACGCAAAATTTAGGGGCCGCCTCCCCAACGCGCAGGATTTGAATTGCACCAAGGAGAAACGGAATGAAGACAGCAATGGTGATCCTCGCGGCGCTTGGCATGGCCATTCCCGCGGCCACGCTAACCGGGGACAAGGCACAAATGATCGCTGCCGCGGACCTGCAGGCGCAGCTCGCGCAGTTGGTTCCCGCAGCCAAAACCAAAGGCAGCAGCGGGTCGACCATGCTGACCACGGGCAATCTGGCGCTGAAGCTTTCGGTCCGAACCACAAGTGGAGGCGGAGAGATCCATGCCAACTACGACGATCTGATGATCGTGGAGCAAGGCAGTGCAACCCTCATCACAGGCGGAACCGTGGTCAGCCCGCAAACCGGCAGTGACGGCGAAACCCATGGCCCCAGCATCGCGGACGGCCTCTCAAGGACCATCACCGTCGGCGATATCGTCGTGGTGCCGGCCGGAGTCCCGCATCAGCTGCTGATTCCCCCGGGGACGATCTACAGCGCGATGGTGGCGAAGATCAAGGAGTAGGTCCTTGATGGATTGCCTGTACAGATTGGGTGCCCCATGTCCCGATTCTGGGACATGGGAAAGTACGAATCGAGAGCATTCTCGCAAAGAGTGCAGACCGGAATTGAGTTTCCACGCGTTCCGCGGAAAAACGCGGAACATATGGCGCACCGAAGTCTACAGGAAAAAATCTCTAATCGGCCAAAGTACAGGATTCAGTTCCTATTCCCAGACAGCGACCGCTCCCACAGCAAGGTCGATTCGCTGCAAAGCTTCCTCGGGCAAAGTCACCCCGAGGGCTTTCACGTTATCCGCCACCTGTTCCGGGCGCGAAGCCCCAATGATCGCCGAAGCCACTTCCGTACGGCGCAGCACCCAAGCCAACGCCATCTGCGCCATGGTCAGGCCGAGATCGGCGGCAATCGGCTTCAGTTGCTCGACGGCTTCCAGCAAGTAATCCGAGCGGAAGTGCCGCCCAGCCGTCTCCATATAGCGGTTCATCTGCTGATCTGCAGCCCTGCTCCCCGGCGGCGGAGGTTGCCCCGGCGCATATTTTCCGGTGAGAACTCCGTGTGCCAGTGGCGAAAACACCACATTCCCGATCCCGTAGCGCGCACAAGCTGGAAAAACCCTTGCTTCCGGCTTTCGCCACAGCATGGAGTATTGCGGCTGGCTCGCCGAGAAGGAGACCACCCCCCCCTGCCCAGCAAGTGCCGCTGCGGCGTCGATCTGCTCTCCGGTCCATTCGCTGAAACCGATGGCCCGCACTTTCCCCGACTGCGCCGCCCGATCCAGAGCGGCGATCGTCTCCTCGAGCGGCGTCTCCTTGTCGTAGCGGTGGCAATAGTAGAGATCGATCACATCCACGCCGAGCCGCTCCAGAGACCGATTCAACTGCTTTTCGATCTGTGCGGTAGACAGGCCCTTGTCCGGCTCATCCCCCACTGGGAAATAGAGCTTTGTGGCCACCATGAATTTATCGCGCGGGAAGGCCTTCAATGCGGCGCCCAGGGTTCGCTCCGCTGCCCCCGCGCCGTATTCGTTGGCCGTGTCAAAAAGCGTGATTCCCTGATCCACCGCCGCATGAATGCAGCGCGTCGCCTGTTCCTGTCCGATGCCGCCGGCGACGGTCAGCCAGGTACCAAAGCTCAGCCGCGAGACTTCCAGAGGTCCGTTTCCCAAACGACAATATTCCATTGACTTTACCTTTACGGATGGAGGATTGGAGGCCTGTTGCAAGCTGGAATGCTTTTAGACGGTCAATCCATCAGGCAAGCCTGACGAAACTATTCTCTCGCACGGCGTCGCCGCATGTAAAACGTTTACATTTATTCCCTGATCGTGTAAAAATTTCCGATCCATCTGCGGTATAAGTAAAAATTGGATTTCAGAAGAACCGACGGGATTCTGCCGCAACGGTGCATCTGTGCCCATCAGAACCCTCTGATCGTCCCATCCCACGATATCCGCCCATCGTCCCCGCATGGGCAGCCCAAAGGCGTGCCCCAGCGCAAACGAGCTAGGAAACCGGCGCGGTTTGCTGGGCGGTCTTCAAAATTGCGGGCTTTACTGGCCCAAGGTGCGCATGACGCCGCATTAACGAAAACGCACTCCGCAAGATCGCGTACGCCGCTAGAATGCCAAACACCATTGCACCGACACTGGCGCAAACCAACATGAGAAAATTTAAAAGATCAGTCATCACTTCCGCCTTGGTCTACTTGCCTAAGGTGTACTGCGCATCCATTCCCCTGATTCAATTGCTGCAGAGCCCCAAATCACCGTGGAATCCTTGCTGCGATTGTCTCAGAAGAAGGAGCCGCATTGACCCACTTTTCTGTTGACCAATAGAATACCTACCAGAGCTTGCAATTTTGTTACCATTCAATCACAGTGCCTTGAGCCGTACCTCGCTCACCCCTGCTTCCTCTATGGCCATTACTCACATTTCGGTGCGCGGGGCGCGCCAGCATAACTTGCGCGATATCAACGTCCGCATTCCCCGCAATACACTCACGGTGGTGACCGGGCTTTCCGGTTCCGGCAAAAGCTCCCTCGCGTTCGATACGATCTATGCCGAGGGGCAGCGCCGCTACGTCGAAACCCTCTCCGCCTATGCCCGCCAGTTTCTCGATCAGATCGAACGCCCCGACGTCGACTCCATCGAGGGCCTCAGCCCCGCCATTTCGATTGAGCAAAAGACCACTTCCCGCAGTCCCCGCTCCACGGTTGGCACGATTACCGAGATATACGACTATCTCCGCCTGCTGTATGCCTCAATTGGCACACCCCACTGCCCCAATTGCGGCCGGCCCATCTCCCGCCAAACCGTCGATCAAATCGTTCAGCGCATCTTGCAACTCGGCACCGGTGAGCGCGTCACGATCATGGCCCCGGTGGTCCGCGGCCGCAAAGGCGAGTTCAAAGAACTGCTCGACCAGCTCGACCAGCAGGGATTCCGCGCCCGCGTCGACGGCGAAATGCGCGATCTTTCTGAACAGCTCTACCTGGACCGGCGCAAGAATCACGCCATCGAAGCCATCGTCGACCGGATCCTGCTCAAGGTTTCCGCCCCCGATGCCCCGCCCCCGGCGAATGGCAAACCCACGGTAGAAAAGCGGCTCGAGGGCGCCGTCTCCAAGGCCCTGCAACTGGCCAACGGACTCGTCCTGGTGGCCGTCGCAGGCTCGGAGGAGCAGATGTTCTCGTCGTCGATGGCCTGCCCCGACTGCGGTCTCGACGTGCCCAAGCTGGAGCCGCGCAGCTTTTCGTTCAATTCAAATTTTGGCGCCTGCCCGGAGTGCCACGGGCTGGGCTCGCTCTACGATCTGGACCCGGCCAAGGTGATTACCGACTGGTCCAAGCCGCTGCTCGACGGCGGTCTTGGACCCGGCTCCTCTTCGCAATACCTGCTGAAGCTGCTTCAGGTCGCTTCCACCCGCTACAAAATCGACCTGAAGACGCCCTTCGAGGACCTGCCGGCTCGCCAGCAGCATCTGCTGGTCTATGGCCCGCCCAAAAACGAAGCTCCCCGCACCGGCTTTCACGGCATCCTCAGCTTTCTGCGCGACTCCATCGAAGAGGCCCGCAGCGACGCCTATCGCGAGTCCATGATGGCCTACATGTCGGCCACGCCCTGCCCGGTGTGCCGCGGCAAGCGCCTGCGCCCCGAGTCACTGGCCGTCAAGATCGGCGGCATGTCCATCGCCGATTTCACCTCTCTGCCGCTGAATCGAGCCCTTTCCGCCGCCATCGGTCTTTCCTTCAATTCGCGTGAGTCCCTCGTCGCCGAGCGCATCCGGCGCGAGATTGTTGAACGCCTCGAGTTCCTCTGCGCGGTCGGACTCACCTATCTCTCTCTCGACCGCAACGCCAATACAATCTCTGGTGGCGAAGGCCAGCGCATCCGCCTCGCCACCCAGATAGGCTCCAAACTGCGCGGCGTCCTCTATGTGCTCGACGAGCCTTCCATCGGCCTTCATCAGCGCGACAACATGCGCCTGATTGAGGCTTTGATCCGGCTCCGCGATCTGGGTAACACCGTGCTCGTGGTGGAGCACGATGAAGACACCATCCGTCATGCGGATTACGTTCTCGACCTGGGCCCCGGCGCGGGCCGACTGGGTGGCTACGTCGTCGCTGAAGGCACACCCGAACAGATCATGGCCTGCGAGGCCTCGCTCACGGGCCGCTATCTTTCCGGCGCCACGCCCATGCTGCAGCGAGCCGAACCCCGGGAGCTCACCGGCAAATGGATCACCATCTCCGGCGCACGCGAACACAATCTGCAAGACGTCACCATCCGCATCCCGCTTGGCGTGATGACCGTCGTCACCGGAGTCAGCGGCAGCGGCAAAAGCACCTTGATCAACGACATTCTCTATCGATCTCTGGCGCAGACCATCTACGGGTCGCGCGAGGAACCCGGCGCGCACGAATCCCTCACCGGCGCAGACCAGCTCGACAAGGTCGTCCGCATCGATCAGTCCGCAATTGGCCGCACTCCGCGCTCCAATCCGGCCACCTATACGCAGGTCTTCTCCCCCTTGCGCGATCTTTTCGCCATGCTCCCCGAATCTCGCGAGCGCGGATACAAACCCGGCCGCTTCAGCTTCAATGTCACCGGCGGCCGCTGCGAAACCTGCACCGGCGATGGCCAGCGCCGCATCGAGATGAACTTCATGCCCGATGTCTTCGTGCAGTGCGAAATCTGCAATGGACGCCGCTATAACCAGGAGACATTGGCCGTCAAGTTTAAAGGCCATTCCATTGCCGACATTCTTGACCTCACCATCGAGGATGCACTGGCCCTGCTCTCCGATGTTCCACAGGTGCGTCAGAAGCTGCAAACGCTGGTGGACGTGGGACTCGGCTACATCCATCTGGGGCAAAGCGCTACCACCCTTTCCGGCGGCGAGGCGCAGCGCATGAAGCTGGCGCGCGAACTCAGCAAGCGCCAGACCGGTCGAACTCTCTACCTGCTCGACGAGCCCACCACCGGCCTCCACTTCGACGATGTGCGCAAACTTTTGGAAGTGCTGCATCGTCTGGCTGATCAGGGCAATTCCATCATCATCATCGAACACAATCTCGACGTGATCCGTAACGCCGACTGGATTCTCGATCTGGGCCCGGAAGGCGGCGAAGACGGTGGACGCATCGTCGCCGAAGGACGCCCGGCGCGCGTCGCTGCCACCCCCGGCTCCTATACCGGAGAGTTCCTCGCCCGCTACTACACTTCCGCCTCCGGCAAACTGGAGCCGCTAGAAGTGCATCTCGACCTTCCGGAAATCGATGCCGCACCCGCACCGGTCAAGCAAGCCGCTGAGCTCAGATCGCCACGCAAAAAGAAGACAGGCGTGTCGGACTCCTCGGATGCACCATCCGATTGGCTGGCTAAGCAGAAATCGAACGGAAAAACAGCTGCCTCTGCGGCCGAACCGAAGCCCAAGCGTGCCTACACCCGGAAAGCACCGGTGCGTCCATGAGCCAGGAAGGCCAATTCGAGCAGCAATCTGCCTATCCCGGCGTCGATCAAGATCGAGTTGACCGTCAGAATGAGCCGCCCAGCACCGATGAAGCTCCCCTCGCCGAAGAAGATGTGCGATCTGCTCCCGACCACCTGGACCTTTCTGCGGAGGAAAGCTATCCCACGTCAAACTACGTCCTGATAGAAACGGAATCCCCCGCCAACGAGCCCCCGGCAACCTCCTCTTCCGACGCCGACGGCCTTTTTCGTTCCTGGGCGGCCTCTGGCTACGACCCCTGGCCAAAAGAGGATTTCGTCCCTGTCGTGCGCATTCCGCATTTCGGCCACCTGGCGCTACTGGGTTTGATTGCCCTCCTGGCCCTTCTCACAGTCAGCCTGCTGACCCGCTCGGCTCTGCATTTTCATCTCCTTGGAATCACCACGGTGCAGCAGGCTACAAACGACATTCGTTACACCCTGGGCTCGCAGGCGATTCTCTATCTGTTGATGCTGCTCGGGTGTCTATTGCTCTTTCCGCTGCTCTGGCACAAAGGATTCTTTGCCGGCCTTCAGTGGAACAGCGTGATGGCCATCCGGCTCCGGTATCGCCTTTTTGCCGCTGCTTTTGTCTGCTTCCTATGCGCGCTGGTCAACGGATGGCTGCTCCCAGGTCCGGACAACACCCCCATCGACAAGCTTTTTCGTACTCCCGGCTCTGCGTGGATCCTCTTCTTCTTCGGAGTAACCTTCGCCCCTTTCTTTGAAGAGATCATTTTTCGCGGCTTTCTTCTTCCGTCTCTCTGTACTGCCTTCGACTGGGTGGGAGAGAAGGCTTCGGGTAGGCTACCGCGACGCCCGTTCCCCAACGGACATCCCCGCTGGTCGGTTCGCTCCATGGCCGCTGCATCCATCGCGACCAGCATCCCGTTCGCCCTCCTCCATGCCGAGCAGACGAGCTATTCCATCGGCCCATTTCTCTTGCTCGTCTTTGTCAGCACGGTTCTTTGCTGGGCGCGGCTCAGCGCCCGCTCTCTGGCCGCCAGCGTTCTGGTACACGCTTCTTATAACTTCATGCTCTTTTCGATCATGCTTCTCGGGACGGGTGGTTTTCAGCACATGGACAAGATGTAAAAGACAGGGGGACAGAGATCAGGGGTCAGGGATCAAGGGGCCCGTTGGAAACTGGAACCTTCTACTGCCGCAACCGCATGACTTGACGTACGGCCCATAAAGTTTGGGTGCCCCCGGTCTCGATTTTGAGACCGGGGCAGGCACGAATCCAAAGGGTCAAAGGATGAATTGCAGCTAACTGCCGCGCCTTTTTCCTGGCGCGGCCCACCCGAAGGCATTGGCCCCACCGCAGGTGGTCGCGGAACGAATACTTTGACGACTTCTACCAATTCGGTCGAGATGCACGAGATTCTGCAATCGGTCTTTGGCTTCTCCCGCTTCCGAGCCAACCAGGAGGCAGTTTGCCGAGCCGCAATCGCCGGGCGCGATCTGCTGCTGGTGATGCCGACGGGAGCGGGCAAGTCCCTTTGTTATCAGTTGCCGGCCATTGCCCGCGCCGGCACGGCCTTGGTCATCTCGCCCCTCATTGCGCTAATGGACGATCAGGCCGCGAAGCTGGCTTCCCTAGGCCTCCGCGTGGCTCGCATCCATTCCGGTCTCGACCGAGCCGTTGCGCGTCAAGCCTGCATTGATTACCTGCAAGGCTCCCTGCAATTCCTTTTCATCGCGCCCGAGAGATTGCGGGTTCCCGGTTTCAAAGAGATGCTGGCCAAGCGTCCGCTGGCCCTGATCGCCATCGACGAGGCCCACTGCATCTCTCAATGGGGACACGATTTCCGCCCCGACTACCGCATGATCGGCCAGTACCTTCCAGCGCTCCGTCCAGCGCCGGTGATAGCACTGACCGCAACGGCCACGCCCATCGTCCAAGCCGACATCCTGACGCAGCTGGGCATGGAAAAGCCAGCTCGTTTCATCCATGGTTTTCGTCGCAGCAACCTGGGCATCGAAGTCGCCGAAGTGCCCATGCCCGACCGTCCTACGGTCATCACCAGCCTTCTCGTCGATCCGCGGCGTCGTCCGGCCATCGTCTATGCCACCTCCCGCAAAATGGCCGAGAAGCTGGCTGAGGAGCTTTCCTTGCGCGTCCCTGCAGCGGCTTACCATGCCGGTCTCGATCCGGACCGACGCGAGCGCGTGCAAACGGCGTTCATGGCAGGAGAGCTCGAAATAGTTGTCGCGACCATCGCCTTCGGAATGGGCATCGACAAGGCGGACATCCGCACCGTGATCCATGCCGGGCTCCCCGCTACCCTGGAGGGTTATTACCAGGAGATTGGGCGCGCCGGGCGCGACGGAAAGCCCAGCCGCACCTACCTCATGCACTCCTACGCCGACCACCGTACCCACGACTTCTTCCTGACCCGCGACTACCCACCCGCCAATGTCCTTGATCGGATCTTCCACGCGACAGGGGAAGATCCTCTGCCCATAGAAGAGCTGCGGGAAGTTGCAAGACTAGGTGAAGAAGAATTCGATAAAGCCTTGGAAAAACTGGAGATCCACGGCGGAGTCCGGGTTGATTTCGGCGGCTACGTCACCCGCGGAGCCAAGGACTGGAAGAAGACCTATACCGCGCAGGCCAGTTTTCGTGCCGAACAGTTCGCCAAAGTTCTCCAGTTCACGGAATCCTCCGATTGCCGGATGGCTTCCCTGATCCGCCATTTCGGGGATGTCGAAGATGCTGTCGAGACGTGTGCAGCGTGCGATGTCTGCGATCCCGGTGGCGCAGTCATCCGCCAGTTCCGCCGGGCCAAAGCTCCGGAACGGGCCATGGTCCAGCAGATCGTCGACGAGTTGCGTCCCGTCGAGTACAAGGCTGCCGGAACCCTGCAGCGTTCCATTGATCCATCCGGACGACTCCGCAGGGATGAGTTCTATGCCCTGCTCGACGCCATGACGAGGGCCGGTTTGATCGCCGTCGAGGACGCGGAATACGAAAAGGATGGGGAGGTCAAACGGTACCGAAAAGTGCGCCTGACTCCGCAAGGTCTGGAGCTCCGCCCGACCACCCCGGTCGAAATCTTGCTGAGCGATGGGCTCGTGGAGGAGTTTGCAAACCGTTCGACCGCCCGTGCCGGCAAACCAAAATCAGCTTCGGCCCGGCCAGCGCCAAAAAATGGGTCAGGCAGTTCCGGTGTATACGCGCCTGCATCTCGAAAGGAGAGCGCACCGCCCGTGCGCCTGACTGCGGAAGGAGAGCGAGTCGCTGCCAAACTCAAGGAATGGCGCACAGCAGAGGCCAAGCGCTTGCGTATCCCGGCCTATCTGCTGCTCAACGACCGAACGATCGCCTCGCTGGCACAGGCACGCCCGAAAAACCCGAACCAGCTTCTGCAAGTCGATGGAATCGGCCCCGCCAAAGCAGAGAAATTTGGGGACACGCTTCTGGGGTTGTGCAACTAGCGCCGCGACCGCATGATTCTGCAAGAACAGAATTGTAGCGCCGACAGCTCCGGCCAGTCAGCAAACCCCACGCAATGCAGAGACTTCATTCCCCGCTCGCGGGAGCGAACACCCGCAGGGCCGGTCCTTCCCCGCCGCCGACTATGCCTGGGCCGCCATCGGGAAGGGTTGAGCGTCCAGAATTGCTGTTTGATGATGCGCGGGAAGAAATCGCGCCATATAGTCAATCGGGTCGGCAGAGGCCGCCATCTGGCTCAGGTGATACTTCCAGGCATTTGGCTTCACGACCCGCCGAGTAAATGGCTTGCGGGTAACCTGTACAACCTTGCCAAGAGAATTCACCCTCGGGTAGGTCATGGAAGGGACACTGAAGCTGATTTGAGCACCCGATTGCCAAAAACACGAGGCAAATTCATGGGAGAAAAGTAAAGTGTAGTGGCGGCCTTCCCCGGCCAGTAGCGTGAGAGCCTGTTCTGCGCCAGGCCAAATCGGTTGCACATTCGCTACAAACCAGTGACGGAATTCAAACCCGTTGAACTGGGCTTGATTGAGCAACAGTTTCAGAACATCTTTCCGCATCATCTGTTTAATCCTTAAAATCTAGAAGAGAAACCAGATCCAGCGAAGGAATCGTCCGGGATCGCCCATTCGAATGGGGCTTTCCTTGAGGTCCAAAGCACAGAGATCGATTCCTTGTTTTCTTGTCTTCCCTAACGTCAAAACAGAGCTATTTTCCTTTTTGCCTCGAAAAGCCTGCTCCAAATTGCTCAACGACCACCACCTTAAAGGTGGTGGGTTGACGTTGCGACTGAAAGTCGCCTGTTTGCGGCTGAAGCCGCTTGAAAGCTTTCCGGCTGAGAGC
>Ga0302320_10004038_pt1 | contig 33520 bp, 47 predicted proteins | sample Bog_T0_3_FD_202130 | JGI IMG/M metagenome (GOLD analysis project Ga0302320, IMG submission 202130) | Peat permafrost microbial communities from Stordalen Mire near Abisko, Sweden - Bog_T0_3 | ecosystem: Environmental > Terrestrial > Soil > Wetlands > Peat | place: Sweden: Abisko, Stordalen Mire... | reverse complement strand
GGTCGAAATCCACGCCCGGCGTCGCAGCCACGCCCAGTTCCGCCAGCATGCGGGCGCAGAAGGCGACGCTGTCGTTGGAGCGCTCGGCGATGTCGGCGAACAGGTAGAACGCGCCCTCCGCCGGGCTGAGGCGATCGAACCCCGCTTCCGGCAGCGCGCGCAGCAGGTGCTCGCGGGAGCGGCGGTAGCGCGCCACGTTGGCCTGCAGTTCGTCGTGGCAGTCGAACGCCGCCTCGGCGGCGATCTGGGAGATGTGCGGGGCGCTGATGAACAGGTTTTGCGCCAGGCACTCCACCGGGCGCACCAGGTCCTCGGGCAGGATCAGCCAGCCGACGCGCCAGCCGGTCATGCTGAAGTATTTGGAGAAACAGTTTCGATATCACTACCGATGGATTTGCCCATCATGATCACAGAATCGTTTCGATCATGGGCAAAGCCATTATCACCAATGCTTTATCATCATATCAGCCATGATCCCCAGGAATGTCATCAGACTCCTGTTGAGACGCTATTTGATCAACGCTTTTGAACAAATTTTGGAGAACATCACAGTGGGTAGGCCGCCGAAAAACCGTTATCTACCGCCCGGGGAACTTGTGCACGATCCTGCTCCCGACGATAAACCAGATGATCAACCAAGCGTTGCCCAGGAACCGTCTGTGCAACCCCCTGCCCCATCATTCGCGCAACCGCCACCCGATCGTCGCAGAAGATTGTCCGAGGAGCAGTGGGTATCTATCATCGCTCAACGTGATGTCAAATCCATCCAAACGCTCGCATCGGAGTTCGGCATCACACCGGGGGCATTATACGCCAGATTCCGGAAAGAAGATGGTCCGGAAACTGTGCAACACCGTCAGCCGAGAACGTCAGCGCCGACGATGCAGCAAGGACTCCCGATACAGACTCCGCAATCGGATTTGCGCGGCAGGATTGTGCAATGGGCAGTCCAAGAACTACTCGGGCGAAAATCATCTGATGAAGAACGCGAAGAACTAGCAGAAGCCGTCCGTCAGGAGTTGATCCGAAAAGTTGCGGAAGGAATATAAAATATTGCAAACCGAGGCGTTGTTGCGTTAGAATCTGTCTCGTGAATGGTTCCAGCATTCAGAAGACAATCGAAATAGATTTTGACAACATACCGGCGCAACAGTTATAATACGCCTTCCAATGTTGAAAATAGTCGATAGTCTCGTAAGGTGCTGGAACCACTTTGCGAGACTATTTTTTTAACTATTACATTGGAGTTATTAGGAAAATGAGTAACATTACCGTTTTTGATTTTGATACCAACACCGTTCGTATTGTTGAGCGTAATGGTGAACCGCTGTTTGTAGCGAAGGACGTTGCAACGATCCTGGGATATAAAGACACAGTAGATGCAGTAGCAAGACACTGCAAGCGAGCACAAGATGTTGGGGGCGGCGTTTCACCGCCCCTACAATCTCAGACCAAACTGATCCCCGAATCAGATGTCTACCGTCTTATTCTCCGTTCCAACCTTCCCGCCGCCGAAGCGTTCGAGGTGTGGTTGGTGGAAACGGTTTTACCGTCTATCCGTAAACATGGTGCCTACGTCACACCGAATGCAACTACGGCTGGCGTAGCTGCTGCTGCACAATCGTCAGGTAACCTAACCGTCGCCCGCGATCTAATTTCAATACTCTACGATGCGCTTCCGTCGCTATCTGAAAATGCCAAACTAGCGATTGCCTCAAATATTCTAAGCGAGGTTGGTGTTACTATTCCAGCACCAACGGTGCAACATAGCTATCAGATGTCGGATATTGTAAAGCAATACTCTAATCTGTCCGCAACAGTTGCCGGAAAGCATTGTAAGCATCTGAAGACTTCTGCTCACGGTGAAGAAACATATACTACTTCAACCAACGGTGGAAAACTTGTTCCGCAGTTTCGATGGAACGCCGTTGGTAAAGCCGCTTGTGAAGCCGTTCTAAACACTAAAGGTTATCGTTAAAAACAAAAATTAATAGCCGGGATATCCCGGCTACTATTTTATTCATCGTCGTCTATCAGATTCCTACGAAACCTACAGAATCATACTAACATAGTGCCAGCGATGCTTTGCGTCTATTTTCACAACGATTTTCCCAACCGTTTATAAACACAGGTTGATCCAGTGAAATATAGAATGCTTTGCATATTGCAGCGTAACTATTGACTAACAATTTCGCATCATGTTTTGCAATAGCCGCTAAAGTCACCGCACCGATTTGTCCGTCGGGTTTTGTACCAACGGTCCGTTGCAACAATTCTGCTGCCCGTGTTACCCCGGAATTAAACGACATATCAACTACGCTCAAACGTAATGCTGCCGGCAACGCTACAAAATAGTTGTAATAGTTTTTAGCATAAATCGCTTTAGCATCGTCTTCAGTAGCGTTACTGAGATCGTCTGCTGTCAACGTTTGATCATGATTATAAGCGCGCCACACCGCTAAAGTGATTCCGCGATTAGTTGCGCCACCGTGATCACAAGCGTTGTTTGACCAACCGCCTTCGCATTTTGCAGTAAAGTTGTAACACGTGTCGAAAATATCTTGTTCGGCCATTGCTGTCATTGTCATTTTCTGATTCACTTTTTTTTCGAATCTACTGAATCGACTGGAATACTATTGTGTAACAACTCCGTTGACCGCTGCTGACCGACACTGCTACCGAAATAGTATTGCAGGACGCAACCGAAGCCACTGGCCAGCGATCCAATCAGAATATTAAGAACCGATGCATTGGCAACGGGAATAATGACAAAAGCAAATACCGACAATAATCCGAAAAATCCTAATGTAGTCCCAACTGCAAGAATACCCGGCATCCAATCTCGCAACTGGATTTCGCGATTTCTAGCACTAGCATTATCTGATAACGTTGCCTGCAATGTCGCGAGATCATCGGCACGTTGCCCGGCTTCACGATCAGCACCGATTTTTGCCAATGCGAGTTGCAACTCGGCAGCTTTCTGCGGATCGGCAATAAATTGCGTAACCACGGTCGGATCAACACTTCCAACAACTTTCCCGACAGTATCAGTGACTGCTGTTGCAACAGTCCCGGCATGGTCGCCGGCAATCCATTTGACGACATCAGGAATCAATCCGGCTAATATTGGAATCAATGCTAGCATATTGTTTTTCCTTAGCGTACAAAAGGGCTAATATTTTTCTCGCATTCTTTCAAACGTTTTTCAAAATCGCTTAGATCAACGTTTTTTCCGATGCTTTTTTCTAACGCTTCGATGCGAGTTTCAAGTGCTGAATAATCCTCACCAAACATTTTGTGAACATTTTCTACAGACGCTGCTACAGACGCTGATGCACGATGCTCTATAACAGACGCTGATACAGACGCTTGTGTTACAAGACGTTTGACAGACGGGGTTAGTGCGATTGTAGCGGGAATGCCAGCGAGGATTCCGGTGCCAACGCTCATGATAAAGGATGCTACTGTGATCATTCTGAAAGGATTCCCGCCGTGTATAACAGATTATCAATCTCACTCAGTTTAGAAACAACAGCGTGATACTGATCCAATGGGATTCGGATATGCTGGTCACCGACGATCACAACACACGTTGTATCATCTGCATCAATGACTATTGTAGTATCATCTGTTGGTGTATGTGCGCTGAATAGGTAATCTGAATTGTTGCTCATTATGTTTTTCCCTATGCTTATATAGCCTATGAGCATTGGAACTATTGAACTTATTTCTGAATTTTAGCGAGTAATTCGGAAAATGTGTTGGCGATCCGTATCAACGTTTGCGCAAAATCCCCGGTATGATCTGTCAATGCGTGTTGCATTTCGCCAACGCGAGTTTGAGCACTGGTGATTTGCTCTGACATCTCCCGCCTACACGCGTTACACGCAGCACATTTTTCGGCGTTTATTTTTTCGGCGGCAGTTAGTCTGCTGATCAGATATTTGACACAAGCGATCAGTACAACTATTACAAAAATCAACGATGCGCCGACTGCACCTGACGTCGTTAGAACGCTATTTGCGAGCGTGATTATTAATGAGTCCATTTGTTTTTTCCGGTGCAGTATTAGATAATCGCAGAGTAATTTCGTTCATTTTTCGCAACAAATCTTCAATCATGATTTTCGCGGCGCGATACTCAGTGAATGCAACAAGTTGATCAGTAGATTGTTGTGTTACCACGCCCACACTCCAAGTACGGCATTGTTAACTAAAGGATCACTTGGAACCAAACCGTAGTCGCACGGATCGAACCCTAAATCTTCGGGCGGAACGGTTGTGCGCACGGTGAAATACAAAATTGCTGGATCACCAACCGCAGGAACGGTGATAACTGATCCCGCCTCGGGATCAGTGTACGAATATGCAGCTATCCCCGGTGAACCTCTGACGACAACTGTTGTATCAAGAGAAATCAGATTGCCGAGCATATTTGCTAGATGCGCCGAGTCTTGTAATGCTTCGACAACAGTTGATGCGAGCACGAGATTTGTTGTCTCGTACAGGTAATCGTAGTAGCCATCGGGTGTCATGGTAATACCGATCCTGGGGTTGATAAAAACTTTAGTTGTTGTAGAGGCATTGCATATGAATATGCGACTAGACGCCGCAACCAACCATTAAGCGGTGCATTCCCAGTGGTATTTGAGGAGCCAAAATGCATTTGATTCATCAACGGAAGCTTACCAGTCACCGCATTCGGTCCGACGCTTGTTAGACCGTTGGTAGCAGCAGCATAACTACCATTATTACACGACTCTCCAAATCGTATCGGAACACCAGGGGTATAGTTTGTGCTAGGATTAGCGTAGCCGATGAGTGTAGCGTTAGAAATAATTACCCACGTATTTGACATACCGGTTAAAACGGAATAGCAGCGATTATTATATGTACCGTCATCAACTTCGAAAATATAGCCTTGCCCTTGGTTGGCGGCAGGTTGTTGCCAAATTACGTCAGCAAAGAAAGTCATACCGGTTTTACCAAGTGTCGGAAAAAAACTACTATTGAGATTTACTACATCGACCGCACGTGTTACTGATGTTGTTGTAGTTGGGATATACGGAAAGACCGTTGCACTTGCGGTAAGCTGTGCACCCCACACTATCAGAGTATGACCGGAAACACCAGTGCTACGATAAACGTAAGGCCGGACCGATACACATCCGGTTGGTGTTGTGAAAGTATAGTTTACTCTAGTCCAGCCTGTTGTCGTCAACGTTGCAGTTGCTGTTGACGTTATAAATGCGGAGTTTGTAGCATCGTAAACAGCAAACGTAAACTCAGATTGTAGCATCGTTCCGAGTTCGGCAAAAAACGAGAAATTATAAACAGTCGATGCAACAACAGTAATTGGCGTCGTTGGATAAACTGCATCTGTGGAACCGTCTATTGTAATTGTGGTAGCCGTTGATGTGCCATCCGGAGCCGTTGCACCGACAACAGCACTTGTGCAGGAGCATTGCCACCCTGCCGACTGTTGTATATTCCCTGACTGCAAACAGAGATTAACAGCTTGTCCAAATATCGCAAGACCCTGTGGAGCAAGTGTTGCAGGACTATAATCTAATGCCGGAACGTTTGTTGTAATATTTGTTAATATACCAGCGGAGTTATAAACCGATGATCCGGAGGCTCTTGTGAACGTAACTAGACTACTTAACGGTATTGACTGTAACAATCCATTAAACCCGACTTTGTATGTTCCTGCAACCGGATTAAAATCCAAAACTGGGCGCGGCCTATTTGTCCGTTGTTGCAGCATTATTGCACGATATTGATATAGATATTAAGATCAGTCGTTGATCCGAGCGTTACAGATGCGCCGCGATTAACTATGATCGCATAGATATTACCAGAGAGTCCAGCAAATTCCAGTCCTTGTGATTGCGCTTGGACTATAGACGGCGATGAAGCACCGACCAATGATGCATCCGTTAAATGCATAATGCCTATGATTTTCGCAACGTCTGCAACGTTAACTGCAACAGCAGAAGCATCTGTTACTGTTGTTGATGTCGGTGATGCTCTGAAAAATATAATGTCAAGCGTCGGTATAATACCAGAGTTAAACGAACACACAACGCTTTGAATCAAACCTGACGTTAACGTTGTTGCAAGCGCTAGTAAACTTCCGATCGTAGTATTAGTTGCATGTGCTACTGCGGTTACAGCAGGGGTTAATGACAGTCCAGTATAACTCGCTGTAGCTGCTCCGATGATATTTGAGCCGGTTGGTAATGCCGGCAGCGTTGTTATTGAACCAATATTCCAAGTTCCTGACTGGGTAACTGCTGGAATAGACGTGACAGTGACAGAACCGATCGCATTAGTACCGGAACTTAATGCCGGTAGCGAAGTGAGACCGACTGTCCAAGCGCCGGACTGGGTAACTGCTGGAATAGACGTGACAGTGACAGAACCGATCGCATTAGTACCGGAACTTAATGCCGGTAGCGAAGTGAGACCGACTGTCCAAGCGCCGGACTGCACGACAGCGGGCGGCGAGGCGAATGCCGGCAACGTGCCGGCCAGACCGACAGTCCAAGTTCCTGACTGGGTAACTGCTGGAATAGACGTGACGGTGACCGATCCGATCGCATTAGTGCCGGAACTCAATGCCGGCAACGTGCCGGCTAGACCGACAGTCCAAGTTCCGGTTTGTACTGATAATGCAACGGGCATAATTAACTAGTCCTGACTGTTGTAATAGACGCACCCGAAATAGTAGTTGTCCATGTTTGATTAATAGGGCTACCGTATACTGCTACGATAGTGTTACTGTTCAGCGTTGTTGTAACAGTAACACCGTTGATAATCTCAGTAATAACGTTACCAACCGTTGAATACGAATACGGTGTCGCGCCGGTTAGATTAATGATTTCAGTGAGTTCCGCCCGCGTTGTTTCAGCGGCGATTGCAGCAGAATTACCTGACGTGTCAACAAACGCCGCAGTGACAATACCCGCCGAGTTTACTGTAATTGTGTTATACGTTCCGGCGGCGACTGTTGCTAGATTATATGCAGTATCAGATGTATTAACAACGGGTAGATTAACAGACCGTTGTATTGAGCGTCCCGTGAGCGTTGTTATAGCGTATGTGACAATATACTGCGTCCCGTCAGCGCCATTGCTTATCTCAACTGCTACTAAACCGTTCGCAACAACAGGCGTCCCAACAGTTAATCCCGAAGGATTCGCTGTAACTGTTGCACTTGTTATTGTATCAACGCTGAGCCAATCGCTAAAATCGACGCTGTAGATATCGCTGTCACTCGGAGATTTTGCGTCGAAATAATCGTTGCATGTCATTTTTGTTATATTATCCAACGGGTAAAATTACGGTTTGCACAACGTTCTGTTCCGACGCTGTTACAACTGTATATGTAACAATATACTCAACGGGACTGGAACCGCCGCTCAACAGAACTGTCACACAATTGTTCGCAACAACAGGTGTTCCAATAATTAACCCCGATGGATTTGCTGCGACGGTTGCACTAACGATTGTATCAACGCTGAGCCAATCGCTAAAATCGACGCTGTAGATATCGCTGTCACTCGGGGATTTTACGTCGAAACTCTGTGAAAGTGTTTGTTGAGATTTTACAGCAAAAATATTGCGTTTAGTGTCTGAAACAACAATTGTGTTGTTATTATATGCGTCAACGATCACCTGACGTTTGTTGTTGATTATCGTGACGATGTTACTCATTGCGGATTACGGACGTGCGAGAATAACTGCAGGGTCTGCGCCGATGGCGTTGAGCATTGTAATAACGTCGCGATCGGTATTTGACACCCCGTCCGACAACGTTAAAACTTCGAGCATCAACGCCGGATTTGACATCAATGCTGTTGCCGCTTGTGTCCAGAGATTTACTGCCTGAAGGCGCGTCCGTAGCAATTGTGCAGAAACGGTCCATGATGTCGGTAACACGGGCGCTGGCAGCGCTACCCAACCCGGTTGTCCGTTGATGTTGCCGCGTACAAACCCGTTCGGAGGATTGCCAGTGAACGTAATCCACACGTCTAACGTAACTACAACACCGTCAGCCGGCCATGTTCCGGCTGACTCATAGAGTTGGCGTAACTCGTCTGGGTAAAAACTGTTGTCTGATGGTGAATAATACTTAACGCCTGTGTTGTCCATTTTTCAAATACCTGAAGGGTTTACTTTTTAATTATTACCAACCAAACGCGGTCCATGAATAAGTGAAATTTCCGAGATTCCAAGAACTACCGTTCCAACCAGATGAACCTCGAAGAAAATAAAGACGTCCTTGGTTTGCTGATCCGTGAATAGTGGGACTCAATCCGCCGTTCCATCCGCCCCAGTTTACCGCTCCTTCGTTAATTTGCACAGACGCACAAACGGTCGGGAATGCGATCGGAAAATAATGATTCGACCATCCGGAACCATCACTGAGACACCCACCTTGAATTATAAATCCGTTCGGAAACGACATATACCAACCGTTGCTGTTAGATTGCGGAGCCGACAAGGCGGCGCAACGCGAGGTGTCCACGGGATGCACGTGATCTTGGCGAGAGAACAACGTTGATGTGCCGGTCGCAGCCGCATTATTCATCAGCGGGGCTGTAGTTGACGGCTTTGGAATCTGATTATAGATTGCGGTTTGTAACTGATTTAATACGGTTTTCGACTGTGTAACACCGCCTGCCGTTAGTATCGCGAGTAATTCTGACTGTAACTGATTAAGCCAGTCAGCACTAACAACGGTCGCCGGTTGCGCCGAGGTGGGATTGCCGGACGTGAACCATCCTGGTGTTGCTGCAACATTGAGCGCCGGCATACTCGGAACAGCAGTTGGTGTATCAATTTGAAACATTGTTGTTTATTTCCTTACGCTACGCGCCCGCGTGTGTCTTGCCAACCGTACGTAGTGACATACATTGACGTTGATGCAACACTAGAGACAGCGCGGATTTGTGCAGATGTATTAGTTCGTATATTAAAATTACTAGCGCTTGTAACCGACGTTGGTCCCGTCAAAGACACGTTGCCAGTCGGTGTATTTGGAACTTCTGCTGCAACATCCATCGGAGTTAATAACAGCATCCATAGAGCGGCTGCTGATCCGGACGCTCTAATTAGAGCATTAACCCGTACGCCCACCGGAACTGTTAGCGTATATGTTGTTGCTGTTGTTCCGAGCGCTGATGTAGTGACGTTATTGACCGGAGAGTTTAACAAAAATTCATCACCAAACTGCGAAAATCCGAGAATGTGACTAGAACTATCAGTGATCACTGATCCGATTCTGCGAGCTTGCGTATATGTAGCTGGCAACGTTGGTGTTAAACTCGTTGACGCAAACGCTGCGGTTGATCCCGGTTTTCCGATAGCAAAAACATGATAACACGTTGATGCTGCTAGTGATCCGGTGTCTAAGCCATTTGCACCAACGGTCGTGCAATCGAGTATCAACGGTGATGTAACGTTGATAACTCCGGTTCCGATTTCTCTAGCAGATGCCGCGCCGATTGAAATATCAACTTTTGTGTTCGGTGTTCCGGCGTCGTTTGATAGCTGTAGACCGTAGAGCATACCCGAACTTTGACCGATTTGTGCTGCAATGCTCTGTTGCAACTGATTATTAACAGTTTTCGACGGCGTAATACCACCCGCTGTTAGAACAGCTAGAAGTTCCGCTTGTAACTGATTCATAAAATCTTGTGTCAGAACCGTCGCTTGTATACCGATCGTTGGGTTACCGTTTGAGAACCATCCCGCCGTCGCGGCTGCTGATAGCGTTGGCATCGACGATGCGATTGTGTTACCGTTGGAATTATCAATTTGAAACATTAGCTGAAACTCGCTAGCACAACTGTATGCGCTGGTTTGATTTTTTGTATAATACAAAGCACGCCAGGATTGCCCCACGACTGCAGCGGATCACCGGCAGATGATTGTCCAGCACTAAAAAACACTGGTGTAGTATCTAGCGGCATATTGATTTGCCAAGCGTGACACCAAGACGGATCATTCAACGGTTGCCCGATTCTTGACGATCCGATCTGAAACGATGTGAACTCGGTTATAGTTGCAGTTAAACCGACCGCACTGAGATAGTTTATATAATACGGAACAGAACATGATCCGGGATTTAACAACAGCTTTGCTTTAACCGCTTGACGACGTTGTTGTAGCGTCGTGCCTAAATTGAATCCACACGAATCAGGTAAACTGAGTGTTTGTTCCCACTCCGTTAGTAACTCGGTTGTATTGCCCACCGGGGGGCTTTCGTTGATCAAGTCCTGTGATCGTTGATTAACTCTGACAAAAACTCCTGCGAATGCCGTGCAAACTGTCGAAAGAACACTTCCTGATATTTTTTTCCAGATTTCACCGCGTGGTAACAACGCTAACAACGCAGACGTAAAATCAGAAACAGCGAAAATACCGTTCGGAGTGTTATCAAGCGGAGAATTTGTTGCTGTCATATTACGAAAAATTCACTGTGCCGAGTGTTGGAAGATAGCCCAGCGCAGGAGTTATTGTTGCATTCGGAGAAAGTAGATTAAAATTTCCGATACCAGGAACGGATGCAATCGCTTCTTCAAATTGTGATTGATACAACGACGTCCGTAGCGGATCACCAGACACTAGCAGCATATTTGAGATAGCAGCGGATATAGCAGCAGAATACGTGCTTGACGTTGATCCGAGACCTTGGATCGAAATGTTGATCGGAAACGGTATCGGAGCACTGAGATAAACGAGTGCAGTCACCGGTCGCAATGGATAGACGTAATTTGCGACTAGCAACAGATCACCAGTTGCCGCACCCGCACCGCGAGATTCTAGCGCTGCCGTGCCCATGGTGCCGGTTGGAAAACCGTAGGTGCCGTCGAACATCACATACACCGTCACTTGTCCCGTGCCGCTCAGAACGGTCCATGCGCGCGTTACGCCGACATCCGCCGCCAACGCCCAGGCGCCGTAATCAGTGGTATTCCCAGCCTGTGCGGGCGCAGCAAACGCAGCTAGCATCCGGCTACGCAGACTATTATCAGACTCGTCATCTGCGCCGCCAGTGATAGCAGACGCTGTAAACGACGTTGGTATACCGACGATCGGAGATGCTAGCGACAACGCTACACCGTACGATTGATTGCCGTTTGCTCCGAACGCAGTCGCGATAATCGGCACACTGATATTTCCAACGCTGTCTACAGTTGCAGCGGCGGTCGTTGAGTATTGTGTGCCGTCGCCCAGATTTAACAATGTTCCGATCGGCAAAACGCTTCCGATCGTACCATTTTTTGCGCTACATGTTCCGACTGCTGCGCTACTATAGTTGCGTGATAATCCCCGGAAATTTGCCCAAGCGACTAACGCTGTCCCGGTTGCAGTAAACGGTACTGCTTGTTGTGCAGCGTTGTCAATATGGCCGTGTTGATGATACGATAATCCGGCTAACGCTGTTCCGAGTATTCGTAGAATATTGAAACGACTGAGCACAGAACCACTGGGCAACTGCGCTTGAATATCGTTTATGATTTGCTGCTTTAGCGCGGTTAATGTCGGGCGGAGCCATGCCATTTTGTTTACAACTTCGATGTAATATTGATCGGAAGTAATGTTCCGTCGAGTTTAGTTACAGTAATCTCAATTGCTAGCCAGTTCACGTTGAACCAAAACGTTGTAACAGTAAAGCTTTTGACTAGACCGTCAGAGATCAACCATTGCAGTGATTCTGTGACATAAGCCTGAGCTAAACCAAGCGTCTGCGGGAGTTTCTTATTACGATATAGTTCTCTGAGTCTGGAACCGATCGGAATATCTTCTAAGCAGTCGTTCCAATAGCCACCGCGATCATCGTAGTTTGATGTACGCCATGTGAAAATACTAACAAGAACGTTAGTTACGAGATCATCTGTAGCAGTTGCGAGATCATCACCGAGAGTGTTCCACGCGAGATCGCCGTCAATTGTGTCAGATAACAAATCAATTGCGAGATCAACCATGTGGACCACCCGTGTTTGCTGCCCCTAATTGCACGCCGTTATGCACGTGATTCAATAGATCAACACTACCAGCGAAAATATTAGTTGCTGTAAGCGTTCCGGTCATTGTCATTGATCCGTTGACAATGCATCCACCGGAAGCATTGATAGTTAGCGGATTTGAACCTGCGTTAATGACGATACCACCACGTGTTAAACGGACTTGCTGCCCGAGATCGTCGTGAATACACACTTCACCAGCCGTTTGCGCAATACGATAACGAGTATCACCGACAGCAACAACAACACTGTTTTGACGATTATCACCAACGGTCGCGAAAACAGCTTGCGCGCCGGGGTGCGGATTGCTTGAAAAACCGTAGTGCATCAACACTGGAATATCACTGTGTAACTGCACGCCGGACGACTGAATCTGTACGAGTTGCACTTTTCCGGTATCGTCGATGAGCGTGAGATTGCCTTGCGAAATCATCTAGTTGTTATTTCGTTGATGTTGATGTTGATGTTGATGTTGATGTTGATGTTGATGTTGATGTTGATGTTGAAGCAGGAGTTGAAGCTGGTGTTGAAGCAGTTACAGGTGTTGGTGTAGCGGCGGCGCCCGGCGCAGTTGGGAAATGACTTGGAAATATAACCGCCCGATCTGCTTGTGTTAGCTGATACAAATCTGTTGGTTCCGGCATCAACGCGGCTGGCGGCATCAACACTAGATTAGCGTGTGTTCCGTGATCATCAAAAATAAACTCAACGTCCGCAATAACCCAGTTTACGTTTGTCACGTGCAGCGTTGGAATCGAAACTGGGATCAATGTATTGATTTCCCACAGTTTGCCGGTTATGTCTCGCCAGGAATCAGTTAACACGTGTATAGATTGTGAGCGCCCTGCCCGCCGCGCGGCTTCCCATTTTGCGCGCAACATTACGATATCAATACCTTTTGGAGTAATGCGGCTGTCGGCAACTAACCATCGCGGACGATATGTTGTTGTACCTGGCTGCGCCGGAACATCAGTCGGATTACACGAGCCACCTGCATCAAATGCATGATCTACGACAACTTGTGACGGATCAACCGGTGCATATCCACCACCGACAATTTGCGCTGGCATATCCATATTGAGATAATAATAATGCGAAAATCGTTGTGAAATATCGAAGATAGCCGCTGCTTCTTCGACGTTTACAGTTTCTTTTACGCCGGATTTGTGAGTTGTCGTGCCGATTTTTGACATAATAACTTTGCCGTCCGGTGATTCGTAAACGAGCATCCCGGCATATTGCGCGGCTTCCGATATATGCGCCCACGGCGTATCACCGAGTTTGACTTGCACCGCGATTGCATCAATAGTAACGTCACCGGTTGGTTGCAACAACGAGATACCAAACGGCGCGATCAACGGTAGTATAAATCGCGACAACGTCTGTGCTTGAATCTGAAACATCTGATTACGGAGATCGCTTGCACAATCGACTAATCGTGAGCATAAACCACGGCCAACTATAGATACGTTGTGAGAATGCGAATTGAAACTCGGATTATACGAATCAATTTTCCCGGACAACACCAAGTCTTTTCCGAAATAAATCGAACAATTAGCACCCGGTGCTATCTTCGGAAACTGTCCGCCAGGATATTTTTCCGAAGCAGAAAACGCAAAAACACTCGGAAATGATTCCAGAGATCGTGACACTTGCACTGATGTCCAGCCTGTGTACGACGTGTTACCAACGGTCAACGTAACAGTGTTATCAAATTTCTTCGGCGGAGTATTCGGTTGATTAGAATTTGAATTAGAATTATCCGTTGTAGCTGTGCTGCTTGGCGTTGACGTATTCGAATTGTTTTGAGGCGGCGTAGAATTTCTATTCAGAACTGATTGCGCCGTTGCAGTATCACCTTGCGCAACTGAGTAGTTAAACGTCGCCGTATCAATTGCGTCCATCGCCATTAAAAAATTACTCTCACTCTCATGAATAATATAGTCTCGTGCGTTGGAACTACGTAGACGACGGTGGATTTTGATACTGCGTAAACGCTGGGTGATACGCTGTTTGAGATACGTCTTGCACACGGTTTATATCACGATACAACCGGAATGCTAAAACTAACCCCGGTGAACTATTGACCGGAGCAACTGACAAATATCTAACAACGGGCGCCGCCAAACCTTGTTGCACGAGGCTTTCAACTAATGTTGCGCGCAACTGTTTTAGAGCAGCATACGACAGGTCGTCTCCTGCATCACCAGCGAGAGTAATCTCAGTGTCAATAATCGGTGTAACCGTTGCAATCAGATTCGTTGCATCTGTCCACGAGTCTACACGATACTCACTAACTGCTACCGCAAGTTCCGCAATAGCTGATCTACGCAATGCTGTTGCAACGGCTACAGAAACTATATCCGTAGCCGTCGATTGGAATTGCGCTAACGTTGAGAGAGATATTACGGCGGATGCTGGGTCAACAAACGTAGCACTAATCGCCACAGTATAAGCTGTTATTGTATCTGGATTTGTCGGGTCGATAGCAGATGCTGCTACAGCGACAGTATGCAAACATTGTTGATAAGCCTGCAAAGCAGAGGTTTCGTCGGTATATTGTGAATACGTTTGCGCTTTAGATGTGACGTAACCGTAGTCAGTCGATTTGTCAGGAGATGCTAACGATGCAACTGCACCGAATATACCTGATGCTGAACCTATGAGACTTTGTACAACGTTTTTGAACAGCATCACCTGAGATATCGCGGAACGTACGAAGCCGTAGACTGATAGTACTGGTGACAACACGGATGCAATCGTTGCGCGAACGTTGTTGATTTTATCAAGTAGACTCTGTTTTGCGTCTGCGACCGTTGTCGGATACAATAACACCGTTGTTTCTAAGAATACTGCACGAAACGAGATTGCGCCAACTCGGTCGAAAGATTCTTCTGACTCGAATGAAACACATGATGCTGTTTTTGTGCCAAGCGCCGGATGGATGAATGTACCTGGACCGGGTTTGTTAACTGCTGAAATCAGAGTTGTTAACGCTGCAAATGAGTAATTACACGCGAGATATCCCGTGATAGAATACGCTGTCATGCCTTGGCCGAGGTCTTCGACGTAAATTGTGTCACGATTTGGATATTCATGTACCGCGGTTCTGCGGCCAGTTTTGATCGAACATTGTTGTACGTTGAACGAGATACCGTTAAACGACGCCGGCAACAATGTGTACAGAATGTTCATTATTTCGATGCCTGGGCAAATGTCGGCGCTACGTTTTGTTTAACGTTGACACGACCTGTGTTAGATGTTGTTGCGATTTTTGAGTTTGGAGCGTCGCTTGTGTGTGTTATTGTGACTTGCACCGGTTGTTGCTGAATCAGCGGGAGTGCGCGTTGTGTATTAGCAATTCGCGGTGTATCGCTATCTCCGGATCGCTCAAAGTTTTTATTATAAACCCTGGCTTTCTCCGCACCTGATTTTGTATGATCGCGTAACGCACGTTCTGTTTCAGCATAATCAGGATTTAATGCTAACTCACGGATAGAAAACGCTATTTGTTCATCCGGTGATGATTGTTCCATTCGATGTCCGTACACCGATTGAAATTGTCGCTGCCGGGTTGGGTCCCACTGCGCAAGTCCAACATGTTGCGTGCCAATTCCGGATAAATGATTTAGACTAGATTCTTGTGACCAGTTTCCGATTACTGCAGCAATTGCATTGTCATCATAACCCGCTTTTCTATACGCATCGGTGATTTTCTGTCTTGTTTCCGCTGCCATCGCGGGCGTAAAGTTTCCGTTGGGATTACCACCGCCGTTTGGATTATCCCCGCCCGGATACCCAGCGCCGGAGCCTGCTCCACCCCCGCCGAACAATTGTTTGATGCTATCAATCAATGTGTCGAGTTTATGACTGAGCCACCCGCCGTCTGTTGCACCGTTGTTGTTATTGTCATTACCGGGCACGTTTGCGAACGGGTCCATATCGGCTTTGCGTTGTGCCGCGGTTTTTGCGCGCTCTTTTTCGAGAAATTCTTTTTCGCCGACGTTAGTTGCACTCGGATGCATTATAGCTGCTGCAACTCCCACAGGACCGGCAAGCCTCGCGGCAGCGGCAGCGGCAGCGGCGGCTACCCCACCACCAGCGGCGGTTGCCGCAGCACCGGCCTCAGCACCAGCGGCGGCAGCAGTGATACCGAGTTTTGCTAGCGTCGCGCCGAGGAGCCCAAAGCCGATTCGCATTGCTACAAACGACGCCGACAATCCGCCCAGAATCGCAACTAACGGATTATCAGCGGCGGTATCTGTGAGCCAAAGTCCAAGTTCCGTTAGTTTGTGCTTCATCGGCTCAATATAAGTCGAGATTTTAACCTGTAGATTATGCAGCGCCGCGTCTAACTCAGTAGCGTCGCGTTGACTCTCTTCAGATGCTGATTGATCTTCTTTCGTAACAGGATGTACTTTGATCGCATCGGCTTTCTGTTTTAGTCCTTTACCACCGGATTTAATCATGTCCGGAACCATTTCGCGATCAACACCGAATTTCTCTAGAAAATCAGCAAGTAACTCAGCAGGAACGCCTTCGCTGCCTTTCTTTTTCGCAAAATCCCCAAGCATTTCCATTATTTGTTCAGAGTTTTTGCCCGCAAAATTCAGTCCAGCGGCTTTTGCTGCGCCTTGTTGTTCGACGGTGTCAGGGCGCTATGTATTGCCATCCGTTGCCGGATTTTCTCAACACCGGCGATTGATTTTGCGTATGCGTCACCAACGCCGATTGCCGCGCCAGCGGTTTTGTATCGCTGTAGCGCGGTCGTACTAGTATTTGCAAACACCGCTTGACGCTGAAGGCTTAGATTGAGTTCGGCGGTTGCCCGAGCCATCGCTACAAGCCCGGCAACGCTTCCGACGCTAGCAAGGACGCCGGCCGGTCCAAACGTCTTTGTGAGACTCCCAAATGCGCTGCTGGCCGTGCTTCCGAGCTTCGATAGATTCGCTTCTAGCTTGCCGAGTTGTGAGACATTTTTGCCGGCAGCGTTGGTTGTTTTTCCGAAGCCCGACATCGCTTCGTTGATTTTTTTTAACCGAGATGTTGCATTATCAGTTACACTAACAACTACTTTCGTTGAGCCATTTGCCATTTATTTGTTCTCAACTAGCTAGTAAATTTCGTTGTTCTTTTGCGATGCGGTGCGCTTGATTATACCACCACAGTATTTCTGATCCAGAGAGTTTGTAACATTCCGTTGGTGACCAGTGGTATAAAAATGCGAGATCAGCTATACGCTCTCGCCAGTCATAACACCAACGGTTCACATAAAATCCGCGAGAAAATCCATGGCATCTGTATAATCAGCAATTGATAACGCTTCGACGGCTTCGAGACAGGTACCAGATACTAACTCGATTAGTTTCACGCCTTGTAGATACGTATCAGTTGCTTTTCGCGATTTTAGGAAATCGCCGGCACATGGCTCTTCAAGTGTGATCTGTGTATAACGATTTCCGCCGGTATTCACTGTCTTAGTTAGTGAATACGTTATTTGCTCTAGATTCTTCTCACGTTTTGAGTTTGTATTACAAACAACAGCGATCCATGCAGTAATTTTTTTGAAATCACTAAAAGCGAGCTTTTCGACTAACAGTAGATGCACGCCGGACAACAGACTGATCATAACAGCATCAATATTGTCCTCGGTTTTTCGCGCTTGTAGCAAATCACCGACTGTCGGTTGTCTCAAAGTGATTTCAGAGACAACCGAACCATCGGACTTTTTCAACGGACGTTTTAGTGTAAACGTTTTCTCAGTCATTGTTACACCGTCGTAATAGTCACTGGACCTTTGAACGTCACAGTAAACGATGCTTCTGCGGTGGATTCTTCTGGGGGTTCGACACAATACATTGGGAAGCCAGAAATGCCCTTGCCGGAAGCTGTTTCAACAACAACGTGTGCTGAATCTAATGCAGCAACGTCGGCAACGCTGTTGTTACCACGCGAACGGAGTTTCGCTTTGATCCAGCCGATTTGATATTTTTCGCCGAAATCAGCGGATGGTCCGGACATGTTCCCGAGTTCTTCTCTAGTTGCGCCACCCGGAAAGTAAGATATATCGTCCACGACGTCCCAATAACCGCCCGATATTGAAAACAAGGTGATACCAGTTAATCTATGTTGATTGTTAGCCATTTTAGTGTTTTCCTTATAATACTATAAAATCGTTTGTTATCAATGGCTTAGTTCTAACTTTTATTGAACTTAACAAGTACCGCAACACCGCGTAGCTGATTGCAGAGATCGGGCGGCAACAGAACTGCCAGGAAACCATTCCCGCGATTTTCAACTGCGATCTGCGGGCATACAATGTCGCCATTCTGTACGATGCCGATACCTTCATAATATCTGTAACGTTGGATAACACTGAGTCTAACGAGATTCGGGGTTACAAATCCCGACATTGATCCGACGATTTTAGTAGCATCGGAAACCAGCTTCGAACGTGCAAACGTTGTCGAGAGCCAAGCGCGCAGATCACGGATGATCCATGCAAGAGTTCCCATTGTCTCAACGTCGAGGTAACTACTGTCGATTGCGCCAGTCACAGGCTGCGTCTGATACGTTGTCACAACTCTTTCGAGATACACAACGCCATCGTTACCAGCAACATACGTTGACAGACCGTCATACAGCAGCGTGTTACGATCAGACAGTTGGAAACGATTCTGTATTGGTGGGGCATAAATTCCAATCAACGGAACTTGCGTCACGGGCAATGCAGGATCGGCGCGCTGTGAGATTGCAACCTGTGCACCGAATGCTGCTGCAATTTCCCAAGTTGGGCTTGGAGTGTCATACATCGGCAGCACAGACATATGCTGATCATCACGTCCAACACCGAACGTAGTAACCGTTCCGAGTGTGCCTTTGATAGCAGCGAAACCGTGACCAAATAGCGACTGAGACCATGCCCAACGGCCACTCGTGTCATTCAAAAGATTCTGAATAGCATTGAGCGATGTAGTGTCGTTGTAAGGCACAATGATAAAATCGTAAGTTTGTGCACCGAGATTTGCAAGAGCAGTTGTTAGAGATGGATTAACAGTGCCGCCAGTGAATCCGGTTACGGTTGCTGCAATGCCTACGGGAGCGACTTCACCAGCCGGTGCGCCGCCGTAGTTTAGACGGAGATGAGTGTCGTTACCTACGATGCAGCCGTGTAGATATTTGAAAACGATCGGAGTAGCGCTAGCGATTGTTGCAGTTGATGCATCAGTGCAAAGCAGCGGTGTCGTTGTGTTTGTCAACGCTAACTGCTTAGTTCCGATCCACACCGTCACTTGCAACGTCTGCTGACACAACGCTTTGCAGACGTTAGTAGCAACGATCACGTCGGTATCACCAACGGAAACACCAACCGGAAAACGATCGCCGGCTACGTATAGTGCAAATGTTCCGGCTACTGTTGCAGTGCCGAGGAACGAAACGTTAGCGCTAGCTTTCGTTGATCCAGAGTCATCGGCTAACGGCAGTTCCCACAGTTCGCCGAAAGTGTCATTTTGCTGATACGTTGCAACCATGTCCGCGAGCATTGAGCCGTTGCCGTAAATTGCAGCAGCGTTTGCGGGACCGTTGGAAATCACAGGGACGTTCGGAACACCGGTTAGACCAGTAGTACCGAGCATCTGACCGATGATCAACGTGCGATACTGAGCCTGCACGGTGTTACCATTGCTGTTGTTTACTTCTGCGTAGACGCCAGGAACACGATTTGTGAAACTGTAATGTTGGAACTGGATAGTCATTTATGATTTGTCCTTAAAATATGTCGGACAAAACATCCGACTGTAGTTTAGTGTTTTAGTCTTCGATTTTCTTCGGTTGTTCTACAACGATAAGATCGCCATCTATTACACGACGCGTCCAGAAAAAATCGTTGTCGGGAACGTTTGTTGGATCGTTTGCAGAGAGCAAAACGTATGTGTATGGATTTCTGATTGTGCGACCAGCGGCGGGAATGACTTGCATCTAATGTTAGTCCTGGAGATTTGTAACAGTGTTAATGAGAATATCTGGCGTAACTAGCGGCACCGCGTTTGTATCAGTGATTTGAATATCAGTTTCGATTGTGTTTAATGTATCACCAGTGATATGGAATCCATCGTCGTCTGTGATGATTCGCTCTAATACAAAACGCATCTCCCACCATAAACGCCCGCGATCAACTGTACCAAGGCCAGCGCCATCATATTCTAAACCACGCGGACAATTATTTGGATCAATGCGCCAGTTCAGCAGCGCGGCAAAAACTGCGTATTTCACAGTCTCAACAGATGTTATCGCAACAGTGCCTTGGCGATTTGTCGAGTTATCTAGCTCAATAGAGATTGTAATACTTTCTCTAACGCGCTGAAATAGACAGTTTGTGCCTTCGTTGTTACTTTCTGCGACATCACCAGTCGGTATAATATAAGCCGCAGGTAACGTTAGAAATACCTGTTTCTCAATCGACTGTGCAAACTCCGCAGCACCTGCAACACGATTACTAAAAATCGGTGCATATGTTTTGAGTTGAGAGATGACGGCTTGAATGTCCATGTCTAATATAGCGCGAAGCGTTGGAACTACTGTGTTCTATTGTTTAATCTATTTTCTCGGAACTTTTTCTTTGACGAATTTGATGTCTTGTTCGATAGCGACTTGTATTCGCTGTGTGATGCTGTCGGACCGTAGCGCCAACGCTTTATCTAAAAACGGTCTACCAGACGCTTTTTCTTTTTTCGTTGCGTGACCATATTCCAACGCACTGGACCAAAAGGCATTGGATTTTACGAAAAATCCTTCGCCGTTTTTGAACGGAACGCCTTTGATTTTTGACGCCGTGGCGCCCGTAAACTGCGCCGGGATGCCGCCAGGGGCGCTAGCGTGATGCCTTCCCGGCTTATACGGACGATCCGTATTAGCGCCACCGGAACCGTAGTACAAGCGTCCGTTCGACGGTGCGCTTCGGAGCATTTGCCGAGCTATCTGAGCAATCTCTGTCGAGGCGGCGCGAAAAATCTTTTTTAGTTCCGATGGCTTATATTCAGCAGTCGCAAAATCAGTTACTTTGATTTCGAGTTTCATTGAGATTCTAACGTAGTTTCGACTACAAGAAATCTATGCAACTGTTCTATGTCCATAATGCGATTTATTTTATAGTTCTCTGTTATCGTCGAACCATTCGGCAACCTGATAGTTCTTGTGATGCCGCATTGTAGATCAATGTTCGCAACATAACGGAAACTAAATTTGTGACTGTAGACATTGATTCCGAGTTGAATCTGATTCAACATTACGATCGGACCCGGTTGTTCGATTTTTGCGCGAGTCTGTGCAATCGTCGTCAGAGTTTCGGTTAACGTTCCGTCCGACGCTGGCGACTGTGTTATTTTGACAATCGTTATCGGATGGCGGAGTTCGCCGATGCTTGGAAATTTATCTGCCATCTGCGGAGATACTTCCGAAACTCGGGATTTTGAATGGACGAATGAGTTGCATCACAACGGCGGGAATCTCTGAAGAACTATCGTCACCACGATTTCTGTAAAAATGTGCTGTGAGCATCATTATAGCTTGTTGCAACGCTCTCGGAACGCTTGTGTGTGACGGTCCGTAACCAGCGGTATAGTTAATAACGATCTGATCATTTGTCGAGAATGCAAACTGATTGAAGATGATTGCGCTAGGCGTTGAGAGAGTATCAACATTATAATCTGTTGCAGAATTTAGCGTTGTTGATGTTCCGTAGTACTGATGGTTTATGACGATACTTGAAACGGATTGTAGTGGAGAACGTGCGAGATTCATTCTGCGGAGCAGTGGCTGAAAGTTTGCCCATAGCGGCAGCACCGGGATCGCGCCATTTGTTAACGGGACGCTGTTCAACGGATCGGGCGTACTAGTTGATACCATTTGATACGATGCAGTGATAAAAGCACGATTGCAGATAGTTTCGAGATATGATGTTGCCGCTTCGACGTAAGTGCTGATTATCTCATTATCCGTCGTGTTATCAACATAGAGATGCTGTGCGACTCTCGCAAGACTTACAGCATAATTGGTTGGTGGAGTTACGAGATAATTTGCAATCATTATTTGCGGACTACGTTGAGACGTTTTGTGTTAGTTTTATTGTTCACCGTTTTAGTAGCGTCGGCTAGAGCGTTAGGTGGAGCGTGGTACACGGCGTAGCCAGCTTTAACTAATGCGTCTGCAACATGCGGTTCAAATCCAGCGGAATCGTTTTTGTTATACGGTCCGTGGGATTTATTGAAAGTGATAATAGTTGTCATTCTTTTGTTTTTCTATCGGTGTGTAGTTAGGATCATACCAAGATTTGTTGCAAGCGATACATGAGATATTCTGTTGGCAAATGCCATATTCGTTAGCTAAAAGAGTTTGTTCACCACGCTGGCCAGTCAATCTACCTCTAATTTCATCAACTATGGATTGTGTTACTTTTGTATAGTTTTTATGTCCGGCTGCATTGTTGTTTCCTATTTGGCCGTAGGAGATTTTATTGCGGGTGTGTTGTAATACCTCGTGGCCTTTTAGTGCATAGGAGATTTTTTGGCGTGTTTCTTTCGAGATTATTTTACCCCTAGCTGATTTAGACATCTTCTCACATGTTTCTTTGGTATGTTTCCAACCAGATGTCCCTTCACCACCATCAGTTTCGTTAGTTAAATCCCAACCAAGGTTACGAAGTTCTCTTATCCAGTTTTTCTCTATCATTCCCCAATTCACGTTGGGATCATCCCATGTAAAAATCGGTTGAATGATTGGTCTCAGTTTCATTCTGTATAATTGCAACAACCAGTTTGCTTTGTGTGTACCATCTCTTCGGTCAGAAATATGTCCACTTAACCGTTCTTCTAGGGTTTTCGTCGTGAACCCCACATACCGAATGGCGTTGTTGCGAGGGTCACGTAAGACGTAAATGTAAAATGGTTTATTCATAATAGCATTATTGTATCACGCTCCGATGATAGAGAGTTATTTGTTTCTCTATCATCGGAAATGATAACGATATCAGCGGCTTAGTATAGGCACCATGAATCTGTCTTGATATTGACGATTGAAGTCGGGTGACGACAACCGAGATCAGTTTCCTTGATTACGCGGAACAGCGTCAAATCCTGCGAGAACGCAGAAGTCAGAGTTGAACCGTTAATAAACGAAGCGGTATCAGAGACGTCCAACGCAACGTTTAGAGTATCACCGATGATAAGATCGGCGGCGTCGAGTAGGAAGATGTCTTGACCGCGAGTGTTGCCAGCCGCACCAGCCGCTCCATAATTCGCAATGTTGTTGGGAAGCACGGAAGTTGTAAACACCGGGTAGCCAGCCAGCGTGCCCTTCGCAAGTTCTTGTTCGTAAACAAAAAAGCCACCGACTGCATCCCGTTGAGTTGCCAGGAAGTTACGAGCCATCGGGCTCATAATCCAACAGGGGTTAACGAATCTGGCGTTGGCCATTTGCAGTCGGGTTATAGCAGCATTTACCGCGTAAGTTACGTCAGAAAGATTTGACGTAGCAGCAGAACCGAGCGAACCAGCAGCACCAGATGTTGCAGCGTAAAAATTCTGAATACCAGTGATGTTCTTGATACCGACAGGATTAGAGCCACCTGTTGCACCAGTGAGAAATGCGAGGTCTTCAGCACGGGCAACAACCTGAAGTAGATCATCGCGCACGATCGCATCAACACCAACCGGCGAACGACGGATAAGATCGTTTGATACCGGGACAAGAGCAGTCAACTTGTGATTACCGAGAACAACGTCGCTAAACGTTTCGACAGACGAAGCAATGTCTGCATTTTCCGTCTGCCACGACGCGGTTGCGGCACCTGAGAGAGCAGGAATGGTTAGATTTCCACCGGTCGTATCAACAATCATCGTTCCGATATTACGAACAACTACGAGCGGACGAAGTAGTTCGATAATGTCAGTTGAGAAATAAGTTGGGATTACGTTTGAGCCTGCGGCACCAACGCTCAGAAGACTCTTAGCAACCATTTCGTCGTTGAAACGCTTTGAGATAATGTCAGCAGCAGCGCGTTCGCCATGGAAACGGCTCAACGCCTTACCGATGACGAACCGGGCGGCCTGTAGACCCTTCTCGATCTTCACTGCGGGCTGCGCAGCTACGGTCGGGCGACCATAACCAAACTGCTTCGTTGCCAGTCCCTGAAGGCTCTTTTCACCGAATGACGGAGACTCTTCATCCGGATCGGTGCCGTCTTCAGCGCTCTTCGTAACCTGTTCGCCATCGTCGAGAGACTCGGCCTTAGACATAGCGGCGAGCTTCGCGTCGAGTTTCGCAATGCTGGCTTCAATCGCCTTCAGACGATCAGTCTCTTCGACCGGAGTTGCTTCATCGTCGGGGCGATCAGCGTCCTTCGCTACGATCGCCTTAAATTCGTCAACAAGCTTCGTACGCTTGTTCTTTAGTTCAAAAATTCTGCTCATTTTTATAATGATCCTGTTTTGATAGTTGTTGAAAATAATGTGGTCAAGTCAGTGTTGCGCGGAATGCGCTAATGACGGTTAGAGAGACAGAGAGACGCCGACCGCCTAGAGCGCCGTGCACGCAACATAGCATTGCTATTATTTTTCAATGATTTTGTTGCGTCATCAGGAGTCACAATGGACTCCGGAATTTCGTTAGATGTTCTTTCAATGAGTGCTTGCGGATTTGCTGGAACAGTTACTAATGACAGTTCAACAAGAGCCTGTTTCGTAATGTTCAGCCCAGGCTCATTTCCATTCCAGCGGTCAGATACGCTTGATTCAATAACGTTGAATCCTACCGACGTTGCCGAGAGGAATCCTGTTTTATAATGCTGATACAAGCCTTCTGCTAACGATCCGACCGCAGGATTATCAGACGGTGCAAATTGCACTACGGCTTTGAGTTTATTATCTTCTATACCGATTTTCGTAACACGGCCAACGGGAACTGATTCGAGATTGTGTACCCACAGTACGACAGGATTTAACAGAAAATCAGCGAGTTCCCAACCCGTTTGATCTATTGTATCTAACGATCTATCTACAGCGTTTGTTGAGATCACGAACAGCAATGAACGGTCGTCATCTGTAGTTGCAACCGTTGATGCAAAATCCTTGCGCACGATCGCTGTCCGTTGAACATCCGGAGCGAGGCTCTTGTATTCTGTTGCGCTATACGTCTTCGTCACTGTCATTAACGTCACTGTTATTGTTCTTTGGTTTATCGTTTGGTAGCGTTTGTACTGATACTCTGTATTCGTCGCCGCCTGCGATTGGTGCTAACTGTTCCCGTGCACGGACTTCGTTTCGACTGTACCAACCGTTGTTTAACGCTGATTGATAAAATTCAGCACGATCCATTTCCGTGCCCTTAGTCAAAGTATCGTAATCAAACCGGATGCGGGTTGTTTGCCGTTCGTCTAGCATCAACAGTTTCCACTCTGCTTCTTCTTCAAAGCGTTCGGTGAAGGGTCTCAACGTCTCATCAATATATTGTCTGTGTTGCACTTCGATCATTTTTCCAGCAGCAGATTCACCAGCGCCAGATTCAATCATCATTAGTTTGTGCGGTGGCACTCGGAAAATACGCGCAATATCCGTTAGTGCAAATTGTCTTGATTCGAGAAACTGAGACTCTTCGTTAGTCATTGCGATTTTTGAGAATTTACCGCCGCCGTCGATAATAGCAGTTTTAGCAGCGTTAGTTACTCCGCCATAACTTTGACGCCATATTTCGGCGATTTGTGACATTTCGGCGGCGCCGACCGTGTCGGGATATTCGATGATACCAGCGATGTTTGCGACGTTACTAAATGTTCGCGCCGCTGTTTGTTGTAATGCTATTGATAATCCCACTGATTCTGCGAGTAGTGCGATCGGACTAATACCAACGTAACCGTTGCCTGACATCCCTTTGATGTGCAACATGTCCTCTTGCCGCACCGGAATGCCGGCTGATTCTTGCAACAGCGGGTGCGAAATCATGTAAAACACGCGGCCATCGGCCATGAGACACACGCTGCAACTATCCGGCGAAATCGGGACTAGAAACGCTGGCGTTCCGTCGTTGTTTCTGATAATGACACAATATGCGTTGCCGCGTAGTGCATATGACGATGCGAGGAAACTGATTGCATCATACTTGCCTTGCCACATGTTCCAACGCCGAAACAATTGATTCAGCGGGTGCACGATAGTTTCAAAACAGTTAGTACTAGTTTTGCGCTCAACGTTCAGTGACATTCGCGCGATGTCTTCGGAGATCACACGAGTGGCACAATAAATTGCGGGCACTGTCAGTGCTGTGAACGGTGTAACGGCTACACCAGAACTGGACAACGACGGTCCGAAGAAACGTCCAGTCGCAGGATCGCTAGACCAACCTGAGCCGGACTTTTGAGTGATTACACCAGCGCTTGGTTTTTGTTGATTTGCGCGTAATTGTGCACGTCGAGATTTACGGCTCATAAAATATTACAATGCTTATATCTGATATAGTCTCGGGTGTTGGAACCCCGTATTAAAATACAAAAATCGTTCGCTTTGGTTTTTCTGCGAATCCGTATTCAATCGCAAGCGCCATTGCTATAATAGTTGCAACTGCAAGATCAATCTTATTCGATGGCACTGATTTTCTCGGAAACCAGTTTGCGTTACGATCTTCAACGAAACCGACGTTTGACATACACCAGTCGAGAATCGGATTATTGTGATGCAACCTTCCTTGTAACGTCAGCGAAAGAATAGCTTTCATGGGTTCTGATAAACTACGAACGTTCATCGGAACTTCAACCATTTTGATATTTTCAGCAATCATCCGTTGTGCTAGTTGTTGAGCGTGCCATGGATCATAACCAACGTTTAGCACCTGGAAATCTTTAGAATCCTGTATCAGATCGCTTTCAATCTCTGCAAAATCTGTGACTTCACCGGGTGTAACCGTTAGTAAGTTCTGCCGCTCCCAACCTTTGTACTGACTATTACCAGACGTTTGAACGGCTAGTTCCGGTAGATAAGCTGTTGGGAAAATATAGTAATGGAGCTTACCGTCGATCATCCGTGAGAATATTTTGATTTTAGCAGCAATATCAGACCGTGTTGCTAAGTCTAATCCGATGTAGCATTGTTGACCTTTGAATTGATCTATCGTTAGATTCGGATCATGCATCTGATTCCATTTTGGCATGTCCATCCAGGCACTATCGGCGTTGCACCAGACACAAAGATGTTTGACTAAAAACGAGTTTACGGCAGATGGCGTAACTTTAGCTTTCTCGGCAAGCTGTGAAATAACTTCGGGCATAACCATTCGACCGAAACCCGGATTAGCTGCTTTCCAGACGTTTTCATCTGCAAAGTTTTTTTCTTCACCGTCGGGAGCGCAATAGATAATACCCCACGTCGATTCGTCTATATGTTGTTTTTGAAGGATTTTGGTAATATACGTCCGGAGTTCATACGCCGTGTTAAATCCTGCGGTACCGACTACACACATTAACGAGTTATCACGTTTTGCTGTTCCTGTCTCTAAACTCTCATAGAGTGTTCGTGTTGGAAATGCCCAACATTCATCAAAAAGACAAAAATGTAAATTTTTACCGTCAGATGTTTTAGCGTCTGCTGATATTGGATTAAACCGTGATGCTGTTTTGCGTTGTATTATTGAGTGTGCAAGAATCTCAACGCCTAACGCCTTCATAAATTTTGGCTCACGACGCGCCATTTCAGCAGCAGCTAACCAACTGATTTTTGCAACATCTCGGCTAGTCCCTGCGGCAACACACTGCGCCCCGCCCTCGCCGTCACATGCCAGCATCCAGAGGCTCAGGAGCGCGCCCATCGTGCTCTTGGAGTTACCACGCGGTATTTCAAGCAACATGCGGCGGAACCGTCTCTTGCCGTCCCTTTCGCCGCCATCACATAGCCATCCGAGGACCGAGAACACAAACATCTGCCAGGGCATCAACTCGATGTTCTGTCCGGTCAACGGTCCCTCGAAAATATGGAACGTCTCACAAAATCGGCAGAATTTATTCAACGCGGCTTCTGAGAATTTGTATGGGAAACCCGGTGTTGATTGTCTCTGAAGATCGTCTAGATGGCGTTGGCAGCTGAGGATGGTCCATTTTGACGCATAGATTTTACCTGATACTATATCACGGCAATATTGTTCGGCTGTTGCTGCATAGTTCTTTTGCGCCATCAGTTCACAAATTCAGCGTATAGATTGTCAGTATCTTTTTTGTCTGGTGTTGCAGATAGTCTCGTGCGATCAACTGGTGTCATTCCGAGTTTAGATAGACACGTGACTAATAGTGACATTTCGTTTCCATGCATATTCTCACGTCTGCGCATTTTCGCCATGATGATACACGCGGTTTCCGCAACCCAGCGGTCGGCACCTGTCAACACTCCTGGGAGGGCGTTTTCTAGTATTTCTTTCCAGCATTTTTTTTCATCAGCCGCAAAATACTTTGGCGGATTACCAAATGGATTTTCAGATTTCGGTGTGCCTGTTCTGCGACGATTTGGGTTTTTATCCCATGCTCCGGTGATTACGTGCAGTTCGTCGGGGAGTCTTGGCCGTGCCATAGGTTAATCTCAAAACTAAAAATTATGTGGATGCGTAAAAAGAGGGACCGTGCGGTCGATGTAGACGTAGCCTAGACTTTTTGGGGTTGCCCCTATACTTGTAGACTATGACTGCAACTTATCATCGTTAGTATGTAGTTGTTGATGGCATGATGGACAAACTGAAGTCAGATTTGACATTGTTAATCGTAACTCAGGATTAGTATCAACGTGTTTAATATGATGAACTATTGATGCTTCAGTAACAACATCATTTACATCACATAGTTCACACAGTGGGTTCAATGATAGTTTGAGTTTACGTACACGTTGCCATTTGTAATCATAACCACGTTCTGTTGATGATACTCGCCATTTATCATACTGATTGTGACGGTCAACAGAACGTGATGTATGTAGAGTTGGTGGACGTTGTGGCATCTGTTATTCATCACTATTATCAAACGGACTATAACTATCAATACTCGCAACGTCTGTTAACGTTGATACCAACTCTGACTGACGATACTCTAGTGACGCACGCTTCTTAAACGCATTAAGACAGACTGTTGACATATATGCAAAAGCATTAGTGCCAACCGTCGGATCAAATACACGCCACGCGGTGCACATTGTCATCAATGCGTCCGATTTACATTCGTCGATGGCGTAAAACTGTCTCCATGCAATGCTTCTGCTATAGTTTTCAACCAGTTGCATACACAGCGTGGCCAGACGATCTGTCATGCGGTTTCGCTCGCGGGACTTCTCAATCTCGCTCAATAGTTCTTGATTCTCAACTCGCATTGTGTTTTTCTTCGCCATGGTTAATATAGTTCATGGCGTTGGAACTACTACTATCAACGTGACATGGGACTTCCAAATTCTTCGCGAACCGCTGCAATGATCTGATAAACCGTTTGCGTGCAGTGTGATGCGATTTGTGTATAACGCGTCCGATCGCCGAGTAAGAACAACGTAGGCCAATAGACGCTACGAGATTGTTATAATCTTGTGCGCCGATGTCTTCTCGGAATACACCTAGGACTACCAACGCATCACGCCGAATGTGTTCGATCGGATTGATTGCATCGTCGTAAATTTGTTGAAAAAACAGTGCACATTCGTATTCGCCGGCCGTGATTTGTCCGAGTTGAAACAGTGTCTCTAGTCGATTATTGTAGTTCATTATTTTGTACTCCGCATTGCAAGTATTTCATCACGTGCCTGCCGCAGCATCTCTAGAGCCTTGTCGCAAGCGTCCAGTGCAGCGTCTAAATGAGCGTCAAAATCAACGTCGCGTTTAAGTGCATCACTTAGAGCGTGTGCACGAACGTTTTTGAGAGATTCATGTGTGTTCATGATTGTTGTCTTTCGTTGCAACTCCGGAGTTATTTTGAAACTCCGGGTTGCTATTGTTGTTATTGTTATTGATTATCGTGTGTGACGGTCGATGCGAACGTATGGCATGTTAGCTGCGGCCATGGTCCGAGAGACTGTCGGTTGCGATACATTAAACTGTTCGGCGATAAATCGTTGCGAAACTCGCCCGTACAATGCAACGATCGCGTTGCGCATCTCTGTTGTTAGACGTTTGCCGCCGACGTATTTTCGACGGTTGCGCTGCTGTTCCGTGCGGGTTGCCCAACGCACGTTGCCGGGCTCATAGTTGCCTTCGTTGTCGATGCGCTCAATACTATGTGCAGCGGACGGGCGTGGTCCGACATAAGCAAAAAATGCTGCGAAATCGTTGTACCAAGCGTCGCAGATATTAATACCACGGGCGCCGTAATCAGGATATGACGCATGTTCCAGGTTGCGTGTTCTGTGCTTGATATTAACCCAACAGGCGTATTCAGGTGATTTGATAGACATAATATGATACTCATCTCTAATATGCCTCGTCTTTTGTTTATAGTTAGTTGGGGATGCATCCCCAATCTAACCGAGACGAGTGTGAGTATTTCTTTCTCACACACCTATTTACGCAACGAATATTATAGTAAACACAGGATTTAACCCGTTTTGACCCTGTTTTGGCTTTATAGTCGATCACTTTTTCGTGATGATTGTTACAGACTTCGTAGAACGTGTTTTTGCTATCCGGTTGCGGCGGATTTTGCTCTTGATACTGCCGGCAAATTCTGGCTTCGGTGTTGCATAATGTTGCACAACATCCCAGAAACTCGCATAGAGATACGCTTGCAGCAGCAGTGCAGGATCATCTCTAACTGTTCCGAGTAGTTTGTTGCAACGATGACAGAGCCTGCCGCGCACGTTGCCATCCGTATGGTTGTGATCTATTGCTAACGCACGCACTTTCGGCGGATTGTTGCATATCCAACAGTTACCAGCATTTTGTGCTAATAGATTATCCGCGGTCTCTTCGCTGATGCCGTATGTTCTCTGACAATAATTTTCACGTGTCGTCATTGTTATTGTTCTTTCGATACTCGTAGAATATACCACAAAAACGTGGAACTTTGCAATATTTGACTACATTTTACAGTTGACAACGCTGATGCAGACGCTATTATCAGTGCACAGCAAAGATGCTGAACACAATCAACAGGAGACTACGATGAACACACAGATTGAGATTATGGCACCAACGGTTGCACCCCAGGGTCTGCTAGCACATGCAGCATTGGTAACGGGGTCCGAGACTGTCCCCGCGCTTCACGAGACCATCAAACAAATGGGAGTCATCCATAGTATGAAGATGGCTTTGGTCGGGCTTTCTGGATATTCTTACTTCGCTGCACGGAAAATTGGTGGAGAACTTAGCAACGCCAAGGCTCACGTAGAGACGCTTCACGGCCACGTACAGACCCTCACCGAAGCGAACATAGCGTTGCAAGTTGAGCTAGAGCGTCGGGCTACAGTCTCTGCTAATGCGTCGGAAAAGCCTGCCAAGAAGCGTTCGGCCAAGAGTTCTGGCGCACGATGGAGCCAAGCTGATGAACAACGGTTGCTCACCCTTGGCGCCAACCGTCAGGGAACTAGTTGGGAAATGATTTCGCGACAGTTCGCCGGAAGGTCTGCTGCAAGCGTTCGGTCAAAGTACGCGGCACTATCTAAGTGAAGAGCGTCCTGCCCAACGCGGAGCGTTGGGCAGCAAGCGTCTAATCAAATATCAATCGGCTAGCATTTCGGCAAAGCGTATTGCAAAAAGCGTTAGATCAGCGTCGGAGCGAAACCATAATTCACCGTGATATCCATCATAACAAAATCCGTATGGAACAATCGCAGGCTCATATCCGAGGTATTCTTCTGACCACTTCCACGGAAGAACATCAAGCAAATATTCCTTGACAATTTCTAAACCAGAACCCGTGTGATCATTTTCACGTTGTGGTATGAACATACTTTTTGTTGCGAAATATTTCAGGCGCAACTTCTTCGCGGTATCATCCCATCGTGGCCGATTATTGTTGTTAATCATTTTTCGACGCTGCTCTAAATGCCATCTGAATCATACAGACAACAAACATCACTACCCATAGTCGCCAATCACACCATACGACTAGGTAGATTGACAACGTAGCTCAACGTTAATAGCAATAATGCGTAAAAAGCCATTGTCTAAAATCCTTTTTGTTATACGCTTATATATCCTGCCAGAAAATCCATTATCTCCGGCGTTAACCTGATCGTTGATCACATATTGTTGCAATGAATTGCATTACTGATGGCGCTTGCGAGCCATTGATAATATTGTCCATACTTTAAGAGCGTTTTCGCTGACAATGCCTAGAGGATAACCGTCAGGGTGGCGCGAGAGTTGAAAGCGATCGTCACCGGTAAAGCGTAATACGATCCATGATAAATCGGTATCGCTGCTGATATAACCGTCGCAACGATATTTGTTATCGGATACCCAAACATCGTTAGCAAAATCTTCTTCGGTTGCATATGGGTCATCGTCGGTCCGATTATACCAGTGACCAGTTGGTGTAAATTTGATTTCAGTTGCTGTGAGATTGTCCTGAAATTCATAGTGCAAATCTTCGTGATCATATGTTGTCAGATCAACTAATCTGAAACGATGCGTCGGTTCGATTTTGTCGGAGTGATCAAATCCGGGTTGCGACGGAATAAATTTGGATAATGCGTGTGTAATTTTGTTTTCCTTTTTGTTGGTTAGTATCTTCTGATGTTGTCGATAATGCTTTTGATCTGATTCAAACGATCTTTCGGAGTGTGTGCGTAGCCAGATTCTTGGCGGAGTATATCACGGATTGCTGGTAGTTCTAAACCAAATCGTTTCAGCTTAGCGCCGAGAATAAAGTAGCCATGATTTTGCAATCCGGATGGACACGTGCGCCAGTCATTGATTGCGGATGTTATACGATGTTGGTGCACCGTGTTCATTTCTGCATCATGTTGCGCTTGTAGTCGTTGGATCATTCCGCACATCTTATCAGAGACGTTAGCAGGGATTTCGGGACGCGGAGTCGGCAGTAATAACTCCGGTGTCAACGGTTCCGGATCACGCTGTTGCGGTGTAATGCTATGTTCAATCCAGTCCGGGACGCATAATGGTTTTCTGTTGCCGTCTTTGAAATCCAGGAAGAAACTAGAGTTGGGATCAGTGTCGCCAGCTTGGCACGGGAGATACATTAGATTTTCTGGATACGTCTTAGACCAGTCGAAGCCATGATTCTGATACGGTAGCTCAGATGCGTTTTCGTTACGCTTGAACCATTTATAGAGCCATTGTTCCGATCGGTAGCCGACACCGTGTTGTTCAACGACTTGTTTGATTTGTGTTGTGATGTCTATGTAAAGTTCTGTTGTCATTGCATGCGTAGTCGGGATGAAAACGCGCCAACGTGGTGCTGCCGCAGTTGACTTAAACGAATTGTAAACAACAATACGCAGTTGCGGGAAAAGCGCCGTG
>Ga0302320_10004037_pt1 | contig 33526 bp, 20 predicted proteins | sample Bog_T0_3_FD_202130 | JGI IMG/M metagenome (GOLD analysis project Ga0302320, IMG submission 202130) | Peat permafrost microbial communities from Stordalen Mire near Abisko, Sweden - Bog_T0_3 | ecosystem: Environmental > Terrestrial > Soil > Wetlands > Peat | place: Sweden: Abisko, Stordalen Mire... | reverse complement strand
CGCCTGAACTCGAGTTCCTTCCGACTGTCGCCGTTGGAGTCAACAGGACGAAGTCGATGAAATCGCGGTCAGAGATAGGCAGGTCCGATATTTGCTCTGGTGCGATCACCTGGCTGCCTTCTGTTTGCTCCTTGTCTACCCCAGTTGCTGAATCGCGGACTTCAACCTGTTCCGTCGCAGCGCGCACGCGAAGAGTGATTCTCAGGGAGGCAGTCTGACCAAGGGTCAGAGTGATTGGCGCCTCGTAAGCAGCGAATCCGTCTGCAGTTGCAGTGAGTTTGTATTCGCCGGCCTTCAGGCCTGGAATCACGGTGAGCCCGAGTTTGTCAGAGACTCCGGTTCGTACCGCTCCTGTATCCACGCTGCGAGCCGAAACCGTTGCATGGGGAAGGACACTGCCAGAGGGGTCGGCAACGGTCAGGCTCAGTGTTGCGAACTGCTGGGCGAAGGTGGATGCGACTCCTGCTGCTAACAGCAAGAATGCTACTAGGGCTGAGCGACGAACTGGCGTAAGAATCCCTTGTGCAGGCCGCAGCCTTGCGCAGGCAGAGATATAGTTCAGGTCTGGCATTCGTGACATCCTCGGGGAAGCGAGATTTGGCGACAGAGTTCGGGGAAGCGAATGAATCAGGCCAGATTATGCAAGTCGCTTGAGAAGCGGTACAACCCTCGCAGGATTGAGACAAGCCTCGTTCCTCAGGTGGAGGAAAAGATCGGCCGAGGGACCCAAGAGCCTCTTTACCTTCATGTGAATGGCGTGATGATTTCGGGGACTTCGTCGGACGCCAGCGAATGCAACCTATGCAGACATTGGCCGGTGATCTACCGGAGTGCTTCCGGAATGACCTGTGCTTTTTTGTGCTTTTTGAGGGGTGCGAACTCAGTTTGGAGACTGCTTAGCATTGTGAGAATGAGCAGCGTCTTTGTTGCGGTAACACTTTCAAGTCCGGCAATTCTATAAATAAGGACAGCCTTCTGGAGTGAACCGCTGAAGCGAGCTTCAGAGCGCCTTTCAACCCAAGTTCCAGCCCAAGAAACATCGGTGTTGCGGGTGTTTACAAGTGTTTAAGAGTGTTTGGCGGTTCCCGTACCATCTTGCAGTCGATCATTCGCCATGCGTATCGCAGAACCTCGCGGAATTCAACTAAGGGCGCTTCGAATTCGCACCCTGCGCAAGTCCACGCTATGGGAATCAACCGCGATTCCAGAATTCCGGCAACAGGCTCAGACTGTTGCCCGCACCGCGCTTGCCGACTTGTCAGGTCGCGAGGCGTTTCTGCATTCCTCCCGCCTGCAACCCGATGCCAATGAACTCGAATCGATTTTCGGCACACGCTGGGAGATCTTAATATCAGCAGCTTGCTGGTTCCAGAAAGAATCGTGAGATTCAAAGACTCGGATGTCCTACATCCGAGGAACTCGGACGGAAATGTCCGGGGCGGAGCAAGCAGCTGAATCAGTGCGGGAGCCGGGGCCGTAGCCAACTGTAGGTTGCGGTGCCAACGAGGGCGCTTAAGACGGCAACTATCATCACGGAATCCCCGTTCCCGATGAGGGCGAAGAGCGGTCCGGGGCAGGCGCCGGTGAGTGCCCAGCCTAGTCCGAAGATGGTGCCACCGGCGGCGTAGGAGATTCCGCGGCCCAGAGGTTTGGGGGGGATCTGAATGGGATCGCCGGCGACGGACTTTGCGCCTACGGCCTTGATGAGGGCGATGGAAGCAGCTGCGGTGGCGATGGCGGAGCCGATGATGCCGTACATGCGGAAGGACTGGAAGCGGAACATCTCCTGAATGCGGAACCAGGAGAGTACCTCAGAGCGCGTGAGGACGATGCCAAAGGCGATGCCGAGGAGCAGATAAACCGCGAGGAATGCGGGACGGGGAGGGCGCGCGGGAGGAGTACTGACGCCACAACCGGGGAGATCGGGAAGCGCGCGATCTGTCATAAAGCTCCGATCACGAACGGCAGGATGAACCAGGTTGCGGTGAGGCCGCCGGCAAAGAAACCAATCACAGCGATGAGCGAGGGAAGTTGAAAGTTGGCGAGGCCGGAGATGGCATGACCCGAGGTGCATCCACCCGCGTAGGCGGTGCCGAAACCGACGAGAAAACCACCGATGACGATGGAGATGAATCCCTGGCGCGTGAGGATTGCGCGCCAACTAAAGATTTCGTGGGGCGCGACGCCAGAGAAGTTATGAAGGCCCAGACGCGTGAGAGCAGCTTGGGTGGCGGGCGAGATTGCAACATCGTGAGGCTGGCCGATGTGGGCGGCGAGGAAGCCGCCGACTAGAACGCCTGCGAGGAAGACAAGGTTCCAGAGGCCGACATCTTTCCAGTTGTAGCGAAGGTACTCAGGCTTGCGCGGCAAGAGTGCCGAGCACATGTGGCTGAGATTGCCGGAGATGCCAAAGACTTTGTTGCCGACGAGCAGCAACGCCGGAACAAAGAGACCGATGATTGGGCCGGCGATGTACCAGGGCCATGTAGTGGACAGCCAGTTGCCCATAGGGTTATGCAAGCCCCGCATGGCGGCCGCTGCGAAGGTCCCAGAGCGCTGCAATGAGCCGGTCAACTTCTTCGCAGGTATTGTAGAGTGCGAAGGTTGCGCGCACGGTGCTCTCAAGTCCGAAGCGGCGCAGGATGGGCTGCGCGCAGTGGTGACCGCCGCGCACGGCAATGCCCTTGCGATTGAGGTAGTCGCCTATCTCTTCGGTGCGAAAGCCGTCCATGATGAACGACAGGACGCTGGCCTTCTCCTTTGCGGTTCCGATGATGGTGAGGCCGGGAATCTGCTGGAGAGCCGCCGTCGCGTAAGTGAGGAGATCGTGCTCGTGGCGGGAGACATTGGCAATGCCGACGCGGTCGAGGTAGTCGATGGCCGCACCCAGGCCGACGGCGTCGGCGATGTTGCCAGTGCCCGCTTCAAAGCGCTGCGGAGGCGGCTGGTAGAGCGTCTTCTCAAAGGTGACGTCCTGAATCATGTTGCCGCCGCCCTGCCAGGGAGGCATGTGGTCGAGGACTTCGGATTTGCCGAAGACGACGCCGATACCAGTGGGCGCGAAGACCTTGTGTCCGGAGAAGACGTAAAAGTCGCAGCCGATGGACTGCACGTCGACGCGCATGTGGGACACGGCTTGTGCGCCGTCGACGATGACCCGTGCGCCATGGCGATGGGCGGCATCAACCATCGGCTTTACAGGCACAATTGTTCCCAGCGCGTTTGAGACGTGGGTGATTGAGACGAGGCGCGTCTTGGGGCCGAGTAGTTTTTCGTATTCGTCGAGGAGGACCTGGCCGGAGTCGTCGACCGGCGCTACGCGCAGGCGAGCACCTTTTTCGGCGCAGAGCATCTGCCAGGGAACGATATTGGCGTGATGCTCAAGCCAGGTGATGACGATTTCGTCGTCCTTCTGGATATTCTGACGGCCCCAGCTTTGGGCAATGAGATTGATGGCCTCGGTGGCTCCACGAACAAAGACGATCTCGCGAGTGGCCCCGGCATTGAGGAAGCGGCGAGTCTTTTCGCGCGCCGACTCGTAGGCATCGGTTGCGCGCGCAGCCAGCTCATGCGCGGCGCGATGCACGTTGGAGTTCTCGTGCTCGTAGAAGTAGCTGATGCGGTCGATGACGGGTTGCGGCTTCTGTGTTGTTGCGCCGTTATCCAGCCAGGCAAGGCGGTGCCCGTTGACCACCTCCTGCAGAATGGGGAAATCGCGGCGGATTGCTTCGACATCGAAGGATTGGGACGAGAGGCCGAGATCGCCGAGGAGGCCGGACTGGCCTTCGCCGGGGACCAGGACAGGGTTGATGCTAAAAGGATCGATCCCGCGGGGAGTGTCTTGCGGACGATGCGCAGGCGGGGTCGCGGTGGGAGGGTGAGCTACTGTGCCGGGAAATTGCGGCGCGCCTGCAGCGATGGGCGTGGCGAAGGGACTGTCTGAGATTAAGGGTTGCGCTGGGATTGCGACGGATTTATCTGACGTTGTGGTCGCTGGCGCCGGGCCGGGAATGGATGGTGGTGAGGAGAAGAGCGGACGAGCATCTTCAATGAATGAGAACGTCGGAACAGCGGAGGAATCGACCGCACCAAATGCGCCTGGAATGGTTGGAGCGGGAGGCTGGGCTGGTTGAACTGGTTTCGGGCCGATTTCGAGGGAAGGTGGAATCGCGGCATACGTCGATTCGTCGGGCGATCTTGTTGGCGCTTGGCCAGCGGCGGGGTTTGGCGGGTTCGTTTCGGGTTGCGGTTGCGCGCGATCCGGAACAGCGGAGAGTGGTCTTGCGTCGGAGAGGAATCCAAAGGAAGATTCGCCGGGCAGAGCAAAGGCGTTGGCCGACCCGAGTCCTGATCCAGCGCCCTGGGCAATGCCAGTCCCGAGGCCAGGTCCGTAGCCAGTTGTTCCGACTGGGAGAGCATACGCTGGCGCACCGGGCGCTGAGGGGCGCACATCCGGCGCGATGGTTCGGTCAGGCCGGTCAACTAAGGCGCCCGGCAGGGACTCGGTCACGGTTGCCGCGAGACCGGGGACCGCGGGCGCAGTGGGAGCGGGGACGGCGGCGTAGGGATTGCCGGTGAACGCGGAGTTTGGGGGCAGCACGACGCGAGCCGCAACAGCAAGGGGCTGCTGCATCTCATCGGGTAGGGCATTGAAGAAGTCATTTGCCATACGCGCAATCTGCGATGGCGAAAGGACGCCGGTTGGCGCGGCTTCGCTTGAATGTAATCCTGCGTTCAAGCCACCCGCATCTGGCGTCCCCGGCAAACTTGAGGCGGCTTCACTTGTACTCATGGTATTGACCCACGTCCACGTCTTCCAACAGTGCAATTGCGTCGGTGGTGAGGACGGCTGCCGAGCAGTAGAGCGAGATCAGGTAGGATGCAAGGGCGCGCTGATCGATGCCCATGAAGCGGACAGAAAGGCCGGGGCTCTGCTCGCCTGGAAGGCCGGGCTGGAAGAGGCCGACGACGCCTTGCTTCTTTTCGCCAACGCGCACGAGCAGAATCTTGGACTTCTGATCCTTGCTGCGAATGGCAATCTTGTCGGACGGGACGAGCGGAACACCGCGCCAGGTGAGGAATGGCGAGCCGAAGAGCGAGACTGTCGGTGGAGGAACACCGCGGCGGGTGCACTCGCGTCCGAATGCCGCAATGGCACGTGGATGGGCTAGAAAGACGGAGGGTTCCTTCCATACCTTGGTCAGTAATTCGTCAAGATCGTCCGGTGTGGGAGCGCCCTTGCGCGTCTTGATCTTCTGCGATTCATCAACATTGTGGAGCAGGCCGTAGTCGGCATTGTTGAGCAATTCGCTCTCCTGCTTCTCTTTCACGCTCTCGATGAGCAAGCGCAACTGCTCACGAACCTGGTCGAAAGGATTGCTCAACAGGTCAGAGACACGCGTATGCACATTCAAAACTGCATTAATGCTGCCCAGACGGTATTCGCGCGGCGCGCTCTCATAATCGACGAAGGTCGCCGGAAGTGTGGACTCGTCCTCGTGCCCACAGAGCGACTCAATCGCTTTGCTCTCATCGACCTGGTTCACGCGAAGAGTTCCCGCTTCGAGCGGTTTCCAGTCCAGCAGGCGCACCAGCCAACGGGGAGTTATCGCCCCGAATTGCGGTGCGGTCTTGGTGACATTTGCAAGTTGAAATGCGGCTTGTTCACCTAACGAAACACGACTTACTTCTTCTGCCACCTGAGCTCTCCTTTTGAACCATTTGGAAACGGAAACCTGTGAGCGACTCGCAGCCAGTGAACTGCTTCAAGTCAGCTGACAGCTGCACTCTATTGCCACACCCCGGTTTAATAGATGATTTGGAGCGCCAGGCGGGAATTGAACCCGCGAATACAGGTTTTGCAGACCTGCGCGTTAGCCACTTCGCCACTGGCGCTCATTGAAAATCGGGATTACGTCAGTATTTCCGAACGCTCCGATCGACACGATCGGACCAGGCATGAATGCCGCCGCTCAGATTCCATACGTGATTAAACCCGGCGTTGTGCAGAACCTGCACAGCCTTGGCGCCGCGCGGCCCCATCTTGCAGACGGTGACGATCTTCTGGTTGGCGTCCAGTTCGCTCACGCGCCTCCGAAGTTCGGGTAGCGGAATCAACTGTCCACCAATATTGGATATTTCGAATTCGAATTCATCGCGAACATCGAGGAGAAAGAGGTTCTCGCCCGATTCCAGCCTCTGCTTCAATTCTTCTGCGCGAATCTCAGGAACGCTCATTGCTCCACCCTTTTCCGATCTCTATGGCGAACGCCCCTGGTGCCCGGTCCGCCTGAATTTCAACTCAAAATGAAAAACCCACCTGCCAGTTCGATTTCTGGCGGTGGGTCTCAATGAGACGGCGGCTCGGTTTTACTGCTTTAGCCTAGCCATTTCCTCACGCCAGAATGCGTACACGCACAACACATCGCTGCGCGACAACACATGGTGGCGGTCATGGGGCTGGAAATACTCACACCTCTTGTATATCAAACGGGCGGCCCAAATAGCAAATGTGGAACTCACGATTCCATTCTTTGCGGAATGTTGCAGTCTGACCTGTCTGTAAGTTGCAGATAAATCAAGCAAATACTTGACGCTGGACGACGCCAGCCACATTCGTGAGCCGGAAATCGCGACCCTCGTATCGATAGGTGAGGCGTTCATGGTCGATGCCCATCAAGGCAAGCAGCGTGGCGTGAAGATCGTTGATATGCATCCGGCCTTCCACGGCCGCCATGCCGATCTCGTCGGTTGATCCGTAGCTGAAGCCCTTGCGAACGCCCGCGCCGGTCATGAACATCGCATAGCCGGTGATGTTGTGGTCGCGGCCGTCGGCTCCCTGCGCTGTGGGCAAACGCCCGAATTCCGAGCCGAAGAGGACAAGTGTGTCTTCCAGGAGCCCGCGCTGGCGAAGATCATTGAGCAAGGCCGACGTCGGCTGATCGATCATCCGCGACTGATCGATCAAACCCTGATGGAGGTTTGTATGGTGATCCCATCCAGCCTGGCGGATCTCAACGAAGCGAACGCCCGCCTCACTGAGTCTGCGCGCCATCAGGCATTGGCGGGCAAAGGAGCCTTCCAGCCCAGGCTTGACGCCGTAGGCATCGAGGACGTGCTGCGGCTCCCTGGAGATGTCGAGAAGCTCCGGAACGGTATCCTGCATGCGGAATCCCAGCTCATAGGATTTGATGACCCCGTCGATAGCGTCAGGTGCGCCGGGCACCGTTGCGGCCTCGTGATTGAAATCCTGAATCAGGTCAATCTGCTGGCGCTCCAGATCCTTTTCTGTCGCTGCCTTGATATTCGGCATGAAGCCTTGATCCGTGATTGCAGTTCCCTGATAGTAGGCAGGCAGAAACGCGCTGCCGTAATTTGAAGCGCCGCCAAATGCGATGGGCGGATTGATGGTGATATAGCCAGGTAGGTTCTGGTTGTCTGTCCCCAGGCCGTAGAGCAGCCACGATCCCCAGCTTGGCCGCGTGAGTGCCGCGTTGGCGCTGCCGGTATGGAGTTGCACAACAGCCTGTGGGTGTGCCGGCGTATCGGTGTACAGGCCCCGCATGAAGCACAACTCATCAGCGTGAGTCGCAATGTTGGGGAGCAGTTCAGAGAAGTATGCGCCGGATTCTCCATATTGCTTGAAGGCAAAGCGCGACGCGGTGATTGTTCCGCCTCCAGGACCCGACTTGCCATTCTTCTTTTCTAGTTCCGGTTTGTATTCAAATGTATCCACGCTCGATATCGCGCCTTCCATGAACAGGAAGATGATGCGTTTGGCTTTGGCCGGGAGCGGAGGACGTTTGGGCGCCAGAGGATTGTTGGCATTCAACCCCTGTGCCGCGGCTTTGCCGGCAATTGAGCCAAGAAGCCCGCTGAGGGCGAGGTGGCCAAAGCCGACGCCAGCGGAGCGGAGTATGTTGCGGCGAGAGACTGTAAAAGGGTTCGACATTTTCTTTCATCTCCAACTTCTATGCCAGGAATGTGAGTTAGCGAACGAACTGAAACTCCGCGGAGCCAAAGAGCGACTGCACGAACGCCGCCCAGGCGGCCTGATGGGCAGAGTCCGGGACGACGATGACCGGCGTTTCATCGGCGAACTGCTTGCTGGTATCGTCAGGATCGTCTTGGGAAAGATTGTCGGAGCGAAAGATGCCTTCTGTGAGGGCGAAGGGTTTGCGATCCTGCGCGTCATGCTTCAGGCTGACGAGCGTGGCCTGAGTTGAGGCTTTGCCGTCGGAATGCGATTTTCTCCATGTTGTCGCATATTGCAGAAGGAACCGCTTCACTTTTTCGATCTCCGGTGCATTAGGATCACGAGCGATAATTCGCTCGAAGGCACTCCGGATTCGCTGCGTATCCGAAGCCCGTTTGTCACTGAGCAGATCGCTTGCCAGGTTGAGCGACTGTTCGCGGACAAAGGGAGAGTTGAGCAGGAATAGGGCCTGCGTGGGAACAGTTGTCTCTTCGCGTTGGCCAGTGACCAGTGTTTGCGAAACGGGATCGAAGGCAGCAAGCGGACGGGGAACCTCGCCGCGCAACTGTGGCAGATAGATGCTGCGGTATGGGCTGCGGTCCGCGGCCTTGAGAATGGAATGCACAACCGGACCATCGTCCCGCATCTCGATCATGCGTAGCCGCATAGAGGGCGATCCTGCGGGATGGCTCAAGTCGAGTTGCCTCGAGGAACGAAGAATGCTATCGCGAATCTCCTCAGCTTCAAGCCTGTGAGGCGCATGACGCCAGACCAGTCGATCCCCCGGATCGATGTCGCGATAACCGGATGGCACATCCGTTCCAAGCCGGTAGGCGCGCGAGAGGACGATCTCGCGAACCAGTTTCTTTGTCGACCATCCATTGCGAATGAAATCCTGAGCGAGGTAGTCAAGCAGTTGCGGATTCGAGGGCTGGTCCCCCATAGAGCCAAAATTGTCCACGGTGCTGACAATTCCCGTGCCGAAAAGATGCTGCCATACGCGGTTGACATAGACACGTGCAGTAAGCGGATGTGCGGGGTTGATGATCCACTGCGCCAATTCCAGACGTCCACTGTGATCGGGTGGAATGATGGGAGCGTCTGCCAACTTGATCAGCGAAAGATAATTGCGCGGAACGATAGGCCCGTGGCGCTCTTCTACTCCGCGAATACGAACAGCTGTGTCAGTTATGACGCCGTCGCGCGCTCCATGAATTCCGTAACCAAGTTCGCCAAGGTCGTTCGTGAGCTTCAGTTCTTCGCTCAGGTTGATCCAGTTTCTTGCCAGTACCGCACGCTGCTTCTTGTGCTCGTCGCCCATGGTCGGGGCTCCAGGATTGGCCTTCAACACAGCCTCGTACTTCTGGTCAAAGTCGTCGAGGGTCTTTTTGGCGGAATCCACCTGTGCCTTCAACATATCGACCTGGTCTTGCGGCACTTTGGGCGCCTTACCCGCATCGCTCAGGTAGTTGAGTAACTTCGGCTCGTAGTACTGGAGGCTTGCGCCTCCCATCCTGCTGCCGACGCCCGCGGCATCCACTGTGCTGGTAAAGATGCTGGCCAACGCATAGTAGTCAGTTGTCGGGATTGGATCGAACTTATGATCGTGGCAGCGCGCGCAGGAGACTGTGAGCGCCATGGTCGATCGCGTAACAGTATCGATCTGGTCGTCAACGTTGTCCATCTTGAATCGAGCCTTGAATCGCTGGTTCACATCCTTTGGCCCGAGCGCAAGGTACCCGGTTGCGATCAGCAAACGGTCGCGCTCAGCAGGAGTTTCAGCCGGCAAGAGGTCACCTGCAATCTGCTCCTGGAGGAAGCGATTGTATGGCACATCGCGATTGAATGCGTCGATCACATAGTCGCGATATCGCCAGGCGTTCGGATAAGGAATGTTGCGCGAAGGACCGGAAGACTCAGCGTAGCGTGCCACGTCGAGCCAGTGGCGGCCCCATCGCTCGCCGTACTGTGGCGACGCCAGAAGGCGATCCACAAGGCGTGCGTAGGCTGCTGGCGAGTGATCCTTGACAAAGTCCTTCACGTCAGTCGGAGAAGGCTGCAGACCGGTAAGGTCATAGGTCAGGCGTCGAATCAGAGTTAGTGCGTCGGCATCTTTCACTGGCGCGAGCTTCTTCTCATCGAGCTTTGCCAGCACGAACCGGTCGATGTTTGCGCTGGACCAGGCAGTGTCATGGACGGCAGGAATCGGAGGACTGGTCAGGGGTTGCCAGGCCCAATGGCTTGCGCGCAGCTGGTCATATCGGGCCGCGATGCGTCCGGAAGTCTGGGGTAGCTTCTCTGTTTCGTCGGGCCATGCGGCGCCATCCTTGACCCATGCTTCAAGCGTTGCAATCTCTTCGGCCGGCAATGGTTCATTGCTCTCCTGGGGCATGCGCTTGTGCGCGTCTGCGCTCTTGATGCGTTGGATCAGCAGGCTCTTTTCGGGATGGCCGGGCACGATCACCGGGCCATCATTGCCAACGGTAAAGATGGCGATGCCAACATCAACGCGCAGGCCGCCTGCTTCTTTGAATGCGTCCGAGTGGCAGTTATAGCAGCGATTTACAAGGATGGGGCGTACATTCTTCTCAAAATAGGCCAACTGCGCCGGTGTCGCCGGGCGCGGATAGGGAATTGGCTTCGCGATATTCCCAGATACACGCACCTCCTGAGTTACCTGCGCGATCGCGACGGGGGAACTTACTCCGGCTGAGCTGGTTGCTGATGGGATTAATGAAGAGGACGCCTTGGCCGCGGGCCACGGCGCGCCTTGCGCGATCCATGTCTTCAGGTCTGCAATCTCGGCCTCTGAAAGGGGCTCGGGAGCTTTCTTCGGCATGCGGTTGTCGGGATCCGGGTCGAGAACGCGATGGATGAGGAGGCTTTCGTCCGGATGGCCCGGAACAATGGCCGGCCCCGATTTGCCTCCCGCCAGCAGCGACTGTCGATCGTCAAGGCTCAACTGGCCTGCGGTGCGTGTATCGAAGGAGTGGCACTCGTAGCAGTGATTCGCCAGGATAGGCTGAATTCGCTGCGCAAAGAATGCTGCTTGCTCCGTCGGTAGCGCAGGTTCTGTCGAGTTCGCTTGTTGGACAGGCGCAGCGGTAACTGGCGTCAATAGAGCAGGCGTAAGTGAGCCGCAAGATAGCAGAAGGCAAAAAACAATGATCGGAAGACGGAGTTGCAGGCGATTGAAGGAGAAAGACATGATTATCCCTTGGTCGGAAAAGCGCGCCAGAATGGCGGCGAGATACAGGTATTCCTGAGGATCAGGCACGCTGGATAGAGAGCGAGCGGGGCCGACCTTATTTCAGGAATGAATTGTCAGAATGAGAGATTTGTAGGAATTAACAACAACAAGAACAGTGAGCCACTCGCTTGAGGAGCGTGGCAGGCTCTTGTTCGAATTGAAAGGCGAAGGTCACTTGTTGTCTCACCCTATTACTGCAATGCGCGAAATCAGCATAACCTCGTTGAGGCTGACTCCAGAAATATCATTGCTTTGACTTGATGTCAACGACTTTGGGATGTATGGACCTAAGATTCACCGCATAAGCATTACTCTTCCGTAGTATGTGGGGATTCTTTGGGCAAAGAGTCGCAACAAGAACTGCGCGCTTCGGCAAGCCGGCCGAGGAGGAGGGCGCCGGACGCCTGCTGGCCTTACTGAGTTGGATTGAGAATCACGAACCCACCTGAGTGACTTATGTAGATGCTGTGGAACATGGATGCGGGGAGCAATCCAACTGCATCGAACGCAACTCCGCGACGGGATTGGACCAAGTCCAGATCGCTGACCTGAGTTGTGCCAACTTGAATCGTGGTGTGGGGATGGATTTTTCTTCCGTTGACCCCGCTGCTGAATGCGATGGAGCCAGCCCAGGGCTGATAATGGGAAGTCCCAGGACGGACCGGAAACAGCTCCGGCAGCTTTGCCGCGGTGTCCACCTGCAACTGCACCGTGCCGCCACTCACATCTTTGATCTCAGCGTCGATTAGCAGCCGGTTGGTCGTTGGCATGTCGCGATAACGCCCGATGGTCTCGATTCGACATCGCTCCCCAGCAGGAGCTTCCCCATCGAAGTGCAATGTTCGCGCCTGATAGTCGATAAGCATGTCGAATTCAGACAGGAAATCCTCTCCCAGCACACCGCGAATACCTGGCGCTCGAAGCTTTATATCGTCCATCTTATCGATAATTGCGCCCAATTCAGAGACCACGGAATTGCCAACCCGAATCTCTTTCAGACGCACCAAGCGGTCTTTCCGGACATCCGAAACTGTCACGAGCGAAGCCTCGCCGATGACTGGAGCCTGCAACTGCCGGGCGAGGCCGGGGTCAATCACAGTGTGGGTTGAGCCGGTATCCAGCAAGAAAGTGAACGGGCCAGTACCATTCACCGAAGCCTGAACCAGAATCAGGTATTTGTCGTGTAGATGGAAGCTGATTATGTCTTTTGATTGCTTCACTTGCGCTGCCAGTGCACCGGGCACGATGAGCGCAGAGAGGATCAGAAGGCGGAGGGCAGACTGAGGACTTCGCGGGAAACAACAACATCGAGACAGCAACAGGCGGCCAATCTGCATCACTCCGTCCCTACCGGCTTCAGATCGAATTCTCTTGACCGTTCACTTCCCCAAGAATGTAACGCTTCAAACGGAAGATGTCTACACGAACGGTCTCTCGGATGGGGAGCAGGTCAGATTGGGACACTTTTTAGCTCAAATCTCAGGGGATGGGCGGAGGTAATGCTTCGACCGCTCCACATCCCCAGAGGCTCGAGTTGGCGCGAACTCAGAATAGGTCTCCGATTGGGGGGAATGTCCCAAGGAAGCTCAAGAAAAGAAGGGCAATGGAAGCGATGTTGATCTTCCGAAGTGGAAGCTCGCGACGATGCCACAACCGGTCAAGGATGAGCCAGGTCAAGACCCAAACGCCGAGCGCGGTAGTGGTGACGCCGGAAAGAGGTCCGGTGGGTTTGTAAAACGTGAGCAGCGTCTTAAGACCTGCCGACTGATCGGCAGCGATGGTGATGATCGCCAGCGAGATCGAGCCGATGCCTGCAGCGAGAATTGCCGCGGCCGCTGGTCCGTTTGGGTGCAAAGGTGGATCTTGCTGTATCAATTCCTTGGGCAATGTCATTGCCTTTCCCCTCCAGCGATATGAATTGTCTGGCCGCCGTCCACGGGAGCGTTCTTGTCGAGCATCGCACCAAAGAATGCTGCGATCCCCGCGGCAATAAGAGAACTGCTCACGAACACCAAAAGGACGGTCCGCAGTTGAGGATGCCTGGAGAGTTCGCGACCATAGCGCAGCACGACGAACGCCGTCGCCGTGATCGCAATCGGCACCAGCCATGCCACGTGCTCCTTCCATTCCATTCCAACCGAGTGCCAGGCGCTCGTGGCAGGATGTGCCAGCAGCAAAGCGCGCGGGTAGGGTTGGAGATTAGCTGTACCCAAAGGCGCGGGAAATCTGTACCAGGGATAGATGATGTAGGTCCCGCTCAAGACGGCGAGCCAGGCAAGCGCAGTCATGAGCGATAAATATGCGCCGAGGAAACGATTGTTCTCTAGCGATGACAAGCCAAGGGGCGCCGGCTGGAGACGTTGATAAACGGTAAACAGAGCCAATGAGCCCGCCAGCAGGTATAGCGCGCCAAATCCCATGCCATGAATGAGAGTCCATAGACTGTGTGTCGTAATTTCCATACGTATCCCTCAAAAAGTGAGGGCGCTCTCCTGCGCAGAAGAATCGATAACTGCCGGAGAGCGCCGCTGGTTAGAAGGTGATCTTGGCGGCAAACTGAATCTGGCGCTCAGTCCGTTGAAATGTTGATTCAGAAGCCGCCGAGGAGATGGTTCCAAAGCCATTGCTCCACTTTCCAGTTGTCGCGTTGTAGGTTCCCACAGTTGCGGCCGGATTGTTAAATTGCGGCGTGTTCGCCAGGTTGAACGCCTCCGCGCGCAGTTGAAGCACCTTCGATTCGGTCAGGTGAGTGTCCTTGAAGAGTGAAAAGTCCACAGCCTTGGTGCCCGGACCTTCGAGAATATTGCGGCCCGAGTTTCCATAGGTCCCCGCAGCGGGAACCGAGAATGCCTGGGTGTTGAACCACTGGCTGAGCGTACGCTGTCCTTTGGGCAGAGATCCGTTGCCGACACCCGGCGCCAGCTGTGCGCGGGTCGTCAGCCCATCGCCCAATGCAGTGCCCGAAGCTACTGAGAACGGCAAGCCGTCGAAGAACTGCGCAATGGCGTTCACCTGCCATCCACGCTCAAGCGATCCCAGGAACCCGCTGCCCTTGAAGGGCAATTGGTAGTTCGCGCTGGCTACAAAGCGATTCGGGACGTTGTAATCCGCATTTCCGTAGTCGTAGCGGAGGTTATAGGGATTTGTGACGGTGGCCGATTCAGCCGAGCCTTCGTCCAGAGCGTGACTGTAGGTGTAGGAGGCGAGAAAGCCCAGTCCGTGCGCGCGATGCTCAGCCGTAACCTGCAGCGCGTTGTAGCTGGATACCTGCCGGGTCTCCAACTCGTTGATCTGGGCAAAGACAGCGCCGCCGACTCCAGGAATTCCGTAGGGGCGATTATAAGTAACACTGTTTGTTCCCGCTAACAAAGGGTCGGTATTGATGTCCCGGAAGTTATCCAGGTGTGTGCCCTTGGTTCCCACATACGCAAACTTGAGAACGGTGGAGAAGGGGATCTGCTGCTCGATAGCCGCGTGCCACTGCTCAGTGTATGGAGTTTTGGCATTCGGGTCCACAGCATAGGCGGGTGTGTTAGGTTGCAACGCGCTGCCGGACGTGACAGGAGTGTGAACATATCCGTTCCGCGCATAGTTGAACGCTGTGCTGCTCTTAGCCCCGGTTACATAAGCGGCCGGATTATTGAACGCCCAATAATCATCCACTGGAACATTGGCCGACAAGGAGGCTGAATTGCTGACGTTAGGCGCCGCGTAGTAGATTCCATAGCCGGCGTGGAAGACCGTCTTGTTGGTGACTTTGTAGGCCAGACCAACGCGCGGCGCAAAGTTCAGGTTGTTTCCGCTCAATCCGCTCGCGGGGATGCCATTGGTTCCCACCTGCTCCAGCGCTGTCGTCGAGATGGAGGGAATGAAGGCATACTCTTTGTTGTGAGCTTCAGTCCAGGGCCAGCCAAGGAAGTTCTCATAGTGCACGCCCAGGTTCAGCGTGAGCCGGTTGCTGACCTTGTAGTTGTCCTGCGCATAGAAGGACAGATCACTTTCTCGCAATCCGACCTCAGAGGGGAACGAGAAGCTGCCGCTCGCCGGAGCGCCGAAGAGCAGATCGCTCCAGGCCAGCCCGGTGTAGCGTGTGCTGAAACCTTCTGACCCGTGTTCAAGGCTGGTCTGGAACATGTTGTATTCGAGACGTATCAGCTCGAAGCCAAAATCCAACGAGTGCTTTCCATGCACCACGTTCAGGTCGTCGTCCCACTGATTGTTGTTCGTTCCGATGTTCGTGGGGCTGTTTCCCGCGTCGCCGATTGGCGTGTAGCCCGTGAAGGTCATCACCGGCAGTCCGTCAGAGAGGGGATTGTTCGGATTGATTACGCCGGGAATGTTGAGGTTGGCGGGGGAGGCGAGGTTCAGTCCCGCATCCCAGTTTTTGGCGTAGACAAAGAAGCGAGTCCAGCCGTAGCGCGCCGTGTTGACGATGCTCGGTGAAAAGACGTGCGTTTCGCTGAGCACAGCCTGATGTGCGGGGTCCGTTGCCGGCCCGCAGATGACGTCGCCCACAAGCGGCGTTGGCAGGACGCCGGGCTGGGAGAAAATGTCATGGCCCTGGCTATAGCGAAGGAAGGCGCTGTCTTTCTCGGTAAACTTGCGGTCGACCTTCACGTCAAAGTCGTCTTCGTTGATGATCAACAACGGGCCATAGAAGAAGTTGTTAGCAGTTGCACCCGCAGTTCCATAGTTCGGCTTTGCATATTTCTGATAAAAGTTCAGAATATTCGCGCCGGTTTGATCAATCAATGGATCGTTGATTGGAACGAAGTTCTTGGCGTAAGCGACATGAGTTGAGGGGTTCTTGACGGCAGCCGAATAGGCGGAGAAGTCATAGCCCGTGGAGGTGACATTTACAACCGGCACGCTCTCCACATCCGTCTGACCCTGAGCGAAGCGCTTTCCGGCATAGTCGGCAAAGAAAAAGGTCTTGGGGTTGGCTTGCTTCCAAAAGACCGGGCCGCCGAAGGTTGCGCCAAACTCGTTTTGCCGCAGAGGGGCTTTCTGTCCTACCGGTCCTGCCACCGGAATATTGAAATAGTTTCTGGCGTCCAGAGCGGTGTTGCGCAGAAACTCAAAAACTTCCCCGTGAAAGTGATCCGTGCCCGACTTGATGACCGCGTTGATCGTGCCGCCGTTGCCGCGGCCGTAGCGGGCATCGGCGTCGTTGGTCTCTTCAGAGAACTCCTGAATGGCGTCGATGGGCGGGAAGACCGCCGTCATGCTGTTATGGTTCTCCTGGTCGCCAATGCCATCCAAAAGCGTACGGTTTTCCTGAGGGCGAGAGCCGTTGATGGCGAAGTACGAGGGGCCGCGCTGCTGCGTATAGGGAATGCTGACGGACTGGGTTGTCGTCGGTATGGCGCCCGCGCCCAGGCTGAACAGCTCATTGAAGTTGCGGCCGTTCAGGGGCAGGTTCTGCACGGCTTCTTCGGTGCGCAGGTTACCGACGCTGGAACTCTCCGTTTCCAGTATTTCCCCCGAGGATTGCACCTCGACGGTCTCGGTATTTGAGCCAACAGCGAGATTCGCGTTGACTGCCAGGCGCTGCCCAACTTCCAACCGGACGTGTTCGACAGTGCTCTTGAACCCAGGAGCTTCGACTACGACGTTGTAGTCGCCGGGGTGTAATGGAGGAGTAACAAAAATGCCCTGCGAATCGGTTTCAGTAGCGCTGGTCAATCCAGTGCCGGCATTCTGCACATTGACATGGGCCTTCGGGATCAACGCGCCAGCGTTGTCCCTCACCACGCCGGTAATTGTCCCGGTCTCCACGATCTGTCCCTGAAGCGCAGATGCGGCCAGGATGAAAAGCAGGACCGCAAACAGGCGGGGCAGACTTAACTTTGTAAGAACTCGAATTGAAAATCGTACAACAGACATTGAAGCCTCCGAAGACGCGATCCATCTGGATCGCAAGAAAAAATGGCCCACGACGCTTTGTCGTGGGCCATCGCAGTGCGTTGAACACACCGCTGTCAGATGGGAACGATGCACTTGTCCACGACGCACAATGCATCTCGAAGGGAGATGTATGGTGTGGGACAACAGAGTGCTGTGGCGGAAATTGATGCCTGGGAATTCATGGACATCTTCCTTTCAGTGTGGTCTTGCGAGAGTTTTGCCAAAACCCGCCAATGTAGCTGGTGAAGTGCGGCAGTTACCTGCGCATGCGGGTTTACATGGCGGCGGAAGCCGGGGAAACATTATGCAAGATGATTGAGGATGGGATTAATACGCAGGCAGGATCAACAACAGGAGCGGCTGGGAGCCGACCCGGCGTTCGTGAGCAACGAGATGTGTTTTGTCGCCTGCATTGCCTCTATTCAGCCATGAAGCGAGTTGGATGTCAAGCGAGGTTTATGAACTTTTCATCCAGAGTGCAATTTAGCAAGATCGCTTGACAGGATTTTTGACTCCGTGCATTATCGAAAGAAATCGATGATGAATCGCATCACAAGCCGCCGCTGTTGTTGTCCTGTCGGATCTCTGGCAGTCGAGCAACCTCGTGCGATAGCGGGCTTGAATCGGTCCTGATGCATTTCTGATCTGGATCGAGCTTCATCCGGCTCACCATCCCCGCCCACGAGATTTTGCTCGTGGGTTTTTTAATGTGCGCTAGCGCTCGCACACAAAACAGGGATGAAAGAGACCATCGATGGATCCGTTTCATATCATGGCCAAGCCGCATGGGCCAATCTGCAATCTCAACTGCACGTACTGCTATTACCTCGAAAAGGAAAACCTCTACGCAGCCAAAGGGCGCGACTATCGCATGAGCGACAGCGTGCTGGAGTCGTACATCCGCCAGTACATTCAGGCGCAGCCGGCGGAGCATGTGAGCTTTGCCTGGCAGGGCGGCGAGCCAACGCTGTTGGGTATCCCATTCTTCGAGCGAGTACTTGAGCTGCAGAAGAAGTACGCCGGCGACAAGACTATCGACAATGCCTTCCAGACCAATGGCACGCTACTGGACGATGCATGGGGCGAGTTCCTGGCGCGGAATAAGTTCCTCATCGGGCTCTCTGTCGATGGCCCTGTAGAGATTCATGACGCGTACCGAGTTGACAAGGGTGGTCAGCCGACGTTCGCCCGCGTGATGCGCGGCCTGGACGTTCTCAAGAAGCACGGCGTCGAGTTCAACACGTTAACCGTCATCAATCGCTTGAACTCGTATAGCCCGCGCGAGGTCTACCGCTTCCTCAAGGGGATCGGCAGCAAGTATCTGCAGTTCATTCCAGTTGTCGAGCAGATGGCCGCGCAGCCAGACCCGAATGGCCTCGTCCTTCTCAAGCCCTATGCTCGGCAGGAGACATCGGTCTCGGAGTGGTCTGTCGAACCGCTGCAATTCGGCAAGTTCCTCAGTGGTGTCTTCGACGAGTGGGTACTGAGTGACGTGGGCCGTGTTTTTGTGCAGGTCTTTGACGTGGCGCTTGAGTCCTGGGCGGGGCTTCCACAGAGTCTCTGCGTCTTCGCGCCACAATGCGGCAAGGCGTTAGCAGTGGAGCACAACGGCGACCTCTATTCGTGCGACCACTTTGTCTATCCCGAAAACAAGCTTGGCAACATCATGGAAAAGGCGATGTCTGGTTTGGTGAACTTACCGCAGCAGACACGCTTCGGAAATGCGAAGTTGAGCGCATTGCCCTCAGACTGCCAGAAGTGCGATGTTCGATTTGCGTGCAATGGCGAGTGCCCCAAGCACCGCTTCAACACGACCGCATCGGGAGAATACGGCCTCAACTATCTCTGCGCAGGGTATAAGCACTTCTTTCACCACATTGACCCCTACATGAAGTTCATGGCGAATGAATTGCGCCAGAATGGCGCACCGGCACGGGTGATGGAGTGGGCGCGCAGCAGCGGGCCGGTTCACGCACACGCCGCAACGAAAAGGAGTGCCCATGCACCCGCTCTCGCCTAGCCGTCGCTGTTGTTGATTTCCAGTCAAATCGCATTGCGAGTACGCCCTGGAGCTTCGCGGCAGTTCGCTGCGGAACTTCCAGTCGCCGTCTTTGCCTTTTTATCTTTACTAACCAATTCATTCGGAGAATGCTCTATGAAGGCCACGCAACAAATCGGATTGCTGCTCAGCGGAACCATGGCATTCAGCTCGTGGACGCCGGCGTGGGCAAAGGATAACGACACCAAACCCTCATCGCCAACGATTCCAGTGCGTGAGGCTCCGCCGCAGTCGTGGCCTGAGCCGCCCAAAGCTCCGGCGGGCGCGCCCAACGTGGTGCTCATTCTCATTGATGACGTTGGCTTCGGGGCGACGAGCGCATTCGGTGGCCCCATCTCCACGCCCAACTTCGAGCGGCTGGCAAACGCGGGCCTGCGCTACAACAGTTTCCATATGAACGCGCTTTGCTCACCAACGCGCGCTGCGCTCCTGACTGGGCGTAACAATCATCAGGTCGGCTTCGGCTCCATCGCCGAATGGTCGGCGCCTTATCCGGGCTACAACACGGTGCTGCCCAAGAGCGCGGCCACCGTCGCCGAAGTGCTGAAGGAGAGCGGGTACAGCACATCTGCGTATGGCAAATGGCACAACACGCCGATGTGGCAGGTAAGCGCTGCCGGCCCCTTCGATCGCTGGCCTACCGGGCTCGGCTTCGAACACTTCTATGGCTTCAACCAGGCAGCGGACAACCAGTACTATACCCGCATCTATAACGACATCACTCCGGTTGAGCCTTCCAAGTCGCCCAAGGATGGCTATCACTTTACAACCGACATTGCCGACAATGCTATCGGCTGGCTGCATCAGCACGATGCAGTGGCGCACGACAAGCCGTTCTTCATTTACTTCGCCACCGGCGCGACGCATGAACCGCATCAGGTTCCCAAGCAATGGGTCGACCACTACCGAGGCCGATTTGACCGCGGTTGGGATGTGATTCGCCAGGAGGCATTCGATCAACAGAAGAAGCAGGGGGTCATTCCAGAAAATGCTGAGTTGACGCCACGCCCCGATGGCTTGCCCGCGTGGGACTCGCTGACCGCCGAGCAGAAGAAACTGCTCGCGCATCAAGCCGAGGTCTATGCCGGTTTCACGGAGCAGACCGACTTCGAGGTTGGCCGGCTGCTCGATGCAATTCGCGAGGAAGGGCAGGAGAACAACACAATCGTCTTCTGGATATTTGGCGACAACGGCGCAAGTGCAGAAGGTGGTCTGGAAGGCCACGATGCGCGCGATGTGGATGGGAAGAACAAGACCATCGAAGCGCGCTCCGACGTAGCGGAGTTGCTGGGCAGCGAGCTCTACATGAATCATTACGCGGCTTCATGGGCGTGGGCGCTCAACTCGCCCTTCCAGGGGACCAAGCAGGACGCCGGCCACCTGGGCGGCACCACCGATCCGCTGGTAGTCTACTGGCCTGGTCACGTCAAGAGCGGTGTCCGTGGCCAGTTCTCGCACGTCAACGACATTGCGCCGACGATTTACGACATCATCGGCATCAAGCTTCCCGACGAAGTCGATGGGGTCAAGCAGATCCCGCTCGAAGGCAAGAGTCTCGTATACAGCTTCGATCAAGTCAACGCGCCGACGCGCCACACGTTGCAGTACTTCACCACGAGCGGCAATCGCGCTATTTACAAAGATGGCTGGTGGGCGGGCAACCGCTTCCATGCCACCTGGGAGCCCAACTTTTATGTTGCAGCCACCGACAAGGACATCGACGCCCATCCGTGGGAGCTCTACAACCTGAACGACGACTACAGCCAGGCGCACAACCTCGCGGACAAAAATCCGGAGAAGCTGAAGGAACTGCTTAAGGTCTTCGATGAAGAGGCGACGCGCAACCATGCCTATCCGATTCTGCCGGCTCGCTCCTCGCCCCTCGACACAAGGCTGAAGAACAAAACCCTATTCACCTACCGTGCCGGTGTTGAGCGTCTTCCTCTCCGCTATGCGCCCGGCTTTTACGGCCACTCTTACACCATTAACGCCGATGTCGTCGTGCCTCCGGATGGGGCAGAGGGCGTGATTGTTGCCGAGGGCGGCGAACTGAGCGGGCTCAGCCTGTATGTGAAGGACAATCGCGTTTATTACGAGGTAAATGTCGCCAACGATCACTCTGACCAGTTGATCGCCAGCCGGACGCTCCGTCCGGGCCTGCAGCACATTCAGTTGAGCGTCACGCCCGATCCAGAGGCGCTTGCCAAGCCCCCCGCTCCCGGTCCGCCGGGCTTCACTGCGCGTGGCCCCGTCTCGGGAGAGGTGAAATTGTCGATCAACGGCGCATCCGCCGGCGAGTCGCGCTTCTCAAGCGTCTACGCTTCCGGCGAAACACTTGACGTTGGCAGCGATCTGGGCTCGCCTGTGAGCCTCGAATACAAGTCTCCCTATCGCTTCACGGGCAAAATCGACACCGTCACCATCGAGTTGAAGTAGCCATTCCATGGCCAGACCGTCAGCGCCGGATGGTTAGGAATCCACTTTGTTCGATGAGCAATTGACCCTTTAACCGAGTCATCACTGAATGATCTAGATGACCAGGAGTGTTATGAACGAGAAAAGCGTACTTAGAGCGTTGACATCAACGCTGATCTTTGCGGTGGGTGCCAGGCTCTCGCTGCATGCGCAGACGGCGCAGCCCTATCAGGGCGTCGTGGGCAGAACCCTGGCCGACTCAAAAGAATGGTGGCCGGAGCCAGTGAAAGCCCCAGCCGGAGCTCCAAACGTCGTCTGGATCCTGCTGGACGACGTAGGTTATGGCGCTGCCGGCACGTTTGGCGGACTCATCCAAACTCCCACTTTCGACAGTTTGGCCCAGGGCGGTTTACGCTACACAAACTTTCACACTTGCGCCATCTGCGCGCCCACCCGCTCGGCTCTCCTGACTGGGCGCAACAGCGCATCGGTGCATGAATCGGGCTTTTCGCACATTCAGATGTCCGCCGGCTTCCCCGGCTGGGATGGCCGCGTCCCTGCCACCGCCGGCACGATCGCTGAGATCCTGCGCGATAACGGCTACAACACCTTTGCTGTTGGAAAGTACGGCATCACGCCGGACGAAGAGGCGACTGACGCAGGCCCGTTCGATCATTGGCCGAGCGGCAAAGGCTTCGATCACTTCTTCGGGTTTCTTGGATCCGCAACCGACCAATACAAGCCGGACCTCGTTGAAGATCAGGCGCACGTGACTCCCGATGGCCGTCACCTCAGCGACCAGATCACCGACAAGGCGATCTTCTATATCGATCGCCAGAAGAAGGCTGCTCAAGATAAGCCGTTCTTCCTTTACTACGCACCTGCCGCAACGCACGCCCCACACATGGTCGACAGATATTGGAGCGATCAGTACAAAGGCAAGTTCGACAAGGGCTGGGACGCGTTTCGCGAAGAAGTTTTCGAGCGGCAGAAGAAACTTGGTGTCATTCCCGCCAATGCCGTGCTACCCGACCGCAACGCAGATATCAAAGCATGGGACCAGTTGACGCCGGATGAGCAGAAGCTCTATGCGCGCTTCATGGAAGTGTATGCGGGCTACCTTGCCTACACGGACTTTGAGGTCGGCCGTCTGGTCAATCACCTGAAGGAGATTGGACAACTCGACAACACGGTCATCTTTCTCTCCATCGGTGATAACGGAGCCAGCAAGGAAGGTTCGCTCGAAGGCAGCATCGACCGTTCCATTCGCGGAAAGCCAGTGACTGAAGAGGAAAACGTCGCCTACAACCTTGCCAAGATCGATAAGATCGGCACGCCCGATGCTCACCAGGGTAACTATCCACTTGGCTGGGCGCAAGCCGCCAATACGCCGTTCCGCTACTGGAAACAAGATGCCAACAGCGAAGGCGGAACGCACAATCCTCTCATCGTCTACTGGCCGAAGGGCATCAAGGACAAGGGCGGCATTCGCACCCAGTACAGCCATGTGATTGACCTACTTCCGACGACGCTCGATCTGGTTGGCATCAAGGCGCCGGAGGAGATTCGCGGAATCAAGCAGCAGCCAATTGAAGGAACGTCTCTGGCCTACTCGATTGAGGATGCCAGTGCGCCCACCCGCCACACGCTGCAGTACTACTACATCTTTGGCTCGCGATCGATTTACGACAACGGATGGAAGGCAGAGTTGGCGTACCCCAACGATGTCGTTACCAAGCACGTTACCAGTAATCCTCCTCTCGATGAAAACGCGTGGGAGCTCTACAACCTGAACGACGATCCGACGGAACGCATCGATCTGGCAAAGAAGTATCCGGAAAAGTTAGCGCAGTTAAAGGCCGAATTCGAAGAACAGGCCAAAGCGCATCATCTGTATCCGTACATCACCTTTGACGACCTGTACGCAGGTCGCATCAAGCATACCTACCTGCCCAGGCAGCCTCTACCGCAGGGAACGCTCAGCAACAGCAGGTAGTCTTGCCGTGAAATCGCTGAATTACTCGAACCAACAGGAGCTCTATGAACGAGAAAAGTATATTGAAGGCGTTGACATCGACGCTCATACTTGCGGTGAGCGCGAGGCTCTCACTGCATGCTCAATCGGCACAGCCGTATCAAGGCGTCGTCGGCAGAACCCTGGCCGACTCAAAAGAATGGTGGCCGGAACCTGTGAAAGCGCCCGCAGGGGCCCCGAACGTGGTTTGGATTCTGCTGGATGATGTGGGCTTTGGCGCCGCTGGCACATTCGGTGGGCTCATCGATACTCCAACGTTCGACAGTCTGGCCAAGAATGGCCTGCGCTATACAAACTTCCATACTTGCGCAATCTGCGCTCCAACCCGCGCCGCGCTGCTGACTGGCCGTAACAGTGCAACCGTGCACGTTTCTGGGTTTTCACACACCATAATGTCCGCAGGATTTCCCGGCTGGGACGGCAGAATTCCGTCAACGGATGGAACCATTGCCGAGATCCTCCGCGACAACGGATACAACACATTCGCGGTTGGCAAGTATGGTGTGACGCCAGATGAAGACGCGACGGATGCAGGTCCATTCGATCGCTGGCCAACCGGAAAGGGCTTCGACCACTTCTTCGGCTTCCTTGGCTCGCAGACCGACCAATACAAGCCAGACCTGGTGGAAGACCAGTCTCACGTTCGTCCCGATGGTCGCCACCTCAGCGATCAGATCACCGATAAGGCGATCTTCTATATCGATCGCCAGAAGAAGGCCGCGCCGGATAAGCCATTCTTCCTCTACTACGCGCCTGGCGCCACCCATGCTCCGCACCAGGTGGACAGATACTGGAGCGATCAATACAAGGGCAAATTCGACAAAGGCTGGGATGTATTTCGTGAAGAGGTTTTCGAGCGGCAAAAAGAGCTCGGCGTGATCCCTGCGAATGCAGTGCTTCCTGATCGCAATCCCGACATCAAGGCCTGGGACAAGCTGACGCCGGAAGAGCAGAAGCTTTATGCGCGATTCATGGAAGTGTATGCCGGCTATTTGACATACACCGACTTTGAAGTGGGCCGTCTGATCAATCACCTTAAAGAGATTGGCCAATTGGACAATACGCTTGTGTTCATTTCAATCGGTGACAACGGTGCAAGCAAGGAAGGCACCCTGAATGGGGATATTGACCGTCCATTGTTTGGCAAGCCATTAAGCGAGCAGGACAACATTGACTACAACCTGAAAAAGATTGGCGAGATCGGTACGTCCGCCGCCACAGAGGGGAATTACCCGCTCGGCTGGGCCCAGGCTGCAAACACGCCCTACAAGTTCTGGAAGCAGGACGCAAACAGTGAAGGCGGTACCCACAATCCGCTCATCGTCTATTGGCCGAAGGGCATCAAGGAGAAGGGCGGAATTCGTACCCAGTACAGTCATGTGATTGACCTGCTTCCTACGACACTCGATCTGGTGGGCATCAAGGCGCCCGAACAGATCAGGGGAATCAAGCAGGATCCGATCGAGGGGACTTCATTGGCATACTCCATTGACGATGCTAAGGCGCCAACCCGTCACGCGGTGCAGTACTACTACATCTTTGGCTCCCGATCGATTTATGACAACGGTTGGAAAGCAGAGTTGGCTTTTCCTACCGGATTCACCAAAGGACGCCTGGACGCCTCACAGTCCTTTGATGAAAACGCATGGGAGCTCTACAACTTGAATGAGGACCCGACAGAGCGAATCGACCTGGCCGCGAAGTACCCGAAGAAACTGACTGCGCTGAAGGCCGAATTTGAGGAGCAGGCACAGTCGCACCATCTCTACCCTTACATCACATGGGACGATGTGCTGAACGGGCGAATCCACCGCACCCCGGGCTCCAAGCCGTTCGCTGAGGCTGTTAAGGATGTCACCAAAGCTGCTGAGAACCAGTAGCTTTGGTGGTATCTGAGGGAACATCGAGCGCCCAACGCCGATATTGCCTGCCAAGACAAGGCATCGCGATCAAAGTCAAAGCAGCATCCGATAGTTGGCGTTCGAATTATCCCATCAATATCAAAGCGCTTACTTTTATGGAATGGCTGAATCGCCTAGGTCCGGCCATTGATTTGGAGGGTTCAGTCGGGGGATTTTCACGCCCCACTCTCGCCTGCATTGGCTTGCTGCGCGATCAGGTAACCTGAACCGGTGTCAGTCCTCTATTCAGGACATAGATCGGAATTGTGGTCCTTGAGGTACCATGGGCCAGATACGGATGGCATGTGGCAACCGGCGCGGTTCGGTTCAAACAGAATCGATTCGCATCTTCGGATTTATGCAGTTCGGCTCAAGGTCGGCTCAAGGTCGAGTTGACTTTCACCGCGTCCTCGCTTACTCTAGGCGAAGTCATTGCCCCCATGCAGACCATTTTGAACCAATTCGCGTGTTGTTGTTGCCGCTAGCGCCCGCTGGCCGTCCCGCGTTTTGACGTTGCAATTCAGCTCTCCAGACCGCTGACTTCCATACACATTTAACTCGAGTTCATTGAATTCGGGCCCCAACACATCAATGCACCCAAAATCCAACAGGAGAACCCAAAAGTGCCAAAAGCTCTTTACTCTGTTATTCCTGCTTCTCTTCGCCGGCTGCCGCTATCGATCGCTCTGTTCTCTCTAATTTCCATTGGGGCGACCCTGCCTCTCGCTGCGCAGGACGACATCACCACGCATAACGCAACCTCCGGGTACAACGGCGCATACATCACTGGGCCGTCGTCGAACCCATTGAGCTTCCTGAACGGCGCGGCTTTTCGAACTACCGGCAACCCGGCGCCTTACGACTTTCACGACTTTGCGCCGTTCACCTACCTCGACGACAAGCTGCCCAAATGGATCGACCTGCAGGCCGAAGAGCGTTTCCGGTATGAGGCGTACGACAATAACAACTTGAAAGCGAAGGCTGATGACTCATACATTTTGAACCGCTTCCGGTTCCAGGTAGATCTGCATGCATCCAGTTGGCTGCGGGTTACGGCGCAGGTGCAGGATGCTCGTTCGGGCTTCCAAAACCCGCCAATCGGGCCGCCGAACACGGTTCGCTGGGATTTGAAGCTGGCTTATGTAGAGGTTGGCGACCCGGAGAAACACTGGTTTAGTCTGCGTGTGGGGCGGCAGCTCATCAGCTACAACAATACGATCATCGCCAACTCGGAGTGGCGCAACCAGGCACGGTCGTACGATGCGGCGGTGCTGAACCTGAACGCAAAACGCGAACACCTGGGCATCTTTGCCGCCTCGGCTGTTGTGCCGCAAGCATATGGCGTGAGCCCGCATCAGGAAGGCAATAATATCTACGGAGCCTACGGCCGTCTCGATGATTTTCTTGGGCCGCACTCGAACATTGAGCCGTTCTTCCTGTGGCGCGTTCAGCCGAAAGAAGTCGTGGAACCGGCCGCGGGCAAGACCACAGGCAAAGAAGACGAGAAGGCTTATGGGGTGCGCTTAAAGGGGCAGGCCCACACGGCGTTCGATTACTCAGGCGAGGCGATCCTTGAAACCGGCACGGTGGGAGCGCAGCCGATTCGTGCCTTCGCAGCACAGGCAGGCGCGTCCTACCAGTTCCTCGGTGTGGCGGCCAAGCCGCGCATCTTTTCCCAGTACGACTACTCCACGGGCAACAGCAATCCGGCGAAGAACGGATCGCACACCACCTTCGACACGATCTACCCGACGGCCCACGACCGCTTCGGCATCACCGACCTGTTCGGCTGGCAGAACATTGAGTCGGTACGGGCGGGAATCACCATTGAGCCGCACAGGCGGCTCACGTTAACGGCGCAAGGGCTGGATTTTTGGGCGGCTGATGCGCTGGACTCGATCTACAACACCTCGGGCAGCGCGATCGTGAACAACAAGACCGACCACGGCCGCCATGTGGGAGCTGAGATCGATGGCTACACCTGGTATGAACTCAATAAGCACTTCAACGTGGGCGGCGGCATCGGCTATTTCGGCGGCGGCGACTTCCTCACGAATGTGACTACCAGCCACTCGTACAAGACCTACTACATCGCGCTGAACTTCAAAGACAACGGAAAGCACTAACCAACGCCGCAGTTGAACCAAGGGGTGAGGATGGTGTTGCGAATCTTCAGCAAGTGCTGCCGCAACACCAACACCTCCTGAAGACCGGCCTCCTAATTGAAAATCTTCAAGTCGTTGGTCTCAATACCCCAAAAGTCGCCGGTTCAAGCCCAGCGGCCGGAGCCTCGTGATTTTGTATATTCAAGACGGCTTTCCATGCATGACCGGGAAGCCGCTTTACTCTGGGCGGTCCACCTATTGAGACTTGCCGCGTTGTTCGACAGAGAATTCGTGGGGCGCTCGTTCACGCCGGTAGAATTGGATTATCTGCGCCGGGACAAGCATTTCGAGCTGAAAACACAGATTCCATCTCTCATTCTTGATGCCCGGATTCATCCCTTTTGTCGCAAAGTCATCAAATGCCGCCACCCTGATCAATCAGCAGAGACGATGCTCCCGCATTGTCAAACAGGCGAATCGATTGCGGCCACACAAAAACAAATTCGCCAGGAGTCAGCGCGAGTTGCTCATATCGCCGCCGATTAAGCTCCGCGGCCACCGGTCGCCCATTCCCGGTAATCCTCAGCTCAAGACGAACATGCGGCCCGGCGGCATGAATGCGAACTACGCTCGCTAAAACCGCCTTTTGTCCTTCTGGCAGATCGCGCGAAAGCTCCAGCTCATGTGGTCGCACAAATCCGATCACACTCTCTACACGCTCCGCAATGTTGTTACCCCGCTTGTCGAGCGAAAGCTCTGCCAGAAGACGCCCGTGAAAGAGATTCACGTCTCCCAGAAAGTCGTAGACAAACGGAGAGGCTGGATGGTCGTATACGGCTTGCGGAGTGCCAATCTGTTCCACCTTGCCGTGATCGAGGATTGCCACCGTGTCCGCAACCTCCAGTGCTTCTTCCTGGTCATGCGTCACCAGCACAGTGGTCACATGCAACTCATCGTGAATGCGGCGCAGCCAGTCGCGCAGTTCCTTGCGCACCTTGGCGTCCAGTGCGCTGAAAGGTTCATCGAGGAGCAGCACCTTGGGCCGGACGGCCAACGCACGCGCCAATGCCACACGCTGCCTTTGTCCCCCGGAGAGCTGTTCGGGATACATCTTCGCGAACGAGTCCAACTGCACCAGTTTGAGTAACTCCTGCACCCGCTCGCGAATCTCCGCGCGGGACGGCTTGTTTGCCGCTGCCTGCACGCGCAGCCCGAATGCGACGTTCTCAAAGATGGTCATGTGGCGGAAAAGCGCGTAATGCTGAAAGACGAAGCCGATCCCGCGTCTCGATGCGCTCTGCCGTGTAGCCTGTTCGCCATGAAGCAAGATCGAACCGCCATCTGGCGCCTCCAGGCCCGCAATAATGCGCAGCAGAGTTGTCTTGCCCGATCCAGACGGACCCAGGAGTGCCACCAGCTCCCCTGCTTCGATGGTCATGCTGACGTCTGACAGTGCGGTAAATGAGCCGAACTGCTTTGATATGTTTTTAATCTGAATGCTCACGATTCGACTTCTTCCTCCTCCGGCACAGGATGAACTCCGGAGGTTACTTCAATCATCTTCTTGATGACCAGGGTTACGATGGCGGCCAGTGTCAGCAGCGAAGCCGCGGCAAACGCCGCCGTGAAGCTGTATTCGTTGTAGAGCATCTCCACCTCAAGCGGCAGCGTGGTGGTCTGGCCGCGAATGTGCCCGGAGACCACCGAAACCGCGCCGAACTCTCCAATGGAGCGCGAAGCAGCCAGGATTGTTCCATAGAGCAAGGCCCACTTGATGTTTGGCAGTGTGACCCGCCAGAAGACGCTCCACCCATTCGCGCCAAGCACCACTGCGGCAGTCTCTTCGTCGCTGCCCTGCGCCTGCATGAATGGGATCAGTTCCCTGGCTACAAATGGGAAGGTGACAAAGACCGTTGCCAGAACAATTCCTGGAACCGCGAAGATGACGTGCAGGTTATGCTCCTGGAGCCATGGGCCGAGCCACCCATGCAAACCGAACACCTCCACATACATCATGCCGGCGACCACGGGTGAAACCGACAGAGGAATATCGATCAAGGTAATCAGAAGGCTCTTGCCATGAAAATCGAAGCGAGTGATGGCCCAGCTCGCGGCAATACCGAACACTACATTCAGCGGCACCGCGATGCTGGCAACCAGGGCAGTTAGTCGGAGGGCCGAGAGCACATCTTCCTGGCGAATCGACTCAAAGTACAGCTTCCACCCCTGCGACAGCGCCTGCGCGAAGACAGCCACCACGGGCAGGATCAGGAATCCGCCAAGAAATAGCAATGCCAGAAGAATGAGGGCAACCCGCCCCATTCGCTGCGGAACCGTCGGCTGAAGGATCGCGGAGGAAGGAACGTTGCTGCGTCCGCTCATACGCGCCTTCCTTCTCTGCGCTGAATCCACCACTGCAACAGATTCACCACCAACATGATGGTGAACGACAAGGCCAGCATGGCTCCAGCAATCGCAGCTGCGCCCGCGTAGTCGTACTCCTCCAGCTTGGTCACGATCAACAGCGCGGTAATTTCGGTCTTCATCGGCATGTTTCCGGCGATGAAGATTACCGAGCCATATTCCCCGGCGGCGCGTGCAAACGCCAGCGCTGAGCCCGTCAAGAGGGCAGGGAACGCAACTGGCAGAATGATGCGCGTCGTGCGCTGCCATGCATTGGCGCCCAGGCTTGCCGCCGCCTCTTCCATTGCCGGGTCAAGATCTTCCAGCACCGGCTGCACGCTGCGCACAACAAAGGGAAAGCCCACAAACGACATGGCCAACACGATGCCGAGCGGCGTAAATGCCACGTGGATTCCGTGCGGCTCAAGATAGCGCCCGATCCAGCCATGCTCCGCATAGAGCGCGGTCAGCGAGATTCCCGCAACCGCGGTGGGAAGTGCAAACGGGAGATCGACCAGGGCGTCCAGGATTCGCTTGCCGGGGAACGTGTACCGCGCCAGGACCCACGCCAGCAGCATTCCGAAGATCGCCGAGAGCAACGCCGCCGCGGCCGACGAGCCAAGCGTAACCCGATACGATGCCAATACGCGTGGTGCCGTGACCGTATGCAGAAAGACGCCGAAGCCTCCTCGCGCCGCATGAAGAAGTGTCGCCACCAGCGGGATCAGGACGATGACTGTCAGGTACACCATCGTGAATCCGAGACTCAGCCGGAACCCGGGCAACGGCGAACTCTTCGTTACGAAGCTCCAGCGCCGGCCAGGCTTCCGAATTTGATTGCCTTGCACTATTGCCATGTCGTGGCCCTATTTCCCATAGATCTGGTCAAAGGTTCCGCCATCGCTGAAGTGTTTCGCCTGCGCTTTCTGCCATCCGCCGCATCCCTCCATGACGGTGAAGGTATTTACCTTTGGAAACTGGCTCGCGTACTTCTCCGCCGCCTGCTTCAGGCGCGGGCGATAGAAGTACCTTGCCTCCAGGTCCTGTGCTTCCGGCGAATAGAGATACTCAAGGTAAGCGCGTGCAACCTTCTCGGTACCGTGCCGCTGGGCTACTTTGTCGACAACCGCGACTGGAGGCTCGGCAAGAATCGTTTCGGATGGAATCACAATCTCAAACTTGTCGGAGCCAAACTCCTTGAGCGCCAGCAATGCTTCATTCTCCCAGGCAATCAGTACATCGCCCACACCCCGCTGTACAAATGTTGTGGTCGCTCCGCGAGCGCCGGAGTCGAGCACCGGCACATTATTGAAGAGCTTCTTCATAAAATCCCGCGCGCCTTGTTCGTTATTTCCCGATTTGTGCAGCGCATAGCCCCAGGCGGCCAGGTAATTCCAGCGAGCCCCTCCCGAAGTCTTCGGATTCGGGGTAATTACCTTCACGCCGGGGCGGATTAGATCGTCCCAGTCGTGAATATGCTGGGGATTCCCCTTGCGCACCAACAGAACAATCGTCGAGGTGTAGGGTGTGCTGTTATACGGAAGCTTCGTTTGCCAATCCTTGTCCAGCAATCCGCCGTTTTGTGCGATGGCATCGATATCGTAAGCCAGGGCAAGCGTAACCACATCCGCCTCAAGGCCATCGATCACAGCGCTCGCCTGCTTGCCAGACCCGCCGTGCGATTGGTTGATCACTACATCCTCTCCAGTCGTCGCCTTCCAGTGCTGCGCAAAGAGCTTGTTGTACTCCTCATAGAATTCGCGCGTCGGATCGTAGGAGACGTTCAGTAAATGCGTCTGCGCGCTCAGAGCGCTGGCGCCAACGATCGTCACGATAGCCAGGAAAAGCGAGGCAGTGATTTTGCGAGACAAACTTGTCATGCTGGCCCCTCCTCAGGGCTTCGAACTGTTTGAGTCTTTGTGTTTACCCGGACAAGTCCGGAGTCAAATCCAAATCAGCGCCAATTCTCAACCTACATCGATCGATCACTGGTCCCTCTCAAGACTTCATTCAAAATCGGAACCAAAAGGAAAAACCCACCGGCCGTATGGCGAGTGGGTCGTTGGGATGCGAGATTCTCGTTTGGGAATCTAGCCCAGCGAACACGCCCGCGCGGCGCAGCTCAGACAGCAGCAGCACAGACACGTTACGGGCATGGTCAAATGGGCCATACAATCCTTTGCCAGTCGAACATCAAACTTCAGCGCGACCGACTCTCTGTAGCCTAAAGTCCGTGAGGTCAGGTGTCAAGACAGACTTGGCGCACATGAGCAGCCCTCCACGGGCACGGCCCAAGCCAAAAAGCAGGCACTCTGAGCCATAAGCTGCGAGATGGCCGCGTCGGTGCAACGCAATTCCTGTTCGTGTGTAGAGCGAGATCGAAGCTCGCAGGCTCAGACACTGCAGGTCGTCTCAACACACAACAATGCCGCTTTGGGCTGACTTGCTTCACCCCAAACCTCCGACAATTAACGAGACTTTCTCAGGCTCCAAATGCACAATGGACCGCAGGCAGCTCCGCACGCCCAACCCCGATATTGCCTGTAAAGACAAAGCACCGAAAATCAGCGCCCAGCCTGCGTCCGATAGTTGTCGATCCACCAATCCCGTCAGTGTCACAGCCCTTGCCTTATGGAATGACCGGATGCAGAGATCCGGCCATTGATTTTGTTGGGTTTATATGAGGGGCTTTCAGACCCCTTTTGGAATGGAAGATTGATTTCTTTGTTGCGGAGCGAGCTTTCTGAGCTCTCCACTATCTTCGACTGGGTGTGGCCACTGACGATGATGCCATGGCAGACGGGGTGCGGGTATATCGGACGATTGCGGAGGAGCGGCGCATTGTGGCTTTGACGCTTCAGCTGGGTTAGAGTGTAGCGCGTGTGGCCCAGGCCAAAGGCGCGAAGTCGCATCAGGTGTTTCACTGGCGGCCGTTGTATCGACAAGGCAGGCTCGTGGAGTTCCTATCAAGTCCTAACGCGCTGTTGCCGGTCGTCATTTCCAAAAGCAAGACGCACCGTGAGCGGAGGGAAGGCGAGGCACGTTCGTCGAACCAATTCCGATCCACAATCCGATCCACAAAATGCGAGGTCTTAGACGACTTGGGTGGTTTTAGGCGCTCCCCCACGGGTTTGCAAGTCGTAGAAAAACCTCAAACGGCAAGACTGTCATCGTTCAGTGCTCCAGCCTGGATAGCAATGATGCCATCTCCGTTACGTGTGATCCCTGCGGTGCTCCATTCAAACCCGGTTAGGCTTTATTCGACCGTCGCCGGAAGCGACGCTGAATAGTAGCGCCCGAGTTCGAGCTGGTGCGCGAGAATCCGGTGAGGCCATCAGTCGAAGACGTTGGGAAGAAGGTCAATCGCACGCCGAGGCTACGCAAGTAGTCAAAGCAACTGAAAGGAACCTCAAGCGTCTGAAGTTGTGCTGAAGGATCCAAGCGGGTACGCGGGGAAAGCCAAGCGCGATTTTTTT
>Ga0302320_10004036_pt1 | contig 33530 bp, 20 predicted proteins | sample Bog_T0_3_FD_202130 | JGI IMG/M metagenome (GOLD analysis project Ga0302320, IMG submission 202130) | Peat permafrost microbial communities from Stordalen Mire near Abisko, Sweden - Bog_T0_3 | ecosystem: Environmental > Terrestrial > Soil > Wetlands > Peat | place: Sweden: Abisko, Stordalen Mire... | reverse complement strand
AAGCTGTGTTGTCCACGGCCACTTCGCCCCCACCACAACCGGCCTGCTCAACGCCGCCATCACCATCACGAGTGCAGACCCCGGCTCGCCCCAAACCATCTTGCTGAGCGGGAACGGGCAGTAAGCGATCGCGGCGGCGGCCGGGAGATTTCAGCCCGGCCGCCGCCGCCTGCCAAAGTTGAAATGACTCTGCCCTGAATGGGGTTAATTGCCTGCGTCCCCTTGCCGCTGAGCAATTGGCGCATGCACACCAATGAGGTCCGAGTTTCCCACCCTTGTCGCAAAGTGCGGCACAGGGGTGAAAAATACCGGTGCATGGATTGCGCATTTGCGCCGTTTTCAAACACTTTCAGAGCGGGTTAGATCTCGATCCGTATAATAGAACTGAAACACAAATCCGCGAGCGTGGGGTGCCATATGCGCGACACCTCAAATTGCGGTATTTTAGATAGGTTGCGGGAGTAGTTCAGTGGCAGAACGTCAGCTTCCCAAGCTGAATGTCGCCGGTTCGATCCCGGTCTCCCGCTCCAGTTTCTAAAACGCTTAAATCCAAAATCAAGATGCCGCGTTCTGCGGTGCGGACCTAAACGTGGATCAGCCCACGCTGCAACGCCGTCATCACCGCTTGTGTTCGGTCGGCCGCTTTCAGACGCGTTAGAATCACGCTGACATGACACTTCACCGTAGCTTCGGAAATGCAAAGGTCCCCTGCGATCTCCTTGTTTGACTTGCCCTTCGAAATCAATGTCAGAACCTCCCGCTCTCGCACGCTCAGCTTCGTATCCGGAGTGCGCGTAGCCAGCGCCTGCGACATGGGCGGCGGCAGAAAACGCCCTCCACCCTGAACGTTGAGCACCGCGTTCACCAGCATCTCCTGAGGGAGGCCTTTGATCAGGTAGCCGCTCGCGCCCGCCTCCATCGCCTGATAGATATCCTCATCTCCCTCGTAGGTCGTCAGCACGATGAAGCGCGCCTCCGGACTCTTTAAGCGAATCCGGCGGATGGTTTCAACTCCGCTGATGCCGGGAAGACGAAGGTCGATCAACGTGATATCCGGCTTGCAAAGGCCGTGCATCTCGATCGCCTCTTCGCCGCTGCCTGCCTGGCCTACCGAAACCATTTCCTTCGACGATGAAATCAGAGCCGCGATGCCAATGCGCATGATCGGGTGATCGTCGACGATGAGTATCCTGATCCGTTTCATTTGAGCCCAGATTGTAGTTGAAGCATCTCATCGCTGTCAGCGAGGATCAGTGAGGCTCGGGGAATGGTTGCAATCACAGAGGTTCCACGGTGCGGTCTGCTTTGGATGTCGAGTTTTCCGCCCAGTTTGTGCGCGCGTTCCTTCATACCCTGCAGTCCGTAATGGCCGCTCTCCGCAAAATCGGGGAGAGGATCGAAGCCCAGGCCGTCATCCCGGACAAGCAGTTCAAGCGCCGCCGCGGAGAAGTGCATCTGAACCTCAACTGAATTGGGGTGCCCATGCAGGATTGCGTTGAACAGCGCTTCGCGAGCCACCATCAGCAACTCATGCGTCTGCTGCGGTCCAACAGGAAACCGATCCCCGGTCGTTGAGCACTGGATGGGCACGCCATATTCGTTGCCCAGTCGATCCCCCATCTGCTGAATGCATTCCACCAGGTCGCTTTGCATATTGTCGCCGCGGCGAAGATCCCAAACAGCCTGGCGCGCTTCGTCCATCAGCGAGCGAATCTGAGCGTTGGCGAATTCCACAAAATGCGCCTTCGTCTCCCGATCGTCGGAGTCCAGGCTTGCAGCCGCTTCAAGCATGGCCGAGACGCCGGCACAGCCCTGAATCAGCGTGTCGTGCATCTCGCGCGCCAACCGCGAACGCTCTGCGAGCACCGCGGAAAATCTGCCGCGAATCTGCTTCATCCTCACCTGGTAAGCGAGCACAGAGAGAATAGCCATGGTCAGTGCGCAAAGTGCGATGAACCAGGGGGTCCTGTAGAAGTACGGCCTTTTCGTCAGAAGCAGCGTCGCCCGCACTACGTGTTCCGGATGATCCACTTCCCATGCTTCGACGAGGAAGGTATAGGTGCCCGCCGGTAAATTCGTATACGTTGCGGAACGATAGTCCGTACTGGTGCGGGTCCAATCCTTGTCGAACCCCGTCATGCGATAGCGGAATTGCAGGTCGCTCTGCGAACTGAGCATGACCGGCTGATACTCGATCTCAAGGCGGGACTGTCCCGCGGACAATTTCAGCGTATCCACCGGCGGCACCACACGCCCATCCACCGTCACTGTGCCGATGCGAAGATGGGACAAGACAGACGGATTGAACTCCGTTGGATGGATTCTCCAAAGCCCCTCACTCGTGGGAAGGCACGGCTCACCATCGCGCATGATCACGCCAGCCGGTTGTGTCCCTCCATAGAACCGCACCGGAGCTTCTCCAATATTGGCACGATAGAAGCGCAGAGAGAGTACCTGGGCCGGGTCCTGCGCTTCGGCGTCGAGTTCGCCGCGATCCAGCAGCATCACTCCCTGGGGGCCGCTCAACCAGAGGTGACGGCTGCCATCCTCAAGGATGGAGAAGATGCTGTTACTGGCTAGCCCGTTGGCCGTTGTATAGTGAGTCAGCTTTCCATTGCGAAGCCGGTAGAGTCCATGATTGCGGGTTCCAAACCATAGGCCGCCATCGGAATCTTCGTGCTCCGACCATACTTTTTCGTCCTTCAATTCATCCGTAACCGCATCGTGCAGCGCCTGGCCGTTGTGCATGCGGGTCACGCCCCGTTCGGTGCCCGCCCACACATCTCCGTTTCGGTCTTCAAGCAGCGAGCGCATGCTGAAATGCGACAAACCGTTTTCCATCGTATAGTTGTAGATCGTCTTGCCGCTCAGGTGGCTCAGGCCGGAATCTGTCCCTATCCACATACTGCCATCGTGGGCTTCCATCAGGACGCGCACAAAGTTATTCACCAACCCCTGGCTGGTCGTGAAACGCGTCATGCCTTTGGATGAGAATCTGAAAACCCCGCTCCCATCGGTGCCCAGCCAAAGCGCTCCATCGCGAGCACGCAGCACGTTGCGCACATGGGCATCTCCCATTTTTTCAAGATGAACTGGGACGACACGGTTCCCAACAATGTGCACCAATTGGTTTGAAGCAGCCCAGAGGCTTCCATCCGTGTCCAGCGACACCGTGCCAAAATCGGAATCGGCGGCCTGGGGAAGGAGCAACACATTCACCGGCGTCCGGCTCAGGCGGATCATCCCCACCTGCGTCCCAACCCAAAGATTGCCTGCGTTGTCGGCAAAGATGGAAAGCACGGTGTTGCTGACCAGCGGGGAAGGCGCGGTGAGCCTGGTAATTTTGACCGCTTGCGGCTGATATCGTATGCGAAATATGCCTTGCCCGATGGTGCCGGCCCATAGCTCTCCCGATGCAACTTCTTTGAGCGTGCGCACCGTTCCCCAGACTCCTGGCACCGGGGCAAAACGATCGGTCCCTGGCAGCATTCGATAGATTCCCGACACCGTACCTGCCCAAATGGAACCATCCGCCGTCTCAACAATCGATTTGAGCCGATGCTGATTGTCTACTCCGCCCAACGGGTAGAATTCCGGCACGCCGTTGCGGATTGCATACAGCCGTCCCGCACCTGCCCAAATGCGTCCGGTGTGATCCTCATACAATCCGTGAAAAGCATTGGCAGGCATCTCCGGCCGGTCATCGGCGCGGGTTACCTTGTTTCCCGTCACGCGGAAAAGGCCGCTGTCGGTAGCTACCCACAGGGTTCCGCTTCGGTCCTCAAACAGCGCGCGAATGAAGACGTCTGTCAGTCCATCGGCCGCGGTGTATGCCCTGAAGACGCCGTCGTGCATCTCCAACAGGCCGCCGCCGTCGGTGCCAATCCACAAGTGGCCGTTACGCGCTGCCAGCAGGCAGAAGACGCTGTTCTCGCGCATCAGCGGCGTGTTTTCATGGGAAAAAAGCGTGAAGTTGGCCCCATCGAATCGAAACAGCCCGTCACTTGTCCCCACCCAGAGGAATCCGTCTGGAGTTTGCGCGAAAGACTGCACCGTCTCACCCGGCAATCCATTCTGAGCTTGCCACGATCGGACGGTGTAGTTCCAATCTCCAATGGGAGATTGCCCACCAGCCACCTGACAGCATGGCAACGCGACGGCCAGCGCCAGCAACGCAACTGCGCACCCTCCTCGACAAATAAGCCTCAGCAAAACCGCTGGCCGGATTGGGTGCATGACACTGCGGCTTTGCATATTCAGATCGATCTCCACCGGGAAAAGCCCATCATAATCCCATGCGCGGCATATCGGTTCGTCGTTGCCAACGACGAGCGCCGCGCCTTCTCAGGATAGGTGCCCCCTGCACCAGGAAATACGCTTCGATCACACCTCGGCGCGCCCTCGCTCAGGCGCGCACCGACCGAAACTCCAGCGTCGCATCCTTCAGTCCCGGAGCCGATGCCCGCACCGTCACCAGTCCCGCGGTCTTCGTCATCCGCACCAGCGCGGTCGCGATTCCCGCCTCGGCTCGGACGGGGTTGGCGAAAATCCGCTTATCCCCAATCACCGCGCCCTCGCCACCCACGGAGAAGGTCACCATGTCGTCGCCATAGGGATACGTCATCTCTCTCGCATCGCAAATGTCAGCGTAGACGCGCACCCAGTCGGCTCCATCGGCAACCGGATCGATACCGCAAGTATCCACCCGCAATCGAATTCCCTGCGGAACGCCGGGTGAGTGGAGCAGGTGCTTCACAACCACTTTTCCGCCAATAAATCCCTCTGCCAGCAGTTCTCCGATGGGTGTCCAGGGGGCATCCGGCGATGCCGGGTTGGCGAACAACATTGTTCGCGCGCTGCTGAAATCACCCACCTTGAAAGTGAATGGCGGATGAGGAATCTTGAATCCTTGATCCGGCTCCTGAGTGGCCACCACCTTGCCATTCTGTGTCAGGCGCACCTGTTCGCAATTGCTGAACACCGCGACTTCCAAAGGCGAATAGAACGTGGCGTAGTTGGCAATAAAGATCATCGGACCGCTGCCGGCCCGCGCCGCTTGAGCCTGAACCGGCCGCTGGCTCTGAAACATGTAGTAGTCGAACTTGGGAATGCGAAACAGGTCGAGCGGGGCGCCCAGAAAGGGTTGATGATGATAGCCGCGATAGGCATCGATCCCCGCCCAGAGATCGGCGCCGGCAAGCTTCGTCTTCGATTCGTAGATCCGGTTCAGGCTGCTCATATGCGCCGAGGCCTGCACCAGCAACGGCATTTCGCCCCACGACCGGGCAACCCGCACACGCCCCTGCTGATCGCTCCAGTTATCCACCTGGTCGCCCCACTCGCGTATCCAGGAGGGCCGGGATGGGTCTCCGTGGCCGCGCCCCGCATAGGTGATGTCCCACCCATCGAATCCCGGCACCACTTTCCCAATTGGGTCTCCAGCCGTGTAGCATCCCGGCCCGGGGAACTCCTCATGCACAATCCGGTAAAGCTCCGCCGCAAGCGAACTGTTATCGGATTCATTGAGCGCTGCTTCCCAGATCGCCACCGATGGATGATTCCGGTCCCGCCGCACCATCTCCCGCGCATCCTGATAGACACGCTTCTTGAAAATTTCGTCCCCCACAAACTGCCAGCCGGGGTTGGAAACAATCGCCAGAAGCCCTAACTCGTCGCAGGCGTTCATGAAGGCGGGGTCTTGCGGATAGTGGCTGCGATACGATGTGAATCCCGCCTCGCGCAGCTTGATCGCATCGCGATAATGCGCGGAGGCCGGCAGCGCGTATCCCACATACGGATGGTCCTGGTGCCGATTTGCACCAATGGAAAAGAATGGCCGGCCATTGATCAGCAGCCCGCCATCCTTCTCGAATTCAATGGAACGAATCCCTATCCGCGTGTACTCGTCGTCGATCGCCTTTCCATTCGCATGGATCGATGAATGAAGCCAGTAGAGCTGAGGATCCTCCGGATGCCAGAGCTTCGGATTTTGCACCTTCATTGTCTGCGTTGCGACCTTGCGCGAACGAGCCGGAACAGCCACGGTGACCGACGTAGTCGCCGCCGGCTTCCCGTCCGTTCCAATCAACACCTGCACCACATCGCAAATGCGATTTTCATCCGACTCGTTCACCAACTCCGTCTTCACCTGCACCGTGGATTCGTTGCTTGCCACGGATGGATAAGTGACAAACACGCCGCCGCCCGCGACCGTGTTGGCGAGGATCGGATCGGTAATGTGAAGTAGATCGATTACCTCGAGATCGACGCTGCGATAGAGACCTCCAAAGTAACAGAAATCCAGTTCGCCCTGCGGCTTTCCAGGCGGCACTTCAGCATTGTCGGAGTTATCAAGCCTGACTACCAGGTTATTAGCCCGGTCGAATCGAATGTCTTTGGAAATATCGATGGTGAAAGGCATGTACCCGCCAAAGTGAGTCAGCTGGTGCACGCCGTTGAGCCAGACGTCCGCAACCTGCATGGCGCCCTGGAACTTCAGGTAAACAACACGATCTTTCCATTCCGGCTTTGCGGGCAACTCTCGTTTGTACCAGCAGATGCCCTGATAATTGCGGCCCCCGCTTACATCTTTCGGCTCAAGCCTGACTGAATGTGGCAATGTAACCGCTTCCCACTGCGCGTCAGCGGGAGCGTTCATCTCCGCTTCCTTCACTGACTTCGAATCCGCAAGCTCCGGCCGAAAGAATTCCCAGTCCTGGTTCATATTCAGCACCAGGCGCGCAACGGGCTTTCCAAGTGGTCCGGTTCCATCCCCTGCAGCGTTCTCCATACCCGCGGCTGAACGAACGTTTTCGCCTTTGAGTACGCCCGACAATAACACTCCTGAAGCCGATAAAGCACTCACTTCCAAAAAATCCCTGCGCGATAATGGCATCTCTGTCCTTTTCGTTCTCATTTGTTCAACAGCTTCTCAGCCGAATTGTTGTTGCCCGTTTGCGTCCCGACACATTGCCTGAATGGCCCACTGCAATTGCTTTCTCAAGTGTCCGCTCCTGCCCGCCGCTTACGATTGCTCAGTCTTTCTAAAACTCAAAGCGACCTGGCCGCCCCCATCCCTTCGTGAAATGGCTTCCCCGCCTGATAGAGCAGCAAGCGGCTTCGGATTGCACTCGCCATCTTCGTGTTTCCCCGCTTCTCAACCAGATCCAGAGCCTGCTGCGCCAACGCGATCGCTCGTGGAAACTGCCCGTTGGCCGCGCAGGCCGCGGCCAGCGTATCCAGCGCATCCGCATCGTCAGCCGGAGCAAGATCCATCGCCGCTTCGGCCAGAGACATTGCTTCCTTGCCATCCCGCAAGGTGTCGTCTGGTGTCGTCGCCAACAGCCACGCGGCGCCCAGGGCCGCACTCTCCCGGCTGCGATCGATGGCGCGCGCCTTTTGCCAATGCACAAGCGCCTCCGCCCCCTTCCCCAGATCCTCATAGGCGGTTGCCAGCGCCTCTTCGCACGATGCGAAATGCGGCCTGATTTCGATGGCGGATTTGAGCTCCGGCAAGGCCTGCTCCGCGTGCCCCTGCTCAAGCAGGAACCGGCCCAGAATGTAATGCGTTTCGACAGAAAGCGGATTGATCCTGAGGGCGTGGCGAAGATGCTCCAAGCCTTCGGCTTTTTCGCCGTTGACATAAAGCGAAATGCCCAGGCCGTTCTGAACCTTGGCATTGTCCGGCTCCAAGGCCGCGGCCTTCTTCCAGATTGCCAGCGCCTTGTCGTTCTCCCCTTTTTCGCCCAGTTGCGTTGCCTCGTCAATCCGCTTGTAGAGCTCCACAGCGGGCACCTGGATGTCCTCAATTCCATCCCCCGCAATATTCACGAACTCGGGCAGGTTCACGGCGCGGTTGGATGCAGCGGCGTTGTCGATCAGAATGGCAGGGCTCGAGTTGCCTTCCTCATCGAGGTGCGTCAAATACATCTGCGTATAGGGCGAGCGAGCCTTCGATGAAAAAACCAGCCAGCGGCCGTTCGGCGAGAAACTGTGCCAGGAATTCATCAGCGAAGTATTCGAGCGCAGACGCCTCGCTCCTCCTCCTTCGAAGGGAACAATGTAAAGCTGGCTGTCGGGACGCATGAGCTGCCCGTTGCGGCACTCGACAAAGACGATCCATCGCCCATCCGGCGACACCTTGGGGAAGTTATTGCTCATCCCGTTATGCGAAGCGCCGGCGATTGGCTCAGCAACTCCACCTTTGCCGTCGTTGAACGGTACCCGATACAGGTCGTACTGAATTTGCGTCTCGTTGGGGTCGTTTGCGTGCAGCGCTTTCGGCTGACCCGGCGGATAGGGGTCCACGGCTTCGGCCCGCGCAAACACAATCCACTTCCCATCCGGACTCCAAACTCCATCTGTCTGCACGTAGTGCGGGTCGTCTGCGCCGGGCAGCGGCTGGCGTTTGCCCGCCGCGCGGTCATACCACTCCAGAATTCCCCGCGTCGGATAAAAAACCTGAAGGAAGCGATAGTCCTTGAAGTTGGTGACGTAGTACGTATTTGAGATATCCAGTTGCGAACCGGCAAAAGTGCTCACCACAAAACGGCCGTCCGGCGATACCTGCGACATGAATCCGACGCGCACCTTTCCCGCCTGCCCATCGGTATTCCACTGCACAATATCCTTGTTCTGGATGGACATCTTCTTCGCAATCGGCACCACCGCGTAAAGCCCCTTGTCGTTTGCCGGTCCGTCCACATCGATACCCATGGTCTTGCCGTCGCCGGAGAAGGAATGACAATTGGCGCATGTGGGCATGTTCGTCAGCACGGTGCGGCTCTCCGGCTGGCGAATATCCCTCAGCCGCCAGCGAATAAGGTGGATTGCCGAAGCGGACAAAGGCTGCACTGTGCCATTTGCCCCGGCGCTCGGCATAAGAGGAACGTCGCGGTAAAAGATCGGTGCGCCCACTGGATCCGCGGAAGTCGTCAAAGAGATCTGCGAACGGGAAACCTCACCGCGCGTCTCGGTTGAACCGGTAATGGTCACCGTCGCCGCCGACTCCTTGGTGTGCAACTGAATCATCCTCCATGTGGACGCATCGGGAGTCCATGTCCACGAAGCTGCCTGCTGCGGCGTCAGCGTGGGCAGTTCATTGGTGTTGCTCACGCATTCAGGATCTATGGCGCCGATCCGCATCCGCTCCGCCTTGGCTTGAATCTTGAGAGGCGCGGACTTGTCAGAGAACGCAATCTCGATTTGCCATGAACTTGCCGCTGCATCGCGCCAGATAAATGTGGGCGGCGTAATTCCGGGCGGAAAAATTGAGCCATCCTGCGGGTAGTCGGTGGAAATGGGCCATAAATCCGCCCCGGCATTGGCTGATTGAGCAGCCCGCGTCCTGCCAAAAACATTGCTATGCGTGGGCAGGATGAAGCAACAGCCCAGAAGAACGGCCAGCAGCGCCCCACCAGCGGCCAGCAAGCGCCGGCGTACAATCGATTGCTCTGACAGCGACTCGAGCATCCGTTGAATCTCCGGGTTCACGCTCGACCAGTGATCCACCAAACCATGGTAGAACCCTGGAGCCTGAAGGAAAGCTGTGCGGTATCGCTTCGCTATCGAAGAAAAGAAACAGGCCCAGGCAGCAATGGATGCTGCCCGGGCCCATCCGCTTCAGTTAGAAGGTCAGTTTCAGAGCCGCCTGGCCTACACGTGTCGTATTGGAGGTGCCGCCGAAACCGCCGTTGCCGCCGTTGATCTGAGCAGGGCCGCCGCCAGCATCGCCAGGGTTGGCGCTGGGGTTGCCCATGATCGGGTGGTTGGTTGCATTGAAGAACTCGAAGCGAAGTTGAAGCCTGTACCTTTCCAGTATCGACCAGTTCTTCATCAGTGCCGTATCGATGTTGAACCCCGGAGGGCCCTGCATCATGTTGCGGCCACTGTCGCCGAAAGTTCCATCGTGACGGGTAATAAACGCGGCTGGGTTGAAGTATTGCTGCGTCCAATGCGACCGTCCGCCCTGGCGAACATTGAGAGGCACTCCGGGAACGCGATCCGCTCGGTCTCCAGCGCAGTCCTGGAGGCAACCGCTGCCTTTCCCAAGCTCACCATAGGCCGCGTTGCTGCTGCCCGCCCCGACGCTGAACGGCGAGCCCGACTGCCAGCTGATGATGGGGCTGATCTCCCAGCCTCCCACCACTTCCCGCACCAGCAGACTTTGCCCGCTCAAGGATGGACTGTTGTAAATAAAGCTGCTGACCCACGTGAACGGAAGATTCGCGTTGGAGATGCCGCGGCTCCAGTGCAGATTGTGCGGATTGTTCATCTCATCGCCATTGGAGACGTTAGCCACGCTGGCCACGTCCGTCGCCTTTTCCCAGGTAAAGCTGGACTGCGCCTGGATTCCGTGCGCCAGGTGCCGCTGCACCGTCGCCTGCAGCGAGTGATAGCTGGCCGTCGCGCCGCTGCCGTACTCCAGAATGCTGGTGAAGTTGGAGTACGGAGCCGAAGGCAGAGTCAGCGTGCCATTGTTGACGTTGGCCTGCGTTGGAAGTGGGCAGAGCGGGTTGTTGTAGTAAGTGCAGTAACTGTAACTCGCAATGTTGTCATCCTGCACGTAACTCTGGTGATAGGACTCGCTGCCAACATAGGCCACGCGAACTGCGGTCACCCCGTTGATCTGCTGTTCAATTGAGGCGTTCCATGCCTGGGTGATTGGCGCTTTGAAGTTCCTGCTGAACGACGCCCCCAAACTGACGGGGAGCGCAACCGGAGCATTGAGCGGGGCATGGTAGTTCGGGGTAGCCCATGGGATCTGGCCGGCGCCGTTGCCGAATGGAGAACCATTGGGAGTATTGAACGACGACGTTGCCCACGGATTGTGGAAGTTCTCATATCCGGTGATGGCTTGGCCGGTGTTCGGAGTGCAGGTTGCGCCACCGTTGCAAATCGGCGAATTCGACGGCGAGTTGGGTGAGAATGTCGGTGCGAACGGCGCCAGGTCGACGGTGTGGTTATAGTTGGCGTAAGCCACCGGAGCGGTGAACATTCCAAATGCTGCATGGAATGAGGTTTTGGGCAGGCTCTTGGGCTGATAAGCCACGCCCACGCGAGGCTCGAATATCCTGTCGTTACCGGGGCGAAGTCCGGCAGTCATGTTGGTGTCGCCGGGGTATATCAGTCCTTTGGGCGCACCAGGGTAGATATAGCTCTGCTGGCCTGGCACAAAGGCCGCACCACGGCCTCCAACTTCAGCAGGTGGCAGATCCGGATCCCAGCGCAAGCCAAGGGTCAGCGTCAGACCAGGCTTCACGCGGTACTCGTCGTTGACATACGGGTCGACCAGCCATCCCTGAACATCGGACAGTTCGCCTGCTCCCTGCTCGAAGCTGCTCATGTAACCCAGCAGCCAGTCAGCCTCGCTGTTGCCTGTGTATCCGCCACCAAAACCGATGATCGCGATTTGCGGATACTCGGTTGTTTCGACCGCGCGCTGATGGATCAGATCGATGCCCGTCGAGATGGTGTGACGGTGAATGGTCTTGATCAGAGTGTCGGAAAGGCCAATAGTACCGCGGACTTCATCCGAGGGCTCAGTCCAGCCGCCGTTGGCGCCGCCAAACCCTGCGCCTTCCATATAGCAGGCCGGCTCCACCACGGCGATGTACCGCGACCAGCACATCGATTTCCCGCTTCCGTCAGTTACCGCAGTCCCATTATGCGAGCTCTGCTGGGTCCAGAAGGCCGTGACCGTATTGACCGTGGAGGCGTTCACCGTCCAGGTGTGCTGCGCGATTTCGTTGAAATACCACATCTGTTCGCCGAAAGTCTGATTCCACGTATTCAGGTTCAATACCGAGAGCACATTGCCCGGCGTGTCGCCTGAAGGCTGAACAAATTTATCGACGAAGGAACGCAAAGTCACACGCTGGCTCTTGGTCACGTCGTAGTCAAGTCTGCCCGTGTACTCGTTCCATGTCGAGTTCTTCAGCGCTGCCGATGCGTAAAGCATACCCCCGGCCAGGTTCTGGGCCGCGGACGTCGGAGACGCAGTCCCGGAAGCTGGGGAGGAGTGTCCCGGCAGTCCATCGTTGGTTATCTGCACGGCCACCGGATCAAGCCCGCTGGCGCCGCCGATGAGCTGGTTCGGAATTCCATTGACAGCCTGGAATGGGCCATTCAGCCAGCCGCAGTTGGTTGTTTGCAGCGCGGGAGCAACAGCAAATCCCGAGCCGCAATTGCTATTGTGCGCCTGGGCATAAGTGATAAGCCCACTGAAGTCTCCGTTCAACATCTGCGCGGTGGGAGTTGTGGTCCCGTTCGTCGTGCTCCCTGGGCCGCCTACCTGGATGGTTCCCTGGTAGTTGAAAAAGAAGAACAGCTTGTCCTTCAGCGCCGGTCCGCCAATAAAGCCGCCATACTGGTTGCGCCGATAAGCGTCTTGCTGGTGGTTGCTCCAGTTCGGTGCATCGAAGTCACCGTTGCGCATGAACTCGAACAACCCGCCATGCCACTGGTTGGTGCCGCTCTTGGTGGCCATCGAAACCACGCCGCCCGAAGAGAATCCATAAACCGCGCTGAAGTTGCTGGAGATGAGACGAAACTCCTGCGTGGCGTCGGAGTTGGGCGTGGGCGAGTTGGAGCCCAGGTACGTGTCCATGTTGGTCACGCCGTCCAGCATATAAAACGTGCTGCCTACGCGACCGCCATTTGAGGATGTCACCGACTCATTGGGAAATGAGAAACCGCTCTGCTGCCATGCAACGCCGGCCTTGTTGCCGTCCACAATGCCCGGCGATAGCAGCGCCAGTGAGGAGGGGTCGCGGCCATTCAAAGGCAATTCGCTCACCGACGCCTCGTTGATCGTCATACCAAGTTCGGCTGAAGTCGTGTCAATCAGCTCGGCGTCCGCGGTCACGCTTACCGTTTCGCCCTTGGCGCTGGCCACTTTCAGATGCACGTTCTGCGTTGCATACAGGTTGGCATTGATCACAATGCCCTTCTGCACATACTCGGCAAAGGCCCCGGCGTTCACCTTGAGCGAGTAGTTGCCCGGCGGCACCAGTTTGAAGGAATAAACTCCCTGGCCATCGGTGACAATGTTCTGCACCTGGTCAGTGTCAACATTGGAAAGGGCCACAGTTGCCCCCGGTATAGCCGCACCCGATGGGTCGGTGATCTGTCCGGTGAGGCTTCCACTTATGCCCTGTCCCAGGGCAAGTTGTCCGAAGCTGACGAGGCCAATGAGGATGACGAACAGCAATCCCCTGAAATGCGTCGCTCTGATTCGTTGCATTGCTTCCTCCTGAATCTGATGAAACTCGTAAATCGGGATATTTTTGGATGCGCGGTACGTATTTGAAACCGTTTTCATCTTTGCTTGAGACACTGGCGAAAGGAACCCGTTCTCTCGTGCCGCGCTTGCTTTCCCTTGGTATCTGAGAACGTTTTCTGAGCCGAGGCGAATTCTACGCCGCGATTAAGAGACCTTACAATCCGCCGAAAGTCGGATTTCCATGACTATTTTCAAAGCCCCGATTTCAACCGATCCCTATCGCTAATCGCAGTGTTTTTTATGGTTTGCCAACACTGGTCAATTCCTTCACAAGGTGCGAAGATTGCGACTATCATCAAAGGGCCTTCCTCACGGCGTCTGCGTGAAGGTCGCCTTGACAGTCGACTAGAATGAGCGCGCGCCTGCTGGTAAAGCGACGGCGCTCTCTCGGAATCACACCAGGGAGCGCATGTGGAGACCAAATCCCGAATGACCAAAATGTTCACAGTTCACCGCTTGCGAGTTCGGGTCATGCTCGGAGTTGTCCTTTGCCTTCTTGCACCCGCGCTCGACTTCGCGGCCTGCACGCCGTCGCCCGAGTTGAGCGCGCGTCTCAAGGCCGCGCCTGACAGCCACACCTACACCGAGGCAGGCAACTGGTACGCCGGCCAAAAGCAATTTGATTGTGCCGCCTCCGCATTTGCCTCAGCCTTCCAGCTCGAGCCCAGATCCGCAACCCTCGCCTATCTATGGGGATTGAGCCTCTATTCCGACGGTCGCGACGAACAGGCCATTGCATCGCTCAACCAGGCAAAGCAACTTGACCCCAGCGATATCCGGCCCCACCTGGTTCTCGCCGCCGTCCTCGATCGGATGAAGAGAACCGCGGATGCCCAAGTTGAATGGCGCGCAGCTCTGGCCCTCGATCCGGATTCGGCGCCTTCTCTCGACGGCCTTTCGCAGGACCTGCTCGACCGGAAGGATTACGCGGGAGTCATAGCTCTGCTCAACAAGCCAGAATCGACACGCATCCGCACGTCGCAGCAGAGCCTCAACCTTGGCGCGGCCTATGCCGGAACCGGCCAGCTCGATGCGGCAACAGAGGTGCTGCGCAGCGCACTCAACAGCGATCCCGATTCTCTTCCCGTTGCCGATGAGCTCTCTCTCGTACTCATGCTGCATGGTCGAGACGAAGAAGCGTTCAGGGTCCTCGATCTTGCCATCGAGAAGCATCCTGACGACCAGCGAACCCAGGTTCTCTACCTGCGCATCCTGGTCACCAGTCATAATGCCAAAGCCCCCCAATTCGCCCAAAAACTGCTTGCGGCCTACCCAAGCCAATGGGAGGTGCTTTACCTGAACGCGGTGCTGGAATCTCGCGAGGCCGATTATCCCCGAGCGCGCGCCCATCTGGAACACTCAATCGCCCTCAATGCCCAGTATGATCGGTCCCACGCCGATCTCGGTACCGTTCTGGCCAAGCTCGGCGACCTGTCAGGAGCCAGGCAACAACTGGAAAAGGCTATCGCCCTTGGCGACCCCGATCCTGAAGTCCAATACGACTTGGGCAAAGTATTGCAGCGCCTCGGAGACAGCGCCGCGGCGCAACAGAAGCTTGAGCTTTACCAGCAATCGAAGAAGGCGCGCGCTGACAAAGTCCAGGCCGCCGGCAAAGCGGAAGAAGGCGATCAAGCCATGACCGCCGGCAATGCCGCTCAGGCCGCATCCCTCTATCGCGACGCGCTCGAATCCGATCCAGATGAGCCGCTGCTCTATTACAAACTCTCCAAGGCACTGGACAAGACAAAGGACACTGCCGGTGAAAAGACCGCACTCCTCAAGGCCATTCAGCTTGACCCGAATCTTGCCGAAGCCCAGAACCAGTTGGGCTACCTCGCCGTTCAAGATGGGGACGCGGTACAGGCGGAAAGTTACTTCCATGCCGCCCTCCACGCCTCGCCCTCCTACATGGGCGCATGGATCAACCTGGCCGCCACTCTGGCCAGCGAAGCCAAGTGGCAGGACGCAAAGCAGGCATTGCAGCACGCAATGGAAATCGATCCGGACAACGCCGACGCACGGCGGCTCTCACGCGCCATCGCCAGCGCCAATCCGGGCCCGTGATCGCGCAATCAGGTGCTCCATTCGACGTTTTGCTCAGATCGATTTGCAAGAAAAGTGAGTCTGGCAAGCTGTCTGCATCGCAACCAGGAATCGTAATCAGGAATCGACACACGAAAGGCCCATTCCGAATTAATGTCTTCCCCGCCCAAATCATTCCGGCATTGGTCGCGCAGGCGTTTGTTGCAGGCGACCCCGGCGCTTCTCACGGCCGCGTTTCTGCGCCGCAAAGCAGCGGCGGTCTCTACCGCAGCCAAGGACCTGCCCCCCTTTTCGCAATTTGTCGATGTCGCCCAGGCCGCCGGTCTCACCAAGGTCATGCCCTACGGCGAAGGCACCTCGGCTACCTACCTCACCGAAATCATGGGCGGCGGCTGCGCCTTTATCGACTATGACAACGACGGCTGGATGGATGTCTTCATCCTCGGGGGTCGGCGGCTCGAGAGCATCCCTCCCGGCGCAAGCAACCGGCTCTATCACAACAACCGCGACGGCACCTTCACCGATGTCACTGAAAAAGCTGGACTCCTCGATGCCGGTTGGGCGGTCGGCGTGTGTGTCGGCGACTACAACAACGATGGCTTCGAAGATCTCTTCATCACTTACTTCGGACAGAACAAGCTCTACCGCAACAACGGCAACGGGACATTTACCGATGTCACAACCCAAGCCGGCCTCAGCAGCAAGACCACCCGCTTCGGCTCCGGTTGCACCTTCGTCGATTACAACCGCGATGGCCTGCTCGATCTTTTCGTCTCCAACTATGCCGATGTCGATCTGGCCACCATGCCCAGGCCCTCCCTCGATCGCCCCAACTGCAACTTCGAAGGCGTGCCCGTCAACTGCGGGCCCAGCGGACTTCCATTCCCCACCCACTTGCTCTACCGCAACAACGGAGACGGAACATTTACTGACGTTTCCAAATCGTCCGGCATAAGCGCGCTGCGCGGCTCCTACGGACTTACCGCGTGCGCCTTCGACGCGGATGAAGACGGCTGGCCAGACATCTTCGTCGCCTGCGATACAACTCCCAGCCTGCTGCTGATGAACAACCACGACGGCACATTTCGCGACGAGGCGCTGTTGCGCGGCGTGGCAGTCTCCGACGACGGAAAGGAGATGGCCGGCATGGGCGTCAGCATAGGCGACTACGAGTGCAACGGCCGCCTCGATATCGTGCGCACACACTATATGAACCAGCCCACCGGCCTTTACCGCAATCTGGGCAAGGGGGACTTCGAGGACGTAACCGCGGCTGCCGGCCTCATCCATGAACGGCGATTCGTCAGTTGGGGCATTGGGTTGCTCGATCTCGACAACGACGGCTATCCGGACATCTTCCTGGTCACCGGCCAGGTCTATCCCGAATTGGAAGCGGTCAATGCGAAGTATCCGCGCCGCGGCCCTCGTCTCCTGTTTCGCAACCTCGGCAATGGAACATTCCTGCAGATCCCTGAAGCAACTCAACCTGCCCTCGATGCGCGCCATGTCAGCCGTGGATGTGCCTTTGGCGACTTCGACAACGACGGCGATCTCGACATCCTCATCATGAATCAGAATGAGCCGCCCACCCTGCTGCGCAACGATGCGCCCAAAGGAAACCACTGGATCAAGGTCCGCCTCTATGGCACAAAAAGCAACCGCAGCGCCCTCGGTGCTCGCGTTACCATTCGCAGTGGAGGCAAGACCCAGGTCCAGGAACTCATGAGCCAGTCAAGCTATGTCTCCGTCAACGATCCACGCCTTCACTTCGGCCTCGGCGCCGCCACCTCAGTCGACATCGAAGTTCGATGGCCGCTGGGCGCCGTCGAAGTCCACAGGGATTTACCTGCCGATCAGCTCATCACCCTGCACGAAGGCTCTGCCTCCCACAGCGCCGCCAAACTCACTCCGGCCATTCAATCCGTTGCCAGCCAGAAAAAACAGGGTGCCTCTGCATAACTCGATGTCTTCGCGAGGAACTCCACAATCGGCAACAAGTCTTCATCGCAACTCTCCGCGCCAGCGGCTATTAACTCCCCTGCTCAATCTTCACCACAAAGCTCGTGAAAGTCTTCTCTCCCGGCACCAGCATCTGGTGCGGAACGCCCGCCGGCACATGCGCCACATCGCCCGCGCGCAACTCCTGCCGTGTCCCGCCTTCAATCGACAAGCCGCGTACCTCGCCCGGCCCAATCGTCTCCGCACCCAACACTGTTCCACCCGTCACCAGCGTCGCCCGCCCGTCCAATACAAAAAACAGGTCGGCAAATTTCTCATGCAACTCCGCCACACCGTCGCGCGCGCGAAACGACAGCATCGTCGCATGCTGCGCATACTCTTTCAGCGTCTCGCTCGCCTGCCCATCGCCATGCTTGGCCAGTTTGCGCAAGTAGGCCGCCCGCTCCAGCAAAATCGGCGAAGACCAATGATCCAGGTGCGGCGCCTCATCCTTACTTCGCACCCTCGCCTTCGCTGGAATCGCTTCCCTCTCCACCGGCAGCAGTTCCTTCAAAATCTGTCTCGAAAAATCGTCCATCTCTCATCTCCCATCCCCGCACCTTCTATCAAAGCCCAGCCGCCACGCGCGCCCGCCGGAACACATCCAGAAACATCATCCGCGTCAGCTTACCGGTGTTCGTGTTCTGCAGCGACGGATGATAACTCGCAATCAGCGTAACTCCGCCGGCCAGCGAATACTCCGCGCCATGACGAAACTCAAATCCCTTGCGCGATGCGATCCGCCCAGTGCGCAGTTGATGATTCACGAATCCATCAAAAGCAATCTTCCCCAGGCACACCACCACCCGCATCTTCACAAGCAGCGCAATCTCCTCGTCCAGCCACGGCGCGCAGTTGCGCTGCTCCTCCAGCGACGGCTTGTTCCCCGGCGGGGCGCAACGCACCACCGCGCTGATCCACATGCCCTTCAACTTCATGCCGTCGGCACGCGATACCGCCGTCGGCTGCGACGCAAATCCCGCTTCATACAGCACCGGATAAAGAAAGTTCCCTGACCCGTCGCCGGTGAACGGCCGCCCCGTCCGGTTCGACCCGTGCGCGCCCGGAGCCAGCCCCAACACCAGCACCCGCGCCCGCTCGTCGCCAAACGACGGCACCGGCCTTCCCCAATACTCGTGGTCCAGATAGGCCTTCCGCCGCACCCGCGCCACCTCAGCGCAATAGGCGCGCAATTGCGGGCACCGCTCGCACGCCACAATGCGCTCGTTCAACACCAAAAGAGTTTCTGCAGCGGAAGCCATCCCCAAATTAGCAGCACCCATCCCCAGATTCTAGCCGCACCCGGCCGCCACCGCTCAGTCCCGCACCTCCCCAGTGGCGTAGAATGGTCCCGCTGTCGGAATACGCTTTCTTGGGACGTTGAATTCCACGCGCCCATCGGCATTTCCAGAAAATTCAATTGCACCCCAGGGATGGATTGAGATGAAAACTCTTGTTAGCAACCTTGCTATGCTACTCAGCACTCTGCCTGTCCTGATGGCAGTCGCGCTCCTGCCCACCGCCCATGCCCAGGACGCGATGGAGATCGGCGGCCAGAAAGTCGTCACCATCACCCGCACCCCGGTCAGCACCACAACACCCGAGTTCACCAGCGTCACCGTCGCTCCCGGCCGCGGCATGGAAGTCCTCCAGATCACCGAAAACTTCCCCGGCAAAGGCAACATCAACGTCTTCTCCTCGCCTGACCTGGCCGGCATCAAGCAGAAGCTGGACGTGGAAGACGATGCCAACGGCGACCTCGGTTACCGGCTCGGCGCGGCCTTCCTCGTCCCCTATCCCAATCGCATCCGCGGCAAGCTTTCCGCCGATGGCAAAACCCTCACCACTGAGTGGAACGGCCACACCCTCACCCTGCCCGCCAACAACATCGGCAAGCTCCCCGGCGCTGAGCGCCACGCCATGCACGGCCTCATCCTCAAGACCAGGACCGACGACGTCAAGGTCCAGAACGGCACCGGCGGCGGAGTCATCACCGGAACCATCCACGCAGGCGACTTCGGCGGCCACTGGCTCTCCAAAACCGACCTCGTCATCCAGATCCAAATGACCGCCATCGACGTGGACGTCACCATCGACGCCAAGAACGTCGGCGGCGAAGATGAGCCCATCGCGATCGCCTGGCACCCCTACTTCAACCTGCCCTCCGGAGACCGCTCCCAGGTCCGCATCCACATTCCCGCCGAAGACATCGCCCAGGTAGACGGCTACGACAACGTCTTCCCCACCGGCAAAATTGAGTCCGTCGCCGGAACCCGCTTCGATCTCCGTGCCCCAGAAGGTGTCGCCCTCGGAACCAACTTCTTTGACGACAACTGGAACCACCTCCAGTGGAACAAAGGTGCAGCCACCGTCCGAATCATTGACCCCGCCGCCCACTACGGCATGGAAGTCATCGGCCTCTCTCCCGACATCAGGGCCATCCAGATGTACGCCCCGCCCGCCTCGCAATTCGTCGCCATCGAACACCAATACAACTTCGGCGACCCGTTCGGCAAAGAGTGGGGATCGACCAACACCGGCATGGTCACTCTCAAGCCCGGAGCCTCCACCCGCTGGCATGTTCGCCTCCACGTCTTCGTCCCCTAACACCGCCAATAAATCGCTGTGCCCCATCCATTCGCAGTCTCATCGCGAATGAGTGGGACTCCGAAAATCTCAATCCACCCAGGCCGAGCCCCAAGCTCGGCCTCTTCTTTTCCCGCAACCCCCTCCCTCCCTGTAAAATCGCCGCAAAGCAATCCACCCCGGCACACGCACAAATAAGGACCCATGACTCGAACCGACCCAGACATTCCGGAAACTTCGCAGGCGGCCAACTAGCCATGCGCCTATGGCTCAACAGAACCGGCGAGATCTCCCTGCGCGAGCAGCTCATCACCCAGGTCATCCTCGCCATCCTCTGCAAGGAACTGCTCCCCGCGCAGCGCCTGCCCAGCACCCGCGACCTCGCCCGCCGCTTCAACATCCACGCCAACACCGCCAGCGCCGCCTATCGCGAACTCGAGCGCCAGGGCTGGCTCGAATTCCGCCACGGCAGCGGCGTCTATGTTCGCGCCACTCGCCCCGCAACCCCGCTCGCACCTGAAACCGCCATCGACCACCTCATCGGCGAACTCGTCGCCAAAGCCCGCAAACTTGGCGCTTCTGAAACCCTGCTCCACGCCCGCCTCCGCCGCTGGCTCGCCCTCGAACCGCCCTCCCGCTGGCTGGTCATCGAACCCGACCCCGAGCTCCGCCGCATCGTCATCCACGAAATGTCCCAGGCCCTCACCCTGCCCATCGATGGCTGCTCCCCGGACCAGTGCGCCGACCCCGTCAGGCTCGACGGCTCCATGCCCGTTGTCCTGCCCAGCAAGGCCGCCGCCGTCCGCAAGCTCCTCCCCGCCGGCACTGAACTCACCACCCTCCAGGTCCACCCCGTCTCTCTCGAACTCCAGGCCTACCTCAAGCGCTATCTCCCAGAACACGGCAAAGACCTCATCGGCATCGCATCCCGCTGGTCAGAGTTCCAGCGCATCGGCCGCACCATGCTCATCGCCGCCGGCCTCGCCCCGGAAAGCCTGCTGGTCTGCGACCCCACCCACCCTGGCTGGAAACGCGGCCTGGAAGCAACCGCCGGCGTTGTCTGCGACGCCGTCACCGCCCTCGACCTCCCCGCCACCGTCTTCCCCATGCGCTTCACCCTCTTCGACGAGTCCTCCCTGGCCCCCCTTCGCGCCATGGAATCCACCCTGACCGGCTCCGACAAAAACGCTCCCGTAGGGAGCCGGTGATAGTAGCCCCGGATGAAATCCCGGGGTAAGCTTCCCCAGGAAGACGCAGCCGCACCGTAGGTTCGGCATGAATCACCCCCGAAAACCCTTTGTTACACCCGCGAAACTGTCCCAAGCACTTCCTATCCGGCCCGCCGCATCCCTAACATCGCTCCTTGTCAAGCCAACAAGGAGCTCCGATGAACCGCCCTGTCGCTCAAGCTATTCTCTCCATCATCCTTTGCCCACTGCTCACGGCGCAGCAAGTGAGCCAGCCGGCCGCTCCACCGCCATCTCAACCAGCCCCGGCAGAAAGATACATAACCCTCCCCAGCGGTACCAACATCGAACTCGTCTCTCCCGGCCCCACCCGCTTCGCCAAGGCCAAGCCCGGCGTCCTTATCCAGTTTGTGCTCGATAGAGACCTCTCCCTCGATGGCAAGCCCATCTTCCATGCCACCGTCCCCGTAGTCGGTGTCGTCGAAAGCGTAAAGGGAAAATCCCACTTCAAGCATCGCCCCGCCGAGATGAACATCCATGTCACCGAGATGGTCGCCGGCCAGCCAACCGTGCTCCACGTCCGCTGTTTCGATCCGGAGGATTCATCTGGACCGGCCTATTCCTACGATGAGCCCCACCCAGCATTCAATCCCATCAAAGGGGCCCTCATTGCCGCCGGAATCACCGTCGGAGTGATAGCACTGCTGGCCCTTTTTGGCGGCGACAGATAACCTCCAGCCGCCCACTTACCAGTTTTCTGCGCTCAACACCCCATCGGCGTTATTCTGTTCATGCCCGATGCAAAGCGAAACCACCCAGGACTACTGGCCCTCCCGGCCCGACACCTCGCAGCCACCCCGCCGCAAGCGCCGCTGGCTGCGCATCCTCCTATGGACCTTCGCCACCCTCATAACTCTGCTCCTAATCGCCGCAGCCACAGGCGTCCTCTGGCTGCGCTCCGCGGAAAAATCCACCCTCCCCACCCTCGACGGCGACCTCCATCTCCCCGGCCTCTCCGCGCCCGTCACCGTCCGCCGAGATGCCCACGGCGTCCCCCACATTGAAGCCGCCACCCAGGCCGATCTCTTCTTCGCCCAGGGCTACGTCACCGCCCAGGACCGCCTCTGGCAGATGGACACCTTCCGCCGCAACGCCAACGGAGAACTCGCCGAAATCCTCGGCCCCTCGCTCCTCAAGCACGACCGCGCCCAGCGCGTCTTCCAGTTCCGCCTCACCGCCCGCCGCGTCTACGCAAACCTAAGCCCCACTGACCGCACTCCGCTCGACGACTACGCCCGTGGCGTTAACCTCTTCATCACGCAGCATGCCGATTCGCTCCCCGCCGAGTTCCGCCTCCTCCATTACCAACCCCAGCCGTGGACAGGCACCGACTCCGTCTCCATCGGCCTCATGATGGCCCAGATGCTCGACAGCCACTGGGACGTCAAACTCACTCGGGAACTCATCGCCAACGACCTCCACAACCCCAAGCTAGAATCCCAGCTCTACCCTGTCGGCTCCTGGCGCGACCATCCACCCACCGGCGCAGTCGTCGACCTAAGCCAGCCCCAACCACAACCCGCCTCCAAATCCAAATCCGCAGATAACGACGACGAGGACGACGACGACCGCTCCCAAGCCTCCCTCACCCCACTCAAAACCCCGGGTGCCCCATCCATTTCGCGTCCTTTGCGAAATGGGTGGGAATCTACAAATCTCAATCCCGCGGGTGCCCCCGGTCCGGGGTCCCCGCGGACAGGTCTTCGTCCGTGGGGTGGTGATCCCTCGCATCTGGGGACCGGGGAATCGAACCCGGGTGCCCCATCCATTTCGCGCCCTTTGCGAAATGGGTGGGAATCCGCAAACCTCAACCCGACTCCAGACGAAATAGCCGACCTCCGCAGCACCCTCGGCCTACCCATCTGTTCCGGTTGCACCCCCGGCTCCAACAATTGGGTCGTCTCCGGCTCCCACACCGCCTCCGGCAAACCGCTCCTCTCCAACGACATGCACCTCGGTCTCACCGAGCCCAACATCTGGTTCATGGCCGACCTGCTCGCCCCCGGTTTCCACGCTGCCGGAGTTACCCTCCCCGGCGTCCCCATGGTCATCGCCGGCCACAACGACCACATCGCCTGGGGCTTCACCGCTCTCTACGCCGACGTCCAGGATCTCTACCTCGAAAAGCTCGACGGCAAAGGCAACTACCAGGCCCTCGACGGCTCTTTCAAGCCCCTCACCGTCGACCACGAAGTCATCAAAGTCCGTGGCGGCAAAGACGATGTGCTCGACGTCCAGTCCACCGCCCACGGCCCCCTCATCGGCCCCCTTTGGGCAAAGCAAACCCGTCCCATGTCCATCAAGTGGTCCATTTACGACCAGGCGCTCAATTCGCTGCCCATCTACCAAATCAACACCGCCTCCAACTGGACCGAATTCTCCGCCGCTCTCGAAAAATGGTGCTGGCCCACGCAGAACGTCGTCTACTCTGACGATCAGGGCCATATCGGCTACCACGCCGTAGGCCGCGTCCCCATTCGCCCCACCGGTCTGCAAGGCAAACCGTTTCCTCACGATGTCTTGGATAACCGGCTCGAATGGGGCGGCCCAATATTCGAAGGAAAGAGCTATTCGGACCAATACATCTACATCCCTTTTGACAAGATGCCCTCCGCCTTCGACCCGCCAAGCGGCTTCCTGGCCACCGCCAACTCCCGCGTTACGACTGACAAATCTCCCTATGAGCTGACGCTGGAATGGACCGAACCCTACCGCGCCGAACGCATCTACAAATCCCTCCAGGGCCGCGACAAGCTGACCCCCAAAGACATGCTCGCCGTCCAGACCGACATCTACAGCGAGGTCGACCAGGAAATCGGTAACCGCCTCGCCTACGCCATCGACCACACCCCCGGCGTTGACGACCGCCTCCGCAAAGCCGCCGACCTGCTTCGCAACTGGGATGGCCGCCTCACCACCGATTCCGCCGCCGCTTCCATCGTCACCAAAACCCGCTACGCCCTCTGGCCGCTCATCCTCACCCCCAAGCTCGGCAAAGACGCCGACGAGTACCGCTGGTCTGAGTCGAACTTCGCCGAGGAAGAAATCATCATGCACGCCAGCCCCGACTGGCTGCCCTCCGCTTACAAAAACTGGGACGCCCTGCTCACCGAGGCCGTCCGCCAGGGGATGAAAGACGGCAAAGCCCCCGCCGACGTCTCTGATTGGACCTACGGAAGCTGGCACGTTGTCGACATCGAACACCCCCTCGCCGCGTTCCTGCCCTTCATTGGCCGCATCGCCGGCACCGGGCCCCAGCCCCTCAGTGGAGACACCACCACCGTCAAGCAGGTCGGCCGCGAATTCGGCCCATCCCAGCGCTTCACCATGGACTGGAGCAACATCGACGGCTCTACCGAAGACATCGTCCTCGGCGAAAGCAGTGACCCCTACAGCCCCTACTTCCGCGACCAATGGGCCGACTACTACGGCGGAACCACCTTCGCACTTCCCTTCACCCCCACAGCGGTAGCCGCCCAAACCACCCACACCCTCCGCCTCCTCCCATGAGCGCGGACAGTGATTTTCGCCCAACACCCCCTGTGCCCCATTCATTTCGCGCCTTTTGCGAAATGAGTGGGAGTCCCGCCCTAATCCTTCTCGCCGCCGCCATCGCCACCGCCCCCATCCTCCTCCACGGCCCTTTCTGCGGCGACGACTTCGAATTCCATGCCATCTCCTGGTTCGATGTTCACCAAACCTGGCTTCACGGCCACCTCTACCCTCACTGGCTCTCCAGAGCCAACTATGGTGCCGGCGAGCCCCGGTTCATGTTCTACCCGCCCCTCACCTTCGTCGCCGGAGCGGCCCTCGGCTTTATCCTCCCCTGGCGCCTGGTCCCCATCGCGCTGATCTTCCTCACTCTCCTCGCCACCGGACTCGCCGTCCGCAAACTCGCCCTCGAAGCCCTCCCCAATGCCCCCGCAACCCTCGCCGGCTGCACCGCCATCTTCTCTGGATTCGCCCTCTTCACCGCCTACGAGCGCACCGCCTTCGCCGAACTCGCCGGCGGATTCTGGATTCCGCTCATCCTGCTCTACGCCCTCCGCGACAGATCGGTTCGGTCCAGGAACACTGGCTCTCCGTGCCCCGTTCTTGCGCCTTCTTCTTGGCGCGAGGGCGGGAAAGCTACGCACTACTTACGCTTCGGATCAGTGGTCCGCCGCACCCTCGACGGTTCCACTCTCCCCCTCGCCCTGCTCATCGCCGGAGTCTGGCTCTCCAACGGCCCCGCCGCCGTCATGGCCACCTATCTGCTCGCCGCCGTTGCCGTCACCGCCTCACTCCTCCTGCGTTCCTTTGCCCCCATCCTCCGCGCCGCCAGTGCCACACTTCTCGGCATCGCCCTACCCGCCTTTTTCCTCCTCCCCGCCGCCTGGGAGCAGCGCTGGGCCGACCTTCGCGCCGCCGTCGATTACCCCTTATTCCAAATCCAGAACAACTGGCTCTTCGCCCGCCACACCGACCCCCTCCTCGCCCCCCACGACTTTGTCCTCCATCGCGCCAGCATCCTCGCCGCCACCATGCTCGCCATCGCCTTCCTCAGCATCCTCACCTTGGGACTCCGCCGCAAATTCACCCTCCCCGCCACCGCGCTTTCCCGCCATTGGTGGATTCCCCTCGCCCTCATCCCCGTCGTCGTCCTATTCCTTCAACTCCCCACCTCCCTGCCCGTCTGGAATCTCCTCCCCAAACTGCGCTTCCTCCAATACCCCTGGCGCTGGCTCCTCATCCTTGAAGCCCCCATGGCCATCTTCTTCGCCGCCGCCATCTGGCCCTCCCCAACTTCACGCCCCTGGCGTCGCCCCGCCGTCGCCGCCCTCTGCGCACTCGCATTCCTCGCCGCAACCGCCGTCGCCGCCAAATCATTCCTCCGCACCTGCTCCGCGGACGACACCATTCCCGTCCTCCACGCCCTCTACCAATCCCCCAACGGAATCGAAGGCACCGACGAGTACGAGCCCGCCGGCTCTGACCACTGGCTCGTCCCCACCGGCCTGCCCGATGCCTGTCTCTCCCCCGACTCCGACACCGTCCTCGGCGTCGCCAGCCCCGGTGACGCCATCCCCAACTGGACCCCCACTCAAGCCACCTGCGACGCCACCCCCACCGCCCAACTCCGCCAGCCCGAGCACCTCCGCTTCGCAACCGTCGTCCCTCACCCCGGCTTCCTCATCCTCCGCCTGCTCAGCTACCCCGCCTGGCGCATCCAGGTCAACGGCCGCCCCGCCGCACCCTTACCCCAGCGCGACGACGGCCTCATCGCCGTCCCCGTCCCCCAGGGCACCGTCACCGTCACCGCCGACTGGACATCCACCCCCGACGTAGTCGCAGGCCGCTGCCTGACCGCCCTCGCCCTGCTCGCACTCTTCGCCCTCACCCTCTTCGAACGAAAACCCCGCCCCCCTGCCGCACTAAGATAAATATCCACAACAAGATAGCTTTGTTATCCCGAGCGCAGCCGAGGGATCTGCGGTTGCTCTTCGGGTCCTGCTCATGAGGAACAAAAAATGCCCTGTGCCCCATCCATTCGCAGTTTCATCGCGAATGGGTGGGAAGGATTGAATCTTTATGGCCCGTAAACGTTAGAGCCAAAGCACCAGTCTCAAGCCCTCAGGTATCATGGGTTTGTCCAAAATCCACCCAGAAAAGCATCTGTTGCCCCCCGCGCCGCTGCCCCACCCAAGTGCCAGGAGAGCCCCCGCAAGCATGAACCCACCTCCCGCAGCACCTCGCCAAACCCGCCACCTCGCAACCGTCCTTCTCATACTCCTCGCCGCAGCCCTCGCCGCCGCTCCCATCTGGTTCCACGGCCCCGTCGGCGCAGACGACTTCGAGTTCCACCTCATCTCCTGGCTCGACGCCCAGCGCATTTGGCTCGCCGGAACCCCCTACCCACACTGGGCCTTCAGCTCCAACTTCGGCGCCGGCGAACCCCGCTTCGTCTTTTACCCGCCCCTCTCCTGGATGCTCGGCGCAGCCCTCGGCCTGATCCTTCCCTGGACCCTGGTCCCCGTCACCATCACCTTCCTCATCCTTTCTGGAACCGCCTTCGCCACCCGAGCCCTGGCCCACCAAACCTTGCCCAGGCTCGCCCCCTCTGAAGCCCCGGCGACCATCGCCGCCTGCACCGCAATCTTCTCCACTTACGCCCTTTTCTCTGCCTATGACCGCATGGCCTTTGGCGAACTCCTCGGCGGCGTCTGGATTCCCCTCCTGCTGCTCTACCTCTTCCGTGAACGCCACCCCACCGCAACCCCGCTGACCCGCGCACTCGACGGTTCCACCCTTCCGCTCGCCCTGACCCTCGCCGCCTGCTGGCTCTCGGATGCTCCCGTCGGCGTCATGGCCAGCTACCTGCTCGCCGCCGTCGCCGTCCTGCTCGCGCTCCTTCGCCGCTCCTGGGCCCCTATCCTCCGCGCAACCGTCGCTGCCCCACTCGGCATCGCCCTCACCGGCTTCTATCTCATCCCTGCCGCTTGGCAACAGCGCTGGGTCGACATCCTTCAGGCCGCAGGAGTCCACGGCGACCGTGGCCTCCTCATTGAAAACAACTGGATCTTCCCCCACCACACCGACCCCATCCTCCATGCACGCGACCTGGCCCTGCACGTCATTTCTCCCATCACGGTTTTTATGGTTGCAGTCGCCCTCGCCAGCCTCATCGTCCTCGCCCTGAGGCGACGGATGCCAGCCCGCACCGAGTGGATTCCCCTCGCCCTCATCCCCGCCGCCGTCCTTTTGCTCCAGTTCCCCATCTCCCTCCCCGTCTGGAACCTGTTTCCCAAGCTCCGCTTCCTTCAATTCCCGTGGCGCTGGCTCCTGGCCGTCGAAGCCCCAATGGCCGTTCTCTTCGCCGCCGCCGTCTGGCCTGCCTCGTCTCCCAAGCGCTGGCTCCGCCCCGCTGTCGCCTCGCTCTGCATCCTGTTTTTTCTAGGCACAACCCTCGTCGCCGCCGGCCACTTCTTTCGCGACGCCAAAGAAGACGACGACCTGACCACCATCCTCGACAAATACCGCACCGGCACAGGCTTCATCGGAACCGACGAATACGCACCCCCCGGAGCCGACAACTCAGTCGTAGCCACTGGACTCCCCGACGCCTGCTTCTCTGAAGACTTCGACACCGAACTAGGCATTGCCCCCACCACCGCGGACACCCCCGTCTGGCTGCCCTCTCAAAGCTCATGCCTCGCCACCGCCACCGCTCAACTCCGCCTCCCAGAGCAGCTTCGCCTCACCGCCGTCTCCCCGCGCAACGGCTTCGTCATCCTCCGCCTCCGCACCTACCCCGCCTGGCGCATCCTGCTCAATGGCCGCCCCGCAGACCCCGTCCCTGGCCGCCTCGACGGCCTCATCGCCCTCCCCGTAACCCAGGGTCCAATCACCCTCGCCATAGACTGGCGCACCACCCCCGACGTATGGGTCGGACGCTCCGTCACCCTCCTCGCCCTCTTCGGCCTCACCGTATTAGCCTTTTTCGAACGCAAGCTCTCCCGCCCAGCATGAAATATTCATAGGGAAGACTTCATGCCCACTCAGCGATCCAATTCGAGTCCTCCCATGAAACCGCCCCAAAACCGGGTGCCCCCGGTCCCTCGCATTTGGGGACCAGGGAAATCAGCCCGCCTGCTCGGCCCCGCCCTCATCCTCCTCGCCGCCGCCGTCGCCGTCGCCCCCCAGTTCCTCCGCGGCAACACCTGCGGCCACGACTTCGACATCCATCTCGTCTCCTGGTTCGACTGCCTCAACAGTTGGCGTCACGGCATCCTCTATCCCCAATGGGCGCCAAGCCCAAACTACGGCGCCGGCGAGCCCCGCTTCATCTTCTATCCGCCCTTCACCTGGATGCTCGGAGCCGCCCTCGGCGCCTTCCTCCCCTGGCAACTGGTCCCCATCGCCCTTACCTTCCTGCTGCTCGCCGCCACCGGCCTCGCCACCCGCAAACTCGCCCTCTGCGCCCTGCCCAACGCCCCTGCAACCCTCGCCGGCTGCGCAGCCCTTTTCTCCGGCTACGCCCTCTTCACCGCCTACGAGCGTTCCGCCTTCGGCGAACTCGCCGGCTTCTGGATTCCCCTGCTGCTGCTCTATGCCCTCCGCGACCGAAACCCCGCCGCATCCCTCTTCCGCCGGGCGTTCAATGGTTCCTCGGCCCCCCTCGCCCTCACCCTCGCCGGAGCATGGCTTTCGAACGCCCCGCTCGGGGTCATGGCCAGCTACCTGCTCGCCGCCGTTGCCATCGCCGCCGCCATCCTCCACCGCTCCTGGGCGCCCATCCTCCGCGCCGTCACCGCCGCAGCCCTCGGCATCGCCCTCACCGCCTTTTACCTCGTCCCCGCCGCCTTTCAGCAGCGATGGGTCGATATCCGCCAGGCCATCGACGATCCCGGCCTCCGCGTCGAAAACAGCTTCCTCTTCGGCCACGCACCCGGCGCAGACATGGACCTCCACAACATCGAACTCCAGCGCGTCTCCATCATCGCCCTCGCCGGAGTCGTCCTCACCCTCGCCTGCATCCTCATCGCCTGGCGTCGCAAAACCCTCCCCGCCCCCAAATTCTGGATCCCTCTCGCCCTCATCCCGGTCGCCGTCATACTGCTCCAGTTTCCCTTCTCGCTACCCCTCTGGAACCTGCTTCCCAAGCTCCGCTTCCTCCAATTTCCCTGGCGCTGGCTGGTCGTCCTTGAAGCCCCGGCAGGCCTCTTCTTCGCCGCCGCCGTCTGGCCGCACTCGACCGCCTGTCGCCGCCCCAAATTCGCCATCGCCGCTCTCTGCGCCTCGGCCTTCCTCGCCTCAACCGCCGTCGCCGGCCACTACTTCTTCCAGCCCTGTGACGAAGAAGACGCCGTCGCCCCCATGGTCACCGCATACAACTCCGGAGCCGGCTTTGACGGCGTCGACGAGTATGCCGCCGTCGGCGCGGACAACAGCATCGTGGCCACCGGCCTGCCCGACGCCTGCCTCGTCCAGAATCCCCGCATCCCCCTCGGCGTCATCGACACGCCAGACGCCAACCCCGACTGGTGGGTCGAACAGAAATCCTGCCAGGCCACCTACTCCGCCAATCCCGCCGAATCCCATTCCAACCCCCAGCATCTCCGCCTCAGCGCCGTCCTGCCCCACGCCGGCTACCTCATCCTCCGCCTCCGCACCTACCCCGCCTGGCGCCTTACCCTCAACGGCCAGCCTGCCCCACCGCTCGTCTCGCGCGACGACGGCCTCATCACCGTCCCCGTCCCGCAAGGTCCCCTCAATCTGGCCGTCAACTGGACCACCACCCCCGATGTCCGCGCCGGGCGCTGGCTCACCCTCCTCGCTCTCATCCTTCTCACAGCCCTGTGTTTATTCGAGCGCCCGCCAAGTTCGCGCAAACCCGTTCATTTATCATGATTGGGATGCCTGTAGACATAAAGTCGCTGATTCACGAGGCTGCGGAACGCACCGATCGCGCGCTGGAAAACCTCATTCCCAGCACTGAAACCGTCCCCGCCTCCATCCACGGCGCCATGCGCCACTCCACCTTCGCCGGCGGCAAGCGTCTGCGCCCGCTGCTCGCCTACCAGGCCGCCGTCACCATCGCCGGAACTCTACCCGCCGGCATCGCCCAGCTCGGCGCGGCTCTCGAAATGCTCCACACCTACTCGCTCATCCACGACGACCTGCCCGCCCTCGACAACGACGATCTGCGCCGCGGCAAACCCACCTGCCATGTAGTCTTCGGCGAAGCCATCGCCATCCTCGCCGGGGACGCCCTCCAGACCCGAGCCTTTGAAGTCCTGGCCAACCTCGCCATTCCGGCTGAGTCCGCCGTCCAAATCATCCGCCTGGTTTCAAACGCTGTCGGAACCGTCGAAGGCATGATCGGCGGCCAGGTCCTCGATATCGAGAACGAGCACGCCAAACCCACCGCTGAGTTGGTCGACGCCATCCATCGCGCCAAGACCGGCGCGCTCATCCGCGTCAGCGTAGTGGCCGGAGGCGTCTACGCCGGCGCAAATGCCGACGACGTTGCCCGCCTCGACGTTTTCGGACGCAAAGCCGGCCTCGCCTTCCAGATCGCCGACGATATTCTCGATATGACTGAGGATTCAGCAGCCCTGGGCAAGACCGCCGGCAAAGACCTGGCCACGGAAAAAGTCACCTGGCCCGCCGTCTTCGGAATAGAAGTAAGCCGCCTTCACGCCGCAAAGTTGATTGAAGAAGCCTTCGCCGCCCTCGAACCCTACGGCGCGCAAGCCGACACATTAAAAGCCGTAGCCCGCTACCTGGTAGAGCGCAAGAACTAGGGCACTCTGTCTGAGGCCGGGTGCCCCCCGTCCCTCGCCTTTGGGGACCGGGACGGTGAGTTGAAGGATCTGCTTTTGTTTTTCTCGAACCAGGAAAAATGCCCCGTGCCCCGTTCTTGCGCCTCTTTTCTGGCGCGAGGGCGGGATATCAGAAATCCCAACCCCAAGCTACACCAGACACCCATGCTCACCGAAGCCCAAATCCTCACCGCCCTCCGAGATTGCTACGACCCGGAAGTAAAGCTGAATCTCGTCGATCTAGGCTTGATTTACGCTGTTTCCACCGGCCCCGACCCCGACTCCACCAAGGCCTGGCCGCGCCAGTGGGTCAAAGTCACCATGACCCTCACCACCCCGCAGTGCCCCGCCAGCGGCCTTATCTTTGAGCAGGTCTCCAACCGCCTCGCCGGAATCCCCGACATCAGCAATGTCGAAGTCGACCTCGTCTGGGAGCCCAAATGGACCCCCCACCGCATCAGCGAATCCGGTCGCAAACAACTGGGAATCTGAAACGACTGTCCTGTCCCTGATCTTCATCACAAAACAGAGACTGTCATCCTGAGCGAAAGGGGCCCCAGGCGTTTTTCAGCCTGGGGGTGGTGAGTCGAAGGATCTGCATTTCCTCGTTCGCCCATTTCACAAAGCCCCTCTGTGACGGGAAATTACCCCTTGCTGCTGAGAATCCTGTTCAGCCTTCCATGCTGCTCTTCAAGCTCTGAAACCGTCGCTTCCACACGTCCCAGCACATCCTGCACCTTGTCAATCTGTCCCGGCAGCGCGTCCCACCAGACCTTGACAGTCTCCTGCTGATCCAACAGCGCCAGCGCCGTACCCGCACCCGCGGTCAGCAGGCCGGCCTTGCGATTTCCCGTCAGCAGCAGCAACCCGCCAGCCAGCAATCCAGCTCCCGCCGCAATCCGCGCCCAGTTCGTACCTTCCAGATCGAATCGAAACCGCTCCATCTTCACTTCCCTTTCCGGTTGAGTCAGAGGTACAACGACCATCTCTTCTCCTTTTCGTCCTGTACCGCAACTCCCGGTTCCAGGCGCGAGTGAATCAAGTATCGCTCCCCGAGGCACTTGTGCGATGTGCAGGGTGTCTACCAATTTGAAGGGTACGGGCTTCACAGGCTGCGGAAAAACTACCAAATGGCCGAGTTTTGAAAGGGCACGGCTTCAGCCGTGCCGCAAGTGGCTGAAAATAAACGCTGGGCTTTAGCCCCCGAGGGATGTTCTTTGTGAATCTTGACTCAAAACCCGACTTTTTCCGCAGCCTCTTTAGCCCGTACATCAAGAATCCTCAAAAACTCCGGCTTTAGCCGCCGAGGGAATTCGCGCTCCAAACTGACCAACCACCTGTGCTTCCTCAAAAAGCATCGTACTCCATCTTCAATTAATTCCTGGCCCTGGCACCCGCATGTTCAATCCAGGTCAAACTCGCGCAGCGGCTTACCCTGCGGCCCGTCCTTGGCCTTCCGCAGCGCCTCGGCAAACTTCTTCTCGAACAGGTCTTCCTTGTTCTTCTCCGCTTCAACTCCCTGCCGGAAAAGAGACTCCTTGCGCTCGTCCTGCGCCCGCATCGCCTGCGCGGCCGTCTCCAGGTCCTCGAACATCCGTTTGCGCGGCGCCGATGTGTGACTCACCACCAGCCCAGTCGTCGCATCAATCCTCAGCATCGCCCCGCAATCGGGACAAGCCACCTCGAATATCTTGTCTTTCGTCTTAGCCATTTCAATTCCAGATTGTAAGCCTCCCCACGCCGCGTTGCACAGCGCAACCGGGCGAAGCACCAGGGCAAACGCATTTGAAAATCGATCGAACCACTGAATGTGCCTTCCGGCAGGCCTGCAACCTGATTCCCCATACCCCATCCAAAAAAAAGCAAGCCCCTCCCCCGACTGACTTTGGCTAACCTACTTAAATCCAACAACTTCCACCCAAACCATATTTGCAGGCTATTCACCCCTTTTGGCGCACAATCCTTGTAGGGGTGTTTCTCATGCCAAAATCGTCCAGCAAAGCGCAACCCGCGCCCTCGCCAATTCCATCGCCCCGCCTTTGCCCCTGTTTTCTAATTCCTGATCCCTGT
>Ga0302320_10004034_pt1 | contig 33535 bp, 28 predicted proteins | sample Bog_T0_3_FD_202130 | JGI IMG/M metagenome (GOLD analysis project Ga0302320, IMG submission 202130) | Peat permafrost microbial communities from Stordalen Mire near Abisko, Sweden - Bog_T0_3 | ecosystem: Environmental > Terrestrial > Soil > Wetlands > Peat | place: Sweden: Abisko, Stordalen Mire... | reverse complement strand
GCTCCACTCCCGCGACGGCTCTCACACGGAATGGCTGCCGGGAAAGAAAGAGCGCTCCGCCGCCGATCCTACCTCCGCAATATCCCTCATCTCCCTTCGTTTATGATCTTAAAACAAAAAGCCCTGATTTTGCGTGTCACAGCACACAAAAGGAGGAGACCGAAGTCTCCTCCTTTTGTGATGAGCTTGAGAAAGCTTGCCTTAGACAGCTCGGAACAAGCTTGTTCTAGACAGCCCAGGACTATGTCCTAGACAGCCTTATCGCCGGTCTCGTCGGTGCGGATGCGGATGGCATCCTCCACCGGCAGGACGAAGACTTTGCCGTCACCGATCTTGCCGGTTTTGGCTGTCTTCACGATGGCGGCCACAGCTCCCTCGACCGCGCTGTCGGCCAAAACGACCTCCAGCTTGATCTTGGGCAGGAAATCGACCGTGTACTCGCTGCCACGGTAGATTTCGGTGTGGCCTTTCTGGCGACCGAAGCCTTTGACTTCGGTCACCGTCATGCCTTCGATCCCCAGCTCGCTGAGAGCGTCTTTGACTTCCTCAATCTTGAAGGGCTTGATGATTGCTTCGATTTTTTTCATTGGTTTTTTTGTGTTGGGAAAAAGGGAAATCAACCGTTCAGTGTGTATCCCTCTTCGCCATGATCGTGAATGTCGAGCCCCTGAGATTCAATTTCCACACTTGGCCGCAGTCCTGTCAGGAAGCGAACAGCCAGGGTGATGAGAAGGGTGAGAGGAAGAACAAGCAGAAGCGTGGTGCCGATGGCCTTGAATTGCACCATCCAGAGGGAGCCATGCTCCAGGGCCGTCCTGAGTCCGTTGGCCGTCGCGGGGCCGCCCAGAAGGTTGGGATTGGCGGCAGAGGAAGCCAACACACCGGTCAGAATGAGACCGACCGTCCCGGAGACGCCGTGTACCCCGAAAACATCCAGTGAATCGTCGTAGTTAAAGAGACGCTTGATTGTTGTACAGGCCAGATAGGAGATCAGTCCGGCGGCCAGGCCGACAAGCACCGCACCGCCCGCTGTGACAAACCCGCAGGCAGGAGTGATCCCGACCAGTCCCGCCACGATACCCGAGCAGAATCCGAGGACGCTGGGCTTTCCTCGATGGAGGAATTCGATGAGAGGCCAGACAAGACTGGCGGTCGCTCCGGCAAGGGTCGTTGTCAGGAAGGCATTGGCCGCGATCCCATCAGCGGCAAGAGCGCTTCCGGCATTGAATCCATACCAGCCGACCCAGAGAATTCCCGTTCCCACCGCGACCAGCACCATGCTGTGAGGCATCATCGGTTCGCGACCGAAGCCGCGCCGGGGACCAAGGATCAGGCAGAGAATGAGGGCCGACCAGCCGGAGGCCATCTCCACGACCATTCCCCCGGCAAAATCAATGGCCGGGATGATAGCCTTGGCATTCCCGATGCCGTTAAGAAGCCCCGTCGCTCCCCAGACCATGTGAGTCAGGGGAAGATACACCAGCAGCAGCCAGAGGGGAGTGAAGAGCATCACCGAAGAAAACTTCATCCTCTCGGCCGAGGCTCCGAAAATCAGCACCGGGGTGATGATTGCAAAGGTCAACTGGAAGATGCAGAAGACATTTTGGGGAATCCAGAAGGCATAGTTTGTATTGGGTTCCACGCCGACCCCCCGGAGGAAGAAAAATTCGGTGCCTCCGAAAAAAGGACTCAGGGTTCTAGCCAGCGGCGAGGCTCCTTCGGCCGCGAAGCTGGTGCCAAAGACAAGACTGTAACCGATCGCCCACCAGAGCAGCGTTACCAGCGCCGTAATGCCCAGACAGACGGCAGCCATGGAAAGGACATTTTTCTGGCGAACCAGTCCGCCGTAAAAGAGAACGAGTCCGGGCAGCGTCATGAAGAGAACCAGTGCCGCGGAAACCATCATCCAGGCGGTGTGGCCGGGGGAAGCCGACGGGGCGATGCCCGTGGCGGAGGGATCTGCGTTGGCCCGCTCTGCATCGGCGTAGGCTACCCGCTGCTCCAGAGTGGGGGAGGGAGACTGTTTGCCCACGGATTCGGCGTAACCGGAAAGAGGAAGAAGGAACACCACGAAAGCTAGTGTGATGAGAAGGATCTTGTTCATTAAGAAAGATGTAGAACGATCTTATACAACAACCTTTATTTATGCCAGTTCTAGATATTCGTTCTGCGATATTCTAATCTCAGCTAAACCAACCCGAAGCGAACGATCTCACCTCCTCCGCCCGCCTTCCCGATATCCGCCGGAGAATGTCACCCGTGAACGCAAAAAAGGCGGAGACCGAAGTCTCCGCCTTTTGTGATGAGCTTGAGAAAGCTTGTCTTAGACAGCCCAGAACCAGCTTGTTCTAGACAGCCCAGGACTATGTCTTAGACAGCCTTATCGCCGGTCTCGTCGGTGCGGATGCGGATGGCATCCTCCACCGGCAGGACGAAGACTTTGCCGTCACCGATCTTGCCGGTTTTGGCTGTCTTCACGATGGCGGCCACTGCTCCCTCGACCGCGCTGTCGGTCAGAACGACCTCCAGCTTGATCTTGGGCAGGAAATCGACCGTGTACTCGCTGCCACGGTAGATTTCGGTGTGGCCTTTCTGGCGACCGAAGCCTTTGACTTCGGTCACCGTCATGCCTTCGATTCCCAGCTCGCTGAGAGCGTCTTTGACCTCTTCCAGCTTGAAGGGCTTGATGATTGCTTCGATTTTTTTCATAGGTGTTTTTCAGTATGGGTTGAACCGTTCTTGGATTAGTGGGTGTAGCCCTCCTCACCGTGATCGATGATATCGAGACCCTGATGTTCACCTTCCACAGAAGGACGGAGACCAATCGTGAACTTCACAAGATACCCAATGACCAGCGTTCCCACCACAGCAAGAGCGATGGTGATACCGGCAGCCTTGGCCTGAGCTACAACAAGGGAGTGGTTGGCGATGGCCGTGATGAGACCATTGTCCATCGCGGGATTGTGTGGAGAGCCTGCTGAGACAGCCTGAAGGTTGCTGTTCACGGTTGGATCGACCAAGATACCCGTGAGCAGAGCTCCGCAGGTTCCGCCGACACCGTGGACACCGAAGGTGTCGAGGGCATCGTCATACTTGAAGATATTCTTCACGATGGTGCTGAAGATGTAAGGGATCGTCCCAGCGACCACGCCGATGATCACAGCGCCCGTGGAATTCACGAAACCGCAAGCAGGGGTGATGACAACCAGACCGGCAACGGCACCGGAGCAGAATCCGAGCACGCTGGGCTTGCCCTTGAAGATCCACTCAACCAGAGGCCAGGTGAAGGCACCGACTGCTGTGGCGAGCGTGGTGGTGGTGAAGGCATTTGCGGCGACGACATCGGCGGCAACAGCGCTACCGGCATTGAAACCATACCAGCCGACCCAGAGGAGGGCGGTACCGATGAAGGTGAGCACGAGGCTGTGAGGCATCATCTGCTCTTTGCCATGTCCGATACGCTTGCCCAGAATCAGGCAGAGAATGAGAGCCGTCCAACCGGAGGACATATGCACGACCGTTCCACCGGCGAAGTCGATTGCAGGGATCTTGGCGGCAGCGTTCCAGACACCGTTCATGAGACCGGTAGCACCCCAGACCATGTGGGCCAGAGGGAAGTACACGATGAACATCCAGGCGAAGACAAAAGCCATGATAGCTCCGAAGCGCATGCGCTCAGCGGTGGCACCGAAGATCAGGGCCGGGGTGATGATCGCGAAGGTCAGTTGGAAGATCGAGTACACATTCTGGGAGACCCAGTAGGCGTAGCTGGTGTTGGGCAGGGAATTGACTCCCTTGAAGAAGAAATTCTCCGTGCCACCCAGGATCAGTCCAAGAGTCGGGTTTGTCGTGCTAAAGCTTTGTCCGAAAACAAGGCTGTAACCGAAGGCCCACCAGAGAACACTCACCAATGTCGTGATGCCAAAGCACATCGCGATGATGGAGAGGATATTCTTGGAGCGAACCAGACCTCCGTAGAAGAGGGCCAGACCGGGGAGGGTCATCATCAGCACGAAGGCTGAGGAAACCATCATCCAGGCATTGTGACCGGGATCGGACTCGTAGGCGATGCCCGAGGGATCAGGATTACTGTTGCTGTGTGCCGCTTCAAGGAAGGCAACCTGATTGGTCAGGCTTGCCGACGCGAAGGCGCTGTTTGTTGGATTCGGCGTGGCGAGCGGGGTTGGGGCTGCTGCCGGAGCTGCTGCCGCTGGGGCCGCCGCTGGCGCATTCGTGTCTGCGTGTAGGGTGGATGTAACTGCCCCGAGCATCGCCAGGGAGGCGACAGCTGCGAGCAATCGAATCACAGAGGTTGTTTTCTTTATCATGGGTTGGTGTGTTGTTGATCGCCTGTTGGGGCGGTAAAAGTGTTAAGCAACACCCGTGCCAACTTTTCCCCACCTTGTGCATGGGACCCTCTCTTGAGATTCAATCACCACGGTTTCTCTGGTTGGGACACCGGGCTTACCGCGAGCAATTGGCTCTTATTTCCTAATCCTGTGTGGTGATTTTTAACCATTCACCATTTAAAAAGAACCACCAGTCCGAACAATCTTGCGCATCTGGCTGTAAGTCAGCCGCTAAGATCATGTTGAACTCTCTTATTTTGCTCCTGTGCCCACATCACCACTGATCCCAGCATTGCATCCCCACCAGATAATCTCTCCCTAACAGCCTGTCGGACTTAGCCCGCATGTCTCACACGCGAGTTGGCTGTTGGCCAAAGTGGGGTCAAGAAGAAGCACGAGAGACGCATTGCGGCAACGGGGCAGTAAATTCAGTCGTGTTGAGTGGATTTTTTCCAGCCAGGTTCAGCACGGACGGAGGGTTTTCAACAGGCGCGGACACGAGACTGCATCGTCCATGAGGACTTCCAATCTTCGAGTTGTTTTTTCCCGTGCGTTTCAGCCTGCGGGCATTGCGCACAGGTTGGCCCAAGCCCGAGCGAAAGTTTCCCGGTAGGGGTAAGCGCTTGCCAACTCCAAATGAATACGCCGACAACTGACCTTTACCCGAGCAGCGATCTTGAAGAGTTTGAGACGGATCTGGCCAATGGTGGCTTGAGCCAGATCTGTGCCGCGCAACACCTCGGCCCTCAACACCGAGAGCAAAAGATGTGCAAAAGCCGAGAACCAAAGCCGCAGTTGATTAGAAGCCATCCAATGGGTGCTGGTGCGATCCGCGAAGAGATCCTGCTGAGCTTCCTTGATCCGGTTTTCCATTTCTCCACGGGCGCAGTAAAGCTTCTCGTAGAGAGAGGCGGCGTCAAACCGGCCCTCCTCCTCTGCTTGAGCAATTCCTCCACTCGGTGCTCCACCAAGGGCGCATAGCGAAGATCCTCAAAGCATCCCGCCAGCTTCCCCAAGATCCCCCGCTTGTTCTCCACCTCCCGGATGAAGAGTAATCCAGCGTCGCTGCTCAGGTGCCCCCCCGCTAAAATCAGCGGTCACTATTCTTCTCCCGTGCTCTTGAAATTCAAAAACTTCTTGTTCACGCTCTGTCATAGCGATATTGGGTTTGGTTTGGCTCTGAACACCATCAACCATAACGGCTTGTGCCGCCAATATCGCTGCTTTTTTGCTCAGGGGTGAGTTTTCCGGGCTAACCCAAATACTGTTCACATAACAGGTGAGAAGTAGAGAGGGGACTGGAATAGTGAAGGCGCGATGGCAAGAAGCACAATGATCATGAGCAGCGGAGGGAGGATAGCAGAATATGAATGAGGAAGCCCCGCGCTAAAACATCGACCCCGATCGATTATCTTTTACCCATGCCAGCCCTTTCCCCCTGAATTGATGCCAGTCTGGCTTTCAGCCATCAGCGATGAACTTCTCGAAGGGCTCCTTCCAATATGAAAAAAACGCTTCGGCCCTCGCGGAGTGAAACGCAAAATGTCCACTATCCCATCCGAAAATCACGAGCCCCAACCATGAGGCATTCCCTCAAAGTAATTTTGAAAAATAATCAGCTAGATGAACAGTATTGGGGTTAATGCGGTCAGTTTGCAAGAATCCGAGAGGAGCGCTCGACTTGGCCGTTAGAAGGATGTAGGATCTGACCATCAAATTACGGAGGGGTGGTAGAGTGGTCGATTGCGCCAGTCTTGAAAACTGGAGAGCCGAAAGGTTCCGTGGGTTCGAATCCCACCCCCTCCGCCATTTTCCTACAGAGAACACACGCTGAATCAAGGGTGTGGATTTGCGATGAATCTGGCACCAGATGAGCATTGAATCACCGACCGGTTTGCGCAAATTCTGCCGCCATCCCGCAAAGGATCAGAGGAGTGCATCCATCCGGAAAATTTCCTCGGTGCCAGATATTCCGCAAATACCAGGAAATAGGAGAGGCTGTGGACTATCAATTTTCGCTAGTCCAAGCAGGCGACCAGAGACGAGACCTGCTAGAAGCTGAAACTCTGAGCGAAATATCTCCTACCGTTTCAGCCTGGCGGCTAGAGCTTTAAGACACTGTGCGGACTGCGTGGCGGGGAGCCTTGCGCTCAGAATGCCTGCAAGTGCGGCCATTCTGGAGTCGAACTCGCTTGCTGGCACCGTGGCAACACATATTCCTTCACCGGCAAACTGCACGATATGCATATTGTCCATGCTCGCCAGAAACAGAAGCTCTTGGAGACTGTCTTGTTCACAGAAGAGATGCGGCCATGTAGGCAGCGCCTGGTTCAGGGTTTTGGCGAAGGTGCGAAAAGGAGGAGAGGACAAAAGTGATGGTGATACCGGATTTTCCTTAAAGGATAGGAGAACGGAATGGGCCTCGGGATCTGCCTCCACGATCCGCGCCGACAGATGCATGACATCGACGGGAAGATGATGAGATGCTAGATCGAAGCCGTAAACGAGGGAGGTCGATGCACGCTCTCCCCGCGGCGTTTGCCGGAGGCGGAATTGGAGAATTTCTGGCATCCCATGCACATGAGGGAGAATACCAGCAACAGCGGTTTTCTACAAATCGACCGAAGTCCCGCGATTTAGGATAGGAATAGAGCCATGCCCACTTATGTAGCGTGACAGAATATATGTCGCTCCCTAAATGTCCGGTGACATTGGTCCTGCCCTCGCCCTTGGAATTCAGATAGTTAGAGATTTTCCGCAAGCATCAAGCGGGCAGATATTCCGTTATTGCTGGCTAGAAATTCTGGAGTGCCTCTGAGGTGGTGGCACCCAGGAAAAGTCTACCAAAGATCCCCTCACAATCGAAACGGGATGAGGGCCGCGCGGCATTCAATCCCCTGCTGACTGCATGATCGATTGAAGAGCTTGCGATATCTTTTCTCTGGCGGGTTCCACGCCCTGCGTCCGCAAAAAATGCTGTACCGATGCCAAAGCGATTTCTTCAAGATCCCGCTTCTCGCGGAAATAGAGATGGAGTTTTGGCTCATGGTAGCCTTCCGCCCAAGGAATCACCCGGGCATCGAATTCGGTTTTCCCCGAAATCTCATGACATATCAGCTTGAAAAGCTGGGTCAGGTTCTTCTCGCCGACCTTCTCAATATCAATGCCTATTTCCAGCGCGAGGCATTCCTCAACTTCGGGCGACAAGTGCCGCTCAAATGCTTCGTAGTTCTGATCTAGCAGCCATGTGAAGACTTTTGCGGCTTCGTCGGAGAGACCGTATTTTTCCTCCGGCGGTTTTTCGCTCCGGCGCCTGCGAATGCCTTCCTGCACCATCCCCCAAGTGTAGCCATCCAACAATTCTAGGCCGCAGTACCAAGGCCCGAGTTCGGCATTGAAGGAGTAAAAGAGATGAACGCCTCGTATCTCCGGCATTCTGTAAAAGGCATCCCCATACGATTTTGCCCTCAAGGAATCCTTCTGGGTGGATGGAAAACAAAACTGTTTTTCCCGACGGGTTCCTATGCGAAACACCAGAAAGATGTCATCCGTATCAAGCCGACTCAAAACGAGGTCCTCAAAGGAATCACGGAGTAGTTCGAGATGGGCTCTTGAATATTGTTCGGGTATCTCGGAGAAGACTGGATTCAGTGGAGGCAGACTCCATTCTGGAAGGGGCGACTCGCTGACAAAAACCTCGTAGTTCCAATACCCATCTTTTGTCACACGAATGCGTGGATCGTTAAAAAAATGGAGCTTCTTTAATAGGTCCCAAGGTGGGTCGACCTTGAATCTTTCTCTCAGCTCATTGGTCTTCCAGCTTTTACCAAGGTGCTCCTTTTTGGTGAGCCATTGATACACCTCTTCCAATTGCTCTGAAATCGGTGAAACCGCTTTGGAGCCGAGAAGGGAGGCGGCTTCCTCTCTGGCGTCGCTCCATTCGGCATCCGCTTCGATCGAGACATCTAAATCGGAGGCGTCCCCGGATTTCCTCGGGATAAGTTCGGCGCGGAAGGTTTTGCCCTCAACAACGGGCGCTGAGAGACAGATCTTCCATATCTCGGAAGCCTCTCTCTTGTGGGGGCCAAGCCGCAGAAAGCCACGGAAATTCGATTGGGTATAAAAGAGGTGAGAAGCTTTGTCCTTGGCGAATTCCACGTCGCATTGGGCGACAAATCTCAGAATGGCATTCCGGTATTTTTCTAGAACACCTTCGTCGCTGAGCTTCTTTCGTGGAGTTGGCAACGACTTTGCCATGACTGACTATCTATCATGAATCAGTCAGGAATGGAAAAGCATCAAATGTAGTATCGAAAGGAAAGAGGCTGTGTTGAGTGAGATCGTATCACACGGTTAGCTAGTAGAAACTTCAGGTTGTCGCCAAGCTCATAAAAGACTATCTAACCAATTGTGGCTGACCAATCTAACCAAGGAAATTCAGTGCAGCATCGATTTGGAGGTGATTGGACGAGGATCAAGTTAGAGATTCTTAAAGGCTATCTCAGGGCATACAGCAGCATCTTCAACAAGAATCCAGCGGCCCAGTATTTTGACACATGGTATGTCGATGCCTTTGCGGGAACAGGCTACATTGATTTCAAGGAAACAAATCCAGAAGAGAAGCAGTCATTATTTGGGGATTTGATGGAGCCAGAAACCGAGCAATTCTTAAAGGGGAGCGCGACGATCGCGCTGGAAGTCGATCCTGGGTTCAAGAATCATCTCTTTATTGATAGTCGCGAGGATCATTGCACAAGCCTGGCAGAGTTGAAGAAGCAGTTTCCAAGGAAAGTCATTGATATTCGGCGCGGCGATGCCAATGAAAAGATCTCCGAATGGGTGAAGGAACGCGATTGGAAGAAAACACGAGCCGTCGTTTTCCTCGATCCCTACGGCATGCAAGTTGACTGGGAAACGACTAAGCTGCTTGGTACGACAAAAGGTGTAGATCTCTGGTTTTTGATTCCAGTTGGCGTTGCTATGGCTCGGATGTTGCCACGCAATGGACTCCCAGCGCAGAAATGGGCTGAACGCCTAGACCGCTCCATAGGAACTTCCGACTGGCGGGAGGAACTCTACACCCCAACAGGACAGATCGATTTATTTGATGCCAGTCAGGTCGAGATGACTCGAAACACTGATACCGTCGGCCTCGGAAAATTCATGGTTCAGCGCCTGGAAACAGCATTTCATGCTGTTGGACAAAATCCGCGACCACTTAATAACAGCCGTGGCAACCCACTGTATTTGCTCTGTTTTGCCGCAGGTAACGCTGTAGGAGCTCCGACGGCGATAAAAATCGCATCGCATCTGCTCGAACCAAAGAGTCAGATTTGAACCTGCGATCACTGCGAAACCGGTAAGAGATCAGAAGCGTTTTCTTGGGAAAAACTCAAAGACCTTTTGTCCCTCGATTTTGATGATGTCCTTGTCCGAGAGATTCTCGCTCCGTTTTGCACCATCTGATGGTCCGGTAATAGAAATCTCTCCCGAATCCTTAAGTAGAAGCAGTGACTCTTTCAGAATTGCCGGGTTCGCCACGGTGTCATTGCAGATCCGCTGCGAGAGTTCTTCCAAAGAAATCTTGGGGATCTTTTGGTTGTGGATCAGTTCCGCAACGTCGTGGCCAAGATCTTCTACGCATTTGGTGCGATTGAGATCGGATAACGAAAAACCATCCAGATAGAGCGAGCGATCATTCTGTGGCCGGTATTCGAGCATTCGGAGACCCCGTCCACCATAGTGAACGGCACCACTGGTATTTTCCCAAAGAACATCTGCCATGGCTGTTCTGGCGCGCGGCTGTTGTGCCAGGTGCAGAAGCCAATATCCCCGACTCGTGTCATCGGGCCGGATGTAGAAAGGTGAATAATAAGGGCATCCACTTGCTTTCCAGATGGCCGGTCCTATTTCAGCTTCGATGATATAGTGCCAATCCACAGGTTTTTCTTCCCGAATGCGCACGAGCTTTTCCAGATCCAGTAAGTCGCTAACGCCCATGCCTGCAAAGATCGTCCTGAACTGAGCATCATCTTTGATGAAGTCTGCCATCCAACTGATCGCAAAGTTGATGATGAACTCTGCCTTGTGGTTCATCGCCTTGGAAATAGCCGCGACAACACGCATATCGACCTTGGAGTAGCCGCACTGGTCGAGGAAAAAAATCGTGTGAGGATTCTTGCGTTTTCCTAACGCCGATTTCTGTAAAATGTCCTGATGCTTTTCGGAAAAGCACCCCTGAATCAGATGAATAGATCTATCCAAGGCGCCTCGAAATTCGGAATTCTCAATTTGATAGCGAAGACATTTCAGGGCGTTGGCATCAATGTCGACGAAATAAAAGGTCCCATTAATTCTGATGGGCTTGCTGCGAGACAGATTCAGTTTTGCTTCTGCCGTCCGGACAGCTTGAAGCAAAACAAGTGGCGAACCAGGGATGTTATCTTTGTAAATCCCTCCGCCACAGAAGCCGTCAACGAAAGTTAACTCAACCTCGGTGGCTCCATATCGATGTCCGACAAGAATCTCTATGTACGATTCGACATACTGTCGCAGCACTCCAAGCTTGATCCTGCTATGGGATTTTAACTCAGGTAGCTCCCCGCCTTCCCACGATGTCCAAATGAATGGATTGGCAGCCACGCGTCCCTATTATTTTGGCCACGCGCTGATTTTATCCCACTGTTTGTTGAGCCACGCAACAAACTCATCGGGATCATCCACTGCTTGGAGAGAACTTTTCGAGCTAAGACCTTTGTCCGGCCATAAATGCAGCTTCTTCGTCAGTTTTTTGCGCTTCGCCAGCATTTCCACGGTTTGGAGCGCTTCTCTCGCATAGGTGGCCCAGCTTAACTGTGTGGCGAAAACCTCGGTTTTTAACCGGACGCGCATACGCCTAGCCTGTTCGGCAATACGCTCGACATTTTCTGATCGGATATTGATCGGCTCATGAAAAATGGTGACCGGATTGAGTTCACTGATGACATCAAGTGTTTTGGAGAGATCGTCTTCGTCGGACTCCGGATAAGTTGGTGCCATGGCCACATACACATGAAGTCCGGCTGCTTTAGCTGCTTTCAGGGTCTCAATGCGCTTGCTCGGTGCAGGTGCGCGTGGCTCATAAATCTTCGCCAAATCATCGCGAGTCGTTGGCAGACTCATACCAAAGAGCAGGCGCTTGCCGAACGATTCATAAATATCAAAATCACGCCGAGCCAGTGGGCTGCGAGTCAGAATTCGCACATTGATCGTTGAATAGTCGCGAATAAGCTCCAACGACCTTCTGACGATGTGCTTTGCCTGTTCCGCGAGGTCCGCTCGGATTTTGGGATCGGGATGAAAGTAGACCTGATAAGGATCGGTGGTGCTGCAATAGATCACGGCACGGTTACCATCCTTTTTCAAACCGCTCTTGGGAGTTGCTTGAGCTGCGGCCAAGGAGGAGAGAAACTTCTTTTCGTCCCATTGACGCAAAAACACATATGATCCCCAATCTGCATCAGGATCATCAACGCCAAGTGGTCTGAGTCGGCCTGCTTGTTTAACCGTGGTGACGCTTGGCACATAGCAGAAGCGACATCCATGAGAGCAACCAACGGCGATATTGAATGCCCAGTCTGAAAGACTTTTGTGAAAAAAGTTGTTCGTCGAAATGACGGCAGGATGTGTCCACAGACCGACGGGTATTTCGTCAGTCGGCAAGTCCGCAGCACTTTGAGAGGATTTGAGGAGGGCTGGCATTTATTTCCCTGGTTTTTCAATGTGGGTGCGCTTTTCGATCACGCCATCGGTTATCAACTTCTGAATCGAGCTGGCAAGCAGTCGCTCAGTCGCTTCCGGAACAGTCTTTCCGTAAAGCCCCGTCTTCACAAGGTCTTCAAGACAATCCTTCACCGCCCGGGTCGTGGAGATCCGAATGTAATGGGTTTCCAAGATGTTCGAGAGGCGAGCCATGCGATTGTTTGGTCGATCTTTGACCCAAATTTAACACAAGATTGACTCCTTGGAAATTAAATCGATGGCATCGGTGCTGTTCGCCAGGACTCTATGTCCAGAGGGAGCGACATTCAGTGATTGAGCGAATAACGGCCCGTGCAGGGTCAAGACCTTACCAATTCTTCAAGTAATTTGGCCGCTTGCTCGAACTTGGCCGCGTCAAATTTGTCGCCGTTGATACTGCCGAAAAGGTAGCCTTTCACGGCGGTGAGGCGGGCTTTCACATCTGGCGGCAGCAAGCCTTGCTCATCGGCCGCAGCGAGAATCGTGACAGCGGTGGGCACGGTGCTGAGCGGTAGCATCACGCCGAGTTTTGCGCCATAAATTTGCCAGAACCATTCGTACGATTGCTTGAGTTGCGTCTGGCACTGTCGGTGCGCGTCCTTTGCGGCGAGGGCGCGTGCGGCTGCAAGACCAGCAGTCATCCGTTCGAGCGGTGTAGGGATTTGTCCGGTGTGAAAGCTTTTGTTCCCCCAGTTTTGCTCGTTCAAAAATGTGATCAAGTCCCCCACAGTAACGAGCGCGGCACCTACCTCGCCAGAGAGCGTGTCTTCCTCTTCAACGTCGAAGTGGGCATTGCGGTTTAGAACGAAGGCTCGCGCTTGTTCCAATCGAGCGAGCAGGTCGAGAGCGCGCGCACGGCGCGGCGCCTCCTTCAGTTCATCGAGGCGTGGAGCGAGGGCGTTGAGAAAGTGTTCGAGCTTTCGCTGCTTTGTCTGCTCGACGTGTAGGACGAACAAGTTTGCTTTGGCGCAAATCCGATGGCACGTCGCTTCCAATGCGCTGCGGGCATAAACAGCGGCAGCCTTGTAGTCCTTACGTGCAAGGTGGCGCTCGGCGGTTTTGAGAGCGTCCCCGCTTCCTTCTGCGCGGATGATTGGCGACGTGTCGCCATCGAACCATTCCTCCCATAGGGTCACCGCCTGCCAGTCCGCTGCCCAGTCCGTCGCCTTGACCCGGTCTTTGAGCCGGTCAAACCACGACTTGCTGTAGGTAAAAATAAGGATCTGCCAGTCGGCGAAGTCGTCATGCAGGAGGTCGAGCACCTTCACCCGGTTCTCCATGTCGAGGCCGATGAGAATGTCGTCGAGCGCGAGGAGGCGAAGGCTACTGGCAGGACTTTGTTTGAGCGCGGCGAAGAACATGCAAATAGCGAGCGCGCTCAGGCGAGCTTCGTTTAGGAAGCGATCATAGTCAGGTATCTGCTGCTGGCGAAATGCCGGGTGAGCAAGCACCCGAGGCGGCTTCACTCGCTTTGTTGGGTGTCGGGAAAATGCCGCCTTCTCATAGCGGAACTCGACTTGGAACTCGTCGCCAAATCGCCGGAGCATTTCGCTCGCCCGTTTGCCGAGGTCGTGCATTGCGTGTTCCATCGCTGCATTGAAAACAGCTAATTCCGTTTTGAAATCCGCCTCGTCGTTCTTCCTCGTCCAGCGATGCTTCACGCTGTAGTTCAGCCGCCGCCAGAAGGCTTGAAACTCCCAACTCTTCCCAGCGAACGGTAACGTGTAATAGGGCAGCAACCGGCGGATGAGCAGAGGGAACAGGTCAATCTCCTGCCCGTCGTCGGATGGCATGTAGTGGACCTCGAGCAGCGCCTTGTAATCGAGGAATCCTTTGCCCTGATTCACGAGTCGCATCTGGTCGCTCGTGGTATGATTCACCGTCTCTGACCACTCGTAGCCGGTCGCACCAAATTCCAGCTTCACTCGCGGCGCATCTGTGGTGAAGCGGTGGCGGTGGTCGGTCACGGCGACCGCGCGCGATTTTTTCGTTGTCGGGTCCACCATCAACCAGCTCGGCGCCTCAAGAAAGACGCGGAGTGTGTGAAAAAGCGAAGACTTACCTCCGCCGTTTTCTCCATAGACGAGCAGATTTGCACCGCGCGGCAGTTCGAGGCGGAAGGTGCCGCGATATGCCCGATAGTTTTGGATTTCAATGGCACTGAGGCGGTGTATCGGAATGGGTGAGACACCGGGTGGCGGTTCCCCTCCAAGCGCGAAGGCTTTCGTGGAAAGCATTGGCACTGTGGTTATGCCCGGCTGGACTTGCAGCGTGGCTTCCACCATTGCCTCTGCTGCGGCGACTGTCGCCGGGATGGGAGCCGCACCAACTGCGATGGATTTCAAAACATCCATCGAAGCCTGCTCCCGATCAGATGTCGCAGGCTTCGACTCGTGGGGACTGGAGCCTTCCTCGTTCATGGCTTGCCTTCGATGATGCGGATTTCCTCGATGCTATCGAGGGCGAAGAGGCTTTGGCGGAGAGTGTGATCGGGCCGGTAGAGTTCTTTGAATTGAGCCCGGAGGTAGTCGAGTTCGGTGCCGGACTCCATTGCAGCGAGTGGTTTGAGAGCGGCGGCCTCGAATAGAGCAAAGAATTGCAGGTGGGCGGCATGCAGCGATTCGGGGAAGAATAGCTCATAGACGAGCGCGTTTAACCACTGCTCGAAGTAGCCCGCGAGCAATGTTCCTCCGCCGCTATCAGGTAAATCGCCATTCAGCACTCCGCTCCGGTTCAACCAGAGAAGGTATTCGACTAGGTGCTCGATGGCTGCACGCTGTTTCTCGTCCGCGTGCGGGATGGGAAACTTCTTAACGTGCATTGCGAAAAGGCGAATAAAGCCTCCTTCGTCTGAGCCGATGGTTTTCTGGACGTAGAACTGCATCGCACCCGAGAGCAACACCCCGAGAAGCCATTTCTCGCGAGTGGGGATGAAGTAGCAGGTGTTTGCGAGGTAAGCCCCCTCGTCGTCCCATGCCATGCCAAAGTAGCGCGCGATGTCCTGGTAGATGATTTTAGGTCCCTCGAAAAGGCGGCTGTAGCGATACTGCGGCTGTTGCAGCTCATACCAAGCCTGATCAGTAGCTCGGGCCTCAAGCGCTGGTCTAAAAGGGAGAAGATACTGCTCAATTAGCGGATATCGGCTGATGTCTACGCCGCGATGCGTATAGATTAGCCAGTTCGTGACCGGCTGGGTCGCCCATTTGGCAATATCGCGTCCGCGCAGGAACGGCTTGATGATTTCGTCGCTCCGCGGATCTTTGCGGAGCCGCTTGCGAGTCTCGGCATTTATGACAAACGCATCATTCAATCCGGTTTTCACGCCGTAAAGCACGTCGCCTTCGACATAGGTGCCGAGTGGCTTTGAAACCTGGGGGGCTTGAAGATGATCGAGGAGGCTTAGAATCCTTGGAGTCTCCAATCGCCATGGGTCAGTCGTCAGTGAGGACATACTGATGCTTCCGGCTTGACTTGCTACTTCCGGCAAATCCTCGAGCGGCCGATCTTCTAGCCATTTCACAACGCGGACTTCACTGTCATTTGCCTTCGCTTTCTCCATCACGATGATGGCCGGTTCCACCACCGCGTCGAAAACTTTGGTCTCCGCGAAATCGATCAGCGTGCGCACCGTTGCAACGTCAAGGAAGTGCTGGCGCAGTTTCTCACCAAACTTCGAGTTCAGGTAGGTGTTGCTCGATATGAACGTGAGACATCCACCCTCGCGCAGGATATGAAGCGCGAGGCCGTAGAAATAGACGTAGAGATCTGCGCGCCCGGCAAAAAGGTAAGGAAAGCGCCGCTTCAGAGCAGGCTTTTCTTCCATAATGAGTTCCATCCGCACGAAGGGCGGATTCGCGAGCACTAAGTCGAAACCTCCGCGCTTCTGCTTAATTTCAGAGAAATGAAGCCACCAGAGGAAGAAGGGCTTTTTATGTTTCGCACTCGCACGTTCAAGCTTTTCGAGCGCTTCTTCACTGCCTTGCTCGCGGAGGGTTGCGCGCATAAAGTCCCATTCCAGTCGATCCAACTCCGCGCGGATGTCGTCTTTCTTTTTGCGGTTGGATTCCTTAAAAAAATCCGAGTGGAGTTGTTGAAGCCTCGCGAGCCTTCTCCAACTCTCATGGGAATCGAGTTCCATAAGCTCATGCGTCTCGTTTTGAACGAGCGAATTGAGCGCTTTTGTCAACTTTCTGATTTCGCGTTCTGCTGAGAGTTTGATGGCATCTCCTTGTTTGCCGTCTCCATAAGCACGAATAGCCTCAGCCTGCAAAAGCGTCCGCCTTTTTTTCAGCATTTCGATATGCTTATCCCGATCTTTATCGGGAATTTTCAGTGCTTTCTCGTCGAAAAGACGGACTCCCTCGAATTCTTCGAGCAGGGAGTTACCCTGCATAATTTTGTAGTCAAGGTTCGGCAGGGGCTGGATATCGCTGAGTTCATTCTCATCGACAACCATCGAGAGCCATAGCCGAAGCTTAGCAATCTCGACGGCACCTGGATCGAGGTCCACGCCGTAGAGCGAATGATGGATGGCGTGGCGTTTAAGCTCATAGGCACTACGTCCGCGGCCAGCGTCATTGCGTAGAGGTGGGCTACCAGACTCCACGGCGATTTCCTTTTCAAGCGACGGTGTGAGGGCCATGCGAGCACGGACGATTTCATGCATCATTCCCACAGGGAATGCCCCGGAACCGATGGCGGGATCGCAGACGGTGACGGTGGCGAGGAGTTCGTCGAGGCGCGCTGCGTTTTGTGCGATGGCTTCTGGCAGGCGCTTGTCGGCATGCTTCTTGGTCTCCTGTGCCTCGAAATCGGCGAATCGTTCGGCGAGTCGGAGAAAGATGGCGAGATCGTCGTGCGGGATATCTGACGCGCGGGTAGAGAGGTAGTGCAGCAGCGCCTGCTGACACATGTAGTGGACGATGACGCGAGGGGTGTAATAAGTTCCGCTGGAGTGACGTATGTTTTCCGTCAGAAGGTTCTCGAAGACCTTGCCGAGCATCTCGGGATCAACGGCAACTTCCTTCTCCAGCGGCTCGGCTTCGTTGACGGTGAAGTTGTAACGGTCGAAAACGTCGAGAATGCCAGTGCCGGTTGTGCCTTCGTCGGACATCTCGTCATTGGAAAACAGTTCATCGGGCAGCAGGATGTCTGTATCTGACCAGCGGTAGCCGTAGAGGGGCTCGAAAAGGCCGCCGTTCAGGAAGGGAATTCGGCAGTCGAAACTGGGGTAATAGTGATCTTCTTCGAGTCGTGGACGGGAGAGCGCGTCGTAAAAGAGTGGTTCAAGGATGTCGTTAAAAAAATTGGAGTCTCGACCAGCCTTCCTCGCGGCCAAATGTGCAAAATGCGCCCGGTCGGAGAATAGATGGCGGATAAAGTCTTTGCGTCCGCGCCCCCAGTCTTTGCCGCGCTCGACGCCGAACCAGCCTTTTTTTTGCAGGAAATAGAGGAAGACTATCTGTCCGAGGAGCTTTTTTGCGAAGTCGTCGGCCGTGATTCCGCGGTCCTCAAACTCCTTGGCAATGGCCGGCGTGACACGGAGAAACTTGACGAGTGCATTGCGGCTTTTCTCAAAGAGGTTGCGATAGTGTTCGAAAAATTCCTTGGTGACCTTTTCGACACTGAAGGCGGCTTCAAGGTCGGCTACGCACGGGTCTGCGGCATCGGTCTGAAGAAGTTCGAGAAACTGCTTCTGCGCGGTGTGGCAATTTTCGTTTGCTCCGACGAGATAGCTGTAACGCCGTGCGGGGGTAAGCTGGGCGCGCTCGGTGACAATGCCGAGATCGGTTGTCTCCAGAGTGTAGTCGAGCTTGATGAATGAAAACCGCCAATCGTTGTCACTGGGTGAAACGAACGCGGCGATGACGGCTGCCTTGCCTTGGCCGTGGCCAGTGGCGAGGTAATCGGCGACAAAGTTGCGCAGTGTGACGCGTCCGTGAGCGAGAGTGGTTTCCTTGCGCAGATAGATGATGAGCACATCCACGCGCTCGCCGCGCGGATCTGTGTAGGTGCCGACACGCGTGAAGTGATTCACGTAGTTCTTGAAAGCGTCCTTTTTCAGTGTCCAGATCTGTTTCTTCGATTCGTCGAGATGATTAACGAGGTTGCGAACGAAGAGCGCGAAGCGCGCTTCATCAAACCCGGTGGTGAAGGTCTCGCTGACGAGAGAAATAGCCTGTTTGAGTTCCATGCCTAAGGTGCAACGAGATATTCCGAGAGGATGACCTCGCGGGGATTGAAATGTTCCATCACCTTTTCTGAGCGGGTGCTTTGAAAAAACTGTATGGGAATGTCGCGCCGCATAATACCGAGAAGCTTCAGTGGATGCGCCTCTGTTTTGAAAGCCTCGGCCAGCTTTTTCAACGTAGGTCGTGGGAGTGCGCCATCTTCGAGTAGACGGATGACCTGGCGGACGTACTCCTCATCGTCATCCATGTAGCCAGTAAAATTTCGAACCTCTTTGCTGCGTAATCGTTGCAGAAGTTTCGCGCCGGTGTCGCGCCTGCTGGCGACATGCTGGCCATCGCCGTCTTCGTCGGTGGCAGCATCACAAGCGGTTTTGTTGCGATCGAGCAGGGGATAGAAATCCAAGCCAACCTCAGCGCGTGGCGTGTCTGGCTCGCATTCAAGCAGCCGGGCCGTAGCGAAGAAGTCGAGCTCACGGGTGGTTCCGGAAGGTGTGGAGAGGAAGAATTTTTCCAGACGACCTCGGCGGAGATAGGTAAGTAGTGCCGGAGCAAACTCACCTTCTCGTGCGCTGCGGGCAGAGCGAGCCTTTTTTGGCAGACGCTTGATACGCTCGAAAAGTGGCATCTGCTCGTCGCGGATTTTGCGAATGAGATTGAGATATTTGAGTTCGCTCTCCTGGTGCTCGTCCTCGCCGGTGAGGGTGCTTTTCGCGAAGAGCGCCTGGAAGAGATCGTGGCTTTTGATTTCCTCGCCCTCCGTAAGGAGTTGCGCGTCAGCCCCGAGCATCTCGATGAAAGCCTGAATTTTTGCCTCAGCAGCTTCGCGGAGCTTGATAAGGTCGTTGGATTCCTTGGTCGGGAAGAAATGAAAGGTGTGGATGCGGTCGTGCGTGGTGTCCACTCGGTTCACCCGTCCGACACGCTGGATGAGGCGGGTTGGATTCCACGGAATATCGTAGTTCAGGACAACGTTTGCCCGGTGCAGCGAAACGCCTTCAGCGAGCACTTCGGTGGTGACGAGAATGCGATAGTCGTCGGAGGGCTTGGTTACACGAGCGTCGAAGTTTCGGATGACTTCCTCGCGCACGGAGGCGTCGGAATCGCCGGTGAAGACAATGACTTTTTCTCCCAACTCCCGCAGGAGACGGTCGGCGAGGTAGAGCGCGGTTTCTTTAGACTCAGTGAAAAGAATCACGCGCTGCTCGCGCAATATAGCGCGCTCCCCCAGCGCTGTGGCGAGCTGTTCCCATTTCGGATCTCGCTCGATGCCTTCCCACGCGGCTCGGATTTCGCGCAGGATCGCCAGATCACTGGCGATATCCCGTGAAAACTCCTTCTTGAAGTCAGATGCATCGAGTTCCTCGGCGAGGTCGGCATCGAGAAGTTCGCTGATTCGCTCCATGTCATCCTGCTCCAGCAACTCGAAGATCTTCCCCATGTGTTTTTTGCTGATGAAAACAGAGCCTTTTTCAAAAGCAGCGAGGAACTGCTCGTAGGTTCGAATGAAGCGCGCGAGCGTGAGACGAAAAGCGTGAAAGGAACTCTCCAGTCGTTTCACGAGAAGGATCTTCATGAAGCGGGCGAGGTTATCCTGTGCGGCAACTTCGTTTTCGTCCCGATCCCCCTCGTAATAACTGAGCGGGCGATAGCGGGCGAACGTGAATTCGCGCGCGAGACGCTCTATCGTGAGGGTGAAGGCGCGGTTCTCGTGCTCGTTGAGCTGGTAGAAAAGTGGCTCCGGGGCGGCCACATCGGGGAAGCGCAAATTTTGCGCGGCGAGGTCGGTCGCGTAGTAGCGCGCGATTTCCGTCCGCGTGCGGCGAATCATCAGATACTTGAGTACCTTTTCGCGGATATCTCGTGCGTTCTCGCGAACGGCGGCAAAGTATTCGTCGCGGTCACGCTGTCGGTCGAGCCCCTTGAGCCGCTTCACGAGCCGGGCAAAAAACGTTTCGAGGTCACGCAAGCCGGGAAGCACCGAAGCTTTGCCGTTTTGGAAGAGCTTCACCTGGCTCAAGATGTCATGCGGATGATTGTTCAGCGGTGTTGCCGAGACGAGGATCACTCGCTTGCCCCGGCAAATCTGTGCGAGGCGCTCGTAAGTTTGGTTCGTCTCGGTGCGGAAGCGGTGGGATTCGTCGATGAAAACATTGTCGTAGTTCTCAACGCCCTGCCGAATCAGTTCGTCCAGTTTCCCCCCCGACTGAAATCGCGTCTGCGGCACACGAAAATCGCGGAAAACGTTCGGCCACGAGCCGGGATTGTTGTCATCGAGCAATGAGGGCGGTGCAATGACTAGGGTGCGCCCAGGAAGCTGCTGGGCAAGTAGGGCCGCCATGTAGGTTTTTCCCAAGCCGACGACATCAGACAGAAAAACCCCACCGTATTCGTCGAGTATCCGACGCGCAGCGGTCACGGCGTCGTCTTGATATTTCAGTTTCTTGAATCGTGCCGGCAAATAGACTGAATCGGCTTCTCCGCTCCGGCTCAGCTCTGTTTTGAAATACTCATATAGAAACTTCAGGTAAAGCTCGTGAGGCGTGAACTGCGCGAACGGCGAACTTAATTCAACCGTCTGAACGTAGGTCTCGGAAACTTCGACTGCACGTGCCCAAAGCTCGTTGAATTTCGCCAGCGCGAAATCGTAGTCAGCGCGGTTCTTCAATTCAACATTGAATTCCAGATTATCGACGAGGCCCGACTGCGAGAAGTTGCTCGACCCGGTGACGACGCGACCTTTGTCGATATGCCCATCAACAAAGGACATGATGTAGAGTTTTGCGTGAAGTTTAGCAGATGGGAAAACCCGAACTTCAAGTTTTCCAGATTTCACCCATTCAACAAACTGGCGTACGCCGGATTCTACATCTTTGCTGTCGTCGGCATATTCCAATTCAGCTAAAATTTCTACAGGGACGACCTCCTTGGCTTCGGCATGAGAGTGTAGATCTAGATGTGTTTGTTCTTTGGCCTGCGAGAGAAGTTCGTAGGTTGGCTGATCAGTGCTTAATCCGATCAGTATGCGGATTTTTTTTGCGGATATTAGAGAATCTGCAAGGTGTCGAAATCCGCTAAGATAGAAATAACCAACGAGACAGTCGAACTCATGTGTATTATTACCAAGCAAAACACGAAATCGGTCAGCAAGGCTGCGCCCGTTTTCATTGGTAATGAATGTGAGATCGGAAGACACTTGATGATGAGGATAGTATGCCGCACTTTCCCCGTAAAGTGAGGTTCGAGGGATATTTTGTTTATCTCTGACCCCCTCAATTGCTCGCGCTCACTATTCCAAAGCACAAACACCGCCAGACAGCGCCTGAGTTGATGCGCTCCTCAATACTCTGAGCCCATCGGGCTTCACAGTAAGACAAAACCTGCCGTTTGGAATAAACCAGATCCAGCCGATCAGGGAAAAGCTCAGACTGGGGCCATCGGACTCTTGAAAAATGGCGGTTGAAATTATGACCTGACGGATCGAATTCGGGATTCCTTGCAGCATATTCTCGCAGTATCAACTTTCGCGCCTCGGCACGCCCAATCAAATCCTCTGCTTCAATTCCAGCAAAAACAGGGTAGGCATGCTTTTCAGCCACCTTGATGAGTCGTTTAAGGGAGGACAACTCCTTCCACCCGCGTAGCCCCGGATCCACCACTGCCGGCAAATACTCATCCATAAATCCCCGCATGGCATTCCGCGCCAGAGACTCATCTGCACTCCCAATCAACGCTTGGGCAACTATCGGCATCGACAGCGTGATCTGCCGTGAAACCCGCATTTTTAAAGCATGAACCCGAAGAGCCTCAGTCCATCGGGCGTCCCGACTTGATGCGTAGAACGCAAAGCTTCCCACCATGCCAATCTTAAACAGAGTCGGCGAAGCCCGTTTCCGCACATAGGTTGCCTTGATGAGCTGTTGCCCAAGCGCCTGAACCTTGTCTGGTTGCTCGTCGGGAAACTCCCGGTAATAGGCCGATAGATCCTTTGAGCAAATCGGTCTTCCAAGCTTCTCGCAAAGGCATTCCACATCCTCCACAAGCTGACGGACACCGCTCTTCTCAAACCAGAACTTCCTCATGAGTTCACCATTTTGGCCAACACGGCATCGACAAGGGCCGTATCGATCTTTTGCCCTGGGTGCTGTTTAGCGAGTTCGGTGAAGTAAAAAAGGCGGCGAAAATTCCCGGAAGTCCCCTTGAAAATCCTCGTAAAAACCCGTTTCGCGGGATTCTCCCCCGCCTCAACACGGGCTACCAAGCCAGAAAAGGGTTCTCCCCATGATTTCAGCACAGAAGCCATCCCCGCCTCGTCCAGATTGGTCGAATTCTCAAAATGGAGGGTTCGTGATCTCATGGCGGGAAGCGCACCTATCCAGCGCTCATGACGCTCGGCACCCGCCACAATCAAAGTGATCGGATGCTCCTTCTCCTTGCAGAGGTCGTACAGAGAAACCAGCCCGCCGAGAGTCTGGACACTCCATTGATCCGCTTCATCAAGCAAAAGCGTTCTGATATTGTGCTGCTTAAATTCCCTGATAGCGATTCGGGATAAGACATGCACCGAAACGCTGCTGCCATTCATGAGTGCGGCACCACCTGCCCCAAGTTCCAAAAGGAGATCACGAATTCCACGCGTGGCACCCGCTTCGATCTGGCAGCAACGGTAACGGAAACATGTTCCAGGAAGACCAAGTTTTCCGTAGCGAAGTTCCAACGCCCTCATGGCGCATGACTTCCCCGTTCCGTTGCCACCAATAATCGCGCCGATTGATTCCGTTGCAGAGCAGTTTTTTAGCAAAGCGACACACCGCTCAATGAAGGGAGTGGAGAGAATTTCTGTATTCATAGATGAAGATACCTATTCAGCCTCCTCGGCTGGCAGTATCTGAACCGACGACAGATCTGCTGACTTCTGGGCCTTCAGCTTTTTCCCACGCTTTGGCTTCACCGTGGGAAAAACTTCTGCTGCCGGAACTTTAGCCAATTCCGCCTCTGCATCCTTCCTCATGGCACGCAGCTCAATGATGCGTTCGGTTCTCTGCTCATTCAGATCATCAGCGAGGTCACCATCATCCCTTACCGCCTGACAAACCAAGCGGCCATTCAGGAACACATCCAACCGCTTTGTCAGACCGTCTGGATCGCACATCACTGCAACCGTTTTGCCATTCAGCCGGGAGAGCGCACTCTCTTTGTATACCCGGTTTTCCAGATTGAATGCCCCTCGGCGGATCTCGACAGAAACAGGATACTGGAATGCTTTGGAAGATTCCTTCACATCGAAGATCAGATTGGGAACCTGATCTAAATTTTCCAGCCATGCCTCCCATGGAGACATATTCAATTCGGAGTGCTTGCGAGCCGAATAGTCCGTGTCGATGAACCGATCCACGATCCCCTGGAAGAGAGGGAAAGGGATGGCTCCCTGAAGTTCAGTCCTCTTTTTGGCGTTTGGGCGTCCAGAGTACCCGGGCAGTTTTGTAAACAGGCGGGTTGTGAATGTTCCGAACAACCGCTCAACCTTTCCATTCGCACCCGAGCAGCCCTTCGGCGAGTGCTGCCAATCTACCCCGAGTTTCAGCATCGCCGCTCCCACGGTCGCATCTTTGTAGATCAAGGCATTATCGGTATTGGCACCTTGGAAAATTCCGAACCATGGACGCTGCTTGTTCTTCTTCGGAAGCATGGCCTCCTTTAACAGGCGAAGAACATCCACTGCATTGGGTTCGCTCCGATGAACATGGACGGCCAGAGCCACACGGGTCGCGCAGTCAATCGCAGCACTCATCCAAGGGCGAAAAAGCTCCCCTGTATTCATGTCAATGCACCAAACCTCTGCCTCCGTGGCATCAATCTGAACCATCTGCAAAGGGACAGAAATTGCACGTCTACCAACAGGGAAGTGCTTTTGATAAAAATCATTATCCTCATCCCGGAAAACCGACATCTCATCTGTGGCCTGATTGCCGATAGCCCGCTTTAGCGACCAGTAACTGATTTGGGGCCAACCTTCCCTTTCGGCGACCTTGTTTAATTCATCAACGACCACAGTGAGAGGGACACGCGGGAAATTTGCGATGTATCCCTTCGTCCACTGGATATGCACTGGAAGAACAGTGGTGCTTCTCCCTGGATTGAAGTGGCGCCTGTCCAGAAGAACCGAAGAATCCTTACTTTGGGCCTTTTGGACACAGGAACTCAGTGACGAACGATCGATCCCGCGAGAGAGGGAGAATTGCCGCAGGGAGAGACCGCTTTCATCAAATTCACGGGCCAAGGCGCGCTTGTTGAGGATTTCCGAGACGATCTCCTCGCGCGAAAGAAGCGGTACATTGGATTTCATAATCAAAGATACTGATTGAGTTTCCCCGCAAGAGCCTTGAAGCCACAGTCCAGGCCGAAGCTTACATTCTCCACCGCATGCGAAATTAACCATGCTTCCGAATTCGGCCTCATGGTTGTCCAGGTGCGCTTGGCCCCTGCCACCAGATACCGTTTGGCAGACTCCGTGAATCGGCTGTACTGATCAGCATCCAGAAAGTTTGTCCCGGGATTTCGATGGAGCCAACAAGCGCGAACAATGGCCATAAATCCGACATCTCTAGGCATGCCGAAATAGCCAAGTGAACAGTTATTCTCGATCAGCAGCGCGGCGAATTCCTGAAAAGGAACGGATCTGACCAAACGATCGACATTTGGGCAGCCACCGAAGCGAAAGCCGACCTTCTGCCGATTGTGAATAAGGGATTCAGCGAGATATGGCAATCGGGCCGCCCCGAGAGACTCCTCGAACATCACGACCCCCTTCTTGTCGATCGCCCTTTTAGGGAAATAGAAGGTGATATTTGGTTGGTATCTTCTCATGACGGAGGAAGATACGGAGCGGATTTGCGCCGCTATTTGGGTAGATCCGTTGGCATGTAAAAACACACCGATTTGCCATTCTTCCTCAATCTGGACCAAGTCTTCACTCCATCCCGGTATTTTTCAAAATCGCAAGATAAGGTTGCAATCGAATAGGCGCTTCCCTGTTTTACAAATGCCGCAAGGGCAGCTCTTGCGGAAACAGTCTGAGCTAGTGGTTCCTCAACAGCTAATTCGGAGTGAGTGACTTCGACAATGGATATGCCAAGTACGAGGGGGGTAAGCCAGTTGGAAAAATCAGTATTTCCTTCGGTGAAACACCGCAAGAGTTGTTCAAGTCGGCCAATCTCAAAGGCGGTAGTGAAGGCTTTGATTTCACGGGCAAGGCAACAGCGTATGAATTTGGCGCACTGATGAGATTGGACGCTTTTGCCTTCATCAACACTCGTGATGCCTGCAAACAGAATAGTGGCATCGACAAAAACTGATTTATCCCTCTGTGTAATGACTGGTAGGGGGATGTAGGAAAGAGGCCGTTGAGTGTTGCTAAGCCAGCGCCCACCTTTGATAGCTATCAGATCGGAGGGAAAATTTAACTCAGCTCCACACAAAACCTGTGATCCAATAAAATTCTGAAAGGCGGCATCGACAACCTGGCACTTGAACAGATCGTGGTCTTTGGCGAGCTGCTCGACGATCCGAACCGACTTTTTATCGAAATGATTTACAATGTTCTGCACAGGAGGATGGTCGTTTTCCCCTCGTATCTGGGCACTGATTTCTTTGAGCGGAGAAGGATCTACTTTCAAGGCATCCACAGCAGCTTTGAACAAATCGATCTGTTTTTTTGAGCCCTGATTGGATTCCAAGAAACGAGTCAGTTTCTTATAAGTGAGCAGGGAAATTGAATAGGCGATTTTGGTACGGTCTTTCATCGCAGCAAATCTATGTACGCCTTGGTTTTTGATCTGGGAATCCTTAGCATGACCAAATCAGATCCTAAAAACAAAAATCAGACAAAGACTCCTTCTTTTGAACAAGGAGGGACTGCCGAAAAAGCGCCTCAAACGCTCGCAGAAATCATCCATACCAAACCGGATCCGGCAACTGAGCTGCTTTCGCCTAAGCACGAAATGCTCGCGGAATATTACTACACCCTGATTCAGTACATGGTTGAAAACCATATTTCTCCGGAACGATTCAGTGAGCGGCTGGACCAAGAACCAGAACTCTTTGATAAGCTCGGAGTTCCTCGCTCGTTGGAGCATTCAGTAAGAACTCTTAAGCGCAAGGCGGCGGCTTGGGTTAAAAATATGAATTTGGCGTCTCTTGCTGATGGGAGAAGGCATAATCCTGGGGCTCCTTCCACGATTCCGCCAGAGGCGGCCGTCTTGATTCTGGCCGAGCTGTCTGTCGATCCAGGAAAAAACTTCAGCAGCATTTGCGAATCGCTTGAAAAAGCTGCCCCGGATTTTGGCTATAAGGCACCGAGCTACTATGCGGTTCGACGATATTGCATACAATTGCAGCAGCGTGATTTTCCAAGGGTAATCCGTGATGCGATCAGGGCCGGATTCTATAAGAATGACGGAATCAAGATTCCGCGAGGTAAATTACCGTCAAATTACGAATGGCAAATTGATACCAATAAGCTGGATTTTCAAGTATTGCAGCCCGATGGGGTGGATCACGGCCACCCGTATTTGACTTGGATCACTGATGCGGGAAGTGGCCTCATCATGGGGTGGATCGTTACAACAAGAGAGCCGAATGAAGAGCATATATTGCAGCTTCTTTATCGTGCCATCTCCTTCAAGGGGCCGATTGGCATGGAGTGGGGAGGGGTGCCGATTCATATCAAAAGCGATGGGGCGATGGTAAGTACCCTTGCCCGTAATTATCGCGCCACCCTTCGGCGTCTTGGGATTGGCATTAAGAAAATCGACGACAAGCAGTCCACTCAAAATGGCTCTGTTGAGTCCAGTTTCAAAACCATCAAGGAATTATTGAGTGTCGGCTTTCCCAGCTACCTCAAAGCCAAGCGCAAATTGACCGTCCGGGCATATACCGGGAACTGGGACGGATTTCTTCGCACCCTTGATGAGTATGTCATGGATATTTGCACTGCGCGCGAGCACACCAAGAAAAAGGCAACTCGGTTTGAAATGTGGTATGAGGGGCTGCCACAAGGAGATCCCATCGTAAAATCCAAAAAGGAACTCGATGAGATCATCTACACCCTTGATTGGCGAACTGTCGATGGGGGGTGCGTGCAGGTCGAGAATGTCCGCTGGACATCAGAAAACATGGGCGGGATGAACGGAAAGAAGGTGGAGGTAGGGATACCAATCAAAAAACCCATCAAATTTGTCTTTGCCTGGGCGAATGGTGCATACCTCGGAAAGTTGGGGCCTGATACCAACCCTGCCGTTGCATCGGCGATTTCGCATGCAAACATCACCAATGCCGCTGTGGCCAACGGCTTGATCGAGCAGATCAAACAAAACAAAACACTCGCTCATAATGTCTTCAACACGACGCACAAAAAAGTGGTGAAGAATTCCAAAGTGCCAGCAGGGAGCACTCCAAAGGGCGATACTGATTCCAACGAAATGCTGGAGGTCGAGATATGAACGATTGGCTTCCGGGAATGAATCCGGAGGCTGAAATGCCTCCAACCAAAATGGTGACCCTATGGGGAGAACAAGTTAACGTGTTTAACCAGGCTCACAAGGCACTATCAGGGGGATTGGTGTGCAGAATCGCCACATTGCCGCAATGCGGCATAGTGAAAATCATGCGCGCTCTCATCGCGATGATGGGCAAATCGGAAAAGCCGGTGTTTTTCTATCAATGCATGCTTGAGGAAAAAATAGACCTTGAACTTCTCTCTCTTCTAAAAAGCCAATACTCGGGGAAATGGTCACAAAAGCTGAACATAGCACGGTCTGAGTGCCTTGATCTCTTGGTGACTCGCGCCTTATCAAAAAAAACAGCGGGAATGGTCATTCACCGGGCCGACCTTGCATCCGACGAACTGATCGAATTTATTCTCCGAATTAGGAACCGGGTGAAGGATCAAGGGCATTCCTTTGGATTGATTTTCTGCGAGCAGGTATCTGATGAATATGCCGATTGTTGGCAAAGTCGGATTCCAGATACGATCGCGCAGGCGAGTTTTGCATTAAGCGGACTCAATGTGAGTGGCTCCTTGGGATACATGGGACAAGTATTTCCCGAGGCCCGCCCGTTTATTGAGGGGTTTAAAAAGGGAAAAGAGAAATATATGGAAGCTGCCCATGAGCTTTATGCCTACACGCGAGGCCGCACCGATGTGATGGATAACCTCATCCACGCGGTCAAAGTATTTTACCCGGGAAAGGAGGTGACGCTGGAAGTTCTCAGTGGCGCACGGGCGTTTTTGGCTCAACCTGCCCTTCTTTTGCTCCCACACGGGATAGAGGCTGACCGGGAGTAGGTACTTTCAGATTGGTAGGTAGAGGTGCTTATTGGTCGTTTTCTGTTTGTCAGCGACTCATTTCCTCGTTGCCATCCCCGCGACAAAGGAATACCAAGGCGTAAGGTCTCCTTCCCCCAAGAAAATGCCCCCAATTTTTCGTGCACCTGGATCTCTCTGTCTTTCCCTGAGGGGAAGGAGTGTTAGCCATTATCGCGATAGGATATTGTATGCTAACCTAAAATACGTTAGGGAAAAATTTATGAAAACAAAAATAGTAGCAATATTCATATTAGCATCCCTTCCGCTTGCAACTAGAGCAGAAACAACGAGGGAAACAGTACCAATTACAGGAAACGATATTGTAAATATATTGAAATTGGATGCAGTGAAAAATGAAATAGATTTTGGATCAGATCGATATGCAACACTTCGCTTTGAGGCATATGGTCACAAATTTGAGCAAACACTCGATTCTAAGGATTCAAAAGTAACACTATTATCATACATTCCTTCTGATGGAGGAAATGTTAAAATGTTATCACTATGGTTTGCTGGAAGTAGAGAATCCATAGGATGCAGCTACTCCGTAGATACAACCAAAAATAGATATACAAAAACAGGAATAATTGATGGATTGTTTACAATTATTGCGGCAGAAACCAAAGATTTTAAAAATCCTAATTATAAAATACAAATTATTCCATCGGATACTAAACCCTAACCAATCACTGAAGCGAACACCTTTAGGTCGCCCGGTTTGCATAGGTTTACCGTGCATGGTGTCGCTCAGTTCCAACCGTTAGGCACAGACAATCGAACATATGAAAATCATATATCTCACATCTTTGGTTTTTGCATTCTTTGCAACTGGCCTTTTTGGGTTCGATTTGAAAGATCCTTTACTCGATGCACGATTGAATTTGTTTATCCTCAGAACACAATATCGAGATAAAAGCCCTCAGGTTACAGAGGCGAGAGAGACTGTTGACTTGCTTTCCAAGAATCCCAAGATCGGTAGGGAGGAGCATATCGCAGCGATTCAAGAGCGATTGGCCGAAGCAACAATAGAGAATAAATTAGCGGCCCAAAAATACAGAGATGAGCATCCACTCCGAGTGGAGGCGGCAGCAAAGCTTACTTATCTACAGAATGCCCTGCACAAAGCAGAGCAAGCATCAAATCCATAAAGATGCCTACCCAAGTTACCGAGGCACACATGAAAACAGATAAAAGCTCCACCGGTGATGTTGCAAAAGGAGCCATTATATCGGGCATCTCTGCAATAGCCCTTTTTTTTGTTAATTACAATTTAGATTATGCAGGAATAGGGGGAACTTCCATTTTCGGAGGATCTCCCGGTTTTCTCTTCTTTCTGCAAGGAATGATATTGGCGTTCATCTTTATTGGCGGTGCAATAATTGGATTAATATTAGCATTAACGGTAGTTATATCTGCAAACATATTTAAACTATCACATGCATATAAATCGCTATTAATTATTCTAATTCCTCCTCTGATAATAATTACCGCTTTTCTTTATCTTAAGTTTCCAGATATAAAATCTAAACTACACCAAGAAAATGAAGAGAAACTATTTGAAACTAACCCGCAAGGTTTGAAGTTATTAATTGAAAAAATAAAAAACGATCCTGTATCTGCTGACCCTGTCGAAAAGAGGATGCTCTGGCTATCTGTTTTCGGAGACAACCCTACGATTCAAGAAGAGTTACCTTTCCTTCTCGAATACTTTAAAAATGATACAAGCGGCACAGGTGGATTGATGGAACATAATAAGCTTACAGAGGCGCAGATAAGGTTCATCTATAGCAACTTCAAACAAACGGAAGGAGGTTGGGCGAGAATATATGATGATATAATCCCAAATGAAAGCACGCCACCTGATATATTAAATGATATTATAAACCAATTAACAAATGGACGCGATAATAATAGGAGCTACATGCTCGAAAATGCCAAAACTGCATTCGCAAAAAAGCAGATAAAGCAATAGGGTTTCTAGAAATGAAGATACCCAGAACCCGAGTTCTCGGCTTTCCGTGCATGGTGTCGCTCAGTTCGGGCCGTTTGGCCCCTATTCATCCTTTCCTATGAAAAAAACGCTCATTCTCCTATCGATAATCGTCTCCATTACGCACGTCTCTAGTGCTGAGTCCACCGGAAATCCAACTTCGCCGGTTGAAGTTTCTCTAGTCGATATCTCTGCCACTCAAGCCGATCCTTTTACGGGGTCTGAGGTGCTTTCAGTCCTCGGAATTCCACATTGGAAGACAAGATGTTTTCTTCCCCGCAGTGCGTGCGATGTTTGGGTCCGCCTGGTCGAGCTTCAGCGCTCACCAGACGGCAAACTCCAGAGAACTGTCCTTCCTGGATGCCTTCTGCCAAACCACTACGAACATCCTCAGTCCTCCATCAATGTGGCTTTGACGCTGCCCAGTTCCAATTCTAAGACGGGATATCTCAGTCTGGAAGGGATCTCGCTGCCTTTACCACTTCCCGCAACCTATTCATATAAGTACAAGATACAACTTACAGATGGTTGTCCCTTGGGGGATCTGCTTATTCTAGCGGCGGACCTTCAACCTGAAACAAGTGGTGTTTCACTGGGAACAATTAAAAGGGGACTCGCGCTTGAAATCCTTACGGACTAAAATGGCCAAACCAATCACTGAAGCGAACACCATTAGGCCCGCCAGATTGCATGGGTAGATCGAGCATGGTGTCGCTCAGTTCTAGCCATTAGGCTTTAATAACTTCTATAATGAAAAAACTGCATCTATTATTTTTACTTGTTACAAGTCAGGTTTCTATATTTTCAGCATCGGCTCAGCAATCTACCTACGCCGTGCATAGGGCAGTTGGCTCCCAGCTTAAAAATACTGCGATCCTTGAAGTAGACCTAAAAAAAATCATCTGTGAGAAGTTGCCTGGATACATCTTTGTGGCAGGAGACCATAAGATGGCAGTAGGAACGCTCACAACTTCATCCCTAATGTCAAAGGAAGGTTTTATGGCCGTGGGAGCAAATTGTATCCTCAAACGCCCAGATGGGATAGCTGATCCTCTACCAAAGGAATTGGCAGAAACCTTATTCAGAGCGATGTGGCGCCCCTGTCATCTGGCAAACAATATCACTTATGGGGAAGACACAGATCGTTTTCTTAGAATTCAAAACAACGATATTGCTCAAAGCCAGTTAGGGCAAAACTGGCTGACAACTTACTCAGTAAATCCTGACGGAACTATCAATCACATTTTTTTCCTGCTGCAAGTTTCTTCACTCCCAAATAACGAGTTTGAGGTGACAATATTTTATTCTGAAGCAACAACACCACCTATTACTCCTGCCGCAAAGCTGTAGCACGGGAGACCGATCCCAAGAAATAGGATAAATGCCTAACCAAATACTGAAGCGAACACCATTAGGTCGGCCGGATTGCATGGGATTGCCATGCATGGTGTCGCTCAGTTCTAGCCGTTAGCCACTGAAATGAATCTACGCATCTACTCTCAGGTTTTGTGCTCACTCTTATTTGCTGGATCGTTATTTTCACATCCAATTCCAGAGCAACTTTCACCCGACAAAGAGTCAAAATACGATCCGATTAGTTTTCACAATTCTATCAATAATCTATATATCTGCATATTTTCACCATCCGATGGGGAACCCGATAGTGGCAGCTTTTTGCAGTTGCGGCAGACACCAGACAAAAATGTCATCACTTCTCTGCGATGTGACTGGGGGCCTGGATTTAATGCATTGTGGAGCCCAGATGGAAAACATGTAGCCATCTCATATAAGGATCTCCAATCAGGAAAATATCGATCGACCGTTTATGCTGTATCTCACACATCCTTTGATGAGATCCTTAATCCACAAACACTTAGGCTCAGATCATTTTTACAAAAAAACGATCCAGCATGGAAGTTGTATGAGTATGCCGAAACTACGCACCCCATACGCTGGATTGATAACAGCACTTTGTTATTCACAGTAAGTGCCGTTTTTAAAAACCTCGATTCTGGATTTACAAATATTCAATATGAGGTGGTTGAAAAACTACAGCACAACTCATCTCTCAAAATTGAATCTTCTAAGCAAACTGAATACAAAGATGGAAATTGAGGCTAACCAATCACTGGAGCGAACACCATTTGGTCGGCCGGTTTACATGGGATGCGTGCATGGTGTCGCTCAGTTCTATGCGTTAACCAGTCACTGGAAGCGAGCGTCATTAGGTTCGACGGTCTGCATGGGTGTCGAGGAACGAGCCCTCCGACGGCACCTTGGTTGAACTATTCTGCTCCGACTGGCGGCAGATATTCCGCATATATTTGCGCATGATTCATCGCAAATCCACATCAAGGGGTTACAGAGATCACAGTGTAAAAAGCGCCTTTGTAACAAATAGCACCAAGTTGCAAGAAATTGTTGTCTATCGGGTAATATGCGGGTAACAATAGACCCATGAGAAAAGCAACTGCCGCCATATCGGAGATCACGATAAACGGTTACCCAGTTGCGTCGGACATATTCGGTTCGACCGCAAGAGTCTTCGTGACGCTCGACGGATCCGCCATTGAACCAGTCATTACGACGCCAATTAGGGGTTCGGTATTCGGGTGAGGAGTTGTTGTTCCAGTTTTTCATTTCATCTATGAAGAACGGATGAGTCCGCTGCGATTTCTCGAAAATATGAGCTCAGCGGTTATTTCGATTTGTGACGGCTGAAATTATTCCACCCTAGATCCTAACTATTGCCACGGTAATGAAGGGATTCAAGATACGGACATTTCCATCACGGCCTGATCGAGAGAACCATCCAGAAACTCGATATAGCGGAGTGTGTTGCTCCGGTTTGCATGACCCAAAA
>Ga0302320_10004032_pt1 | contig 33560 bp, 33 predicted proteins | sample Bog_T0_3_FD_202130 | JGI IMG/M metagenome (GOLD analysis project Ga0302320, IMG submission 202130) | Peat permafrost microbial communities from Stordalen Mire near Abisko, Sweden - Bog_T0_3 | ecosystem: Environmental > Terrestrial > Soil > Wetlands > Peat | place: Sweden: Abisko, Stordalen Mire... | reverse complement strand
GCGCGCATCTGCCCGGACAAGCTCGACACCGCACAATGGCTTGATGTGATCGCGACGGCGCATGACGTCGGGCTGAAGACGACGTCGACGATCATGTTCGGGCATGTCGAGGCGCCGCACAGCTGGGCGCGACACCTGCTGCATCTGCGCGACCTGCAGCAGCGCACCGGCGGCATTACCGAGTTCGTGCCGCTGCCATTCGTGCATATGGAGGCACCGATGTCGCTTCGCGGCCATGCGAGGGTCGGCCCGACCTGGCGAGAGGTGCGGCTCATGCATGCGGTCGCGAGGCTGGTGCTGCATCCGCTGATCACGAATATTCAGGCGTCGTGGGTCAAGTTGGGGGAGGAGGGCATTGCCGCGTTGCTGCGCGGTGGCGTCAACGACCTCGGCGGCACGCTGATGAACGAGAGCATTTCGCGGGCCGCAGGCACCCAGCACGGGCAGGAGTTTGCGCCCGAGCGCATGGAAGCAGCGATCCGCGCGGCAGGCCGGCATCCCGAACAGCGCACGACACTTTATCGACCTGCTTCGCAAGAGCGGCGCGCGGCGAGTTTTGGCGCGGCGCCGCTGTCCGATCTGGTGATGACGCCGTTTTCCGCGCGGGGGCGAATGTCCGAAACCGCCTGATCAGCGTGTCGGACGGAATAGGCAGCAAGTCAGGGTTTGGTCGGAGGTTTCGTGCTTAAAATCGGTTACAAGGCGTCCGCCGAGCAATTTACGCCATCGGAGCTGCTGGAGTTTTCGTGTCTGGCCGAGCGATTGGGATTCGACTCGGTCTTCATCAGCGATCACTTCCAGCCCTGGCGTCACACCGGCGGACACGCGCCCTATTCCTTCGCATGGATGGGTGCCGCCGGCGTGCGTACCGAGCGAATCCTGATCGGCACCAGCGTCGTGACCCCGACGTTTCGATACCATCCCTCGGTGGTGGCGCAGGCGATCGGCACGCTCGGAGCCATGTTTCCCGGCAGGATTATTCTGGGGGTCGGCACCGGCGAGTCGCTCAACGAGGTACCCGCGACCGGCATCAAATGGCCTGGCTTCAAGGAGCGGTTCGGGCGCCTCAAGGAGGCGGTGCAGCTGATGAACCGGCTTTGGCGCGAGGAGCGGGTGAGCTTCGAGGGTCAGTATTATCGGACCGAAAACGCCACGATCTACGATCGTCCGGAAAAGCCGGTCCCGATCTATATTGCCGCCGCCGGTCCGACCGCCGCAAAGCTTGCCGGGGAAGTGGCCGATGGCTTCATCTGCACCAGCGGAAAACCTCCGGAGCTGTATCGGGATGTTCTGTTGCCCAATGTCGCCGCCGGCCTCGTTGCGTCCGGTCGGCCCGATCTCGACATCGACCGCATGATCGAATTGAAGGTGTCGTTCGATACCGACCTGCAAACGGCGATGGAGGATACAAGAAACTGGGCGGCGCTTGCATTGTCGCCCGAGGAAAAGACCGGTATCGAAGACCCCCTGGAGATGGAGCGTCTGGCCGATGCGCTGCCGCTCGAAAGGGCTGCCAGCCGTTGGATCGTCTCAACTGATCCCGACGAGCAGGTGGAAAAAATACGGCCCTATGTCGAATTGGGATTCCGTCATCTGGTGTTCCACGCGCCGGGCAAGCAGCAGGCTCAGTTTCTGCGGCTTTATTCCGAGAGGGTGATCCCCAAGTTGCGCGCGGCTTTCGGCTGATCCCGGCAGGGATCGGCTTTCGTGACCGAGGCACTCGCATGTCGCGTCGTATGGTTCTGACCGCCCTGGAGGGAATCCCGACAATTGCGCCGGGCGATGACCTGGTGCCGTTGATTGTTGCCGGAATGAACGGCATGGGGCTGGCCCCCGAGGATGGCGACGTCCTCGTGCTGGCCCAGAAGATCGTCTCGAAAGCCGAAGGCCGCAGCATCCGGCTCGGCGATGTCGTGGCGTCGCCAGCGGCGGTTGAATTGGCCGCGCGGGCAAACAAGGATCCGCGCGTGGTCGAGTTGATGCTGCAGGAGTCCGTCGAAGTGCTGCGCTGTCGGCCCGGTGTCATTATCGTGCAGCATCGGTCCGGACTGGTGATGGCCAATGCCGGCATCGACGCGTCGAACGTCGATGGTGCAGATGGCGATGAGCGCGTCCTGCTGTTGCCCGAGGACTCCGACCGCAGCGCGGCTGCGCTGCGGGAATCGTTTCGCAGCGTTGTCGGGCGCGATATCGGCATCGTCATTGCCGATAGTTTTGGGCGTGCCTGGCGCAACGGCACGGTCGGCACCGCCATCGGTCTGGCCGGGCCGCCCGGGCTTTGGGACATGCGCGGGCTGCGGGACCGCAACGGCCGCGTGCTCAGGGCAACGGAGGTAGCCATTGCCGACGAACTGGCCGCCGCCGCCTCCTTGCTAATGGGGCAGGCTGCCGAAAATCTGCCGGTCGTTCACGTGCGCGGCTTCCCGCTCGCGCTGAGGCCCAGCAGCGTGAAAGAGTTGATCCGCGATCGGAACATTGATCTGTTTCGCTGATGGAAATGGTTACAGGGAATTGTCGTTGAACCAGATAACACAAACGGTCGTCGCGCTGGCGGGCGGAGTCGGTGGCGCCAAGCTTGCCGATGGCCTGGCGCAGGTGCTGCACGATCGCCTGACCGTGGTCGTCAACACAGGTGATGATTTCGAGCATCTCGGCCTGCACATATCGCCCGATCTCGACACCGTCATGTATACGCTGGCGGGGATCGCCGATCCGGTGCAGGGCTGGGGTCTCGCCGGCGAGAGCTGGGCCTTCATGGATCAGATTTCCCATCTCGGTGGTGCGGACTGGTTTCGTCTCGGCGACCGCGATCTGGCGACCCATGTCATCAGGACCAGCCGTCTCAGGGGCGGGGAGACGCTGACAGAAGTCACCGCTGACCTTTGCGACAGGCTCGCCATCGCTGCGCGCGTGCTTCCGATGACCAATGACGTCGTGAGGACCATGGTCCACAGCGGCGATCGCGTGCTGGGCTTTCAGGATTATTTTGTCCGGCTGCGCTGCGACGTCCCGGTGACCAGGCTGTCCTATCGCGGCGCTGAAGCCGCCCGCATCAGCCCAGACATCACGGGGATGGATGGCGCCACCGCGCCCTCGGCAGTCATCATCTGTCCGTCCAACCCTTACCTCACCATCGACCCCATTCTTGCCGTGCCGGGAATGCGGCAATGGCTCCGCGGCCTCGGCGTTCCGATCATCGCGGTGTCGCCGATCGTCGGTGGCGCGGCGATCAAGGGACCTGCCGCCAAGATCATGCATGAGATCGGGGTCGCGGCTTCGGCGACAACGGTGGCGGAGCATTATCGTGGGCTGATCAGCGGCCTCGTCATCGATCACGTCGATCGGCCGCTGTGTGCCGCCATCGAGGCGACGGGGATCGCCGTCAAGGTGACGCAGACGGTGATGCGTTCCGCGGCGGATCGCGCCGATCTTGCCCGCGACTGTCTGAGCTTCGCGGCTGCTTTCAAGGAGGCGGATCGACGATGATGCTGATCTTGATTCCCTGTAAAAATCTTGACGAGGGCAAGTCGCGGCTGACGCCCCATCTCGACGCGCCGTCGCGCCGGGCGCTGTGCGAGTTGTTGCTGCGCCGGACCCTTGCGCTTGCGACCTCCGTGATCCCGCCCGGCCAGGTCAGACTCGTCAGCGCGGATCCGCGCGCGGCCGCGATCGCCACGGATCATGGCGCATCGAGCCTGCCCGATTCCGGTACCGACCTGAACGCTGCGCTGGCGGGCGCGAGACGCCTGCTGCTTTCGGACCGGTCGTTCGAGCCTGACGTGCTGGTGCTGCCGATCGACTTGCCCTTTGCGACCGCGATCGCGATTGACGCGGTCATGGCGCCCCCGGCCGATGCCGTCATCGTGCCCGATCGTGAGGGGCGAGGGACAAATATCCTTCTTCTCAGGTATCAGGCCTTCAGGCAGTTTCCCTTCGCATTCGGCGGCAACAGTTTTGCGCGCCATTGTGCGGCCATCAGATCCGCAGGGCACGCGATGCAGATCGTCCGCGATGACCTGCTCGCCTTCGATGTTGACCGGCCCCAGGATTATCTGGAGTGGAAAGAAGCATGTTTGCCGAACTGAATTGACTCCGGATCAATCGGAATTCAAATAGTCGAACCAAGCCGGGAACTGCGAACAAAGTGCCTCCGTACTGCCTTGATTTGTGTAGTGTGAAATCGAACAGCCAGAAAGCTCATCCATGCGTGTCATAAAGGTCGCCGCCGCTCAGATGGGTCCGATCCAGCGGTCGGATAGCAGGGAGGCCGCCGTCCGCCGCATGCTCGCCTTGATGGATGAGGCCAAGGCGGGCGGCGCCGATCTGATCGTCTATCCGGAGCTCGCGCTCACCACCTTTTTCCCGCGCTGGTACATGGAGGATCAGACCGAAGTCGACGGCTGGTTCGAGCACGACATGCCGAACGCCGCGACGCTGCCGCTGTTCACGCGCGCGGCCGAATATCAGATGGCGATGAGCTTCGGCTATGCCGAGCTGACGCCAGATGGGCATCATTTCAACACCTGCCTGCTCACCGACAGATCGGCGAAGATCGTCGGCAAGTATCGCAAGGTCCACCTGCCGGGCCACTCGGAATTCGACACCGAGCGCGCCTTCCAGCATCTTGAAAAGCGCTATTTCGAGCCAGGTGACCTCGGTTTTGAGGTGTGGCGCGCGATGGGCGGCATCCTCGGCATGGCGATCTGCAACGACCGGCGCTGGCCGGAAACCTATCGCGTGATGGCCCTGCAGGGCGTCGAGATGATTCTGCTCGGCTATAACACGCCCTCGATCAATTCCCAGAAAAGCGATGAAGGTCCGGAGAAGCGGTTGTTCCACAATCGCCTGTCGGTGCAGTCGGGTGCGTATCAGAACTCGACCTGGGTCGTGGCCGTCGCCAAGGCCGGGGTCGAGGACGGCTTTCCGCTGATCGGAGGCAGCCTGATCGTCGATCCCAACGGCGAAATCGTCGCCGAGGCCAGCACCGAAGAGGACGAGCTTCTGCTGCATCCCTGCGATCTCGATGCAACCGTGTTCGGCAAGAAGACCATCTTCGACTTCGCCCGCCACCGCCGCATCGAACATTATGGCCTGATTACCAGCCGCGCCGGTGCGGTCCCGCCGCCGGAAACGTGAGATCGGTCTCGCGCTACGCACCCTCAGCACAGACACAAAAGCAGGTACCCGCGCCGATGACAGGATTTCCGCTGCACGATCTCAAGCCGCACGACCGCTACAAGCTGCTTTGCGGGATCGTGGTGCCACGCCCGATTGCCCTGGTAACGACGCTCGATGTCAATGGCGCCGTCAACGCGGCGCCGTTCAGCTTCTTCAATGTTTTCTCCGAGGATCCGCCGCTGGTGGTGCTGGGACTGCAGCACAAGGCCGACCACACCCCAAAGGACACCACGCGCAACATCCAGCGCAGCGGCGAGTTCGTCGTGCATATGGTGGACGAGGCGCTGGCGTCGGCCATGAACGATTGCGCGGTCGATTTCCCCGCCGGCGAGAGCGAGGTGGCGGCAACGGGGCTTGCGACCTTGCCCTCGGTGGACGTCGGCGTGCCGCGCCTGGCCGCAGCGCCGTTTGCGCTGGAATGCCGCCGCAGCGTCGAGCTTGCCTTCTCGCACCGGCGTTCGCTGCTGGTCGGCGAAGTGCTGCGCGTGCATGCGCGCGAGGGCCTGGTTGATCCGGCCAATTTGTATATTGATCTTGCGGCCTACCGGCCGATCGGCCGCATGTTCGGCAATCTCTACAGCTATCAGCGCGAAATATTTGCGATGGATCGCGAGAGCCATGCGCAATGGAGCGCACGCTCGCATGCCGGTAACGGCGCGCGCGAACCGCTCAGGGATGCCTGACTAGTGGCGCGAAAACTGAACTGCGCCGAGCGCCATGGTCGCGGCGGCCTGGGTGGGGTCGATGACGGGAATGCCCAGCGCATCTTCCAGTGGACTTCGCAGGCGGGCCATGCCGGCGCAACCCATGATCACGGCGCCGGCGCCATCCTGGTCCCGCAGGGCGCGCCCGACCTCGATCATCTTGGCCAGCGTTCCTTCGCCCGAAGCGGTCTCCGCCACGCTCATGTTGAGCGGCCGCTCGCCGGCCAGCCGGTCCATCAGCCCCATCTGCCTGAGATAGCGGACATGCCGGCGGATCGAACGTTGCGCGATGGCGATCACGCCGAAGGTTTCCGCGCGCGTCATGGCCGTCAGCACCCCGCACTCGGCGATGCCGAACACCGGCCGGTCCGTCCCTTCGCGACAGACATGCAGGCCCGGGTCGCTGTAGCAGGCGATCACGAAGGCCGCGGCGCTATTGTCGCTTTCGACCAGCCGACGCAGCGGTATCGCCACGCTGTCGACGTCGATCTGGCTTTCGATCCCGTAAGGTCCCTCGGCCAGCGTGGTGCAGACGATCTCCGGGCCATCAGAGAAATCCAGCGGTTTCAGCGCCTGTTCCAGTCCCCTGGTGACGACGGTGTTGGAATTGGGATTGATGACGAGAATGCGCGGCCGGGACATGGTGTCTTCCCTGTAATTGGCATAGTTTCGAACGCGGGGCTCTTGCAGTCCAGCGATTTCTCGCATGCCTCACATCCGGCAGCCATCCGCGTTTGCACGCGGGACGGAGGCATAACGTTCTGGAGTACGTCATGACGGAACCCGCCTACGACATCGTGATCCGCGGCGGGCGCGTCGCTACCGCCTGCGATGTCTTCGAGGCCGACGTCGGTATTGCCGGCGAAACGATCGCTGCCATCGGCCGCAACCTGCCGGCCGGCAGGCGCGAGATCGACGCGCGCGGCAAGTTCGTGCTGCCCGGCGGCGTCGACAGCCATGCCCATATCGAACAGCTCTCGGCCGCTGGCATCATGAATGCCGATACGTTCGAAAGCGCCACGACGTCGGCGGCCTTCGGCGGCACCACCACGGTGATCTCGTTTGCGGCCCAGCATGTCGGCATGGCGCTGCCGCAGGTGTTGGCGGATTATCATGCGCTCGCCCGCAAGGGTGCGGTGATCGACTACGCCTTCCACATGATCATCGCCGATCCAACCGCAGAGACGTTGCAGAACGACATCCCGGAACTGGTGAAGCAGGGTCACGGCTCGCTCAAGATCTTCATGACCTATGACCGGCTGAAGATCGACGACGAACCGCTGCTCGATATTCTGGTCGCGGCGCGCGAATCCGGAGCCATGCTGTGTGCCCATGCCGAGAACCATGGCATCATCAGCTGGATGGTGAAACGGCTGCTGGCGCGCGGCTATACCCAGCCGAAATACCACGCGGTGAGCCACGCCAGGTTTTCGGAAGCGGAAGCCTTCAACCGCCTGATCGGCATGGCGGCGCTGGTCGATCAGCCGATCATGATCTTTCACGTCTCGACGGCGGAAGGCGCCAAGACGATTCGCGCCGCGCGCGGCGAGGGCCTGAAGGTTTTTGCCGAAACCTGTCCGCAATATCTGTTTCTCACCGCCGACGATCTCGACAGACCGGGCGCTGAAGGCGCCAAATGGATGTGCAGCCCGCCGCCGCGGGGCGCCGCCGACCAGGACGCGCTGTGGCAGGCGCTTGCACTGGGCGATCTGCAGACCGTTTCGTCCGACCATGCGCCCTATCGTTTCGACGAGACCGGAAAATTGCGCGCTGGCCCCAATCCCAACTTCAAGCAGGTCGCGAACGGGCTGCCGGGGCTGGAGGCGCGGCTGCCGCTATTGTTCGATGCGATGGTGTCGAAGGGACGCCTGGGCCTGGAAAAATTTGTCGAGCTGACGGCAACCGCGCCGGCTAAAATCTATAACCTGCATCCGCGCAAGGGCTCGATTGCGATCGGCGCCGATGCCGATATCGCGATCTGGGATCCGGAACGCGAAGTGACGCTGACGGATACGATGATGCACGACCTTACCGGCTATACGCCCTATGCCGGCCGCAAGCTGCGCGGTTGGCCGGTGACCGTGTTGTCGCGCGGACGTGTGATCGTCGCTGACGGCAAGCGTTCCGCCGAACCTGGCTCCGGCCGTTTCCTCGCGCGCTCCGGCGGCGATGCGGCGAAGCCCACGGGAAGGCTGGTGGCGGATATGGACCCCGCGCGCAATTTCGGTGCGACGCTGCTGTGAGGACGCCTTCGAAAACATCAGCGCGGAGGCTGACGGTTTGAAGATACTGGTTTTTGGCGGCGCCGGTTTCATCGGCCTCAATATTGCTGCTGCCCTGCTGGCGCGCGGGCACCGGGTGACTTTGTTCGACCGCGCGGGCCTGTCTGCCGCCGCTCAGCAGGTTTTCGCCGGCTATGCGGATAGGCTGACGACGATCCGGGGCGATGTCACCGATCGCGAGACTGTCGAGCACACGGTCGCCGGCGGTTTTGATGCGATCATTCTCGGGGCCGCGATCACCGCCGGTCCGGCGCGCGATGCGGAGGATCCCGAGTCCATCCTGCGAGTCAATCTGCTGGCCCAGCTGCCGATCCTGGTGGCGGCGCGGCGCAGTGGCGTCGCGCGCGTCATCAATTTGTCGTCCGCTTCGGCCTATGGCGCTGCCGCCTCGCAACATGCGTTACTTGATGAAGACACGGAATGCGATCCGGTGTCGCTTTATGCCGTCACCAAATATGCGTCGGAAAAGGTCGCCGCGCGTCTGGCAGCACTTTGGGATTTCGATATCATCTCTGTGCGGCTGAGCGCCGCGTTTGGGCCATGGGAGCGGGCAACGGGGTTGCGCGACACACCGAGCGCACCGATGCAGATTATGGCGGCGTTGCACCGGCAAAATGAGGCCATTTTGTCCCGTCCGGGCATCCGGGATTGGATCTACGCGCCGGATGTCGCGGACGCCGTGACGGTGTTGATCGAGGCAGCGAAGCCCAGGCATCGCCTCTACAATATCTCGACCGGACGCGAATGGTCGGCGCTGCAATGGGGGCAGGATCTCGCCGCACCGCATCCGGGCTTCGTCTGCCGGTTGGCCGGGGATGGCGAGGCACCCACGGTCGACCTGCATAGCGACGCCGACCGCGCGCCGTTATCGATTTTGCTCATGGAGCAGGAGTTCGGTTGGCGCGCCCGCTTCGACCGCGCGGATTCTGCCGTCGATCTGGACCATTGGTGGACGCAGCATGGCAAGGGAATCTGAGATGCGGCTGAAGGGGCGGGTTGCCGTCATCACCGGAGCCGGTTCCGGCATTGGCCGCGCCAGCGCCCTGCTGTTTGCCGAACAAGGCGCGTTCGTCGCGCTGGTCGACCGCGATGCCACTGGCGTAGAGGAAACGATCGCGGCCGTTCGTGAAGCGAACGGCGACGGATCGGTGCATACAGGCGATGTCGGTGACGCCGATTTCGCGAAAGCCGCAGTCGAAGAGATCGTGTCGCGGCATGGCCGGCTCGACGTGCTGATGACCGCCGCCGGCTGGTCCTGCGGCGGCACGGTGGTGACGACCGATCCCGCCGATTGGGATGCGGTGTTCCGCACCAATGTCGGCGGCACCTGGCTGTGGTCGCGCGCGGCCGTGCCGCAGATGCAGCGGCAGGGCAAGGGCTCGATCATCACGCTTGCCTCGCAACTGGCGATCGCCGGCGGCAAAAACAATAGCGCCTATATCGCCGCCAAGGGCGCGATCGTCAGTCTGACCCGGACCATGGCGGTTGATTTTGCGACCGACGGCATTCGCGTCAATGCGATCGCGCCCGGCGCCATCGACACACCGATGCTGCGGCGCAGTTTCGCACGGCACGCCGATCCGGAGCCGGTTCGGGAGGCGGTGCGCGAGCGTCACGCCATGAGGCGATTCGGCGAGGCGAAGGAAATTGCCGAGGCCGCGCTGTATCTGGCCAGCGATGCATCGTCGTTCACGACCGGGACCGTCATGGTGGTCGATGGCGGCTGGCTTGCAGCATGACAAGCGCTTTGTTCACCCTCGAAGCTCAGGTGCGGGCCGATCTCGCCAGGACGGCGCATCCCAATACCCCCTGGCTCAAGCCGGTGCCGGGACCCGATGGCAAGCCGGCGCTGGATGTCCTCGTCGTTGGCGCCGGTCAATCCGGCATCGCCATCGCCTTCGGCCTGATGCGTTCGCAGGTCACCAACATCCTGACCCTCGACAAGGCTGAGGAGGGGCAGGAGGGTCCCTGGCTTGCCTACGCCCGCATGCCCACGCTGCGCAGCCCGAAGCATTACACGGGACCTGATCTCGACATCCCGAGTCTCACCTATCAGTCGTGGCACGAGGCCCGCTTCGGCAACGAGCATTGGCAGAATCTTGCGCTGATACCGCGCCAGTCGTGGGCGGAGTATCTGCTCTGGCTCAGGCGGGTTGTCGGCATCAAGGTGCGCAACGGTTGTGAGCTTCTGGAAATCGCGCCCGCCAAGGATGGCCTGCTCGCCGCGACGGTGCAATGCGCCGGCACCGTTGAAACGCTTCACGCGCGAAAGATCGTGCTCGCGACCGGCCAGGAGGCCATGGGCAACTGGACGATCCCCGAACCGTTGCGGCATCTGCCGGCCACCGTGTTGGCGCGCACATCAGACCCAATCGATTTCGAGGCGTTGCGCGGCAAGAATGTCGTCGTGATCGGCGCCGGCGCCACCGCCTTCGACAATGCGGCGACCGCGCTCGAGGCCGGCGCGGCCGAGGTGCACCTGCTTTGCCGCCGGGCCGAAGTCCAGCTGGTGCAGCCCTATGTCTGGCTGACCTTTCGCGGCTTCCTGCGCCATTTCAGCGATCTGGATGATGTCTGGCGCTGGCGTTTCATGCGCGCGATCCTCGAATTGCGCGAGGGATTTCCGCAAGCAACCTATGATCGCTGCGCGCGGTTTGCCAATTTCCATCTGCACGAGGGCGCGCCAGTGGAGATTGCCCGGGAGGTCGGCAACAAGGCCGAGTTGCAGACCCCGCGCGGTATCGTCGAAGCCGATTTCATCATCTGTGGCACAGGCACCCATATCGATTTCTCGGAGCGCCGCGAATTGAAAAACTGCGCCGACAACATCGCGACCTGGGCCGACCGTTATCAGCCTCCGGAAAGCGAGCGCAGCGCGCGGCTGGGCCGCTACCCCTATCTCGCCGACGACTACGCACTCACCGAGCGTGTGCCGGGACGGACGCCCTGGATTTCGAACCTTCATCTGTTTGCCTTCGCGTCCACCATGAGCTTCGGACCCTCCGGCTCATCGATCAACGCCATGACCACGGCCGTCCCCAAGCTGGTGCATGGTCTGACCCGCGGCTTGTTCCGCGCCGACCTTGAGCGGCACTGGAGTTCCTTCAGGGCCTATGACGTGCCGCAGGCGACCATTGCGCAGCAAACCCCGGTTTCGGGGCAAGGCGAATGATGGAAACAGGCATAAAAGGCCTCAGAGATCGCCGCGCGCAGGCATCTGGGGCCCGACTTCGGAAGGCCGGTTTGGCGCGCTATTTGCTTAAGATTTATCATGATCCTGAGAACCTTCTCAGGTAGGCTTCCCAGTTGAATTCAGAGGGTTGGACAATGCGAGTGAACTATTGCAAGTCTATGTTCGGTGCGGCCGCGGCGTTGCTGCTTTTGCTCACGGCTGAGCCGGCACGGGCGCAGACCCGCGCCGAGACGCTACGCTACGTCACCGGTGCATCCGTCAACACGCTTGACCCGAATGTCCCGGGTTCGACCCGCGAGTCGTTTGCGGTCAGCCTCAGTACATATGATCGGCTGGTCTCGTTCGGCCGCAAGCAGCTCAACGGCAAGTGGGTGTTCGACCTCGACAAGATCACCGGCGAGCTCGCCGAATCCTATGACGTCAGCCCCGACGCCATGAAGATCACGTTTCATCTGCGCAAGGACGCCAAGTTTCAGGACGGCACGCCCGTCACCGCCGAGGACGTCAAGTGGTCGCTCGACCGTGCGGTCACGGCGCCGGTGCTCGGCAAGGCCCAGCTCTTGACCGGCTCCATGACCAGCGCCGATCAGTTCAAGGTGATCGACCCCTTGACCTTCGAGGTGACGCTGCCGAAACCCGACAAGCTCGCGCTGCCCAATCTCGCCACGGTCTATCCGATCATCATCAACTCCAAGGTGGCGAAGGCGAACGCCACGGCCGACGATCCCTGGGCGGTCGCCTGGCTCAAGGAGCACACCGCCGGCAGCGGCGCCTATGTGATCGAGAGCTTCAAGCCCGGCGAACAGGTGATCATGAAGCGCAACGAGGCCTGGAATCGCGGCACACCGGAAAAGCCCGCATTCTTCAAGCGGGTCATCGTGCAATCCGTGCCGGAGCCGGCGACGCGCGCCAACCTGGTCGAGCGTGGCGATGCCGATATCGTCGTCGATCTGCAGGCCAGCGACGTCCAGTCGCTGGAGGGCAAGGGCACGCTCAAGGTGATATCGACGCCGCAATACAATGCCGTCACCTTCATTTCGATGAATAACACGATCCCGCCCTTCGACAATGTCAATGTGCGCCGCGCCGTCGCCTATGCGCTGCCCTACGACGACATGTTCAAGGCGGCTTTGTTCGGCCGCGGAACGCCGCTGTTCGGCGCGACCTGGACCGATGGCAAGCCTGTGAGCGGCGCCTATCCGTTCCAGCAGCCCGTGAAGCTCGATCTCGACAAGGCCAAGGAATATCTGAAAGCGGCCGGCATGCCGGACGGTTTCTCGACCACGTTCAGCTTCAACGTCGGTCAGGCGTCGACGGCCGAACCGATGGCCGCGCTGCTAAAGGAATCTCTCGCCAAGATCGGCATCAAGGTCGATATCCAGAAATTGCCGGATGCGCAGATGTCGACGCAGATCAGCGAGAAGAAATTACCGTTCTTCACCGAAGGAATAGTCGCCTGGCTGCCCTCGACCGACTATTTCTACCGTAACTTCTACACCGGCGATCAGCGCTGGAATTACAGCAGCATCAAAAATGACGAGTTGACTGCGGTCGCGCAGGAGGCCCGTTTCGAACCCGACAAGGCCAAATACGACGCAGACGGCATCAAGCTCAACGCGATCCATGTCGCCGAGATGCCGCAAATCATGCTCTGGCAGCCGGCCCAGGACGCGGTGATGGCGACGTCGATCGAGGGCTTCACCTACCAGTTCCACCGCCAGGTCGATTATCGCGACCTCAGCCGCAAGTGACGGGTCGGCCGTCATGAAAAGTCGTTCGTCATGAAAGGCCTTGGCGCAACGATGCTGCGGGCGGCGAGGCGCTTCATGTCTTCGCTGCCCGCACTGTTCGGCGTGCTGGTCTTTACGTTCCTGCTGATGCGGGTGCTGCCTGGCGATCCCGCGGTGTTCTTTGCCTCCGGGCCGAATTCCGGCAAGGAGGAAATTGCCGTCATCCGCAAGCAGATGGGACTGGACAAGCCGGTGCCGGTCCAGCTGGTGCTGTATCTCTATGATGTCGGCCGCGGCAATCTCGGCCGCTCGCTGATGACCGGGCAGCCGGTCACGACCGACCTGCGCAATCGCCTGCCGGCCTCGCTGGAGCTCACTTTGACCGCGCTCCTGATCGCGCTGGTATCGGCAATCCCCCTCGGCGTGCTGGCGGCGCTGAAGCCTGGCTCCCTCGTCGACCATGGGGTGCGGCTGTTTTGTGCGCTCGGGGTTTGCGTGCCGACCTTTGTTTCGGGTCTGTTGTTGATCTACGTCTTCTACTACCTGCTCGGTCTCGCGCCCGATCCGACCGGACGTGTCGATGTCTTTACGTCCTTGCCGCCTTCGCGCACCGGGTTTCTGATGATCGACTTCCTGCTGGCCGGCGATGTCGACGGCTGGTGGGCGGCGTTTCGACAACTGATCCTGCCGGCGTCAACCATGGCGTTGTTCGTGATCGCGCCGCTGGCGCGAATCACGCGGGCGTCGATGCTGGTCTCGCTCGGCAGCGATTTCGTGCGCACCGCGCGCTCGGTCGGGCTGTCCTGGTGGCACATTGTCGTGACCTATGCGTTGCGCAACGCCATCCTGCCGGTCATCACCATTGCCGGCATCGTGTTCTCGACCATGCTCGGCGCCAACGTGCTGGTGGAGAAGGTCTATTCCTGGCCGGGTGTCGCCTCCTATGCGCTGGATGCGCTGCTGTCGTCCGACTACGCGCCGGTGCAGGGTTTCGTGCTGCTGATGGCGAGCGTGTTTGTCGTGGTCAATCTGCTGGTCGATATTCTCTATGGAATCGCCGACCCCAGGGTGTCGATCTGATGACCGGCACGACGCTGCGGCATACCGCATGGATCCTGCGCGGCAACCCGCTGACGGCCATCGCCGCGGCTGGTGTTGTCCTTCTGGTTCTCATCGCCATCTTCGGGCCGTCGCTGGTGCCCTATGATCCGATCGCCTCGAATGTGTCGCAGGCGCTGGCGCCGCCGAGCGCGGCGCACCTTGCCGGCACCGACCAACTCGGCCGCGATGCCTTCAGCCGGCTGATCGTTGCGACCCGGCTCGATCTCGCCATCGCCGTGTCCGCGGTCGGCATCTCCTTTGTGCTCGGCGCAGTGGTCGGCGCCTTTTGCGGCTATGCCGGCGGCCGGCTCGATCGCAATGTCGGCCGCTTCGTCGACGTGATGATGGCCTTTCCGTTGTTCGTGCTGGCGATGGCGATGGTGGCGGCGCTCGGCAACCGGGTCGAGAACATCGTCATCGCGACCGCCGTCATCAATCTGCCGTTTTACATCAGGTTTGCCCGCGCCGAGGTCAATATCCGCCGCAATCTCGGCTGGGTGGAGGCGGCGCGCGCCAGCGGCGAAAGCAACACCTCGGTCGTGCTGCGTTTCCTGCTGCCCAATGTACTGCCGGCGATGGCCGTGCAGATGTCGCTTAACCTCGGCTGGGCCATTCTCAATGCCGCCGGGCTCTCCTTCATCGGCCTCGGCGTCAAGCCGCCGACCCCGGAATGGGGGATCATGGTCGCGGAAGGCGCACGCTTCATCTCGACCGGCAAGTGGTGGCTGGTCGCATTTCCGGGACTGGCGTTGATGCTGGCCGTGCTGTGCTTCAACCTGCTCGGCGACGGGATGCGGGACATTCTCGATCCCCGCATGCGGACATGACCGAGCCGTTGCTGCGGATCGAAGATCTGCACGTCACGTTCTCGACCCGTCGCGGACTTGTCGAGGCCGTGCGCGGGGTGACACTCTCGCTCGAAGCCGGCGAGATGCTTGGACTGGTCGGTGAAAGCGGTTCCGGCAAATCCGTTACCGGATTTGCGACCACGCGATTGCTCGACCCGGCCGGGCGGGTGACGGCTGGAAAAATCCTGTTTCGCGGCCAGGACCTCACCAAAATATCCGACGGCGATTTCCGAACGCTGCATGGCGCGGCGATGTCGATGATCTTTCAGAATCCGCGCGCCGCGCTCAACCCGATCCGTGCCGTCGGGCAACAGATCGCGGATGCGATCCTGAGCCACAAGCGGATTTCGAAGGAAGAAGCGGCCGGCGAGGCGCTGGAGCTGCTCAACGCCGTTCAAATCCGCGATCCCGAGCGGCGGATGGGAGCCTATCCGCACGAGCTCTCCGGCGGCATGTGCCAGCGCGTGATGATCGCGATCGCGATTTCCTGTAACCCTAAGCTGTTGATCGCGGACGAGCCGACCACCGGCCTCGACGTCACCACGCAGAAGGTGGTGATGGACCTGTTGGCCGGGATTGCGGCCGCGCGCGGGATGGCGACAGTCCTGATCACGCATGATCTCGGCCTCGCGGCGCGCTATTGCCGCCGCGTCGTGGTGATGGAGCAGGGCCGCCTGGTCGAGGAAGCCGCACCGCAGACCCTGTTTCGCCATCCGCAGCATGCCTACACCAGGCGTCTGGTTGCCGCCTCGCCCACCGCGACCTCGCGGATCGCCGATCTGGTGACGGACGAGGAGAGAAGTCAGTACCTGGCCATGCTGGCTGCGTGCAAACCCAGGCCGGCGCCGGCGCCGGGTACGCCGCTGCTTTTGGATGTGCAGCACCTCGCCAAGCGCTACGACACGGGGGCGCCGGCGGTGGCCGACTTTTCCATGACCATGGCTGCCGGCGAAAGCGTCGGGCTGGTCGGCGAATCCGGTTCGGGCAAGACCACGACGTCGCGCATGATCTGCCGTCTGATAGACCCCAGCGAAGGCGTCATTCTGTTCAACGGGGAATCGATCGGCCACGTCCCTTCGCGGGATTTCCACCGTTCGCCGGTGCGAAAGGAAATCCAGCTGGTCTTTCAGGATCCCAACGAGAGTCTGAACCCGCGGTACACCGCCTTCGACTGCATCGCCCATCCGCTGCTGCGGCTTGCGGGCATGCGCCCGGGCGACGCATTGCGGCAGCGGGTCGAGGAATGCGCCGAGCGCGTGGGATTGCCGGCGGAGCTGTTGCCGCGCTTCCCGCATCAGCTCTCCGGCGGCCAGAAGGCCCGCGTCGGCATCGCCCGCGCCATCGCCTGCCGGCCGCGCCTTTTGGTGCTGGACGAGCCGACCGCGGCGCTCGATGTCTCGGTGCAGGCGGTGGTGCTGCAATTGCTGGACCGGTTGAGGCGCGAGGACAATTTGGCTTTTCTGTTCGTCAGTCATGACCTCAATGTGGTTCGCATGATGTGCGATCACACCATCGTGCTGCGCGAGGGCTCGATCGTCGAGCAGGGCGAGAGCCGAGCGCTGTTCGACAACCCGCAGACCGATTACACGCGCGAACTGGTCGAGGCGGTGCCCCACATCGGAGGCGCGCCGGCACTGGCCGCCCGAGGTTAGGTCGCCCGGCATTGCAGTTTTTGGCGATGCACGACCGCCACGGAATATCGCCGTGGTATTATCTCGGTTGGCTGGATATTGCGCTACGTTGATCCGCGCTGTGTCTTGGTCGATTACTTTGTCGATGCCGGAGGGCTCGCGGGAGCAACCGTCGGGGTCAAATAAACCGTGCCGGACAGGTTGTTGTGTCCCCAGGGCAACTGTTTCCGGTCGGTCTCCACGGAGACCTGGGCTCGAACTTCGGTCATCGCCTGCTGGATATCGACGCCGGGAGCCGCAATGTGGGCGATCAAGGCCCGCGTGAGGGGTCTGATCGTGCCCTCCTGTCCGTCGGGGGCGGTCTGGCCAGGACCCGTCGCGAAAGCCGTCAGGGTGTTTTCACCGGATTTCATTTCCGCAAGTCCGGATGTGACCGAAACCCCGGACGAGCGTTTCGAGGCAATCATGGTCGTGAACGGATTGTCCCGCGAGGCATCGAGAAACACCAGCTTGACCTTGGCCTCGCTCATGGTCTGGTCGAGGGTGAGATCGAAGTTGATGGCGCCGCCGAGCTTGACGTCCATTTCGGATTTGATGTTGGCGTCAACAGGCAGCAGGAATTCGGTGCCGCCGATATTGATGGCCTGGCCCGAATAATAGAACACCGCGATGTCGGCACCCTGGGCCTTGCGGCCGAATTCGAGCAACTTCTCCGTCATCTGGTCGCGCGTCAGATCAATGGCTGCTACGACGTCGAAGCCAGCGCCTTGCAGAAAGCCGGCCATTGCCTTTGCGGAAATCGGTGCGTTAGGCATGCGCTGGACGTTCCGGTAAGCGCCGTTACCGGCCACGAAGGCAATGCGCCGGTCCGCTCTTGCGGAACTCGCGGTCACCAGCATCGTGAGGAGCGACAGTGCAATGATCAATGCGCGCATCTTCGGTTCTCTCATCCAGGGACTGGCATGTAATCAAGATTACAGGAAGTTGATGCGCGATCTGTGACTCAGCTCACTGCATGAGCCTGTTTTCCGATCGACGCGCTTGCTGGATCGACGGGAATGGCAGGCCGCCGGTCGCATTTCGATGGCGATCTGATATGGTCCGGCGCTTGCCGAATGAGAACGGACGCCCGCAATGTACCAGCCTTCGACATTTCGAGAAGACCGCCTTGACGTGAAGCACGACCTGATACGCGCTCATCCGCTGGGTCTCTTGATAACGGCTGGTCCGGCCGGCCTGATCGCAAATCCGCTGCCGTTCCTGATTGACTCGCAAGGTTCCGAACTGGGGACGCTGCGGGTTCATATCGCGCGGGCCAACCCCCAGTGGCGCGAGCTCGAAATGATCGAAGAGTGCCTGATCGTGTTCCAGGGCCCGCAGGACTATGTGACGCCGTCATGGTATGCGACCAAGCGCGAGACCGGAAAGGTCGTCCCGACATGGAACTATGCCACGGTGCATGCGTGGGGCCGTCCGCGGGTCGTCAACGATGACGCATGGTTGCGTCGCCAGCTCGACGACCTCACCCTCTCGCGCGAGGGAGGCCTTCCCGCACCCTGGAAAGTCGACGATGCGCCGTCCGATTTTGTGGCCGCACAGATGCGGGCGATCGTCGGCGTGGAAATTCCGATCGGCCGGATCGAAGGCAAATGGAAGGTCAGCCAGAACCGACCGCAAGCCGATCGCGCCGGCGTGCTCGCCGGTTTCCGCGAACAAGGCGAAGCCGGAGCGGCGATGGCGGCCCTGGTCGCGGAGCGCGGCGGGTTGAGCTAGGGCGTGGACTCATTGGCACGCAACCAAATGCGGATCGCTATTGAGTCTCATTGGGCGTTTAATGAGACGTTGCAACAATTCGATTTTGTTTTGTATGCCGTCGATAGACATGACGTTGAGACGGGAAACGTCGCGCCCTTGGCGGACTTCATTGGAAGGATCGTCTACAACGACAAGCTTTGTCGGAAGCTTCAAGGCCGTGTTGAGCTTACAATTGATGGATACAATGACGATCCGCGCGAGCTTTGGGAAATCCCCGAAGTCACGGCTCTCAAAGAGTGTGGAATCACATCGCAGAAGCCAAGGTTTGGTGTTTTCGATCTCCTCAACGAAATATGCCGTGATCTCGATCACATTCCCGAATCCTTTCAATGCGATAAAGTTGAATTTAGGGTGCGTCCACTCCGGTCAAAATTGAGAATATCCATGCGCCGGCTTTTCCTTTTGGCGATTATATTCTGGCAAGGCTGCTTCTTTGCCGCAAGCGCCGAAGCCGCTCAGCGCATCGCGCTCATCTTCGGAAATGGCGATTATCAAAATGCACCGCGGTTGCCAAATCCAGTCAACGACGCGACCGATGTAGCGGCAGCTTTCGGTCGTCTGGGCTTTTCGGTGCAGCTCATCAAAAATGGGACCTTCGATGCAATGCGGCGAGGCCTGTTGAGTTTTGCGCAGCAGGCGCCGTCTGCGGAAATTGTGGTCGTTTACTTCGCAGGGCACGGCATGGAGATCAGGGATGAAAACTGGCTAATTCCAGTCGATGCCGAACTGAGAATGGACTTTTCCGCCGGCCAAGAAGCCATATCGCTCGGAAGCATCATACCCATAGCGTCAAAGGCGCAAAAGCTTGGACTCATTATTCTCGATGCTTGTCGCGACAACCCTTTCAGCAAACAAATACAAATGAGTCAGCCAGGGCGCGCGCTTCCGACGCGGGGCCTCGTTCAGATCGAACCACCGAACAGCGTGCTGGTGGTATTTGCCGCCAAGCACGGTACCACAGCCGCCGACGGCGCCGGACGCAACAGCCCGTTTACAACCGCGTTACTGCAAAATTTGGAGACCCCGGGCCTCGAGATCAACTACCTCTTCCGAAATGTTCATGATGAGGTCTATCGCGCCACCGAGCAGCGGCAAGAACCTTATGTTTACGGTACGCTGTCAAAGCAGCCCGTATACCTGAAGCCGACAATTGACCCAGCGTCCAAGGCTGAGCGACCTTCAAGTCCCAGTGAAGTCGCGCTGGCTTGGTCAGCGGTCAAAGATACGCGCGATCCGGTCGATCTCGAAGCCTTCCTTGGCCAGTTCGGCGATAACGCGTTTTATTCAGCGTTGGCGAGAAACCGGCTCAATCAACTCAACAAGGTTCAACCGGTCGCGACGGCTTTACCACCGAAGCCTTCGGAACAAGATCCAAAGCCAAATGCAGCTCCAAACCTGCAACCTGATCGCCAAGCCGACAGCATGGGGATTCTCGGACCGTGGTCTTGGCGATCAGAATGTCCGATTTTTGGAAGCTTCCGAGGAACCTTGAAATTCACTCAATTCGAAAACGAAAGGCTCACGGGTTCAATTCTGGACAACAAGGTGGGCGACTGGTGGCCGTTATTTGATGCGCATATGAGCAACGCATCGATATCGTTTGGTATGAGCCCAAGGAAAGGGGAAACACAGCACTGGAAAGGCACTTTGACTCGCAACGGGAATGGGCAATCGGTTCTAAAAGGAACCGCCACAGACTCCATATTCTCGGGTGGACATTGCACGTGGGTCGCCACAAAGGATTGAGCAGGCCTGGCGTCCTTTTCACAGACGTTTTATCTCTTCCTGGCACTGAACGGACTTGAGCGTGTGGCCTGACAATGTCGGCTATAGGAGGTGGACCGGACACGCCGAACCGGCAGGTCGAGGTTTCAGTTTGAGCCGGAACGGACCGCGCCGCCTTGGTTTTAGGTGCAGAAATCAAGAATTATGAATTCGAGGAACGTTTGACGCTGCGCGGATGGATCGTTTCGCCGCGACGAAGCATGGCCAGGAGTTCCGTGATCTTCGCCGCACGCTTCTCGGCGGTCTTTGCTTGGTGAACCCGATAGATAATGGCGTAGCGATTCGCCGAGTCCAAAGCGTCAAACACCTTACGAACCCGTGGATCATCATCCAGCGCTGCCTCCAAATCAGCGTGGGAAGCGGCCGTGCTCTGCGATGGGTACGCGGCTTCCCATCGCCCGTCCGCTTTTGCCGCGTCAACCTGCGCCAGCCCTTGTTGTGTCATCTGGCCGGACACGATCAGCCGCTCGGCGCGTTCACAGTTTATTTTCGACCAAGCGCTCTTTGGCTTCCGTGGCGTGAAACGCGTCTTGAAGTAAAACTCATCTACACGTCCCAACTGCCCATCAATCCAACCATGCGCGAGGGCAAGGTCTATGGCGTCCGACTTGCTAATTGTTGCCTCTGCCGCCGCTTTCTTGGCGAATTTTAACCAAGCACCCTGAGAGTTGCGGGGCTGGGCCGCCAACCAACGCTTGAATGCCGATGGGCTTGAGAAACTCAGAAGGGGAAGTTTGTCGGAGGGCATGGCGTCATGATAGCATTTTGACTTGCAATTCAACCAGATTGGGTAGTGGAAAGACAGGCGTCCTTGAAGCTGAAGCTGCCTCCACGCTCAAGGCGTTTCCGTGCGTGTACTGAAAGCCCGCTTGGCCAGCGGCCACACCTGCCGCATCAACAGGCCGGACACGTGACCGCACTGGCGACGAGTCGGAATTTGTGGGTTCACCACCCGACTAGGCAAGCTGCTTCAAAGCGCGATCCAGCAATTCCAGCCGGTCCTGACCCCAAAATATCTCGCCGGAGGGTAGCACGTAACTCGGTGCACCGAAGACGCCTGCCGCCAGCGCTTCCTTCGTATACTGATCATGCAGGTTGTCGAGTTCGGCGTCCGACGGGCCGTTCACACGTAGCTCTGCGGCGTCGAGACCGGCTCGCTTTGCGGCCGAAGAGATCGTTGCCGGATCGGCGAAAGACTCCTGCCGTTCCCAAAGCGCGCGCCCGAGTTCCAGCGACAGTTTAACGGCATCATGGCCTTGCAGCTTGGCGGCTATCACCAGGCGCGTCGCGGCTGTTTCGTCGCAGGGGAAGTACTTCGGCTCAAGCGTTAACTGAACGCCTCGCACCTCGCTCCAGCGTTTCAGCTCCACCATTCGGTACGCCTGACGTTGCGGCGAGCGCTTCGGCAGCGGCAGCCCGCCTGTCTGTTCGAAAATAGGACCAAATTTGCTGGGTTTAATGTTGACGGTTGCGTCATTTCGCCGGGCGATTTCGGCCAACAACGCGCAACCGAGATAGGTGAAAGGAGAGTTGAGTGTAATGTAGTAGTCGACGGTGATGGGCATCCGAAATTTTCCAAGGATCCTGATATTATTTCAGACTAGCCGTGCGACTTTGTGCCGGCAACCGTATTCGACCGCGACCGCGGCGGCCACCTTTGAGACATGCCGTTGGCCTCTGAGGATGTCTGCTTATCGGGAAAGACCGGAAGTGGCAGACCGGCTGCCAAAATGGCGCTTTTGACCCACAACGGAAGTCGGTACCTACAAATAATCCTCCGTTCGACTGGACCCACGTCTTCCATGTGTCGAGTTTAAACAGCTACACTGCCTCATTCTGATCCCTTGGGGGACAGGCATGGAACGACGCAGATTTATCACGCTGCTCGGCGCGACGGTGGCGTGGCCGCTCGCGGCGCGTGCGCAACAGCCGCCACTGCCGGTGGTCGGATTTCTCGGTACCGGATCTCCGCGATCCGATGCTTATCGGGTGACCGCGGTTCGACAGGGCCTGATGGAATCAGGCTACGTCGAGGGGCAGAACGTCGCGTTTGAATACCGCTGGGCGGAGGATCAATACGGGCGACTGCCGGCGCTAGCAGCCGAGCTGGTCAAGCGCGAGGTCGCCGTGATCGTTGCGATAGGTGGCACGACTTCCGCTGTGGCGGCCAAGTCGGCAACTACAACTATCCCGATCGTGTTCGAAATTGGCAGCGATCCGGTCACGTCGGGCCTCGTCAACAGTCTGAACCGGCCCGACGGAAACGTCACTGGCGTTGCGAGCTGGATCGGTACGTTGGCCGCGAAACAGTTTGAAATCCTGCACGAGACGATTTCGAAGTCAGCGTTAATTGGCATCATCGTGAATCCGGACAATCGGGATGCCGACAATGTCGCGAATAGTGTGCGAGCAGCGGCGAAGTCCGTTGGGCAGAAAATTGCTATCGTCCAGGCCGGTAAGGAAAGCGAATTGGAGACGGCCTTCGCCGCGCTGGCCCAACAGGGCGCGGACGCACTCATGATCAGTGCTGATCCGTTCCTTAACAACGAGTGTGACAAGCTCGCCAAGCTGGCGGCGCGGCAAAAACTGCCGGCTATCCATTCTCTTGGGGAGTACACGGCGGCCGGCGGGCTGATGAGTTATGGCGCCAGCATCACTGATGCACTTCGCATCGCCGGTCACTATGCGGGTCAAATTCTCAAGGGTGAAAAAATAGCGGACCTCCCGGTCCAGCAGTCCGTAAAAATCGAGCTGACCATAAACCTTAAGACGGCCAAGGCGCTTGGCCTCGCAGTACCAGCGCAAATCGTCGCCCGTGCGGATGAGGTTATCGAATAACGCCGCCGATGCTACGGCGCATGAGTCCGTTGTTGGCACTTTTCGGACGTAGAGCGATGTCCGACTTTAATCCGTTGTGCGCGCCAAAGCGGACACCGCCGACACCTGCAGATTTATGGGTTCATGCCCTGGATGGATGGCGCCGGTTTCGATCGGTGTGGCAAGGATCCCCACCGGTCACGCGCACCGCCAATGTTGGCATTGCGCAGGTGATTTGCCCGACGTGTCAAATGCCTTCGCAGGCTGCCTCAGGCATCATGCCGGCCGAAATTCCTACTTTGCATGGGGTTGTTTTCGATATTTTAATTGTCCGGCCACGAAAGCTTCAGTCCGGACCTGAATTCATCCTGCTTCAGGCGGCGGTGGCCGCAACGGTTTTCGGCCGCCCTTCGAACAGATCGCGTCCCCGGACCAGGGCGCGAATCTTGCCGTCGGCGATGGTCCGGCTCAGCATCCAGAAGCCGCAATCCGGATGCACATATCGGATGCGGCCGGCTCCCATCGCCTGCTCCGCCTGCTCGATCGCGCGCGCCACCTCGTCAGTTCGTTCGATCTCGGTCCGCTTGACGTCGATCACACCGAGGCCCATGCCGATCTCCGGCCGCAAGTCCCTGAACACAGCCAGTTCGCCGGCCGGCCGATGCGCATTCTCCATCACGATGTGATCGACGTGCAGGCTGTTGAGGTAGGCGATCAGTTTGCTCCAGCTGCCCTTCTGCACGGACTGTCCGCCGTAATTGCCAAAGCAGAGGTGCACGGCCGCTTTACCCTTGACGGCGTCGAGCACCCGGTTGATCGCCGCTGCCGCCCATTCCCATTCCTCGGGATGGCCCGGCAGGTTTGCTTCATCGAGCTGCACGACTTCGGCATCGATATGCCGGACCTGTTGCGCCAGCACATCCGCGATCGCCATGCAAAGCGCGGGCGTATCCTTGTAGTGTTTGTTGAGAACCGTCTTGGCGAGCATATGCGGACCGGTGACGGTGAACTTCAGCGGCCGGGTTGCAACTGCCTTGGCGCGCGCGCAGGCATCGGCGAGATTGAGCGTGCCGCTGCCTAACGCGGCGTCGACGACCGCCGGAGGCCGCGTGCGGAAGCGCATTCCCGGTTCCGCGCGATATTCCAGTAATTCGTCAAAGCCGATCTCGGTGCGAACGCCGGCCATCGGCTTGACGAAATACTCGATCATGCCGTTGGTCTCGGGATGATTGATGTCGAACCGGTAGAGTTCGCCGTCGCAAACCAAATCGATGCCGGAGTGCTCCTGGGTGGCGATCACCACGCGCGTCGCATCGATCAGCGCCTGTTCCGACGGCGCCGACACCAGCCAGCTCGGAATCGGATAGGAGCCCACGGTCGTGGTCTGGATGGTCGGTCCGGCTGTCATGGCACTGATCTCCTGGCTTTATTTCGGCAGGTATTGAAGGGCGTAAAAGTCTTGCGGCCGGCTTTCCGCCGATTTGTTGACGCCGGCATACTCGACCAGCACCAAGACCGAATTTGCGAAGTTCGTCGGGCTGACCTTGAACGGCGGCTGATCCCTGGTCTCGTCGGTGTGATAGAGCGGCACCGTCAGCTTCAATCCGTCGATCAGCATCTTGCGTTCGCCGGCCTTCGGGTAGGCCTTGAGCAGGGCATCGACCGCCGCTTCCGGGTCCTTTTCGGTGGCCTCGACGGCACGGGTCGCGGCTTTCATGAAGCGGCGCGCAAGATCGGGATTCTTGGCCAGCATATCCTGGGACACCACCACGCATGAACTGATCAGATTGACGCCGAAATCGGAGAACGGGATCGACGTCACCGGTTTTCCGGTCGCTTTCTCAATCCGCAGATTCTGATCCATCAGGTAGCCCAGCATCAGGTCGGCGCGTCCATTGATGACCGCGTTGAGCTTGGTCTGGGGATCGCCGCTCACGACCGAAAGTTCGTCTTCCTTCAGCCCCATCTTCTTCAACAACAGCGGCCAAACCAGCGAAAGCGAGTCGCCCGGCGTCATGGCGACCGTCTTGCCGCGCATATCCGCCGGCGAATGGATGTTGCGCTCCGTCAATCCGATCAACGCCATCGGGCTCTTCTGCAGCAGGACTCCGGTTGTGATCACCGGGGCACCCTGGGCTGCCGCCTTGATGACCGATGCCGCGTCGGCGTAACCAAAATCGGCGGTACCGCCGGCAACCGCCTGGACCGTCGGAACCGAGCCTCGACCTTCCTGGATCTGCAGATCGATTCCTTCCTGGGAAAAGTAGCCTCGCTCGAGCCCGAGGAAGAACGGCGCATGCTCGCTGTAGACATACCAATTGAGCAGGAGCACGGCCTTGGTCGCCGGCTTGTCTTGCGCTTGCGCGGCCGGACCCAGCATCAATAGCGCGATCAGCGTTGCAAAGAATCGATTCACGATTCGCTCCCTGTAACTTTGCATGTCTTGTTACGCATGCCTAAAGGTTGGCCGAACCTGTCCCAAGATCAGGGGCAACACAAGAGACGATTGCGAGCATGTGAGTTGCCGGAAAAGATCAATCCGACGATCTTGCGAATGGTTTGAAAGTGTGGCCCTGCTCGCGCAAGCTGCATTTCAAAATCGTGCAATGTTTGGGGCACGTATCGCCGCGGTTCACCTTCGGCAAGCGAGGCTGCGCTGAAAACTCAGGGCGCGTGGGCCCCCGGTCGGATCGCCGTCGGCTGCAGCGCGAAGGCGCCGCCACCGGCAAGCATCAGCGCGGCCTGGGCGACCAGCCAGAACAGCGGATATTCGAAGCCTCCGCCAGCGTTGGAGTAGAGCCAGCCGACCGGCCATTTGATCCAGACCACGACCGCCAGGAACACCAGCAGCAGCAACGACCACTGGCGCGTGTACCAGCCGAGCAGGATGGCGCAGCCACCGATCAGCTCGAGGCTGAATGTTGGCCAGGCGAGCAGGGGAGTAATGCCATTTTTCGCCAGCAGCGCCTCATGCGTGTTCATGCCGCGCCAGGTCTTGAGGAACGCGTGCACAATCCAGTCGATCCCGATCGCCACGCGCAGCAGAAACAAGCCGTATGGTGCCGCGACCTGATCCATGTTGGCGGTGCCGAACAATGCAGCGATGCCGGCAGCCGCGCCGGCGCGATGGTCGCTCTGTCGGTCAATACTCATTTGCTGTTCTTTCGCACCGATGAAGTGCCCAAAAGATATCCATATCGTCATTCCCTGCGCAATAGCGAGATCGTCATTGGCGGACGCTTGACTGATCCGGAGTTCCGCAGCAAAGCTGGGGCAAGCAACATCAGAGCAGGCTCGGCCATGCTCCGGGCCCTTGGGAGAAAATGATGCGTGGTAGTTCGTTGATCTTGTCGATGGTGATGGCGTTCGGTGGCGTGTCGGCTGCAAGCGCACAGTACACCGAGAAGGAGTGGCCCGAGGGCCCGGCCAAACAGAGATTCGTCGCGACCTGCGACGGCTGCCACGACATCAATCGCGTTCGCGTCGGCTATACCCCCGAAGGCTGGCTCACCGTTGTGCGAATGATGCAGAATGCGCACGCACCGGTCCCGGCTGAAGAGTGGGGCGGGTTGACCGAATATCTGATGAAGAATTTTCCCGAGCGCAAGCGTCCGGCCGCGGCGCTCATTGCTGGCCCCGCAAAGGTGAATATCGAGATGTGGGACGTGCCCACCCAGGGTTCGCGCCCGCACGATCCGATGGCCGCGCGCGACGGCTCGATCTGGTGGGCCGCCCAGCTCGCGAACAAGATCGGCCGGCTCGATCCGAAGACCGGCGCCATCAAAGAGTACTCGCTGCAGTCGGCATTCACCGGGCCCCATGGGCTGGTCGAGGACAAGGCCGGCAATATCTGGTTCACCGGCAATACGTCCGGGTTGATCGGCAAACTGGATCCCGCCACCGGCGTCGTCACCGAATATCCCATGCCCGACCCGAATGCGAAGGACCCCCACACGCTCAATTTCGACCAGAGCGGTATTCTCTGGTTCACGGTGCAGCAGGCCAACATGGTCGGTCGACTCGACCCTGCGACCGGGGCGATCAAGCTTGTCACGTCGCCGACACCGAAGTCGCGCCCCTACGGCATTCAGATCAATGCCAAGGGCATTCCGGTGTTCGTCGAATTCGGCGCCAACAAGATCGCCACCATCGATCCGGCCACGCTCGCGATCAAGGAATACACGCTGCCAAATGCCGATGCGAGACCGCGGCGCCTCGCCATCGGCCCTGATGGCGCGATCTGGTATGTCGACTTTTCGCGCGGCTATCTCGGCAGGCTCGATCTGGCGACGGGCGCTGCCAAGGAATGGCCCTCGCCGAGCGGCGCCAAGTCCGAGCCTTACGGCATCGTCTTCACCAAGGGCGCGATCTGGTACAGCGAATCCGCGGCCAAACCGAACACGATTGTGCGTTTCGATCCGCAGAACGAGCAGTTCCAGACCTGGCCGATACCCGGCGGCGGAGATATCGTTCGCAACATGGTTGTCGCGCCCGACGGCAACCCCGTGATCGCGGACAGCCTGACCAACCAGGTCGGAAAGGTCGAGATCAAATAGCAAATTCTTGCGTCCGACGGGTAGCCGAAAGTGGTTTTCGCCGCGAGCGCCGTGGTCAAGCGCCCGGCGGGCCGCTATGCTCCGAATAAAATAATGGAGGAAGGTCATGGCAAAACTGAATATCAACGGAACGGTGAGAGATGTGGCGGTCGAGGCCGACACGCCTCTGCTCTGGGTTATTCGGGAGCAGGTCGGCCTGACCGGCACCAAATATGGCTGCGGTATCGCCCAGTGCGGTGCCTGCTCGGTGCACATCAATGATCAGGTGCAGCGCTCCTGTTCGATTGCCGTGGGCGACGTCAAGCCCACCGACATGATCGTTACGATCGAGGGGTTGTCGGTCGGCTCCTCGCATCCGGTGCAGAAGGCCTGGGCCGCGGTCGACGTTCCGCAATGCGGCTATTGCCAGTCCGGGCAGATCATGGCCGCCGCGGCGCTGCTGAAGACAAATCCCAAGCCGACCGACAGCGATATCGATCAGGCGATGACCAATATCTGCCGATGCGGCACCTATCAGCGCATCCGCGAGGCCGTGCATCTGGCGGCAGGCGGCGGCGGCACCACCGGCCGTCGGGCCTCGGGAGAATAGCCATGGAAAATATGGTGATTGCAAACAGCACGAAGCTCTCGCGCCGCAGGTTCATCGTCAGCTCGGTTGCCGTCGCGGGCGGCGGTTTGGCGCTCGGATTGAACGTCCCGTTCGGCGTCAGCGAAGCGCTGGCGGACGACGCGGCGACCGAGGTCAACGTCTGGGTCGCGATCAAGCCCGACGACACCTGTGTGATCCGCATCGCGCGCTCGGAGATGGGGCAGGGCACCCTCACCGGCATTGCTCAGCTCGTCGCGGAGGAGCTGGAGTGCGACTGGAACAAGGTGACGACCGAGGGCATCTCGCCGGGCCGCAATCTCGCCAGCAAGCGGGCCTGGGGTGAAATGGGTACCGGCGGCAGCCGCGGCATCCGCACCTCGGAGGATTATGTACGTCGTGGCGGCGCAGTGGCGCGCGTGATGCTGCTTCAGGCCGCCGCCGAAAAGTGGAATGTGCCGGCCGGCGAACTGACGGTGTCAGACGGCGTCATCACGCATGCGGCAAGCAAGCGCTCGATCCGTTATGGCGAGGTCGCAACCGCCGCCGCCAAACTCACGCCGCCGGATCCCAAGAGCATCAAGCTCAAGGATCCGAAGGACTGGAAGATCGCCGGCAAGCCGCTCAAGCGGCTCGACACCGCGGACAAGCTCGACGGCAGCAAGATCTTCGCCATCGATTTGAAGCTGCCCGGCATGCTCTGCGCGGCCATCAAGGATTGTCCGGTGTATGGCGGCAAGCTTGCCAGTTACGACGAGAGCAAGATCGCCGGCATGCCCGGCGTCAAAAAGGTGGTGAGGGTCAAGGACAGCGCCGTGGCCGTGGTCGCTGATACCTGGTGGCACGCCAGAAAGGCGCTCGACGCGCTTCCGATCGTCTGGGATGAGGGGCCGAACGGCTCGAAGTCAAGCGCGACTATCGCCGACATGCTGAAGGACGGTCTCAACGCCACCAGCACCAATGGCGAGCGGCAGAACGGCGATGCGCTGAAGGCGATCGCGGAAGCCGCGACCAAGGTTGAAGCCGTCTATTCGACGCCGTTCCTCGCCCACGCGACGATGGAGGTGATGAACTGCACGGTCAAGCTGTCGGCCGACCGGGCCGATGCCTGGGTCGCCACGCAGAATCTGGAAGGATCGCTGGCAGCTCTGTCCGAGGCCTCCGGTATTGCACTTGATAAATGTGAAGTCCACCGGCACGACCTCGGCGGCGGCTTCGGCCGGCGGGGCGGACCGCAGGATTATGTCCACCAGGCGGTCGAGATCGCCAAGCAATTCCCCGACGTGCCGGTCAAGCTGATCTGGACACGCGAGGAGGATCAGGCCCACGACTTCTACCGGCCGATCTCGCAATGCAAGCTGTCGGCAGGGCTTGACGCCGGCGGCAACCTCGTCGGCCTGCACGTTCGGGTCTCCGGCCAGTCGATCAATGCGATGTCCAATCCGAAGGGCATTGTCGACGGCAAGGACTTGCGCCAATTGCAAGGCTACTACGCCACCCCTGGTGACGCGCAGCTTGGTTATGACGTGCCGAATCTCCTGATCGAGTACGCCATGCGCAACAGCCATGTTCCGGTCGGAGCCTGGCGCGGTGTGAACACCAACCAGAACGGCGTCTACATGGAATGCTTCATGGAGGAGGTGGCGAAGGCGGCGGGCAAGGACCCGCTCGAGTTTCGTCGCGCGCTGATGAAGGACCACCCCAAGCATCTCGCCGTGCTCAATGCCGTGGCCGAAAAGGGCGATTGGGGCAAGCCGCTGCCGGCGGGCGTGTATCGCGGCATCGCGCAGTTCATGGGCTATGGCAGCTATTCGGCCGCTACCGCCGAGGTGTCGGTGAGCCCGCAGGGCAGGCTCAAAGTTCATCGCATGGTGCTGGGCGTGAATTGCGGCCATGCCGTCAACCCCGGCCAGATCGAGGCCCAGATTCAGGGATCGGTGGCCTTCGGTCTCACCGCCACGCTGTACGGCGAAATGCCGATCCAGAACGGTCGGGCGACCAACCTCAACTTCGACACCTATGAGATCATGCGCCTTGCGGAGATGCCGAAGGTCGAAACCGTGATCGTGCCGACCTGGGACTTCTGGGGCGGCGTCGGCGAACCCACGATCTGCGTCGTTGCACCGGCGGTGCTCAACGCCATTTTTGCGGCGACCGGCAAGCCGGTGCGCAGTCTGCCGCTCAAGAACGTGAAGCTGGTGTAGCGGCGAAGATGACGTTCTGACGGGTGGGCACGCGCGCCCACTCGGGGCAGTGTTCTATCGGGATGCGGTGTCGCGCCGCACGCCGCCGCCCGTTTCCTCGCGCTTGACCTCGGGGAACAGCCACATCGCGAAGATCATGAAGAAGCCGAGGAAGGCTATGACGTACTGGATGCGATCGTGCCCCGATACGTGCTCAAAATAAAAGGCAATGGCCGCGACCAGCACCACAACCAGCGAGAGGCCGAGCTTGATTTTGACGGGCATCGCTACATCCTCCGAGAAAAATTCACGACATGCTTTTCCAGATCGGTCACGCGATCCTCGCCAGGGTTGCGAGAGCCAGCAATTGAACGCCGACCAATAGCAACAGCCCGGTTCGTCCATCGCGCAGCGGAGCTGGCCAGATCTCGAACAGCCCGGGCGCAAACAGCACGGCAAGTCCGGCCACGACAATCAGGCTGCTCCATCGGAGTTCGGCATAACCGTAGACACCAGTGCCAGCCAAAAGCACCGCCAGCAAAACGGCGTTGCCGGCGATTAGCCACATCGCCGAAGTCGATCTCAGCGCGCCGGGGCGGGCGCGCAGCGGAAACATGCCGGCCACGACAAGGAACGCGACGGTACAGATGGTCGCGAACGCCGCGAACCATAGCAGCGAAAACCAGTGCGGCTCGATGGCATCCATGGCTGTCTGTCGTCGCCTATTCGGCCGGCGTGGCAAATCCGGTCGGCGATTGCACAATATCCGGCCTCGGCGTACGCGCGGTCTTGCGCATATTGGTCTTGACGAAGCTTGTATCATAGCCGTTCAGGAGATGGCCGATCAAACCACGATCGAGGTCCGAGGTGCCGAGCAACCAGTCCATGATCGGAAATGTCAGGTTCATGTTGCGCTCCATCATGATCGATTGATTGTGATGGGCGGTGTGATGGCGCCGGATCGTGTTGACGAAAGGCGCGTTGCGGACGAACCAGTTTTCATCGACGTGACAACAGAAGTGCATGAACTCGTAGATCAGGTACATCGACGTCGTGGTCGAGATCAGCAGCCAGCCGACATTGGGCGAAATCAGCCAGCCCAGCACCAGCGCCGGCGGGATCGACATCATCGTGAAGGTTACCAGCGCGTAGGGCGGGAAGAAGGTCACGCGCCAGTCGTTATGGTCGGCGAAGCGCATCTCCTGCTCGGTGAAGAACTGATGATGCATCAGCGTGTGCCGGTTGTAGATCGCGCGGAACGCCTTCACCTGCGACGGCCGGTGCATGACGAAACGGTGAATCCACCATTCGAAGAAATTGGCGGCGAGGAAAGTCACCGGCACAATCCCTAGCTCCCACCAGCGCAAGTCGCTGATATTGGCGAAATAAACCGAGAGTGCGGTGAACCCGATCAGATAGATGACGAAGGCGTGGAGCCAGCCATTGTACCATCCGGCGATGCGGTGGCGGTAGGTCGCCCGATAGTTCCGCTGCCGCTCCGTCATCGGACTCGATGATAATTCCATCACGCCGTCCCCGTCATTGGTCGTGCCTGATATATCACCAATCTATTAGCCGGGCAACCGGGTTTCCGGTACGCCATTGCCCGAAAAAGGCCCTTGCTGCAGACTGGAGCAAATGCTGAAGCGGCGGAACGGGAGGGCAGCATGAAACATTACTCGGGAGACCGGACCATTGATGGCGTCAAGGTGACCGTGGATGGCGCGCCGCTCGATCCCTGTATCGGCGTCACCGAGTTCACCAAAAACGGCTTCGAGTGGAGTTATGAAGGGCCCGAGCCGCGTCAGCTCGCGCTGGCGCTGCTGGTCGATCATCTCGGCGATGCCAGCGCGGCCAAGGCCGCGGTCGAACCCTTCATGCGCATCATCGTTGCGAATTTCGGCAACGAGTGGGAGATGACCTCGGCTGACATCGACCAGGCCCTGGCCGCGATTTCCGGCAAGGCGGTCGCCTGATGCCGCTGCAGTGCAAAGCCGCCGTACTGCATGCGGCGCAGACGCCGATGACGATCGAAACCGTCACTTCGGCAAGTTTGAAGCCGACCGACGTGCTGGTTCGGATCCGTGCCGCCGGCCTTTGCCATACCGATCTCGAAGTCATCGAGGGATCGCTGCGCTATCCCTTGCCGATCGTGCTCGGGCATGAAGCCGCAGGCGTTGTCGAACAGGTCGGGCCGGCCGCCCGCGGCGTTGCCGTCGGCGACCATGTCGTGTTGTCCTGGAATCCGCATTGCGGACATTGCTTCTACTGCGACCGCGACACGCCGATCCTGTGCGAGCAATATCTCGGCGAGGGACCGAAGGCGCTGCCGTTCGACGGTGAGAGCCGCACCCGGCTCGCCGACGGCCGTCCGCTGCAGCAGCTGATGTTTTTGGGATCGTTCGGCGAATATTGCATTGTGGCCGACCAGCAGGCCATTGCGGTGCCGAAGCAGATTCCGTTCGACCGCGCCTGCCTGATCGGTTGCGGCGTCATGACCGGCGTCGGCGCCGCGCTCAATCTCGGCGCCATCGCCCACGGCGATACCGTGATGGTGGTCGGCTGCGGCGCGGTTGGCCTGGCCGCGGTGCAGGGCGCGCGGCTGGCAGGCGCCGGAGCGATCATCGCGGTCGAACTGGATCCGGCGAAACTTGTGCTCGCGGCGCGGATGGGCGCCACGCATGGCGTGAACGCGTCGATGGAAGACGCGGTCGCCGCCGGAAAGCGCGAGACCGGCGGCCGCGGCGTCGACGTTGTCATCGAAGCGGCCGGCAGTGCTTCGGCTTTTCGGGTCACCACCGAGGCCGTACGGCCGGGCGGCCAGGTGATCTGGCTCGGCAAGATCGACGTTGCCAGGGACGTCGCGTTTCGCTGGGGCTCGCTGATGCAGGAAAAGCGCATCCGCCGCGTCAGCTATGGCAATACGCGGCCGCGCCGCGACTTCCCGCTGCTCGCGCGCGCCTATCTCGATGGCTCGCTGATGCTCGACGAACTGATCACCCGCCGCATCACGCTCGATGAGATCAACGATGGCTTCGGCGCATTGAAACGCGGCGAGGCCATTCGCAGCGTGATTGTGTTCGAATAAATAAACCAGAGCCTTTTCCAGCTCGGTGGCTTCATCCTTCGAGACGCGCGGCGTCGCCGCGCT
>Ga0302320_10004031_pt1 | contig 33565 bp, 32 predicted proteins | sample Bog_T0_3_FD_202130 | JGI IMG/M metagenome (GOLD analysis project Ga0302320, IMG submission 202130) | Peat permafrost microbial communities from Stordalen Mire near Abisko, Sweden - Bog_T0_3 | ecosystem: Environmental > Terrestrial > Soil > Wetlands > Peat | place: Sweden: Abisko, Stordalen Mire... | reverse complement strand
GCGAGTTTTCACCCGCGCTACCAGTTCGCCGGAACGGCTCCCGAGGACATCGAGAATTACACGAACCGTTCGCCTTATCCGATGCTGCATTTGCTGCGCGAATCGAGCGTCGAACGCGCTCTGGAGAGCTGCCCGGACACGACGGCGATCTATCGCCGCAACGTGCTCACGCTGCGGACGCTGGGGATCGCCGGCTGGGAGCGCCTGTGGCGTGCAACATGAAGCCGCTTGACGTACACTCGCGGGCATCGCCGGCTGCCGCAGCCGAGAATAAATTCGAGGGATGAGGTCGCCGTTCCTGATGCTTTGACCGCCGAGGATGCGGGTTCCCCCGGCTGCATTGGTCAAATTTTCCGAAGGGTCGTCCGCGAAACGCGTACCAGGAGAGTTGCCAGTCCATGAAGTTCCAGAGTCTTCGGGCCGTGCCCGCGATGTTGGTCCTCGGCGGTGCGCTGCCGACGGCGCATGCCTCCGACTTTCCCACGCCGCTCGCGGCGGAGACGATTCCGAACGTGGCGACGCTGCCGGCGAAGTATCCCGCGACCTGGACATTCTTGAATTTCTCGAGCGATCGCTTCGAATTGCGCAACGTCGGCAGCGATACCCGCGAGATCAAGGGTCAGCTCCAGGCGCGTGACTCCGCGGTGCTGCTCGCGGCGTCGACGCGACCCGAAATCTACGTGGCCGATACCGTCTGGTCGCGCGGCACGCGCGGCACGCGCACCGACTACATCACGGTCTACGACACGAAAACCCTGGTTCCGATCGACGAAATCGTATTGCCGACGAAGCGCGGGCTCATGACCGCGATGGAAGGCATGTTCACCTTCACCGACGGTGAACGTCTCGCGCTCGTGTTCAATTTCACGCCGGGTTCGTCGGTCTCGGTCGTCGACCTCGTCAAGCGCAAGGTCTTGAGCGAGATCGAAATCCCCGGCTGTTCGCTGGTATATCCCACGGGCCAGCGCGGTTTCTCGACGTTGTGCGCGAGCGGCACGCTGCTCAGCGTGCAGCTCGGCGCGGACGGCAAGGTGACCGGCCGCAGCGAGTCCAAGGCGTTCAACGTGCAGGATACGGATCCCCTGTTCACGTGGTCGGCGGAACTCGGGGGCATACGGTATTTCCCGACCATGTTGGGGTCGATTCAGCCCATCGACATGCGTGCTGCCGCTGCGACGGTGCTGGATCAATGGCCCTTGCTCGGTGCCGAGGATCGCGCGCTCAACTGGCGTCCGAGCGGCTGGCAGCCGATCGCCGGCGACGGGAAGAAATTGCTCTTTGTCCTGATGCAACCTGATGCACACGAGGGCACGTACAAAGATCCCGGCACGGAGGTGTGGGTCTATGATGCCGACAGCAAAGCGCGCCTGAAAAGACTGCGCCTGGTACGTGCCGGTTCGTCGATCGCGCTCACGCATGGCGCCGATCCGCTGCTGCTCGTGCAGGGTGGCGAGCGGCTCGACGTCTACGATCCATCGACCGGCAGCCTCGTGCGCAGTCTGAACATGACCGGTTTTCGGACCCGCCTGACCATCCAGCCCATTCCCTGACATGCATGCCGTGCTCGTGACATCCGATTTCTCCATCGTGGCGCTGGGGCAGGCTTGCGAGGCGCCGCTTGCCGGGTTCTTGAGCCTGCTGCTGGCGACGGCAGCTGTGCACAAGGTGCTGCGTCCGCAGCGGGCGCGGCGTGCGGTCGCCGAGTTGACGGGGCTGGGCTGGAGCGGCGCCGGCTTCGCGCTAGGGGCTGCGGCGGCCGCCGAAGCGCTCGCCGCCGTGGGCTTGGAATGGACTTCACTTCGCTGCCAGGCGGCACTGTTGGCGGCGTGCATCTGGGCGGCATATGGGGTGAGCGTCGCCTCGGCGCTGCTTCGCGGGCGACGCGACGTCGATTGTGGCTGCGGTTTCGGCGCGACGCATCGGCCCCTCGGCGGATTTCACCTGCTGCGCAACGCGCTGCTTGTGGCGATCGCGCTCGGCGTGTCGCTGCTTGCCGCGATATCTCGCGCGGGAGGGGCGGTCGAAGGGGGATTGCTCGATGCAGCGATCCCGGACGCGACCGTCTCCGCTGCCGTGCGGATTGCGACAGCGGCGCTCGCGGCGCTTGCGCTGCTCGCCATTTACGGCGCGCTCGATCACGTCATGGCGCTCGGCGAATTGCGCCGCGGGGGGGTTCGATGAGTTTCGTGATCGCTTCGCAACTTCTTCTATGGATCGCCGTGCTCGTACTCGGCATCGTGTGCATTGCACTCGCGCGTCAAGTTGGAGTGCTCCATCAGCGCATTGCACCGGCGGGCGCTTTGTCGTTGCGCCAGCCGCTGAAAATCGGCGACCCGGTACCGGAATTGTCTTTGCCGACCCTCGACGGCTCCACGGTGCAGGTCGGTGGCATCCGCGGCGGCCGCAGTCAACTCGTGCTGTTCCTCTCGCCCGACTGCACGATCTGTGAGGCCTTGCTGCCGGCCTTGCGTTCCGCTCACGGGGCCGAGCGCGGCTGGCTCGACATCGTGCTCGCAAGCGACGGGGCAGGCGATCGACACGCTCAATTCGTGCGCGAGAAGGGCCTCGGCAAGTTTCCCTACGTGCTCTCGGAGCCGTTGGGCCGCTCGTACGGCGTATCGAAGCTCCCGTATGCGGTCTTGATCGACGAGGCGGGCAAACTGGCGTCGACCGGTCTCGTGAACACGCGCGAGCATCTCGAGAGCTTGTTCGAGGCGAAGGAGCGCGGCGTGAGCAGTATCCAACAGTTTCTTAATCAGCGCGGCCGGAAGCGGGCCTCGTCGGGAGAGTGAGAGTGGCGCAATTAGATCAATTGGCGGAGAAGGTCTTGCGCGGTTTTGCGAGTCGCACCTCGCGTCGCAGCGTGTTCAGCGTGCTCGGCGGGTTCCTCGTCGGCGCGGCCGCCGTGCCGCTCCTGCCGGTCGCCCGAGCGGAAGAGCCGGAGCGCGACGCCGGGGACCCGGTGTCGGGCCTGCAACCGCCGCAATTCAGCGGCAACCCCCAAGACCCGGGTGATCAGACCAAATGCGATTACTGGCGCTACTGCGCGATCGACGGCTCGCTGTGTTCCTGCTACGGCGGCAGCGTCAACTCCTGCCCGCCCGGCACGGAAATGTCGCCGATCACGTGGATCGGCACCTGCTTGAACCCGGTCGACAAGCGCAACTACATCATCTCCTACAATGACTGCTGTGGCGGCGTGCCGTGGGGACGCTGCAATTGCCAGCGCAACGAAGGCGATCGACCCGTGGTGCGACCGCAGACGAACAACGAGGTCACGTGGTGTTTCGGCACCAAGAGCCAGTCCTATACCTGTTCGACCGCGATCATCCTGGGTGTCGCGACCGACCAGAAGTAAGACGATGCGCACGCCGTCGCTCTCCGGTCTCGCGCTGGTGGCGCTTGGCGCTCTTGCCGCCGGCGGTGCCCGCGCCGAAGCCCCGCCCGCGGGACCGAGCGTATTCGCCAATCACTGTGCCGTCTGTCATGGCCCGGAAGCCGGTGGAATTCCGGGCAGCTTTCCGGCGCTGCACGAGCAAATCGTCGCGTTCGCGAAGAGTCCGGCCGGACGGGATTACCTGGTCATGGTGGTCACGACCGGACTGATCGGCGAACTGCAGGTCGGAGGAGGGACCTACCACGGGGTCATGCCGCCGCAGTCGACACTCACCGAGGCGGAGGTGGCGGCTGCGCTCAACTACTTGGCGAGCGGCCTCGGCAAGATCAAGAACGCGGCGCCCGCGTTCAGCGCCAAGGAGATCGCCGAAATCCGTGGGCGCCACCCGGACCGGACGCCGCAGGCGACCCGCGCGCTGCGTCCGACCCCGTCGACGTCGCCATGATCTCGGGCGCCGCGATCCGCGCCCGTCGTCTGATTGGCGCCGTCGCTGGCCTCTTGGTGTGCCTGGGTGCGGCGCGCGCGGATCCCGCGGACGTCGCCGGCGCGCGTGGCGTCGAGAATCAACAGCGCGCATGGCAACACTGGACGCTGAATTGCCAGGGCTGTCACCGGCCGGATGGCAGCGGCTCGGAAGGCACGGCGCCGAGTCTTGCCGGAACGGTGGCGCGATTTCTCAGCGTGGCGGGTGGACGGGAGTACCTGGCGCGCGTCCCGGGTGTCGCGACTTCGCCGTTGTCGGACAAGGATTTGGCCGAAGTCCTCAATTGGATGCTCTGGCGGTTCGACAGCGCCCACATTCCGGCGAACTTCGAACCCTATACCCCAGTGGAACTCGGGACCTTGCGCAGCCATCCGCTGCGGCTCGAAGCGTCGCAATGGCGGCGCGATTTGCTCAAAAAGGCGGAACGGTCGCCCGCGCGATGACGGCACGCGATCCGGCGGACGAATTCGTCAAAACGGCCTGCCCGCGCGATTGCTACGACGGCTGCGGCGTGATCGTGCACCGACGGCACGGCCGCATCGTTGCCGTGCGCGGCGACCCCGATCATTTCGTGAGCCGCGGGACCCTGTGCGGAAAGTGTTCGACCGCCTACAACCGCGAATGGCGCGACTCCGCGGCGCGCCTGCTGCAACCGCTGCGCCGCCTGCCCGGCAGCAAGCCGGGAAAGTTCGAAGCCGTTTCCTGGGCAACGGCGCTCGGCGAGATCGGCGCGCGCCTCGGCGAGATCGTCGCACGCCACGGCGGCGCGAGCGTTCTCAATGCGCACTACACCGGTACGATCTCGCTGCTCGCGGGTATCGTGCCGATGCGCTTCTTCAATCGCCTCGGTGCCACGGAAGTCCTGCCCGACACGATCTGCAACATGGCGGGCCACGTGGCGCTGCGCTATGTCTACGGCAGCTCGCTCGACGGATTCGATCCGCGCACCGCGGCCGACGCCGCCTGCATCGTCGTTTGGGGCGCGAATCCGCATGCGAGCGCGCCGCACGCCCATGCGCACTGGTTGCCCGAGGCGCCGGGACGAATCGTGGTCATCGATCCCGTGCGTACACCGACGGCTGCCGCCGCGGATCTGCACTTGCAGCCCTTTCCCGGCACCGATGCCGCGCTCGCGTTCGGCCTGCTGCACGTGATCCGCCGCGAAGGCCTGATCGATGCGGCTTTCGTCGCCCGGCACACCGTCGGCTGGGACGAGCTCGAACCGGCGGTTGCAGCCGCCGATCCGGCGACGACCGCCGCAGCGACGGGAGTTCCCGCCGCGCTCATCGAACGGGCTGCCATCCTCTACGGACGCGGCCCCTCGCTGCTCTGGCTGGGTCAGGGCCTGCAGCGCCAGGCGACGGGCGGCAACGTCATGCGCGCCTGCGCCATGCTGCCTGCGGTCACGGGGAATCTCGGCAAACCGGGCGCGGGCTTCCTGTATTTGAACGGCAATCTGCGCGCGCGCGGCATTGACGAGGATTATCTGTCAGCCCCGGAGCTCGCGGGCGGCGTCGCCCGGCCCGAGATCAGTCACATGGATCTCGCCGCGGCGCTCGCGGACGAGAGCCGCTCGCGCGCGCTGTTCGTCTGGAACATGAACCCGCTCGCGTCCTGTCCGAATCAAGCCCGTCTGCGCCGTGCACTCACGCGCGAGAATCTGCTCACCATCGCCCTCGATCTGTTCCCGACCGACACCACGGCGTTCGCCGACTATGTGTTGCCCGCGGCGAGCTTCCTCGAGTTCGATGATCTCGTCGCATCCTATTTCCACCTGTCGCTGTCAGCCCAGGTCAAGGCAGCGGAGCCGCTCGGCGAGGCCTTGCCGAACCAGGAGATCTTCCGGCGCCTCGCCCGGCAGCTCGGCTTCGAGGATGGCCCGCTCCGCGAGAGCGACGCGGAGATCCTCGCGCACCTGCTGGCGGGCAGCGAACTCGCCACGGATTTTCCGACACTCGCCGCACGCGGCACGCGCATGGTGCCGGAGCGCTGCGCCGTGCAATTCGCCGACCTGCGCTTTGCGACCCCGAGCGGGCGCATCGAGATCGCCTCGGCACGCGCCGAGTTGGACGGGCTGCCGCGTGTGCCGCAGTGCTGGAGCGATTCGCGCCCGGCGTCCGGACGTCTGCGCCTCCTGTCGCCCGCACACGATTGGCTGCTGAATACGAGCTTCGGCAATGTGCGCCAGATCGCCGGACGCCTCGGCGAGGCCACGCTTGCACTGCATCCAGACGATGCCCGCGAACGCTCGCTCGAAGAAGGCGATCGAGCGCTCGTCCGCAATGCATCGGGCGAGCTCTCGCTGCGCGTCCGCATCGCCGACTCACTGCCCCGTCGCGTCGCGCTCGTGCACAAGGGCCGCTGGCTGGGGGCGGCCGACGGTGATGGGCTCGGCGGCAACGTCAATGCGCTCAACGACGGGCGCAAGAGCGACATGGGTGAGAGCACGGCCGTGCACAGCGTCGAGGTGCAAGTCGTCGCGGCGCGCGCGTCGCCTCATGTCGACGGCGGCAGCGCACTCGGGGCCGGCACTGCGCCGCGGTTGCGAGAATCGCGGCCGTAATAGTCCGGATAGTCGGGATCCAAACCCTTGAAGCGCCGGTGCACCCAAAAATACTGGTCCGGTACGCGGCGAATGTGCGCTTCGAGCAGGCGCGTGAAGCGTTCGACATCGTCGACCGGATTGCCGCTCGGGAAATTCTCGAACGGGGCACCGATCGTCACGCGGTATCCCGCGTTACCGGGCAATCGCTCCGGGAAATAGGTGAGCACGGCCGCTCCGGAGATCTGCGCGAGGCGCGAGGTTGCGGTCGTCGTCGCCGCGGGGATCCCGAAAAAATTGACCATGGCCGCGCCTTTGTTGCGGTAACTCTGATCCGGCGCATACCAGACGACGCCGTTCTTGCGCAGCACCCGGATCATCGCGCGGATGTCGTCGTAGGCGATCGGCACCCCGTGGCGCTCGAAACTTGCGAGCATTGCGCGGGCGAGCACCGGATCCTTCGGCGGACGATAAACCGCGCTCATCGGCACGACGGCGCTCAAGATGCGCGTGGCGACTTCGATCGTCGTGAAATGGCCGCCGATCATGATCGCGCCGTTGCCCGCGGCGAGCGCCGCCTTGAGATGCTCGAGGCCCACGATCTCGGCGCGGGCGAGAATCCGCGCGTCGCTGCTCCACCAGGTATTGGCCGTTTCGAAGAGCGCCATGCCGAGGCTCTCACAGTGCTGCTCCAGGAGTCGGGCCCGCGCGGCCGCGTCGAGCTCCGGCAGGCACAGTTCGAGATTGCGTCGTGCGATGCGTATCCAGGACAGGGGCAGGCGTCGTATGAGCGCGCCGAGCGCGGCGCCCAAGCGCATCTGCAGCGCATACGGCAGCGTTTCGGCGGCGCGCATGAACCCGAGGCCGATCCAGGTCGGCCAGTGCTTCGGAGCCCAAAGATCGGGCCGCATCAATGAAGCGCGCCGGCTATCGACGCGGCCGGGTGCCGCGCATAGCATTTGATCGATGTACACATGGTGGCAGCGGCTGAGATCCTTGAGGCATCACGTCGATTACGCCCTGTCCGAGCGCTTGCGGTACTCGCGCGGTGCCTACCACGAGGCGCCGGCGATCGAATTGACCGCCGTCGATTCGGTTCAGGCCGAGAGAATAGCCAGGTTGCAAAGCCGTTACCAGGTAGCGTTCGAAAAACACCTGAGCGCGGCGACGAGCCTCAATAATTATGAGTATCTGGACATCCTCGACGGTGCCTGGAGCGCTTGGGACCTCGTCCCGACGATGGGCGGTGAGCTATGCGACGTCGGGTCGGCGAATTTCTGGTACGCGCCGGCGCTGCAGGCATTTTTCCGGCCTGAGCGCCTGTTCGGCGTGGAAATCGAGGGATATAGGCGCTATCGCGACGGCCACACGCGTCGGGACTACGCGGCAGGCTATCTCGCCCCGTGGCCGAATGCGAAACTCGTGATTGCCGACTACACCGGCCTCGAGCAGCCTGCGGACTGCATTACGGCATGGTTTCCGTTCATCACCGCGCCGGCCATCCTCGCATGGCGCCTGCCCTTGTCGATGCTCGCCCCGGAATCTCTGCTGCGGCGCGTGCGGTCCAATTTGCGGCCCGCAGGGGTCTTCTGGATGGTCAATCATGGAGCTGAGGAGGCCGTTGTAGCGGCGCGGTACTGCAACGCAGCAGGACTAACATTGCTGCGCGACAGGAGCCACAGAGGTCCCTTCAGTGCTCATCGTCTGGAGCCCCCGATTGTGAGTCTCTGGTCCGCCTGAGCAGTGCAAAGCACCGGTCCCGCCGCCTGTCAATACGGACAGTTCGTGTTTATTAATTAAATAATGTATGCTATCGCAGGTTCGTGAAGTTCTACTTGGTCCGTTTCTGGTCACCGCGCCGCTCCGGCGTCACCTTGGCCACAACCTTCAAAGCAGGTTTCCTCGATCCGGGTGGCAGGCACAAAGCTCAGCGATTTCTCTGGGAGGCGTGACCGGCCGATAGTTTCTTTTTAGCAGGTATTCTTCACATGACGAAAATGTATGTTGGCAATCTCCCGTTCTCAATGGACGAGTCTGCGGTTCGCGCGCTGTTCGAAAAGCACGGCGCGGTGCAGTCGGTTGCGTTGATCAACGACCGTGACACCGGGCGTCCCCGGGGTTTCGGCTTCGTTGAAATGGCGAGCGCGGACGCCGCGCGTGCCATGCAGGCCTTGAACGGCCACGACGTCGACGGGCGTGCGCTGAAGGTGAACGAAGCTCAGGAGCGCACCGGCGGCGGTGGCGGTGGTGGTGGCGGCGGCGGCGGATCGCGGGGTCCGAAGCGCTGGTAACGGCCATTCGCTGAAGCGAAGGATCGGGGCCACAGCGATGTGGCCCCGATCGTTTCAGCACCCCCCGGAAATATCTTTTGGCTTGAGGGTTTACCGTTGCGGTGGGTTTGCCTATAATCGCGACCCTCGGTGGGGGCTTGAAGTTTCGGTCGTTATCCTGCGCAAGATCGTTTTGAAAGGCCCCCGATGGGGCTTTTTCGTTATTAGTGAGGGGGCCGATGGTCCCCTTTTTTGTTGGTGAAGGATTTTTGCGATGCGCGATTCCTTGCTGCGCCTGATCGAGCCGCCCGTCGAAGCACTGGGGCTCGAACTCGTCGATGTGGAGTATGCGAGTGCGGGCGGCGGCGGCGTGTTGCGGGTGTTCATCGATCGCTGCGTGGCTGACGAGCCCGGCATTACGGTCGACGATTGCGCGCGCGTGAGCCACGCGCTGAGCGAAATGCTCGAAGCCGCGGATCCGATCAAAGGGCATTACACGCTCGAGGTGTCTTCGCCGGGTTTCGATCGGATTCTGCGCACACGGGCGCATTTCGAGCGCTTCGTCGGCGCGCGCGTGGCGGTGGAATTGAGATTGCCGATGGACGGACGGCGCCGATTCGTCGGCGATTTGCGGGCAGTCGATGGCGCGGAGATCGCCGTCGTCGTCGACGGGCAGGAGTATCGACTACCGCTCGAACGGATTCAAAAGGCGCGATTGCGAAGTTAGGCGTCAGGAGTAGAAGTCTATGAACAAAGAGATTTTGATGGCGGTCGACGCGGTCTCGAACGAGAAGGGCGTCGACAAGGAAATCATATTCGATGCGCTCGAAGCAGCGCTCGCCTCGGCCACGCGCAAGAAGCACGGCGAGGAGCTCGACGTGCGCGTCGCGATCAATCGCAAGACGGGCGGCTACGACACGTATCGCCGCTGGAAGGTATTCGCCGACGAATCCACGGAACTCGAGGTGCCCGAGCGCGAATTGCGCCTCGATGACGCGCGCGACATCGACAAGGACGTGGAGCCGGGCGGCTTCGTCGAAGAGCCCATGGAGTCGGTGCCCTTCGGACGCATCCTCGCGCAGACCGCCAAACAGGTCATCGTGCAGAAGGTCCGTGAAGCCGAACGTGCGCAGGTCGTGGATGCATACAAGGACCGCGCCGGTACGCTCGTCAGCGGCATCGTCAAGCGCGTCGATCGAAACGGCGTGTTCGTCGATCTCGGCGCCAATGCCGAGGGTTATGTGCCGCGCGAGGAGTTGATTCCGCGCGAGCCCGTGCGTTCTCAGGACCGCATCAAAGCATTCCTGAAGGAGGTGCGTTCCGAGCCGCGCGGCCCGCAATTGTTCCTCTCGCGCACGGCACCCGAATTCCTGATCGAACTGTTCAAGCTCGAGGTTCCCGAGGTCGGCCAGGGTCTCATCAACATCCTCGCGGCGGCCCGAGACCCCGGCGTGCGCGCCAAGATCGCCGTGCGCAGCAACGATCCGCGCGTCGACCCGGTCGGCGCCTGTGTCGGCATGCGCGGCTCGCGCGTCCAGGCGGTCTCGAACGAGATCGCCGGAGAGCGCGTCGACATCATTCCCTTCGACGAGAACAGCGCGCAGTTCGTGATCAACGCGATGGCGCCCGCCGAGGTGACGTCGATCGTCGTCGACGAGGACTCGCACTCGATGGACATCGCCGTTTCCGAGGACAAGCTCTCGCAGGCGATCGGGCGCGGCGGACAGAACATCCGGCTCGCGAGCGAGCTGACCGGCTGGGAACTGAACGTCATGAGCGAGTCTCAGGCCGAGGCGAAGAGCGAGACCGAATCGTCGGCCCTGCGCGAAATCTTCATGAAACAGCTCGATGTCGATGCGGACGTCGCGAGCATCCTCGTCCAGGAGGGTTTTTCGACGATCGAGGAGATCGCCTACGTGCCCGCCAGTGAATTGAACGCGATCGAGGAATTCGACGAGGAGATCGTCAAGGAATTGCGCACGCGCGCGCGCGATGTGCTGCTCACGCAGGCGATCGCGAGCGAGGAATCGGCGAGCGGCGGCGAGCCGGGCGCCGATCTGATCGAACTCACGGGCGACGCGATGGCGCGCACCCTCGCCGCAAAGGGCGTGCGCACCCGCGACGATCTCGCGGATCTCGCGGTCGACGAACTCATCGAGATCGCGGGGGTCGAGGAGAAGCAGGCCGGAGAACTCATCATGGAAGCCCGCAAGCATTGGTTCGCGGAAGAAGCGAAGGCTTAGGAGCAGCAGTATGGCAGATGTAACAGTCGCTCAATTCGCCGAGGTGCTGAAAGTCCCCGTGGACCGGTTGCTCCAGCAGCTCGACGAGGCCGGCATCAAGGTCGACAGCGCCGAGGACATGATCAGCGAGGACGCCAAGCACAATCTGCTCACGCATCTGCGCCGCAGCCACGGTCGCGACGAGGTCCAGACCGACGCCGCTCCCAGCAAGATCACGCTCCGGCGCAAATCCCAGTCCGAATTGAAGCTCGCCGGCGCGCAGGGCAGGGCGCGCACAGTCAATGTCGAGGTCCGCAGCAAGAAGACCTACATCAAGCGCGAAGTTCTCGCCGATCAGGCCCGTCACCAGCAGGAGGAAATCGACCGGCTGCGCGAGACCGAGGAGCGCGCCAAGGCGGCGCTCGAGCGCGAGGAGAGCGACAAGCGCGAGCGCGAGCGCCTCGATCGCGAGCGGCTCGAGGAGGAGAGCCGCCGGCGCAGCGACGAGGAAAACCGCAAGCGCACGGCCGAGGAGGAGGTGCGGCGCCAGGCCGAGGTACAGGCGCGCGACGCGGCTGAACGCGAGCGCAAGGCGGCCGCGGCCAAGCCGGTCAAACCGGCGCACGAAGTCGTCGACGACAAGGCGCGCCGTTACGGCCGGCAGGAGTTGCACATCGTCGGGGACGTCAGTTCCCGCCACAAGAAAAAGAAGTCGCGCGACGGGCGGCGGCGTTCGGTCGGCGAGAGCGATACCAAGCACGGCTTCGAGCGTCCGACGGAGCGCGTCGTGCGCGAAGTGGCGATCGGCGAGGCGATGACGGTCGCGGAGCTCGCGCAAAAAATGGCCGTCAAGGCGACGGAAGTCATCAAGGTCATGATGAACATGGGCGTGATGGCGACGATCAATCAGATGATCGAACAGGACACGGCGGTCCTCGTCGTCGAGGAGATGGGTCATACGCCGGTGGTGCGCAAGGAAAACGTCATCGAGGACGATCTGCAGGGCGTGGACGACGCGACCCTCGAGGTGCTCCCCCGTCCCCCGGTCGTCACGGTCATGGGTCATGTCGATCACGGCAAGACCTCGTTGCTCGATTACATCCGCCGTACGAAGGTCGCGGCGGGAGAGGCTGGCGGAATCACCCAGCACATCGGCGCCTATCACGTGCAAACGTCGAAGGGCATGGTCACGTTTCTCGACACGCCCGGCCATGCGGCCTTCACTTCGATGCGCGCCCGCGGCGCCCAGGTCACGGATATCGTGATTCTCGTCGTCGGCGCCGATGACGGCGTGATGCCGCAGACCATCGAGGCTCTGCAGCACGCGCAGGCGGCGAAGGTGCCGATCGTCGTCGCCCTCAACAAGATGGACAAACCGGAGGCCGACGCGGAACGCGTCAAGCAGGAACTCACCAAGTACGGCGTCATCCCCGAGGAGTGGGGCGGCGAGAACATCTTCGTGCCCGTCTCGGCACGCACGGGACAAGGCGTCGACCAGCTGCTCGACAGCATTCTGCTTCAGGCCGAAGTGCTCGAGCTGAAGGCGCCCACCGAGGGATTCGCGGCGGGTTTCGTGATCGAGTCCAGCCTGGAGAAAGGTCGCGGCGCCGTGGCAACCGTGCTGGTGCTGCGCGGCACGCTGAAGCTCGGCGACGCGATCCTGCTCGGCCAGGAATTCGGCCGCGTGCGAGCCCTGTTCGACGAGGCCGGCCGGCCGATCGAGTCGGCCGGGCCGTCGATTCCCGTCGTGGTCCTGGGACTATCGGGCGCGCCGAATGCCGGCGACGAGATGCTGGTGGTCGAGAGCGAGCGCAAAGCGCGCGAGGTCGCGATGCATCGCCAAGCCCGATCCCGCGACGTCAAGCTTGCACAGAAGTCTGCGAACATGCAGGACGTGTTCTCCAACATGGGCGAGATCAAGCCGAACGTCGTTCAATTGCTCGTCAAGGCCGATGTGCAGGGCAGCGTCGAGGCGCTGCGCGATTCGCTCAACGGCCTCTCGACGGGCGAGGTTGCCGTCAACGTGGTCTCTTCCGGCGTCGGCGGCCTCACCGAGTCGGACGTCACGCTGGCGGCCGCGTCGAAGGCGCGGATCATCGCCTTCAACGTGCGCGGCGATGCCGCCGCCCGCGCCGCGATCAAGGATCACGGCGTGGATGTGCGCTACTACAGCATCATCTATGAAGCCATCGACGACATTCGTGCGGTGCTCACCGGGATGCTCGCGCCCGAGGTCAAGGAGCAGATCGTCGGCCTCGCGCAGGTGCGCAGCGTGTTCCGCTCGAGCAAGTTCGGCACGGTCGCCGGATGCATGGTCATCGACGGCTATGTGCGGCGCAATTTCCCGATCCGCGTTCTGCGCAACAACGTCGTGATCTTCGAGGGCGCGCTCGAGTCGCTGAAGCGGTTCAAGGACGACGTGAACGAAGTGCGCGCCGGCACCGAGTGCGGCATCGGCGTGAAGAACTACAACGACGTTCAGGAAGGCGACCAGATCGAGTGCTACTCGCGGGTCGAGGTCGCGCGCACGCTGTAGCGTGCGGCCCGCCACGGAGGAATCGCCATGCCTCGCGACAATCCGCGCGCCCGCCGTATGGGGGAGCAGATCCAGCGCGAACTCACGTTGCTGCTGCGACGTCACGTCAAGGACGAACGCATCGGCAACGTGACCATCACGGCCGTCGACGTGACGGGCGACTTGCGCACGGCAAAGGTCTTCTACCTCGTGTTCGGCCATGACGGCCCGAGTCCGCAGGTACAGCGCGGGCTCGAGAGCGCCGCGGGCTTCCTGCGCAATGCACTCTCGAAGGCGCTGATGATCCGTTACACGCCGACGTTGAGCTTCGAGCTCGATACGTCGATCGAGCACGGCGTGCGCCTCGCCCAATTGATCGATTCGGCCAACAAGCCGGACGGCGGGAAGGCGCCGTCATGACGCCGCAGGACATCGACGGCATCCTGCTGCTCGACAAGCCTCTCGGTTTGAGTTCCGCGGGAGCCGTGGCGCGCGCGAAATACCTGTTCGGAGCGCGCAAAGCGGGTCACATGGGCTCGCTCGATCCGCTCGCGTCGGGCCTGCTGCCGATTTGTTTCGGCGAGGCGACGAAGTTCGGCGCCCAGATGCTCGATGCGGACAAGACCTACCGGGTCGTCGCGCGCCTGGGGCAGCGCACGGCGAGCGCCGACCTCGAATCGCCCATCATCGAGACCCGGCCGCTGCCCGAATTCTCCTCCGCCGAGATTGCCGCCGCGCTCGCGGAGTTTCCGCGCGACTACGCTCAAATTCCGCCCATGCATTCGGCGCTCAAGCAGGACGGCAAACCGCTTTATGAATATGCGCGCGCCGGCATCGAGCGCGAGCGCGACGCGCGCGCCATCGTGATCCATGCCTTGACCCTGCTCGATTGGACGTCCCCGGACCTGCTTTTCGACGTCCGCTGCTCGAAGGGCGCCTACATCCGGGTGCTCGCCGTCGATATTGCCGCACGTCTCGGCACGATCGCCCACCTGACGGGTCTGCGCCGCCTCGGCGTCGCACCGTTCGGCGCCGAGGCACTCTATGGCTTTCCGGAACTCGAGGCCCTGAGCCCGACGGAGCGTCGGGCGGTGTTGCTGCCGGTCGACGCCGCGCTCGGGGATTGGCGGCGCCTGGACCTGCCACCCGGCGGAGTTACGGCGGTGCGGCGTGGCCAAGCCGTGGATTTGCCGGGCTGCTCGCCCGGAAACGTGCGGATTTATGCGGCGGAACACGGTTTTCTGGGATTGGGAGAGGTCCGGGCGGCCGGCCGACTCGTTCCACTGCGCTTGATTTCGGCCGTTGCGAATCGTGCTTGAGGACGCGGGTTTCGGCGCGTACAATGCGCGCCTTCGTAAAGGGTCTAAGTTATTGATTGAGGATTGATTTCAATGCCACTCACTCGAGAAGAAAAGACGGGGCTGGTCGGTAAATTCCAACGCAGCGCAAGCGATACCGGTTCCCCCGAAGTTCAAGTCGCGCTGCTATCGGCGCGCATCAATGGCCTCTCCCAGCACTTCACGGCGCACAAGGCCGATCACGCGTCGCGGCGGGGTTTGCTCAAGATGGTCAATCAGCGCAAGAAGCTGCTCGACTATCTGAAGAACACGACGCCGGAGGCCTATTCGCAGCTGGTCGAGCGCCTCGGGCTACGCCGCTGACGGGCGCCGACGCATCGGCGCCTGCGGCCGTGCGTGTTTTTTTTTCATCGACTATCCAAGGGACAGCCTACGTGAGCGCAATCAAGAAAAGTTTCAAGTATGGGGAGCACACCGTCACGATCGAGACGGGCGAACTGGCGCGCCAGGCCGACGGTGCGGTGCTGGTGTCGGTCAACGAGACCGTCGTGCTGGTCACCGCGGTCGGCCTCAAGAAGGCGACGCCGGGAAGGGACTTCTTTCCGCTCACGGTCAATTATCAAGAAAAGACGTATGCCGCGGGTCGCATCCCGGGCGGATTTTTCAAGCGCGAGGGTCGGCCGACTGAAAAGGAGACGCTCACCTCGCGCCTCATCGATCGGCCGATCCGGCCGCTGTTCCCGGAAGGCTTCGTCAACGAAGTTCAGGTCGTCGCCTCGGTCCTCTCGGTCAACTCCGAGATCGACCCCGATATCCCCGCGCTGCTCGGCGCGTCGGCCGCACTCGCGATTTCCGGGCTGCCGTTCCTGGGGCCGATCGGCGCGGCGCGCGTCGGTTACAAGAACGGCCACTACCTGCTGAATCCGACCGCGAGCGAACTCGTCGACTCCCAGCTCGATCTCGTCGTCGCGGGAACGCGGGAGGGCGTGCTCATGGTGGAATCGGAGGCCGCCGGGCTCAACGAGGAAATCATGCTGGGCGCGGTGGTCTTCGGCCATGACCAGATGCAGATCGCGATCAAGGCCATCAACGAACTGGCGGCCGAGGCCGGCAAGCCGAAATGGTCCTGGCAGGCTCCCGAGCCGCACGTGGAACTGAAGGCGGCGGTCGCCGCGCTCGCCGAGAAGAGCCTCACTGAAGCCTATGCGCTGACGGAGAAACAGCAGCGGCATGCCAAGATCGGGGAAATCAAGAATGCGGTTCTGGCCTCGCTGGCGCAGGGCGACGCGCCGAAATTCACCGCCGATCAGGTCAGCACGGAATTTTTCAATCTTGAATATCGTCTCGTTCGTGAACGCATCCTCGACGGTCATCCGCGCATCGATGGCCGTGACACGAAGACCGTGCGGGGCATCAACATTCGCACGGGCGTGCTCGCGCGAACCCACGGTTCGGCACTGTTCACGCGCGGCGAGACCCAGGCGCTGGTCGTGACGACCCTCGGCACCGGTCGCGATGCGCAGATCATCGACGGGCTCACCGGCGAGCGCAAAGAGCCGTTCATGCTTCACTACAATTTCCCGCCGTTCAGCGTCGGCGAGACGGGGATGATGGGCTCGCCGAAGCGGCGGGAAATCGGCCACGGCAATCTCGCGAAGCGCGGCGTCAAGGCCGTGATGCCCGGACTCGAGAAGTTCCCCTACGTCATTCGTGTCGTCTCGGAGATCCTCGAGTCGAACGGGTCGAGTTCGATGGCGTCCGTCTGCGGCGCGAGCCTCGCGCTGATGGACGCGGGCGTACCGATCAGCGCCCCGGTCGCCGGAGTCGCGATGGGCCTCGTCAAGGAGGGCGAACGCTTTCAGGTGCTCACCGACATTTTGGGCGACGAGGATCATCTCGGCGACATGGATTTCAAGGTGGCCGGTACCAAAGACGGCATCACTGCGCTGCAGATGGACATCAAGATCACGAGCATCACCCAGGAGATCATGCGGGTGGCGCTCGATCAGGCGAAGCACGGCAGGCTGCACATTCTCGGCGAGATGAACAAGGTGTTGAGTGCGCCGCGCGCCGTCATGTCCGAATGGGCGCCGACGATCATCACCTTGAAGATCGACCCCGAGAAGATCCGCGACGTGATCGGCAAGGGTGGCGCGGTCATTCGTCAGATCACCGAAGAGACCGGCACGTCGATCGACATCGAGAACGACGGTACGGTGAAGATCGCGTCCGTGCAGGGCGCGGCGGGCCGCGAAGCGCAGCGGCGCATCGAGTTGATCACGGCCGACGTCGAAGTGGGCCGCGTATACGAGGGCAAGGTCGCGCGGCTCATGGACTTCGGCGCATTCGTGACGATTTTGCCGGGCCGGGACGGCCTCGTGCACATCTCCCAGATCTCCGAAGAGCGGGTGGAGCGCGTCGGGGACAAGCTCAAGGAAGGCGACGTCGTGCGCGTGAAGGTGCTCGAAGTCGACCGTCAGGGCCGGGTGCGGCTTTCGATGCGGAACGTCGACGCCGCTTGATCCCGCCGGGCGGTTTCGGGGCAAAAAAAACCGGGCGCAAAGCCCGGTTTTCAGAGACTCACCGGGCCCTCATTTATGATCCGCATGTTCGTCGCGATAGCTTGCTAATGCGACGCGCGCGGTTCCGACGTTGTCGGATCCGGCGAGGACCTTCGGGCGATCGCGGTTTTGAACGGGCAGGGTCGGTTGCGCTCCTCCATGCGGCGCGGTGCTCGGTTGCTGTGCCAGGAACTGCTTGAGATTCTGCTCGAGGAATGCGCTCACGGCATGCTGGGACATTCCCCCGTAGGCCCGGATGATCTGAATCATGAACTCCTGACTCAGAATCGGATCGGGCTGATGCTCTTGTTCCGAGATCACCTGCAGCAGAATGCTGCGCGTGATCTCGACGTTGGTTTTCTTGTCGACTACGACGAAATCGATTTTCTCGATGACCAGGCGCTGGATCTCGGCCAGCGTGATGTAACGGCTCTCCACCGTGTCATAAAGACGACGATTCGGGTATTTCTTGATCACTCGCGGTTCGCTCATGTCGCTCCTCGCTCGTGTTGGCCCGCGCGTCGTCAGAGGATTCCGAAACGTGCGTGACCAGCGCTTTGACTAAGTCGAAAGTCAAAATAACTCCCGACTCTCCGAGGATAGCGCAACGCAGCGGCAAGGCAAGTCGGTGTTTTCTTACGTCCTCTGGGGTCGTCCGTGAGATTGCGTGCGCTCGGAATACGGCAAAAATAGCCTTTTCGGGATGCATTCGAGGCGCCACCGTTCGATCGCCCAACTCCAGGCACTCGAAATTTCGGCCCGATACAGATCGTCGGGCGGCTCCATGCCGAGCAATTCAAACACAGTGCAAAGCCGGCCGAGGCGCAGTTCGCCGGGACCCGGCGTGCCGGCGGGGGTCACGTCGTGGCGGGACTTGGCGAGTTTTCTGCCGTCAGGTTCGGTGATCAGCGGGACGTGCGCGTACCGGGGTGACGGCAGCCCCAGGGCTTCCTGGAGATAGATCTGACGCGGCGTGTTATCGAGCAGGTCAGCGCCACGCACGACATGTGTGATGCCCTGTGCGGCGTCATCGACGACCACCGCCAACACGTAGGCGTGGATCCCGTCGCGGCGCTTGAGAAGCAGATCGCCGACCGCCGCCGCAACGTCCTGGCGAAAGCCGCCCTGCAGGCGATCCTCGAAATGGATGTGCCGGGCCTCGACGCGCAGGCGCGTCGCCGTCGTGACTTCCGCCGGTAGGCGGCGCTCGCGACAGGTACCCGGATAGCGCCCATCGTCAGCGAGTCCGCGTCGGCTGCACGTACACTCGAACAACAATCCGTGCGCTCGTAATCGCTCGAGGGCTGCGGCGTAATGCTCCTTGCGCGCGCTTTGGTATAGCACCGGGCCATCCCACTCAAAGCCAAAGGCGGCGAGGGTGCGCAGCATGTCGGCGGCCGCCCCCGCGACGGCACGCGGCTCATCGACGTCCTCGATGCGCAGATACCAGCGGCCGCCTCGGGATTTCGCATCCAAGAAGCTGGCGGCCGCGGTAAACAGCGATCCGAGATGCAACGGACCGCTCGGGGTCGGCGCGAAACGGCCTACGTAGGCCGCTCGCCCGGGCTCCGGTGTGCCGCCGCGGGCGGCACTTGCCGCTTCAGCGGTAGCGGTCGTCGCGGTCGCCGTACTGCTTTTCGCGGCGTTCGCGCCGCTCCTGAGCCTCGACGGACAGGGTTGCCACCGGGCGCGCCTCGAGCCGCTTGATGCCGATTTCCTCGCCGGTCTCGAGGCAATAGCCGTAGGAGCCGTCCTCGATGCGCTTGAGCGCCTCGTCGATCTTGCGAATGAGCTTGCGTTCCCGGTCGCGCGTACGCAGTTCGAGGCTGAATTCCTCCTCCTGGGTCGCACGATCGTTCGGATCGGGGAAGTTCGCCGCCTCGTCCTTCATGTGGAGCACGGTGCGATCGACCTCGACCATGAGATCGCGCTTCCAGTTTTGCAGGATGCGCGCGAAGTGCTCGAGCTGCTCCTTGTTCATGTACTGCTCGCCGCGCCGAGCGATATAGGGCTTTACGTTGCGCGGGCCGGCAAGCAGGCTGGCCGTGGTCGGGGGTTCGAACTCGCCGTCTTCTTCGTTGAGCGGGGCGGCCCGCGGCAAGACCATCGGCCGGATATCGAATTTGATCGGTGCAGATTTCTCAGGTGCTTCGGCGGCGTCCGGCTTCGGGACGAGTTCGCCGTTGGGGGGTGACTTGGCGCGCGACGGCGCCTTGACGGCGGGTTTCGCGGCCGTCGGTTTGGAAACTGGCTTGGTGGATTTCACGGCTACCTTGGTTAAAACGGGCTTGGGATGAAGTTTCGGTTTCGTCGTGGGGTGCGCCACCTTCTTTGGTGCAGCCGCTTTGGGAGTCGCTTTTTTCGGTAGCGCCTTGCCTGGCTTTTTGGCCGATTGATTCGGTTTCTTCGAGGGCATCTTCTTCTCCGCCTCCTAACGAAAGAGCGCGCGATTATACCGGCGCAGATCGACCTGTACAGACCGATCAAGTAACATTATGGCCCAACTTAAGTCCCTGATTGAAAAGAAAAAGGGTGAAAATGAGAGCAAATGCAGCAGAAAACCTCAGAAACCCTCCGGCGAACGCGGTGAGGCGGCCCGCGGTGGCGGCCCCGACGGGCCGGACCGGCCGCTAGGGCAGGGCAACCGGCGCCGCGGCCGCCCAGCCGGCGCGCCGATGTTCGGCGACCACGGACGTATAAATGCCGCCACGGACGTTGAAATCGCCGGTGAGGCGCATGAAACGCGGGTCCGTGGCGGCAACCAAGTCCCCGAGGATCGCGTTGGTGACAGCCTCGTGGAAGGCGCCGCGGTCGCGATAGGACCACACGTAGAGTTTCAGGCCCTTCAATTCGACGCAGCGCTCATCGGGCACGTATTCGAGCTTGAGCGTCGCAAAATCGGGTTGGCCCGTCATCGGGCACAGGCAGCTGAACTCCGGGATGGTCATCCGAATCGTATAGTCGCGTTCCGGCGCCGGGTTGGGAAAGGTCTCGAGCGCGATGCTGGGTTGCTTCATCGGATTACTTTACACTACGCGCCGCGCCCACGGCCATGCGCCTCCGCAGCCGCGAGGCCGGCCCCATATTTCAAGGTGACCGAACGAGCACATGCGTTTAACGAAACTCAAGATTGCCGGCTTCAAGTCTTTCGTCGATCCGACCACGGTCACGTTTCCGAGCAGCCTCACGGGCGTCGTCGGGCCGAACGGCTGCGGCAAGTCCAACATCATCGATGCCGTGCGCTGGGTCATGGGCGAGATCTCCGCGAAGCACCTGCGCGGCGAGTCCATGGCCGACGTGATTTTCAACGGATCGGCCGCCCGCAAGCCCTTGGGTGCGGCTTCCGTCGAACTCGTGTTCGACAACAGCGATGCGAAGATCGGCGGCGAATACGCGAACTACAACGAGGTGTCCCTGCGCCGCACGGTGAGTCGCGACGGCAGCTCCGACTACTTTATCAATGGCACGAAGGTGCGGCGCAAGGACATCACCCAGCTGTTTCTCGGCACGGGCTTGGGCTCGCGCAGCTATGCGATCATCGAACAGGGCATGATCTCGCGCGTGATCGAGGCGCGGCCGGACGATTTGCGGGCGTTTCTCGAGGAAGCCGCCGGCATCTCCCGCTATAAGGAGCGGCGCCGCGAGACCGAGAACCGCATCGGCCACACCCGCGAGAATCTCGAGCGGCTGAACGATCTGCGCGAAGAGGTCGACAAGCAGATTCGCCACCTCCAGCGGCAGGCGGCGACCGCGCGCCGCTATCAGATTCTCAAGGACGAGCAGCGCAAGCTCCAGGCCGAACTGCTCGCGCTGCGGCTCCAGGGACTGCACGAGGAGGCGGGACAGCGCGAGGAACTCGCGGGGCAATGCGAAACGACGATGCATGCGGCGATCGCGGATCTGCGTCAGGCGGAGGCCGAGATCGAGCACATTCGCGTCGAGCAGTCCGCCCGCGTCGACAGCCAGGGCGTCATTCAGGCGCGATTCTACGAAGCCGCCTCGACCGTGACGCGCATCGAGCAAAATCTCGTGCACACGCGCGAACTGCGCCAGCGTCAGCGTGCCGATCTCGAACTCGTCGACGCGCAGGCCCTGGAACAGGGCGAACTCATCGCGCGCGACCGGCGCCAGATCGAAACCCTGGCGGCAGAACTCGCGACCATGGGGCCCGCGCTCGAGACGGCGCATGACGGCGAACAGGCCTCGCGCGCCGCGCGCGAGGCCGCGGAACAGGCGCTTGCCGCCTGGCAGCAGGCGTGGGAGGGCCACGCGAAATCCGTCGCCGCGGGACAGGGCGCGACACAGGTGGAGCGCGCCCGCATCGAGCAGCTCGAGGGCCAGCAGCACCGCCTCCTGCAACAGCGCGAGCGCCGGGGCGAGGAGCGGGCGGCGCTCGCGGACCAGGCGCCGGCCGTACCGCTCGAGGACCTCGCGAACGCCGCGGCGCTTGCCGCCGATGCGGGCGAGCGCGCGCAGCGCGAGCTGCAGGAGATTCTCGGCGAACTCTCCGGCGCCCGCGAACGCGAACGCGACGAGACTCGCGCGCTCCACGACCTGCGATCGCGCTGGCAGAACGCCGTGAGCACGCAGGTGTCGACCGAGGCGCTGCAGCAGGCGGCGCTCGGCAAGGCGTCGGGCAAGGTCACGCAGTGGCTGAAGTCGCAAGCGCTCGACGAGCGCCCGCGGCTTGCTCAGCAGCTTCATGTCGCGCGCGGCTGGGAGCGTGCCGTCGAGACGGTGCTCGGATCGTACCTCGAGGCCGTCTGCGTCGACGGTTTGGACGATGTCGCTCGATCGCTCGGCAGCTTCGATGGCGGTCAGCTCGCGGTCGTCAGCGGCGGCGAAGCGCAAGCGCCCGGTGCGGGCGGCGGTCTGCCGGCTTCCCACGATTCGACGGCTCTGCGGGACAAGGTGCAAGGCGCAGCGGTGGCGCATTCCCTGCTCAGCGGGGTTTATGCCGCCGAAAGTCTGGGCGAAGCCCTCGCACGGCGCCGCACGCTGCCGCCGGGTGCATCCGTGGTCACGCGCGACGGCATCTGGCTGGGACCGGATTGGCTGCGTTTGTCGCGCGACCGCGATCCGCATGCCGGGGTCATCGAGCGCGAAGAGTCGCTGCGCGAGATTCGCGCCACGGTCGGCGCGCTCGCCGACCAGGTCCGTGACCTCGAGCATCAACTGACGCTGACACGCGAACGCGTGCGCGAACGCGAGGATCAGCGGGAGCGCTACCAATCCGACGTCAACCGCCTGCACCGCGAACACGTCGATCGTCGCGCCGCACACGATACGGCACAGGCGCGGGCGTCCGAGGCCGCGCGGCGGCTCGGGCAGCTCGAAATGGGCCTCGCCGACATTGCCGTGGAACTTGCCCGCACCGACGCCGAATTGCGTGCTGCGCGCGGCCGCATGGAAAGCGCGATTGACGCGCTCGCCGCGCTCGAACCCCACCGCATCGAACTCGAGCGCGAGCGCGAACGCCTGCGGGCCGAACTCCAGGAGGCGCGTGCCGCCGCCGAGACCGCGCAGCGCGCGGCGCGGGATCTGGCCCTGCACGTCGAATCGCGCCGCTCCTCGCTCGCCTCGCTGACGACGACCGTCGCGCGCATCGAGCATCAAATCGGTGTGCTCGCTGCGCGCCGCGCCGAGCTCGCCGCGCAGCTCGCCGACGGCGATGAGCCTCTCACGGCGCTGCAGGCGGAACTCGATGCGGCGCTCGTCGCACGTCAGCGGGTCGAGGACGAACTGCATGCTGCACGGCTTGCGACCGACGAACTCGATGCCCGGTTGCGCGCCCGGGAAGCGGCGCGCGCCGCGATCGAGCGTCGCGTCGATACGGCGCGGCAGGCGACGGAGGAGGCCCGCCTCGCGGCCGAACAAGTCAAGATGCGGCACGAGAACGTCCTCGAGCAGCTGGCCGCGACGCAGTTCGACTTCGCGACCCTGATCTCCGAACTCGCGGCGGAGGCAAGCGTGGACGCCTGGGAGTCCCGCTTCGCCGACACCACCGAGAAGATCGAGCGGCTGGGTCAGGTGAATCTGGCCGCCATCGACGAGTTCAAAGAGCAGTCGGAGCGCAAGGAATATCTGGACCGTCAGTTCAAGGATTTGACTGACGCGCTGGAAACCCTCGAGTCGGCCATGCGCAAGATCGATCGGGAAACCCGAACGCGCTTCCAGGACACGTTCGATCGCGTGAACGCGGGTCTCAAGGAGAAGTTTCCACGGCTGTTCGGCGGCGGTCACGCCTATCTCGAGCTCGAGGGCGAGGATTCGAGCGCAGCCGGTGTGTCCGTGATGGCGCGGCCGCCGGGCAAGCGCAACAGCACGATCAGCCAGCTCTCCGGGGGTGAGAAGGCCTTGACCGCCGTCGCGCTCGTGTTCGCGATATTCGATCTGAATCCGGCGCCGTTCTGCCTGCTCGACGAAGTCGATGCGCCGCTCGACGAGAACAACGTCGGCCGCTTCTGCGACATCGTGCGCGAGATGTCCCGCAGCGTGCAGTTCATCTTCATCACGCACAACAAGAGCACCATGGAAATGGCCTCGCAATTGGTCGGTGTCACGATGAACGAGCCTGGCGTGTCGCGCCTCGTTGCCGTCGACGTCGATGAAGCCGTGCGCCTGGCGGCGATGTAACGGGAGTTGGCCCGGTTGGGTGATTTGCGTTTGATTTTGGCGGCGATATGCCTGGTTCTGCTCGGCGGAATCTGGTGGTGGAGTGCACGCGGCTCGCGCCAAGCGCGCGGTGCGGCGGAGCTGCGCGAGCGCGGTACCCCTGCCGGATCCGGCACCTCGGCGGACGAGTCGGCCGACCTCCCCGACGCCGATGTTCCGAGGATGCGCGCCGACCCCGAGCCGCAGCGCTGGGGGGTTCCGCCGTTCGAGCCGCTCAGCATCAAGACCGCCGATTTCGACGGCGTGCCCCTGCTCGATTTGGAGATCTCGGCAGATCCGACGGCATCCGCGCGAGCTCCGGCATCCACGCCGGTTCAGCCCGGCGCGGCTCCGGTCAAGCCGGGCGCGGCGCCCGTCGTGGCCACTCCCGCGACCCTGAGCGAGCCCTCGCGGGGCGCGGCGCGCGCGCCGGTCGCGAATGACCGGGGCGCGAATGACCGGGTCGCGAATGACCGGTTCGCGGCCGACCGGCAGAAAATCTTCACCGTGCGTGTCGCGGCGCACGGGACCGGTCCGTGGCCCGGCAACCGGCTGGTTGCGGCGCTCGATGCGCAGGGTCTGGTATTCGGACGCTATCAGGTCTATCACCGCAAGCACGTCGACGGCCGCAGTCTGTTCTGCGTCGCGAGCCTGGTCGAACCCGGGACGTTCGACCCGGAGCGCATGCCGCAGGACGAGTTTCGCGGCATCAGTCTGTTCGCCGTGCTGCCGGGGCCGCTCGAGGCGGTGCCGACCGTGGATGCGCTGCTCGCGACGGCACGCGGGCTCGCCGACGACTTGGGTGGCGCGGTTCAGGACGAGAAGGGGCTCGCGATGTCGCCACTGCGCATCGCGGAGCTGCGCTCGGAAGCGGGTCGCTTCCAAGCGTCGGCACCGTGACCGATTCCGGCGGACGGCTGCCCCGGCGTGCGGCCGCGCGCGTCGCGGAACTTCGCGAACTCCTCGAACGCTACAATCATCGCTACCACGCGCTCGACGACCCGGAAGTACCCGACGCCGAATATGATGCGCGCATGGCCGAGCTGCGCGAGCTCGAACAGCGCCATCCGGCGCTGCTGCGTGCCGACTCTCCCACGCAGCGCGTGGGCGCGGCGCCGGTCGCAGCTTTCGGCGCGGTGCGCCACCGCATCCCGATGCTCTCGCTCGACAATGCCTTCAGCGCCGAGGACGTGCGCGACTTCGATCGGCGCGTTCGCGAACGCTGGGGCGAATTCGCCGGCGCTGAGGACGACGTCCGTTACTCGGCGGAGCCGAAGCTCGATGGTCTGGCGGTGAGCGCGACCTACGAGGACGGACGCTTCGTCCAGGGTGCGACGCGCGGCGACGGCGAAACCGGTGAGGACATCACGCAGAACCTGCGCACCATCGCGGCGCTGCCGCTGAAGCTGCGCGGCGCCGGTGTGCCGAGTCTGCTCGAGGTGCGCGGCGAGGTCTTCATGCCGCTCGCCGGCTTCGCCCGCTTCAATGCCCAGGCGCTCGCGCGTGGCGAGAAGGCCTTCGTCAATCCGCGCAATGCGGCCGCGGGCAGCTTGCGTCAGCTCGATTCGAAGCTCACCGCAGCCCGGCCGCTCGATTTGTTCGTCTACGGCGTAGGGTCCGTCATGGGCGGCGACCTGCCGGACACCCAAGGCGGGCTGCTCGGCCGCTTGCGCGAATGGGGCTTCAAGATCTGTCCCCAGTCGCGCATCGTCGATTCGGTCGAGGGCTGTCTCGAATATTTTCGCGAACTTGGCGCGATGCGCGCACGCCTGCCGTATCAGATCGACGGCGTCGTCTACAAAGTCGACGATCTCCCCGCGCAGCGCCGCCTCGGCTTCATCTCGCGCGCGCCGCGCTGGGCGATCGCGCACAAGTTTCCCGCTGAGGAGGCCTTGACGACGGTGCTCGCCGTCGAGTTTCAGGTGGGGCGCACCGGCGCCTTGACCCCGGTCGCCCGCCTCGAGCCGGCCTTCGTGGGCGGCGTGACCGTCAGCAATGCAACCCTGCACAACATCGACGAACTCGGCCGTAAGGACGTGCGCGTCGGCGACACGGTCGTGATCCGGCGCGCGGGCGACGTCATCCCCGAGGTCGTGCGCGTGTTGCTGGAGCGGCGGCCGCCGGATTCGAGGCCGGTGGCGCTGCCCGAGGTCTGCCCGGTCTGCGGCTCGCCCGTGGTGCGCGAGGCGGACAAGTCCGCGGCTCGCTGCACGGGTGGGCGGTCCTGCGCGGCGCAGCGAAAAGAGGAGATCAAACATTTCGCGTCGCGCCGCGCGCTCGACATCCACGGTCTCGGCGACAAGCTCGTCGATCAGCTCGTCGAGGCGGGACTCGTGGCGAGCGCCGCCGATCTGTTCGATCTCACGGTCACCCAGCTTGCGGATCTCGAGCGCATGGGGGAGAAATCCGCCGAGAAGTTGGCTGCAGCCATCGAGACGGCGAAACGCACGACGCTCGCGCGCTTTTTGTACGCGCTCGGCATTCGCGATGTCGGCGAAGCGACGGCGCTCGCGCTCGCACTGCATTACGGCGAGCTTGCGAAATTGCGTCGCGCGGCCGCCGATGACATCGAGCGTGTGCAGGATGTCGGTCCCATCGTCGCGGCTCACGTCGCCGGCTATTTCGCGGATGCCGACAACGCTGCGCTCGTCGATCGCATGCTGGCGGCGGGGCTCGACTGGCCGCCGGTCGAGGCCGCGCCGAGCGGCGATCTGGCGGGCCGGACATTCGTGCTCACCGGCACGCTCGCAGGACTCGCGCGTCCGGCCGCCGAGGCGGCGATCCTTGCGCGGGGCGGCAGGGTGTCGGGCAGTGTGTCGAAGAAGACGAGCTATGTCGTGGCGGGAGCGGAGGCGGGCTCGAAACTCGCCAAAGCCGAAGCGCTCGGGATTCCCGTGCTCGACGAGGCGGCTTTTCGAAAACTCATGAATCTATAGGCGGCATGAATCCATGGCCGGGGATCCGGCCGGACCCGGTAAAAAAAGCCCCGCGAGCCCGCGGGCGGCCGCCGGCGTGCGGCGCCGACGCCCTCGGGAAGTTCGCGGCTCCCCCGTGGGATCAGAGCTTTTTCTCGATTTGCGCGCCCTTCTTGAGCTCATCGACGTAGGCCTGCCATTTCTTCTGCATGACGATCTTGCGGACCTGATCCTTGACCTGATCGAACGGCGGCGGCGCACTCTCGCGGGTGTCCTCGAGCTGAATGATGTGCCAGCCGTACTGCGTCTGCACCGGCTCGGGCGTGAGTTCGCCTTTCTTGAGACCCTTCACGGCGTCGGCGAAGGGCGCGACCATGCGTCCCGGTTGGAACCAGCCGAGGTCGCCCCCGTTGACCTTGGACTGCGTGTCGATCGAATTGGCCTTTGCCAGGTCCTCGAACTTCGCCCCGGCCTTGAGCTTCTTCGTGAGCTGTTCTGCGAGGGCTTTGTCCTTCACGAGGATGTGGCGCGCATGGTATTCGGTCTTGTCGAGCTTCGCGACGGCCGTATCGTATTCGGCATGCAATTCCGCGTCGGTGGCATCCTTGCCCTTCAAGTATTTCTCCGACTCGGCCTCTTCGAGCAGGTGCAAACGCGCGATGTGCAGGCGTGCCGCGATTGAGGGATCGTTTTCGACGCCGTCCTTGAGAGCTTGCTCGGACATGATCTCCATGTCGATGAGGCCGTCGAGTACCTGGCCCTTCTGCTCGGGTGTCAGCGTTTCGGCGCCTTTGCCCTGGGTCAGGGACTTCGTATAGAAATCGTATTCGTCCCGCGACAGCTTGTTGCCGTTCACGATCGCCACGGGCACGGGCACGGGCTTGTCGTCGACCTTGGGGATGGCCTGTTGTCCCTTCCCGCAGGAAGCCACGATGACGGCAAGCGCGGCCAGCGCGAGAAAGCGCGCCCGGGAAGTCTGAAAAATGGGAGTCATTGTTATCCTCTGAGCGAACTGGGCGGCGGTGGCCGAAGCGGCCGGTGCTTGCCGGGGCGCGCAGTTTAGCCTGTACCGCGAAGCGCGCCAAATTTCCGCAGCTTCCGCCTATGAAGTGACCTGGCAGCCTCTCGGACTAGCGAGCGCGGGGAGGCAGCGCCTCGATCGCGAGGGCATGGATGTCGGTTTGCAAGAGATCGCCGACGGCGGCATAGACCGCGCGGTGCCGCGCCAAGGGCGTTTGACCGCGAAACGCCTCCGCCACGATGCGTACCCTGAAATGACTCTGCCCGCCCGCGGCGCCGGCGTGTCCGGCGTGCGCGTGGCTCTCGTCCTCGATCTCGAGTTCGATCGGCGCGAAGCGGGCCTCCAGCCGCTCGCGCAGGCGCAGGGCGCGCGTCACGAGGGTTCCTCGGCCGGGGCGGGTTTGAGCCTGCCGTTGAGCCAGAAAACCTGGGGGATCATGAAGGCGATCATCGCCAGCGTGATTCCGAACACCTTGAAGTTGACCCAGGCATGTTCGGAGAAATTCCGCGCCACGTAGATGTTGATCGCGGCGAGCAGCGCGAACCACGCCGCCCAGAGCGTGTTGAGCACGAGCCAGGCGCGCGCGGTGACGAGCACGGGCGCGTCGAATACGCCCTCGAGCATGCGTCGTGCGAGCGGCTGGCGGCCGATCACGGCGCTGCCGAGAAACGCGATGGCGGCTACGCCCAGCAGCAGAGTGGGCTTCCACTGGATGAAGCGTTTGTCGTGCAGCACGAGCGTCGCGGTGCCGAGAATCAGCACGACGGCTGTCGTCACGATGTGGATGGTCTTGTACTGGCCCGTGCTGCGCCGGTGCAGCACGAGCACGGCCGTAGAGGCGAGCATCAACACGCCGGTTGCCCAGTAGATGCCGAACACCTGGAAAACGGCGAAGAAGAGCAGCAGAGGCGCCCATTCGAGCAATTGCTTCATGCGCGTATCATAACCCGGGCGCCATGAGCATCTATCTGCAACTCCATCCGGTCTCCCCCCAGCAGCGTTTCATCCGCCAGGCCGTGCAGGTGTTGCGCGGCGGCGGGGTGATCGTCTACCCGACTGATTCCTGCTATGCGCTCGGCTGTCATATCGGCGACAAGGACGCCCTGCAAAGGATCAGCGACATCCGCGAGGTCGACCGCAATCATCATTTCACGCTCGTCTGCCGCGACCTTGCGGAGGTCGCCAGGTACGCGCTCGTCGAGAATTGGCAGTACCGGCTGCTGCGCGCTTATACGCCCGGCCCATACACGTTCATCTTGAAGGCGTCCCGCGAGACGCCGCGCCGCCTGAAGCACGAACGCAGGGGCACGATCGGGCTGCGCGTACCGGACCATCCCGTCACGGCGATGCTGCTCGAGGAACTCGGCGAGCCGGTCATGAGTTCCACGCTGCTGTTGCCGGGCGAGGAGCTGCCGCGCACCGACGCCCGGGAGATTTACGAGACGCTTGGCCGGCGCGTCGACCTCGTGCTCGACGGCGGTAACTGCGGTCTCGTCCCGACGTCGGTCATCGACATTTCGGGGGATCGGGCGGTCGTGATGCGCGAGGGGCGCGGTGACGTCAGCCCCTTTGTCGACTCGACGAACGTATAATGCCGGTCAGACAGTGCCGCGAGGCGTGAGGTTTATTTTAAGTAATGAGTATAAGTTTTGGATTTAAATGAACTTCCGTACAAAATCTCGATCTGGGCGATCCCGGTTTTGTCTGCAGTCACGCTGCACGAAGTGGCTCACGGTTGGGCGGCGCGCTTCTGCGGGGATCGCACCGCAGAGCTGCTCGGGCGCTTGAGCCTCAACCCGCTGCGCCACATCGACCCCGTCGGGACGATTTTGGTTCCGCTTTTGCTGCTGTTGTTGCGGGGTCCGCTCATTGGCTGGGCCCGGCCCGTGCCCGTTGCGATTCGCGCATTGCGTAACCCGCGTCGTTCGATGGTCTTCGTCGCGCTCGCGGGTCCTGCCGCCAATTTTGCAATGGCGGCCTTCTGGTGCCTCGTGCTCGCGGCGATGGTGCACCTGGACGGCTCGGCCACGTTGGTCAGCTGGTGTGCGCTGATGGCCCAGGCCGGGATCATCATCAACGTCGTGCTCGGCCTGTTCAACCTGCTGCCGATCCCGCCCCTCGACGGCGGCCGGATACTCGGGGCGTTGCTGCCGGCCCCGCTCGGCGCGAGCCTGGATCGGATCGAACCCTACGGCTTCCTCGTGGTCGTCGGAATCATGGGACTCATCGCCTACGGCCCGTTCAAGGACCTGTTCGACCCGGCGTACCGGCTGGTAGGGCGCGTGATCGGCGCACTGCTCGGGACAGCGGCGTGAGCGGCGCCATCCAAAACCGGCGCGTGCTCTCCGGCATGCGCCCCACGGGTCCCTTGCATCTCGGCAATTACCACGGCGCGCTCAAGAACTGGATCGAGCTGCAGTACCAATACGAATGTTACTTCTTCATTGCCGACTATCACGCGTTGACGACGGGGTACGCGGATACGGCCGATCTAGAAGAGTATGTGTGGACGATGGCGGTCGACTGGCTCGCCGCGGGCTTGAATCCGGGGGTGGCGACGCTGTTCATTCAGTCCAGGGTTCCGGAACATGCCGAGCTGCACCTGCTGCTGTCGATGATCACCCCGCTTGGCTGGCTCGAACGCGTGCCGTCCTACAAGGATCAACAGGCAAATCTCGCCGACCGCGATCTGTCGACTTACGGATTTCTCGGCTATCCCCTGTTGCAGAGTGCGGACATCCTGCTCTACCGGTCGCAATACGTGCCCGTCGGAGAGGATCAGGTCGCCCATGTCGAGATCACCCGTGAGATCGCGCGCCGCTTCAATCACATTTACGGGCGCGAGGCCGGTTTCGAGCAGAAGGTCGAAAAGGCCATCAAGAGCCTGGGCTCGCGCAATGCCAACCTATACCGCACGCTGCGCAAGGAATTTCAGGAGAAGGGTGATGCGGAGGCGTTGGCGCGCGCGCGAGCGCTCGTCGAATCGAATGCGAGGCTCACCGTGGCCGATCGCGATCGCCTGTTCGGCTTCCTGGAAGGCACGGGCATTGCGCTGCTCACGGAGCCGGAAGTCCTCCTGACGGCGACTCCGAAGGTGCCGGGACTCGACGGCCGCAAGATGTCGAAGTCGTATGGCAATACGATCGGGATGCGGGAGGATCCGGATTCGGTCGTCAAGAAGCTGAAGACCATGCAGACCGATCCCGCGCGTGTGCGCCGCACGGATCCCGGCGATCCGGATCGCTGTCCGGTCTGGAATCTGCACGAGATCTACTCGAGCGAAGAAACTCAGGCGTGGGTGCAGAAGGGTTGCCGCAGCGCGGCCATCGGCTGCCTGGAGTGCAAGACGCCGCTGATCGAGAAGATCGTCGCCGAGGTGACCGCGACCGCCAAGCGAGCCCAGGAGTTCGAGGAGAATCCCGATCTGGTCCGAGGTATCATCGCGCAGGGATGCGAGCGCGCGCGCGAAGCGGCGCGCGACACGCTCGACGTGGTGCGTCAAGCCATGGCCATGAACTACCGATGAAACCCGACCTCTCGATCGTGCCGACTCACGCGCTCCCGGCGACGCCCGTCGGCGAGTCCGCGCCCGCGCAGGCCGAGATGCCGTTTGCGGTCGTGGAAGGCCAGCCCATCACGGAGATGCCGCGCGACCTCTATATCCCCCCGCAGGCGCTCGAGGTGTTCCTCGAGGCCTTCGAGGGGCCCCTCGACATGCTCCTGTATCTGATCCGGCGCCAAAACCTCGACATTCTCGACATCCCGATCGCCGAGATCACGCGCCAGTACATGCGCTACATCGAGCTCATGCAGGTGCTACAGCTCGAACTCGCCGGTGAATACCTGCTGATGGCGGCGACGCTCGCCGAGGTGAAATCGCGCATGCTGTTGCCGCGCCCGCAGCACGAAGACCCCGCCGACGAGGCGGACCCGCGCGCGGAGCTCGTGCGACGGCTCCAGGAATACGAGCGCTTCAAGCGTGCCGCGGAGGGCATCGACCGGATCCCGCGCCTCGATCGGGACACCTGGATCGCCTCGGCCGACCTCGCCGAGCGCAAGGTCGTGCGCATTCCGCCCCAGGTCACCCTCCAGGAAATGCTCATAGCCTTCCAGGACGTGCTTGCGCGCAGCGACATGTTCGCCCACCATCACGTGCAGCGCGAGCCGCTCTCGGTACGGCAACGCATGACCGAGGTGATGTCCGCGCTGGCAGCCCGCGAATACGTGGATTTCGTGCGCCTGTTCCCGGTCGAGGAAGGACGCCGCGGCGTCAGCGTCACGTTCGTCGCAATCCTCGAGTTGATGCGCGAGGGGCTGATCGAGATCATCCAATCGGAGCCCTACGCGCCCCTGCATGTGCGCGCCGGCAATCCTGCGCGGCGCTTGAAGCTGGTGGCCGACGCGGACGCGGCCAACGAAGAAATCGCGAGACCTCAATGAACGAACAATACGTCAAGAATGCCATCGAAGCGTCCCTGCTCGCCGCCGGGCGGCCTCTCTCGATCGACGAACTCCTGGCCGTCTTCGATCAGCGCGACGGGTCCAGCGTCGAAGAGGTTCGGGCGGGCCTCGACGCCCTGCGCGCGGAATATGCGACGCGCGGTCTCGAACTCGTCGAGGTCGCGAGCGGCTTTCGGATCCAGATCCGAAGCACGGTCGCCGAAGCGGTCTCGCGCCTGTGGGTCGAACGGCCCGCGAAGTACTCGCGCGCTCTCCTGGAAACCCTCGCACTCGTGGCCTACCGCCAGCCGATCACGCGCGGTGAAATCGAGCAGATCCGGGGCGTTGCGGTAAACCCGAGCATCATCAAGACCATGCTCGAGCGCAACTGGATACGCGTCGTCGGACACCGCGACGTACCCGGCCGCCCCGAACTGCTCGGCACGACCCGGGATTTCCTCGACTATTTCGGCTTGAAGAAACTCGACGATCTGCCGACGCTCACGCAATTGAAGGAACTCGAGGAATTGCGCGTGCAGCTCGCGCTGCCGGGCGCGGAACCCGAAGCGGCTCCAGCCGAGACCGTCGCCGTTGAAGCGCCGGACGACGGCGGTGAAGAGCCCGAGCCGGCACATGGCGCAGGCGGGACGCCGCAACCCCAAGGAATGGTTGCACGCGGTTCCGACAGCGGGTTCTGAGCGACATGCCCAGGCCGCCGCGCACCCGAGACTCCGCGCCGCGCGGCCCGAAGCCAGGAACCGGCGGGGTCCGTCCGCCATCGCGCCGGGCGGGAACCGCGCCGCGGCCGCCGAAGGCCGCGCTGCTCGGCAGGAAAGCCCCGGCCGCGGCCGGCGAGCCGCTCCAGGATCGCTTGCAGAAGGTGCTCGCTGCGGCAGGCATAGGCTCGCGCCGCGAGGTAGAGCGCTGGATCCGTGAGGGGCGCCTGCAGATCAACGGCGCCGTCCCCGAACTCGGCGCGAAATGGCTGCCCCGCGATCGCATCACGATCGATGGCCGGCCGGTGCGCCTGCGTGCCCGCGATGCAAGCCACGCTCACGTGCTGATGTTTCATCGTTCCCCCGGCGAGACGCTCGATCTCAGAGCGGCCACGTTCCGCGCCGCAGAGCACCTGCAATTGCCGCGAGTCGCCGCGCGCTGGCTCGCCGTGCAGCCGATGCCGCCGGTCGACGGTGGACTCGAGATTCTCACCGACGACGGCTCCCTCGCCCACCGGATCTCGCAGGGC
>Ga0302320_10004030_pt1 | contig 33571 bp, 33 predicted proteins | sample Bog_T0_3_FD_202130 | JGI IMG/M metagenome (GOLD analysis project Ga0302320, IMG submission 202130) | Peat permafrost microbial communities from Stordalen Mire near Abisko, Sweden - Bog_T0_3 | ecosystem: Environmental > Terrestrial > Soil > Wetlands > Peat | place: Sweden: Abisko, Stordalen Mire... | reverse complement strand
CCGCCCCGCCGCCACCGCCTCCCTCCGCGCCGCCGCCGGGCCTGTACAATGCCCTGAAGCTCTACAAAATGCTGGCGGACCGGAGCCACATGGACGCCGACGAGCTCGCGCACCAGCTCCCGGTCTATTGGAAGCCGTCGCTGGCCACCGACTCCAATGCCATCCCGCCGGCGATCCAGCAATTGTCCGGCGAGCTGGTGGCCGGGTTCGCGGAACGCTGCAAGGATCCCGACTACCCGACCATCACCATCGATGAAACGCTCGCCCAGTCCGTCTGCGTCAAGCTGGCGGGAGAAAGGCAGGCCCTGGACCCCCTCCAGCGGGCCTATGCCGACCTCAAGGCGGCCGCGTCCGCGAAGTCCCCCGATCTGACCGCGAAGAGCATCCTGGCCGACGATCCGTCCGACCTGGTGAAGGGCGCCAGCCAGCTGCCCGGCTGCTTCACGCTGGAGGGCTGGAGCACCTTCCAGGAGAACCTGGAGAAAGCGCTGGACGGCACCCTGGTGAGCCAGGACTGGGTGCTCTCCTGCGGTTCGGGGAGCACGGCCACCATGGAAGGCGGCCGCGACGCCAACCGGGAGCGCCTGACCACGCTCTACAAGGCCGAATTCGACCAGCAGTGGCAGAAATTCCTGGGCGGGATGCAGATCGCCGAATCCCGGGACGTCAAGGGCGCGGCCGATGCCCTGGGGCGCCTTTCCGACACCCGGCATTCCCCCATCCGGCTGATCCTGCTGCGGGCCGTGAAGGAGACCTACATCGACAAGCCGAGCCTGGTGAAATCCTGGCTGAACAAGGGGATCGACAAGGGCAAGAAGCTCGTGAACGCCAACAGTGAGGCCGAGGACAAGAACGAGGATCCGAACCGTCCCGGCCACCGGTTCCCGGGATTGGCCAAGCTCATGGCTTCGTCGGGGGGTGCCCCCTCGCTCCTGGACGGCTACTTCAGCGCGCTCAAGAAGGCCAAGGAACGGCTTGATGCCAGCCAGGGGGACAGCCAGCAGAAATCCCTGGTCCAGAGCACCATGTCCGGTTCCGGCTCCCCGCTCGCCGAGGCCAGGGAGTATGTGGACGGGACGCTGCTGCCCCAGCTCGAGGAGCCGTCCCGGAGCATGGTGCGGCCCATGCTGGTCGGCCCGCTGGAAAAGAGCATGGCCACTGCCCTGCAGGGCGCCGCCCGGGACCTGAATTCGCTCTGGGGCAGCAAGGTCATGCCGCCCTGGAAGGACCTCGCGAGCAAATACCCGTTCTCGGATAGCACCAATGACGCGACCTTCGCGGACATCCAGCGGTTCCTGAGGCCGGACGGCCCCCTGGCCGATTTCATGGACAAGGATCTGGCCGGCCTGGTAGAGAAACAGAACGGCCACTACGCGCCCCTCCCGGGAGCGCAGAACGTGCACTTCAGCGGCCGGTTCCTGGCCACCGTCAACCAGCTGATGGTGGCCGCCGAGGCGGCCTTGCGCGGAGGCGAGGGCTCCATCTTCGAACTGCGGCCGAACCCGATCCCCGGGATCTCGGAAACCGACTTCGTCCTGGATGGGCAGAAGCTCGTCTACCGGAACCAGCAGGAGGAATGGAAACAGTTCACCTGGCCGGGCCCGGGGAGTCCGGAGGCCACGGTGCAGGTGGTTTCCAACAGCGGGGTCGCGCCCCAGATCCTCAAGTTCCCGGGACGGATGGGCCTGCTCCGGATGCTGGAGAAGCGCGAAGAGAAGCCGTCGTCCTTCGGGACCGAACTCGCCTGGAAGTTCTCCGTGCCCCGGAATTTCAAGGGAGCCCCCCTGAAGGAGACCGGAGACCTCACGGAATATCCCTTTCCTTTCCGCCTCAACTTCCGGAGCGTATCGGGCAGCGACCCGAGACTGCTGCTTAAGCTGAGGAGGCTGCAGCTTCCGGACCGCATCACCCAGTAGGCGAGCCATGCTGTTCTCCCGCTCCGCAGGCAAGTCCAAGCGAGCTTTCACCATCTTCGGGAAGGTGCCGAGCATGACGGATTTCTTGGCCGTCCAGGCATCCCACCCGACGGTGAAGGACCTGGACCGCCTGATCCAGGGCGTGATGACGGTCATGGCCGGAAACCATGAATGGAAGCAACATTTTGATGCCATCCCAGCCATCGATCTCCTGTGGCAGTCTCCCACCGGCCCGGAAGTCTTCGTCGGCGTGCTCCTGCCCAGCCATGACGCCGCGGGCCGGCGCTACCCCCTCCTGGGCGGCCTGGTGCTGCCGGGGGGCGAGGCCGCCCGGTATGGCCCCCTCCTGCTGCTGGGGGCCGAACTGCTCTGCTCCCGTCTGCGGAACCTGCTCCTCCGGGCCCGGGAGGATCCGGCAGGACTGCCCGAACTGCGGGACTACCTGGCGGACCAGGCGTCGGACAAGGGAATGGACCTGCTCGAACCGGATCTGCTGGGAGAGATTTACAATAAATTTATAAATGAAGAAGCAGTGCTCGAACTGGGTCGGGCCGTCAGCGAGACCTCTCCCGCCACCGCCTTGAGGAGGACGGTCCTGCACCTGCTCTTTTCCCGCGGGCAGGGCCCGGAGGGAAGGGAGGAGGAGAAGAAATTCCTCGTCCTCCCCCTCAGCCTGGAGCCGGGCAGATCCATGCTCCATGCCAGTGTTTGGATGGACCTCCTGGCCCTCCTGGTGGACTCCTCCTCCCAGTGCCCCTGGGGGCAGAATGCCCTGCTCCACCCGATGGATGGCGCCCCCTGCCTGTTCATGCACCCGGGCCGTCCCTCCGCCCTGGCCGGCGCCGCCATGCTGGGCGGCAAACGGCTGCAATGGAATAACTTAAATCTGCAGTCGGGGACCGGCGCGCTGCACCTCCACCCCCTTTATCCCGAGATTTCCATCCAGCTCGATAGATTTCTCACCAGTCCAACGTATAAGATGGTGGACTTGAAGCGATATGTTGGTGAAACTGTCCGTCAGCTGCTCCTCTCTAGTTCCTGAGCGTCCGTCCGCCCATCCCAGGAGGTCGTATGGTGAGAGAAAGTACTCAACAGAAACTGTCACGGAACCGTCCTCCACGCGTTCAGATCACCTATGACGTGGAAGTGGGCGGGGCCATCGAGACCAAGGAGCTCCCCTTCGTGATGGGGGTGCTCGGCGATTTCAGCGGCCAGCCGAAGGATCCGCTCCCCAAGGTGAAGGAACGCAAGTTCATCAACATCGACCGGGACAACTTCAACGAAGTCCTCAAGGGGATGAGCCCCCGGGTGCAGATGCAGGTGGACAACCGGCTCAAGGACGACGGCACCCAGCTGGGCGTGGAGTTGCAGTTCAAGAAGCTGGAGGATTTCGAGCCCGAAAACGTCGTCGAGCAGGTCGCCCCGCTGAAGACCCTGCTGGACGCGCGCAAGCGCCTGTCCGATCTGCGCAACAAGCTGGCCGGCAACGACAAGCTGGAGGCGCTGCTGGACGACGTGGTCAGGGATACGGAAAAGCTCCGGAGCATCGCCCAGGGCCGTAAAGCCCAAGATGAAGGAGGCAAGTGATGGCCGAACTCAATCCATCCGCCCTGCCTGCCGCCGCGGCCGCATCGGCCGCCGCCGAGGGGACCAGCCTGCTGGATTCCATCATCGACGCGAGCAAGGTCGCCACTTCTGACCAGGAGCGCGCCGGCGCCCGCGATCTCATCCGGGAGCTGGTGGACCAGATCCTGGACGGGACCGTCACCATCTCCAAGGACCTGGCGGCCAGCCTGGATGCGCGCATCGCCCAGCTGGACGCGCTGATGTCCGCCCAGCTCAGCTCCATCCTGCATGCCCCCGAGTTCCAGCAGCTCGAGGCCAGCTGGAGGGGGCTCAAGTACCTGACCGACCAGTCCGAGACCTCGCCCTCCCTCAAGATCAAGGTTTTCAATGCCAGCAAGAAGGACCTGGTGAAGGACTTCCGGACGTCCTCCGACTTCGACCAGAGCGCCCTGTTCAAGCAGATCTACGAGGAGGAGTACGGGACCTTCGGCGGCTCCCCCTTCGCGGGGATGGTGGGCGACTTCGAGTTCACCCGGCATCCCGAGGACATGTACCTGCTGGACCAGGTGAGCCACGTGGCCGCGGCCGCCCACGCCCCCTTCATCAGCGCGGCCGGCGCCGGCATGTTCGGGCTGGAGAGCTTCACCGACATCGGCAAGCCGAGGAACCTGGCCAAGATCTTCGATACGGTGGAATACGCGAAATGGAAGTCCTTCCGGGATTCCGAGGACTCCCGCTACGTGGGCCTCTGCCTGCCGCATGTGCTCGGGCGGCTGCCCTACGGTCCGGATTCCCAGCCCATCGAGGTGTTCAACTTCCAGGAGGAAGTGGACGGCACGGACCACGGCAAGTATTTGTGGACCAACGCCGCCTATGCTTTCGCCGCCCGCCTCACCGACGCCTTCGCCAACTACGGGTGGCTGGCCGCCATCCGCGGCGTGGAGGGCGGCGGGCTGGTGGAGAACCTGCCCACCCACACCTTCACCACGGACGACGGGGAGGTCGCCCTGAAGTGCCCCACCGAGGTGGCCGTCACCGACCGCAACGAAAAGCTCCTGGCGGACCTGGGCTTCATCCCCTTGGTTCACTGCAAGAACACGGACTATGCGGCCTTCTTCAGCGCCCAGGCGGTGCAGAAGCCCAAGTCCTACGCCAATGACGCCGCCAACGCCAACGCCCGGCTCTCCTCGCAGCTGCCCTACATCTTCGCCGTTTCCCGCATCGCCCACTACCTCAAGAGCATCATGCGGGACAAGGTCGGCAGCTTCGCCTCCCGGGGCACCATCGAGGAATTCCTCAATACCTGGGTGGCCCAGTACGTGGTCCTGGACGACACCGCCGACCAGCAGACCAAGGCCCGCTATCCCCTGCGGGAGGCCACCATCGAGGTTCAGGAGGTCCCAGGCAAGCCCGGCGTCTACCGCTCCATCGCCTTCCTCCGGCCCCACTTCCAGCTGGACGAGCTGACCGTCTCGCTCCGCCTGGTGGCCGAACTGCCCAAGGGCGCACGCTGACCTTCGCAACCGTTCCCCAGTTTCCTCGCATAGGAGGGTTCCATGGCTTTTGAAGGCTATCTGAAAGTGGACGGCATTCCCGGCGAATGCACGGACGACAAGCACAAGGATTGGATCGAGATCCTTTCCTACCAGATGGGGCTGGGCCAGGCCAGTTCGGCCTCGCACAGCACCGCGGGCGGCTCCGCCGCCGGCAAGGTGAGCTTCCAGGACATAACCGTCACCCACCTCATCGACAAGGCCACGGCAAAGCTCTTCGAGGCCTGCGCCAAAGGCACCCACATCAAGGACGCCACCCTCGAACTGTGCCGGGCCGGCGGGGACAAGTTCAAGTACCTGGAGATCAAGCTGGAGAATGTCCTGATCTCAAATTTGAGTTCGGGCGCCGACCCCAATGCCGGCAACGAATTCCCAACCGAGACCATCGTCCTCAACTTCGGCAAGTTGAAGACGACCTACTTCAAGCAGGGAGATAAGGGCGGCGGCTCCGGCCAGGTCTCCTTCGGCTGGGACCAGACGGCCAACAAGAGCATGTAGGCCGGCATCCCCCGGATCCCGCCCGCATGAGGCAGCATGGCCCAGCTTCGCACCATCCATAGCCAGGAAAACCGCCTCTTCCAGGTCGACACCCCCCTGGGCAAGGACATCCTGTTCGTGGACACCTTCACCGGCCAGGAGTCCCTCTCCGCGCCCTTCTGCTTCGACCTGCGCCTCTTCTCTCCCAAGGCCGACCTGGAGCTCAAGTCACTCATGGGCCAGCCGGTCACTGTGACTCTCAAGGCCCAGGGCGGCGACCGCTACTTCCACGGCCACGTCACCTCCTTCGCCCATACCGGGGTGGTGGAGGGCGTCGCCTACTACCAGATGCGGCTAGGCCCGTGGACGGAATTCCTGCGCAGACGGCTCAACTGCCGGGTGTTCCAGGAGAAGAAGGTGGAGGACATCCTCAGGATGGTCTTCGACGACTACAAGCACCTGGCCAACTATGAACTGCAGGCCAGCAGCAGGAAGGCCCTCACCCTCTGCATGCAGTACCACGAGTCGGACTTCGCCTTCGTCAGCCGGCTCATGGAAGAGATCGGCTGGCTCTACCACTTCGCCTTCCATCAAGACCGCCACGTCCTGGTGGTGAGCGAGGATTCCCGCAACCTCCACCCGGACCCCCTCCAGCCCGACGTCGAGTTCAACGACAGCCCCGGCTCCGAGGCCGAGGACGCCATCCACCGCATGGAGGCCGTGCGGACCCTGGTGGCGAACAAGGTGAGGTTGAAGACCTTCGATTTCAAGAACCCCACGCTCCCCCTAGAGGCGTACGTCAATACCCAGCGGCAGATGGGCTCCCTGCCGGAAATGGAGGTTTATGAATACCCGGGGGCCTATGCCTTCCCGGACCACTCCGCCGGCGATGACCAGGCCCAGGTTCAGATGGAAGCCCTGGATGCAGAGTCCATGAATTTCCAGGGGAACGGAACCGTGCGCAGCCTCGCCTGCGGCCAGTCCTTCACGCTGGAGAACCACTATGCCTACCAGGGCGACAACGCCCATTTCATCGCCACTTGGATCCAGCACAAGGGCGCCAACAACTATTTCGACGAGCAGGCCAGGGAGATCTACGGCAACGAATTCACCTGCATGCGCAAGTCGGTCCGGTTCCGGCCGCCGCGCTCGACCCCCCGGCCCATCATGCCCGGTCCGCAGACCGCCATCGTGGTGGGCCCGCAGGGGGAGGAGATCTACTGCGACAAATATGGCCGTGTCCGGGCCAAGTTCCACTGGGACCGGTCGGACGGGGCGAGCGACCAGAGCATGTGCTGGCTCCGCGTGGCCATGCCCTGGGCCGGCAGCAACTTCGGCTTCATCACCCTGCCTCGGGTCGGCCAGGAAGTCCTGGTGGAATTCCTGGAAGGGGATCCCGACCGCCCCATCATCACCGGCTCGGTCTACAACGAACACCAGATGCCCCCCTGGGAACTGCCCAACCAGAAGACCCAGAGCGGCATCCTCACCCGCTCCAGCCCCCAGGGCACCCACGCCAACGCCAACGCCCTGCGCTTCGAGGACCGGAAGGGGGCCGAGGAAGTCTGGCTGCATGCCGAGAAGGACCAGCGCCTCGAGGTGGAGCAGGACGAGAGCCATTCGGTGGGCCACGACCGCAGGAAGAAGGTGGGGAATGACGAGACCAGCGCCATCGGCCATGACCGGACGGAATCGGTCGGCCAGAACGAGACCATCAGTATCGGCAAGGACCGTACGGAAACCGTCGGCCAGGACCAGGCCGAGACCGTCGGGCGCGACCTCAAGGAGACCGTCCAGCACAACCTGAGCCTCTCGGTGGGCATGGACCAGACCTTGCAGGTGGGCGGGAAAAGCCAGGTCACCGTGGGCGGCGACAGCAGCGAGAGCGTGTCGGGCGGCCGCACCGAGTCCACCGGCAAGGACGTCACCCTGGCCATCTCGGGCTCTTCCTCCCTCAGGGTCGGCAGCAACGTCACCGAGAGCATCGGGAGCGACCAGTCCGTGCAGGTCAGCAAGACCTACACCATCTCGGCCGGGGACGAACTTTCCATCACCGTCGGGGCGGCCAGCTTCGTGATGAAGAGTGACGGCACCATCACCCTGAACGGGAACGATCTCACGCTCAAGGCCAGTGGCCAGATCGGAATCCAGGCCGCTTCCGCCGTCGCGGTCAAGGGCGGCACCATCAACCTCAACTGAGGCCGCATCCGGTGGACGTCATCAACCGCACCGCCTTTCCCGCCCTGGCCTTCGAAGGGCTCGACACCCAGGATCAGCCCTTCCATGTGCTGGTGATGCGCATCACCTACGTCCTGCGTCCGGGAGCAGGCGCCGGACAATGCACCCACCACCTCGACTTCGCCGACGACCAGGCGCCCCTTGCCGCCACCGACAGTTTCCTGGGCGACCCGGCCTTGACCAGTCCCCGTGGCGAAAGCGACTACGCACCCTTCAAGCCCAGATGCGACGTGCTCGTCCTGGGCCATGCCCATGCTCCCCGCGGCAGGCCCTGCCGGCGCTTCACCGCCTCCCTGAAGCTCCTGCGTCCAGGCCCGGCCGGGCAGGCGCTGCTGGATGCCAGCCTGGGCATCGTCGGGCCTCGCTGGTTCCGGAAGAAACGCTGGCCCCTGCGCTGGATCTACGGCCTGCTCCGGTTCGGGAGCCTCGGCCTGGTCCGCGTCAACCCCTGGACCCTGACCGCGCCCGCCGCCATCGGCTCCGTGCCGCTGACCTACGAATTCGCTTTTGGGGGCACGCTGACCATTCCCGTGGAGGCGATGTCGAGGGTGCCCAAGAAGTTCCGGCTCCCGCCCGAGCGGCAGCAGGACCTGGGGCAACCCGCAGCCGCCTATGCCCGCAACGAAGCCAACCCCATCGGCATGGGCCACGCCACCCTGTGGGCCCTCCAGGCCGGCCGGGTCAAGCGCCTGCCCGCGCCCCAGATCGAAGCTCCCGGCCGGCCCGTCACTTCCGCCTATTTCTGGCAGAACGCCCGCGGCAAGATCAAGCCCGGCAAGGAACTCACGTCGGCGGGCTGCGGCCCCCTCGGCCGGGGATGGTCTCCGCGCCGGCTGCTGGCGGGCACTCCGGACGCCGCCTGGGTGCGGGAGCGCCATCCCCTCCTGCCCAGGGACTTCGACTTCGGCTACTGGAACTGCGCCCATCCCCAGTGGCAGACGGAGCACCTGCGGGGCGACGAGGTGCTGACCCTCACCAACCTGCTGCCCGCCGATGCGCGTTCGGCCGTCCAGGATGCCCAGGGGAACACCCTGGCCCGGTTCGCCCTGCCCGGGCACCAGCCTTTCGCCCTGGTCCGCTACCCGGATGGACGCACGGCCTCCGTGGCCTTGATGACGGACACGCTGATCCTGGATCTCGAATCCGGATCCGTGACCCAGGTGGCGCGGGCGCGCCTCCCTAAGGCGGAGCCCATCCAGGGACTGGAGTTCCGCATGGAAGTGAACCCGTCCGCCCTGCCCGCCGCCCGGGAGGCCGGCCGCCCATGAGCCCCAACTTCGTCAACGTCATGGGTGTGGACGGCATGCAGGCCGTGTCCACCGTTCCCAGTTTCAACAAGACCCCGGGTCCCGGCACCCCGCCGCTGCCCTATCCCGTGACCAACAGCCTGGAAAGCCGCCAGGGGACGGTCGCCACCGTCGTCTTCTCCGGTGCCCAGGCTTTCGTATTGGGCCAGAGCAACGTGCCCACCTGCATGGGCGACATGGCGGGCGCCCTGGGGGGCGTGGTGTCGGGCACGGTGGGCGGCAAGATCGAAGCCATTCAAGGCAGTCCCAACGTGCTCGCCGGGGGGAACCCCATGGTGCGTTCCGGGGACCCCTGCACCCTCCAGGGCGGCAACACCATCGGCATCTTCGTTCCCATACCCGGGACGCCCGTCATCATCCAGGGCGGGGTGCCGAGCGGCTCGATGAATCCCTGACATGACTGGGGGGAGGCCACGCATGCGTGGCCTCCCCCCAGCCCGGACCTGGAGTCAAGCTCAGCTACTTTCCGGGGTCGGGCTGGCCGGGAAGCAGCTGCAAGGTCGCGCCCGTCACCGTCAGCTTGTTCGCGGTGACGTGGACCACCACTGCATTGCCCTTGCTCTTGCGCAGGCTGTCCGCGGGCAGGACGACGCGCCAGAACTGGGCGTCCGGCTTGCGATAAAGGGCGAGGACGGCCAGGAACTTGGTATCGGGCTGCAGAACCACCGTGCGCGGCGCAGTGGCGCCCGGGACAGCCGTGAATTCCGAGAAGGACACCAGGGCCGGGCCGATCAGCTCCGACGGCGTCTTCTCGCTGTTGGCCGCCTCCAGCGTCAGCTTGCTGAACTCGGTGAGGTCCTTCAACTCGAAGAGCCGGATGCCCACGGACAGGGAATTGCCCATGGAATCCGGATTGATGCGCGCATCCGCGCTCACCTGGAACTGCGCGCTCACGGGAGCGGTCACCGGCTTGGAACAACCTAGGCCTATGAGACCCGCAACCACAGCCGTCGTAAGGGATCTCCATCCGCTTGCCATACTGTCACTCCTAGAAGATCTGAAAATTGTGGGCCTTATCCGGATGTCAGTTCGAACGGAATGGGCCTTCACCTGGGCCACCCGGTGCCTATTTTTGCACAGGTTTTAACCTCCATCATCACAATCTTCACGAAATCGATTGCCCTCGCGGGACCCGTCCGGCTCCCGGCAGAACAGGCGTGGTTTCGGGGTCGGCCGAGAACGCCTCTCAAAAACTCCGGTCCCCTCCATTCAGTGCGCCGGCCGACCATGATCCCGCCTTTCCACTCTCCGGTCGGCGATACTTGAGACAGGTTCCTGCCAGCATCCAGCTCCATCCGCCTGGTCATGCTATCCAGGTTTGCGCTCCGTCTGGTCCGTGGCAGGTCACCCTCTCTTGCTCAAACGTACTCAGATGCACCAGATAATATTCAGTAAAGCGTGGTGATTCCTCACGACAATGATGTTTGATTTTATTGGAGTTATTCATGACGTCAGATATCACCTGGGCCCTGGAACCCGGAATCCACCTCGTCCACAAGGAGGTGGGCGGCAGCAGCTTCGACGTGGTGCGCGGCTTCAAGCACGAAGCCTGGGAGGCCGGGCAGAAGAAGCTGGCCCTGGGCCACGGCGGCACCCTCGACCCGTTCGCCGACGGGCTGCTGCTGGTGCTGGTGGGCCAGGCCACCCGGCTGATGGACCTCATGCACCCGCTGCCCAAGACCTACCTGGCCCGGCTGGCCTGGGGCACCGAGACCGACACCTGCGACCACGGGGGCTTGGTGGTGGCCGAAGGCCCGGCGCCCTCCGCCCAGGCCCTGGAGGGCGCTCTGGCGGCCTTCCTGGGCTGGCGCGACCAGGTGCCGCCCGACACTTGCGCCAAGAAGATCGACGGCGAGGCCGCATACAAGAAGGCCCACCGGGGCGAGGTGGTGGACCTGCCGCCGTCCCGGGTCTTCCTGCACGAGGCCGGGTGGGTCAGCCACGATCTGCCCCGGGCATCCGTCCTGCGCCTCACCTGCCGGGGCGGCTACTATGTGCGCGCCCTGGCCCGGGACCTGGGCCGCGCCCTGGGCTGTCCCACCCACCTCTCGGCCCTGACCCGCACCGCCATCGGCCCCTGGAGCGATCCCGGCCCCGGGGCGCGCACCCTGGTCCAGGGCGAGGACCTGGTGCCCTGGTGCCCCTCCCGGGTCCTGGACGACACCGAGGCGGACCACCTGCTCCACGGCCGGCCAGTGCCCCTGGGGGCGATCCGGGGCCCGTCCTGGGCCCTGCCCGAAGGCTTCCCCGATCCGGACCCGCCGGTGCGTGGCCTGCACCAGGGCCGGCTGGTGGCGCTGCTGCGGGAGAAGGAAGGGGCGCTGTGGACCTGCGCCAACCTGCGGGGCGGGCTATAGTTTACAGCGATGAAACGGCATTGTAGCTGGGACATCACAGGCGCTGCGCAGAGTGGGGGAAGCAACCACCCCTAGCCCAAGGAGCGCCCCGTGAATGTACGCCGACTGATCGTTTCGTTCGCCACCAAGCTGGCCCTGGTCACCGCAGGTGCCACCTGCTTCGCCCAGACCCCCATCACCGTCTACACCGCCCTGGAAGCCGACCAGATCCAGGCCTACGAGACGTCCTTCAACAAGGCCTACCCCGACGTGAAGGTCAAGTGGGTGCGCGATTCCACCGGCATCATCACCGCCAAGCTGCTGGCCGAGAAGGCCGCGCCCCAGGCGGACGTGGTGATGGGCCTGGCGGCCTCCTCGCTGCTCCTGCTGGAGAAGGAGAATATGCTGCTGCCCTACGCGCCCAAGGGCGTGGACCAGCTCAGCAAGAAGTACGTCAGCTCCACCAAGCCCCCCATGTGGGTGGGCATGGACGTGTGGGGCGCCACCATCTGCTTCAACACGGTGGAAGCGGCCAAGCAGGGCCTCACGAAGCCCGTGTCCTGGCAGGACCTGCTCAAGCCCGAGTACAAGGGCAAGATCGTCATGCCCAACCCCGCCTCCAGCGGCACCGGCTATTTCGACGTGAGCGCCTGGCTGACCATGTTCGGCGAGAAGAAGGGCTGGGAGTACATGGACAAGCTGCACCAGAACATTGGCCTCTACGTCCACTCCGGCTCCAAGCCCGGCAAGATGGCCGCCTCGGGCGAGTTCCCCATCGGCATCACCTTCGAATACCGGGCCAACAAGCTCAAGGCCGAAGGCGCCCCCATCGACCTGGTGTTCCCCAAGGAGGGCCTGGGCTGGGACCTGGAAGCCACCGGCATCATGAAGGGCACCAAGCATCTGGACGCCGCCAAGAAGCTTTGCGACTGGTGCGCCTCCAAGGACGCCAACGAACTCTACAAGGATAATTTCGCCGTCGTCGCCTATCCCGGCGTGGCCAAGCCCCTGGCCTTCCTGCCTGCCACCTTCGAAAGCATGCTGGTCAAGCAGGACCTCAAGTGGTCCGCCAGCAACCGCGACCGCATCCTGGCCGAGTGGACCAGGCGCTACGACGGCAAGTCCGAGAAGAAATAGGTTCACATGGGCGGGGGTGAGCGAATGTCCGGATTCCTGTCGGTCCAAGGTATCGTCAAGCGTTTCGGATCCTTCACCGCCCTCGCCGACATCAACCTGCAGGTGGCCAGAGGCGAGTTCCTCTGCCTGCTGGGGCCTTCGGGCTGCGGCAAGACCACCCTGCTGCGGATCATCGCCGGCCTGGAGACCCAGGACGCGGGCCAGGTGCGGGTGGAGGGCAGGGACATCAGCCACCTGCCCCCCGCCCAGCGCGACTACGGGATCGTGTTCCAGAACTACGCCCTGTTCCCGAACCTCAACGTCGCCGAGAACATCGGCTACGGCCTGCGCTCCAATCGCGCGGCGCGCCGCGTCCGGGTCGAAGAACTCCTGGCCCTGATGGGCCTGGGCGGCGCCGAACGCAAATACCCGAGCCAGCTCTCCGGCGGCCAGCAGCAGCGGGTAGCGCTGGCCCGGGCCCTGGCCACCTGCCCCAGCATGCTGCTGCTGGACGAGCCCCTGTCGGCCCTGGACGCCCGGGTGCGGGTCCACCTGCGCCAGGAGCTGAAGCAGCTCCACCAGAAGCTGGGCATCACCACCATCATGGTGACCCACGACCAGGAGGAGGCCCTGAGCCTGGCGGACACCGTGGCGGTGATGGACCACGGCACCCTGGAGCAGGTGGGCACCCCCGAGCAGATCTACCACCACCCGGCTTCGCGGTTCGTGGCGGACTTCGTGGGCCATTCCAACTTCCCGCCGGTGCGGGTCCGGCCGGACGGCAAGGTGGAGCTGGCGGGGCAGGAGATCTCGGTCCTGGGCGACTATCCGGCCGGGCCCGCGCGGCTGTTCTGCCGCCCCGAAGACATCCAGATCGGAGCCCCGGGCGGCGGCCTGCTCATGGCCCAGGTGGAGAGCCTGGAGTTCTTGGGGCCGGTGCGCCGGGCCACGCTGCGCCTGGAGCAGGCCCGGGAGATCGTGCTGCGGGTGGACCTCTCCGCCAAGGATCCCGGGATCGCCGCGGGCCAGACCGTGCCGCTGGGCTTCCCCCCGGAACGCATGCGGCTGTTCGTGGACGAGGCTTCATGAGGCTCGGGCGGGGACCCATCTTATCTGCCGACGAGCGCCTGGCCCAGGTCATGGCCTGCGCCATGGCCGGCCTGCTGCTGCTGTTCCTGGCCTGGCCCCTGGGGGAGATCCTGGTGAAGGCCCTGCAGGGGCCCGAAGGCCAGTTCCTCGGCCTGCGCAACCTGCGCGAGCTGCTCACCGAGCCCAGGCTCCTCGCCGCAGCCTGGAACAGCTTCTACCTGGCAGTGATCGCCACCGCGCTGGTGGTGCCCCTGGCGCTGGTGTTCGCCTTCGCCCTGGCCCAGTCGCGGATCCCCGCCAGGCCGGTGTTCAAGGTCATCGCCCTCAGCCCGCTGCTGACCCCGTCGCTGATGCCCGCCATCTCCCTGGTGTACCTGTTCGGCAACCAGGGCCTGCTCAAGGCCTGGATGCACGGGGTGCCCATCTACGGGCCGGTGGGCATCGTCCTGGGGGAATGCTTCTACACCTTCCCCTACGCCCTGCTGGTGCTGCTGACCGCGCTGAGCATCTCCGACGGGAGGTTGTACGAGGCCGCCGAGGTGCTGGGCGCCAACCGCTTCCGGCGCTTCATGACGGTGACGGTGCCCACCATCCGCTACGGCCTGACCTCGGCCTGCCTCATCGTCTTCACCCTGGTGGTGACCGATTTCGGGGTGCCCATCGTGGTGGGCGGGCAGACCAACGTCCTGGCCATGGAAGCCTACAAGCAGGTGCTGGGCCAGCAGAATTTCCAGAAGGGCGCCGCGGTGGGCCTGGTGCTGCTGCTGCCGGCCGTCTTCAGCTTCGCGGCGGAGCGCTGGCTGGCCCGGGGCCGGGGCGGCACCTTCAGCGGCAGCTCCGTGGCCTATGCCGCCAAGCCCGGCGTGCTGCGGGACGGCATGCTCTGGTGCCTGTGCGCGGCGGTGTCGGTGTTCCTGCTGGCCCTGATCGGCACCGCCGTGGCGGCCTCCTTCATCAAGCTCTGGCCCTACCACATGGACCTGACGCTGAGCCATTACGATTTCGCCAACGTGGACGGCGGCGGCTGGCTGGCCTTCCGCAACAGCCTCAAGCTGGGGGCGCTCACCGCGGTGGTGGGCTGCGCCGTGATCTTCGCCGGCGCCTACCTGGCGGAGAAGACCCCGGCGCCCCGGCCGGTGGCGGCCCTGATCCAGTCCCTGGCCCTGATGCCCATGGCGGTGCCGGGGCTGGTGCTGGGCCTGGGCTACGTGTTCTGCTTCAACCGGCCCGGCAACCCGCTGCACAAGCTCTACGGGACCATGGCGATCCTGGTCATCTCCACGGTGGTGCACTTCTACACCACCGGCCACATGGCCATCATGACCTCCCTGCGCCAGATCGACGGGGAGGTGGAGGCCGTGGCCCGCAGCCTCCAGCGCCCCTGGTGGACCACCTGCCGGCGGGTCACCCTCCCCATCACCCTGCCGGCCCTGTTGGACGTGGTCAGGTTCCTGTTCGTTTCGGCGACGACCACCGTGAGCTGCGTGATCTTCCTCTACACCCCCGACACCGTGCTGGCCTCGGTGGCCGTGCTCAACATGGACGACGCCGGCGACACCGCTTCGGCCGCGGCCATGGCCACCCTCATCGTGGCCACCTCCCTGGCCGTGACCCTGGCGCTCAACGGCCTGGGCTGGCTGCTGAACCTCAGGGCCCAGGCCTGGCGCCGGCCGGCCGCGGCCTGAATCCTTTCCCCCGGAGCTTCCCATGCGCGACCCGATCCTGCTCACCCCCGGTCCCCTGACCACCTCCCTGGCCACCAAGGTGGCCATGCTCAACGACTGGGGTTCCTGGGACGCGGAGTTCAACGCCCTGACCGCGGCCGTGTGCCGTCGGCTGGTGGCCATCGTGGACGGAGGCGAAGCCTTCGTCTGCGTGCCCATGCAGGGCTCCGGCACCTACGCGGTGGAGGCGGCCGTGGGCACCCTGGTGCCCCGGGACGGCAAGCTCCTGGTGCTGGTGAACGGCGCCTACGGGGCGCGCATGGCCAAGCTCACCGGGACCATGGGCCGGGAGCTCGCGGTGCTGGATTTCGGCGAGACCCGCCCGGTGGACCCGGCCCGGGTGGCGGCGGCCCTGGCCCTGGATCCGGCCATCACCCACGTGGGGATCATCCACTGCGAAACCAGCACCGGCATGCTCAATCCCCTGGAGGAGGTGGCCCGGGTGGTGCAAGGGGCCGGGCGGCGCCTGATCGTGGACGCCATGAGCTCCTTCGCGGTGCTGCCGCTGTCCGCCAGGTCGATCGCCTTCGACGCGGTCATCGCCTCCAGCAACAAGGCGCTGGAGGGGGTGCCCGGCATGGGCTTCGTGCTGGCCCGCAAGGAGGCCCTGCTGGCGGCCAAGGGCCGGTCCCATTCCCTTTCCCTGGACCTGCACGACCAGTTCGCCTACCTGCAGAGCACCGGCCGCTGGCGCTACACCCCGCCCACCCACGTGGTGGCCGCCCTGGCGGCGGCCCTGGACCAGTACGACGCCGAAGGCGGCCGCGAGGGCAGGCTGGCCCGGTACCAGGACAACTGCGAGCGCCTGCTGGCGGGCCTGGCGGAACTCGGGCTGGAGCCCTTCCTGCCCCGGGAGCTGCAGGCCCCCATCATCGTCACGGTGCGCGCCCCCGGCCACCCCAACTACGCCTTCCAGGAACTCTACGACCGGGCCAAGGCTTCCGGCTTCATCCTCTATCCCGGCAAGCTCACCGAGCTGGAGACCTTCCGGGTGGGCTGCATCGGCGCCATCGGCAGAGCCGAGATCGACGCCGCCCTGGCCGCCATCGGCCAGGCCCTGCGCGCCATGGCCATTGAAACCACCCACGCATAGGGGAAAACCAGGTCGGCGCCTACCTGTCCGACCAGTGCAGCTTCTCCTGGAGCAGCCGGAAGAACGAGAAGTTCGCGTCCTGGAGCAGGGTGATGGTCTGCTCTGATTTGCGCAGCTCCACCCGGTCCCCGGACAGCAGGCCGTGGTCCACCTGGCCGTCCAGGGTCAGGTGGGCGTCCTCGGCGTGCACCAGGGTGATGGCCACCGGCAGGTGGCCGGGCACCACGATCGGGCGCAGGGTGAGGGAGTGGGGGCAGATGGCCGAGATCACCAGGGCGTCCAGGGCGGGGTGCAGGATCGGCCCGCCGGCGGACAGGGAGTAGGCGGTGGAGCCGGTGGGGGTGGCCACGATCAGGCCGTCGGCCCTCAGGTGGGCCGCGTCGCCGCCGTCGATCTGCACCCGGAACTCCATCATCCGCGCCGCCAGGCCCTTGACCAGCACGGCGTCGTTGAGCACCGGCCGCCCGGGCAGGACCTCGCCGCCCCGCACCACCTGGGCGCTGATCATGGTGCGGGTCTCGGCGCTGAAGCTGCCCTTGAAGTAGGCCGCGATCACCTCGGCGGCCTGCTCGGAGGGGTGGGAGGTGAGGAAGCCCAGGGAGCCCAGGTTGATGCCCAGGAGCGGCGTGCCCCTGACCCCGGCGTGGCGGGCCGCCGTGAGCAGGGTCCCGTCCCCGCCCAGGGCCAGGCAGAGTTCCGGCACCGCCCCTTCGTCCCCGTAGCGGGGATCCCCGTTGAACGCCTCCGGGGGCAGACCCGCGCCCAGCCATGCATTGCGGATCTTGGGGTGGGCCACCACCCGCCAGCCCCGGTCCAGGAACGGAGGCACCGTTTCCCGAAGCGCGTTCGAGAGCCAGGTCGATCTTGATTTCGCCACAATTAGGAGGGTGGGTCGGGCCATGTCCTTAGGTTAACCTGGGAGCATGGCAATCCAGGCGCAGAACCCGAGGAAATCCGTCCACCCCCGCAAGACTTCTCTCAGCCGGGTGCTCTGGACCTTCCTGGGCCTGGTGGGCGCGGGGATCCTGGCCCTGGGCGTGGCCTGGTCGGTGATGTCCCGGGACGTGGACAGCTTCCTCACCTATTTCGCCCTGCGCGTGCCCAAGACCATCACCAAGGTGCTGGACCGCAACGGCGACGTCATCGGGGCGTTCGCCGAAGAGAACCGGGTGGTCATCCCGTTCGGGGACATCCCGCGGGCCTTCGTGGGCGCGGTGATCGCCACCGAGGACTCGGACTTCATGAACCACGGCGGCATTTCCGCCCGGGGCATCCTGCGCGCGGGCTTCAACTTCGTCACCAGCTTCGGCCAGCGCCGGGAGGGCGCCTCCACCCTCACCATGCAGCTGGTGCGCACGGTCACCGCCAAGCGCCAGCGGCGCCTGGACCGCAAGCTCAAGGAGATCATCCTGGCCCGAAAGCTGGAGCAGGCCTACACCAAGAAGCAGATCTTCGAGCAGTATGCCAACGAGGTCTATTTCGGCGGCGGCCGCTACGGCATCGAGGCGGCCGCCGAGTACTACTTCGGCAAGACCGCCCCCCAGCTGGCGGTGGAGGAATGCGCCCTGCTCGCGGGCCTGGTCCAGAACCCGAACTGGTACAACCCCTACAATCCCGATCCCAAGGCGCGCGTGGCCGCCAAGCTGCGGCGCAACCACGTGCTGCGGCGCATGGTCGCCGAGGGCTACCTGAAGGACAGCGACGCCCAGAGCCTGCTGGACCGCCCCATCCGCCTGGCCCGGGAGAACGCCCAGGAGGAGGCGGTCGCCCCCTATGCGGTGGAGGAAGTCCGCAAGTACCTCTACGAAAAGTACGGCCGGGACCGGGTGCTGGAAGGCGGCCTGGAAGTGACCACCACCATCGACTCGGTATGGCAGGCCGCCGCCGATGAGGCGGTGCGCGCGGGGCTGCGCGCCGTGGACCGGCGCCGGGGCTTCCGCAAGGAAGCCGTCCAGGTCATCCCCAGTCCCGACACCGCCGCGCTGCCCGGCTGGAACCGGTACTTCGAGGAGGGGGATTCGGTGCGCGGCATCATCCAGGGCTGGAAGCCCGGGGCGGCCGAGGTGCGCATCGGGAAGACGGTGCTGGCCGTGCCCGACAACGCCTTTTCCTGGGCCGGCAAGAACATCCGTTCGATCCTGCCGCGCGGGGCCGCGCCGCTGTTCCTGGTGAAGGCCGCCGGCGAGGACGGCGTCCCCACCCGGCTGGAACTGGACCAGGAGCCGGAAGTGGAAGGGGCCCTGATGGCGGTGGAGCCCCAGACCGGGGAGATCCGGGCCATGGTCGGCGGCTATGACTTCAAGCGCTCCAAGTTCAACCGCTCGTTCCAGGCCGAGCGCCAGGTGGGCTCCACCATGAAGGCGTTCGTATACGGCGCCGCCTTCACCGAAGGCAAGACGCCCGCCACCATGGTCAGCGACGTGCCCACCCGGTTCCACATGGACAACACCGTCTACGAGCCCAAGAACTACGAGAAGGACTTCTGGGGCCCCATCCCCATATGGGAGGCCATCCGCGATTCCCGCAACGTTCCGGCCGTGCGCACCCTGGAGGCCACCGGCATCGACAACGTCATCGCCTTCGCCCGCAACGCCGGGGTGGGCGGCAAGATGAACCCCTATCCCAGCCTCGCCCTGGGCAGTGCCGACCTCACCCTCAAGGACATGGTGCGGGGCTACGCCACCTTCGCCAACGGCGGCAAGCAGGCACCGCCCCCCTTCCTCATCCTCAAGATCGTCGATCGTTCCGGCAAGGTGCTGGAGACCCACGACGGCACCCCGGGAGAGCAGGTGGTGGATCCCATGAGCAACTACCAGCTCATCCAGTGCCTGCAGGGGGTGGCCCAGCGCGGCACCGGCGCCCGGGCCAACGAGCTCAACTGGCCCGTGGCCGGCAAGACCGGCACCACCGACGACCACACCGACGCCTGGTTCGTGGGCTTCTCCACCCACATCACCTGCGGCGTATGGGTCGGCCTGGACGCCAAGAAGACCATCTTCAAGGGCGCCGACGGGGCCAAGGTGGCCCTGCCCATATGGGTGGACTTCATGAAGGCCGCCCTGCCCGGCACCCCCAAGGAGGAGTTCCCGGTGCCCGATGGCATGGAGTGGGCCGAGGTGGACCGCTACACCGGCCTGGTCGCCACCAGCGCCACCCAGCCCACCGACATGCTCCGCCTGGCCTTCAAGCCCGGCACCGGGCCCAAGGCCCCCAGCAGCCAGGAAGCCATCGACACCGTGCGCGAGGCCCGGGAGAAGGCCCGCGCCCAGCCGGTGGAAGTGCGCGTCTGGGGCACCAATCTGCCCGCCCCGCCACCGCCCCCGGCGGCGGTCCCGGGGCAGCCGGAAGGAGACCCCCTGCAGGTGAAGGATCCAAAGCAGCCATAGATGGGCAACCGGTCACAGCACAACACGGGACACATGGGCATGAACGCCTTGCGCAAGCGGGGCGGCCTGCACGCTTCCGAGCACCTGGCGCGGCGGCTGCCCCCGGACCGGACCCGGCACGCGGTGGTGACCGCGGATTGTCTGGACCTCCTGGGCCGGCTCCCCGACCAGTCCGTGCAACTGGTCATCTGCGATCCGCCCTACAACCTCCAGCTGGCCTGCTGGGACCATTATCCGGACTACCTGTCCTGGGCCTCGGGCTGGCTGCGGGAGGCGGAGCGCGTGCTGGCCCCCACCGGCAACCTGGTCCTGTTCGGCGGGCTGCAGTACCAGGCCGAAGCGGGGTCGGGGGACCTGCTGACCCTGGTCTGCGCCATGCGCCAAAGCAGCGCCATGCGCCTGGCCAACCTCATCGTCTGGAACTATCCCAACGGACTGGGCGCCCAGCGCTTTTTCGCCAACCGCCACGAGGAGATCGCCTGGTTCGGCAAGACGGCGAACTACTATTTCGATCTGGACGCGGTACGGGAACCCTACGATGACGCCACCCGGGACGCCTACCTGAAGGACCGGCGGCTCAGGCCCGAAAGCGTGGCCAAGGGCCGCAACCCGACCAACGTCTGGCGCCTGCCGCGCCTGAACGGCAACGCCAGGGAAAGGGTGGGGCACCCCACCCAGAAGCCCCGGGAACTGATCCGCAGGCTGGTGCGGGCCCTGTCCTTCCCAGGCTCCGTGGTCCTGGACTTCTTCGCCGGCAGCGGCGTCACCGCCCGGGTGGCCATCGAGGAGGGCCGGCACAGCGTCTCGGGCGACGCCGACCCGGCGCTCCACGCCTACCTGGAGCAGCAGCTCCAGGACCTGCCCCCGGCCATTCCCGCCTACGGTCTGTCCGAGGCGCTGGGCAAGGATCATCCGGTGTTCGGCCCATCCGGAGGTTGACATGGCCATTCCAAGCCCAGCCGTGGGTGAGGGACCTGAGGGAGATCGTCCAGTCCAGGGAGTTCGCCGCCGCCATCGACGACCCGAAGTCGCCCTTCAGGTCCTTCCAGAAGCCCCAGTGGCTGCTGGATAAGCTCAAGGCTGGCAAGTGATCGAGCTGCAGGACATCTCGGTAGCCTTCAAGGCCGACAACAGGTTGGGGACAAACATCCTGGCCGTGCGGGACGCCACGCTGACGGTGGACCGGGGCGAAGTGTTCGGCATCGTCGGCGGCGGCGGGGTCGGCGATCTGGCGATCCGGTTCGGCTACTACCGCTACCAGACCGGCGTCATGGTCGTCACCACCCTGGTGATCCTGGTCCAGGCCATCCAGATGCTGGGCGACTACCTGGCGAGGCGGGCCGACATTCAGAGCCTATCGAGATAGACTCTAAGGCCAAGTGAGGCCGCTCGCCTTCTCCCGGAGGGAAAGCAGCCGCTCCCCGGCGTCCCGCAGGGTCTCCAGGCGCTTGGCGAAATGGAACCGGATCAGGTGGTTCACCGGCTCCCGGAAGAAGCTGGAGCCGGGCACCCCGGCCACGCCCACGGTCCGGGCCAGCCATTCGGCAAAGGCGACGTCGTCGGCGCAGTGGAACTCGGACATGTCCACCATCACATAGTAGGCGCCGTCGGGGCGGGTGTAGCTGAGGCCCGCGGCGTCCAGGAAGCCCAGGAAGGCGTCGCGTTTTTCCGCGTAGACAGCCTGCAGCTCCCCGTAGTAGCAGTCGGGCAGTTCCAGGGCGGTGACGGCCGCCTCCTGCAGCGGGGCGGCGGCGCCCACGGTGAGGAAGTCGTGGACCTTGCGGGCAGCAAGGATGACCTCGGGGGCCGCGATCAGGTGGCCCAGGCGCCAGCCGGTGATGGAGTAGGTCTTGGACAGGGAACTGCAGGTGAGGGTCCGCTGGAACATCCCCGGCAGCGCCGCGAAGTGCACATGCTCGCCCGGCGCGTAGAGGATGTGCTCGTAGACCTCGTCGGTGATGACGAAGGCATCAGAAGCCTCGGCCAGTTCCGCGATGCACAGCAGCTCCTCGCGGGTGAAGACCTTGCCGGACGGATTGGAGGGGTTGCACAGGATCAGGGCCTTGGCCCCCTGGGCGAAGGCCCGCTTCAGCTCGGCGGGATCGAAGGCGAAATCCGGGGGGCGCAGGGCGACGTAGATAGGCTCCGCCCCGGACAGGATCGCGTCGGCCACGTAGTTCTCGTAGAACGGCGAGAACACGATGACCTTGTCGCCCGGGTCGCAGACCGTCATCATCGCCACCATCATCGCCTCCGTGCTGCCGCAGGTGACGACGATGTGCTCGTCGGGGTCGATGGGCAGCCCGCTGAAGCGGCTCTGCTTCCTGGCCAGGGCGGCCCTGAAGTTGGCGGCCCCCCAGGTGACGGCGTACTGGTGCGGGCCCTGGCGGGCCGCCTTCTCCGCGGCCTGGAGCAGGGCTTCCGGGGGATCGAAATCGGGGAAGCCCTGGGACAGGTTCACCGCCCCGTGGGCATTGGCCACCCGGGTCATCCGGCGGATGACGGATTCAGTGAAATGGTTGAGGCGTAGACTGGTGCGAGGCATCGGTGTCCATTTATGACTAAAACAGGTTGAAAAGTAAGAATCATTCTAGCCCCGGGTTCAGGGCGGATCAAGGCCTGTTTCCCGGGACCTGGAACCACGTTAATTGTCGAAACCCAGGCGCCATTAGTCTTTTTTGTCGAATTTACCGTAAATATTGAAAATATGTTTTGTTGGCATTGGGTTTAGGACCTGGATTGAGTTGTTATCGTCATTATTGTCGAAATTATCAACGGGCCGGGCGGGCCCGGGACCGGCCCCCGGCTTGCTTTGGAGAATGTGGCACAACCCATGCAAGTCCTGTTGGCCGACGACCTATGGAGTTGAACATGGAAATATGCACATCCCTCTCGATCGATCCTGGTGAAGTCTACGACATGCTGTCCAAGCAGGGCGTGGGTTCGGTGATCCTCCATTTCGCCATCGTGAAACCTCTGGAAAGCCCCGATGGGACCACCGGCTACATTGACTATGCGGCCAACGAGGAAACCAAGTTCGAGCTGCGCACCATCGCCGCGGCCCTGTCCAATGAATACAACCTGGAGGATGTGATCCTCATCCGGCGCACCGGCAGGGTCGAGCCGGGTGAAATCATTTCACTTGTCGCAGCAAGTTCGCCCAACAGCCAGGACGCGTTCGCAGCCTGCAAGCAAGGCCTGGCGCGCCTGAAAAAAATGCGGACCATCGTCAAGGATGAAGTGTTCGCCTACATGTGAAGTTTCACCAGCTCCCGGCAGTGGGTCACCAGGTCCTCCGAGCTGAACGGCTTGCGCAGGGCCGGGACGCCCAGGTCGCGCAGTTCCCGGTCCTGGGCCTGGCTGCCGCTGTCGCCGGTGATCACCAGCACCCTGGGCAGCAGCGCCGGACGGAAGTCCCGGATCCAGCCAAGCAAGGCGAATCCGTCCAGGCCCGGCATGCGCAGGTCGGTGATCACCAGGTCGAAGTGGGCGCTTTCCAGGCGCTGGATGGCCTCCCGGCCGTCATGGACCTGCTCCACCCGCCAGCCCAGCCGGTTCCGGAGCAGTTCGTGCACCAGGCTGGTGACGCAGGCTTCGTCATCGATCACCAGCACCTCCAGGCGTGGACGGCTCCGTAACATTTCTGTAACGTTTTCCGCCTGGCCCGGAAAGCGAGGACAGGACTGGGCCGCGGCGCCCGCGCTGGTTCAGGGCCGGCGGCCTGGCCACTGCCGGCCGGGGTATAATCAGCGTGCAGCAAGCCGGAGGGCACCATGGCACAGTATGGCAGCGCAACGTGCGACTTCGACGTGGGCGAAACCCAGGATGGCAAGCACCGGCTGATCTCGATCAGGCCGAAGACGGAACTCGCGCTCCAGCCCCACGGGAAGGTCACTCTGGAACTCAATCAAGGTTTCGAACTGGACGACGCCAAGGCCCTGGCGAAGATGCTCCACGACTGGATCACCCAGATCCACTTCGAGCCGGTGGAATAGTCAGGCCGAGGCGCCGGCCCGCTCCGCCAGTCCCAGGTCCATTATTTTGCAATCAATGCAAAAAATAGTTGCAAAACAGACATGATCCAGTTGCAATGCTTGCCATGGTGCGCGGAGGATACCCATGGTGAAGGCCCTGAAAAACCCCAAACCGAAACCGACCAAGCTGCATGTGGAGATTCCCCGGGCGAACTGGGAGCGGATCGAGGCCTACCTCAAGGCCTACAACGAAGACGAGGGCCGGATGACGCCGAAGATCAAGTTGGCCCATGTGGTCAACATGGCGCTGGTGCAGTACCTGACCGGAAGGGAGCTGTGATGGCCACCAAACACAAAGCCGGCAGCAAGAAGACCAAGCGGGTGGTCACGGAGATCGCCCCGGCGGTGCGGGTGATGCTGGACGCTTACATGAAGGCCTACAACGAGGGACCCGAGCGGGTCTCCTCCCCCTTGAAGTACACCGACGTCATCAACCAGGCCCTGGACGCGTTCCTTCCGAGCAAAGCCCAGCCCAGCGAGGAGGCGGCCCATGTCGAAGGAGACTAAGGTCAAGGCGGAAAAGGTGAAGAAGGCGCCCGGGGAGAAAAAGCACAAGCACGCCAAGTCGGCTCCGTTGCCCGGGATCACCGCGGTCGAGCTGATGACCGGTTTCCCAGACGAGCCCGCGTCCTGCGCCTTCGAAGCCTCCATTGGGCGGCTCACCTTGCGGATCCCGCCGCCGCTGGACGGCATGACCGGGCCGCAGGGCCCCAGGGGAGAAGCGGGGAAGGGGATCGACTACGCCAAAGCACCGGCCGGTGATGGTGATTTCTTCCTCTTCGTGGATGAGATCGGCCGCCTGTGCTATTCCGCCCGGGGCACAGTGTCCCTGGTCAGCCTGGCCCCCGGACACAAGGAAGCCTTTGGGGACGATGAGGTGGACTGAACCGATGGAGGTCAAGTTCTGTCCCCGGTGCGGCACCCCGGTGCAGTCGCTGCTCCGCTTCGGCACCCTGCGCCCCGCCTGCCCCGCCTGCGGTTTCATCCATTTCGCCAACCCCCGGGTGGCCGTGGTGCTGTTCGTGGCGGACGGTGAGCGGGTGCTCCTGGTGAAGCGGAAGGTCGCCCCGGAAAAGGGGGGATGGGCCCTGGCCGCTGGTTTCGTGGAGTACGGCGAAGCCCCCGAAGCCGCCGCCGTCCGGGAGATGAAGGAAGAGACCGGGCTGGACGTGGTCGTCGAGCGGATGCTGGGCCTCAGCTTCAACGAGGCCGACAAGGTCATCGTCCTCCTCTACCAGGCCCGGGCCACGGGCGGGGTGCTGGGGGCCAACGACGATGTGGAGGAGGCCTGCTGGTTCACGGGGGCTGAACTCCCGGAACTCGCCTTCGACAGCACCCGGCGCACCGTGAAGGCCTGGCTGGAGGGAGAACTCTGAGGTGGGTGACGGCGGGAGGTTATTAGTCGTTCTAGCCTTGCTTGCCCAATACTTCAACCGAGAGGCGCTCAAGGTTCTGATCATTGGCTGGCACGACGATGTGTTCAATGCGACTGGCAACTTCTGAACTCTCGAATTCCTGGGACCAGGATACGTGGGTTCCAGTGGGTGACGATGCCAAGGTAATGGTTAAACAATACTTTGGCTCCGAGTCGTGCCGAACTACGACCTTCCTCGGTGATTCGATCTCTGCGAAAATATTCTCGTTTGGATAATTGCTGCCATCTGGTCCATGCATGATCAAAGACCAGCGACCGCCATTCCTGAACTCGCAAACGCTGAAAGTATTGGTGAACCCGGCAGGCCCCCACCACCGGGACAATCGCAACGGATCGCTTATCGCTGCAAAAACTTGATCTATTGTGGCCGGGATGTCGCGGGATGTAGTGAATGTCTTCATGGGGTCCTCCATTTCAGGTTATCAGCAGGGCTTCCTGCTCCAGCGGGCCATGGATGGCGATCAGCTCCAGCACCCGGTCCATGGCCGGGCTCAGACCCCGCGGCAGTCCGGCCAGCACGGCCCGGTTGTTGCCAGCCTCCATCAGGGCGCGGTTGGAGAAACGCCGGAAGCATTCATCGAGGCCGGGGGGGAGATGCAGGGTGACCCGGCCAGGCAGCCTGGCCAGGAGCCGGGTGTACTCCTGCAGCCCCACGGGGTCGTAATCGCCGAAGTGGATCACCTGGATGCCCTCCTGCCCGGCGAGCCAATGGATGAACGCCTCGCGCATCCGCCCCCCGGTGCCGGCCAGCAGGAACAGGTCCGCTTCGGCCCGAAGCCGTTCGGAGTGGTAGAAGGTCTCGGGATTCTCGATGGTCATCACCCGGATCCCGGGGGGCAGGGCGGGGCCGCCAACGCGGCTTTCCAGGGGGTCGGTCTCCAGGAGCAGGGCGGCCGCGCCCCAGCGGGCGGAGGTGGCGGCGATGTCCGCCAGGTCCGGGTGGGCCTGGGGAGCGTGGCCCCGGGCCAGAACGGGGAAATGGTCCAGGCCCTGCCGGCCCCGCTTGGAATCGCGGTTGAGGGCGATGTTGCCGGCCCTCGGGCTGGCGGCGGCCGCGGCGCCGAAAATGCCGGGGAAGCGGGACACCACCCAGTCCCGGAATCCGTCCGGGCTGGTGACGGCGAACACCTCGCCGGCGCCCTGGCGGCGCTTTTCCAGGAGGCCGGCGGCGAGGGGGGTATGCAGGTCCAGGCGGGCGTTGGCGGAGAACCGGCTGGCCGGGAGGCGGCCCGCGGCCAGGAGCTCAATCAGCAGCTTGGACTGAATCGGCATCTTCCTCCTCCAGCACCGGCTCGTCCCGGAACACCACCTCCAGGGACTCCTCGGGATAGATGTAGGTGACCTTGCCTTCGGGCCGCAGGAAATAGAGCCGCCTGGCGTTGGCCGGGTTGGGCGAGGCCATGATGAGGGTGAAGCCCAGCTCCTGGGCGCATTCGCGGATGGTCTCCTGGTTCTGGTCGTCCAGGGTGTCCACTTCGTCCACGAAGATCAGCAGCCGCACCTCAGTGCGGCTGCGGTAGAGGTCGCGCAGCAGGTGGGCCAGGAACACCACCTTCAGGGTGATGGCGGTGCCGGTGCTCTCGGCGTCCAGGGAGGCGTACACTTCCTTTTCGCCGTCCTTGTTCACTTCCAGCTCCACCCGGAACAGGTCGAACAGGCGGAACACCTCGCCCTGGCGGATCCAGTCGCCCACCTGGCTCTTGGCCTTTTCGGCCAGGAACCGGTCGGCGAACAGGCCCTCCTCCTGGGTGAACTGCTTGAGCACGGTGGTGCGGGAGGTGTTTTCCACCAGCCGCAGCTGGATGCCGGAGAGGTTGGAGACCGAGAACTTGGCCATGGCCCGGTTGAGCCGGGCCACCCGGGCGCAGAGGGTGTCGTAGTCGCGCAGCAGGTTGGAGAAGGAGGTCTTGGCGGTGACGGCGATGTGCTGCCAGGCGGCGTCCAGCTGGGCCTTCTGGTCGGGCAGGGCCTCGATGAGGTCCCGGATCTGCTGGATACGGGTGTCCCGGTCGCCGGCGATCATGCCGTCCAGCTGCAGGTCCAGTTCCTCCATGCGCCGGGCCACGGACTGGTCCAGGCGCACGGATTCGGTCCATTCCTCGGCGAGCTGGCCAAGGGCGGCGTTGAAGGCCGCATCGGTCATGGCCGGGGCGCCCAGGTCCAGATCCACCGGGGAGAGGTCCAGGCCCAGGGGCAGGGCCCGCTGTTCCAGGTCGGCCAGGGTGGTCTCGCGCAGCTGCTGGGCTTCTTTGGATAGCGCGGCGGCGCGGCCGGCTTCGATCCGGGCCCGGGTGCGGTTGCGCTCATGCTGGTCCAGGGCCTCTTCCCGGGCCTCGTCCAGGCGGGCCGATGCCGCTTCCAACTCGGCCAGCCTTTCCGCCAGGGCGGGGATCTTCTCAACCTCCTCCTCCCAGGTGGCGATCTTGGAAAGGACCAGGCTGAGGGCGCGCTCCTGGGCCTCCAGGCCGGCCAGGGCCTCCACCAGCTTTTCCCGGCCGCGGCTGTTCTCCGCCAGCTCCTCCAGGCGCTTGATCTCCCGTTCCAGGTGCCCGGCCTGGGTCTCGTAGTTCTCCACCTCCCGGGCCCGCACCAGGGGGTCCTCCAGGGACAGCCCCGGTGCGGGCAGGGCCTCCAGGTTCACCCGGACCCCGGAACCCTTGAACACCCCGTCCGCGGAGGCGGCGGCCACCACCGAGAGCAGCCGGCCGAAGCTCCTGGCATCGGTCAGCTCCAGGCCGTCCGGCCCCTCGGGCAGCATGAGGATGGCCGGGTTCACCAGCCGCAGCAGCGGGCCGCGCTCCTCGTCGGGGTACTCTTCCAGCAGCTCCATCCAGGAGGGGCGCGCGCCGGGCTGGTCCAGGGCGCGCAGGCGGTCGATGGTGATCAGGCAGTTCTGCCGGTCGTGGCGGTGCCTGGAGATCCGGGCGCGCAGGGCCGCGCTGCCGTCCCCGGCGCCCTGGAAGGCCGACAGGTCCATGCGGGTCTGGGCGGCTTCCTGGCGCAGGTCCTGCAGGCGGGCCTCCTGCAGCTCCTTGGGCTCGGCGTTCAGGCGCTCCTCCACGGCGCGGGCGTCTTCCAGGCGGCCTTTGGTGCGGCCCAGTTCCTGGACCTGGGCCTTGAGTTCCTGGTCCAGGTCGCGCCGGGTCTGGTTCCACTGGCTCTCGGCCGCCGAAGCCTCATCGGCGGCCTCCTGGGCCGCCGCGGCCCGGGCGGTGCGGTCGGCCAGCCTGGCCGCGGTCTCCCGGTAGATCCGCCGGAGGGTCTCGGGCAGCAGGGCCTGCAGCGCCCGCAGGCGGTCGTAGTCGCCGAACAGGTTCAGGCAGATCTTTTCGGCGGCGCGGATCTTCTCGTAGCGCAGGTTGCCGGCGTGGGCCTTGGCGTAGTCCTCGCCCACCACCGAGCTGAGGGCGACCGTGCCGCGGCTGCGTTCGTCGCCGGAGACCAGTTCCAGTTCCACCACGGAGATGAGCAGGTTCTTCAGGTCGTCGGGCTTGCTCTTGCGCAGGGTGAGCAGCTGCCGGAACACCTCGATGAAGGTGTCGTAGCTGCCGCCGCCGGGCACCAACTCCAGCCGGAAGCCGCCGCGGTCGCCGCCGGAGCCCCGGAGCGCCGCCCTCAGCTGGGCCTGGCTCAGTTCCACGTAGTTCCGGGTGGCCAGCCGGGCCCGCGCCTCGTCCCAGGGCCGGGGCTGGCCGGTGCCCGGGTCGATGAAGTCGTCCTTGCGGTACGGGCCGTCGAAGCCGAAGCGCTGCCAGTCGCAGCCGGAAATGGCGCCCAGGCCGTGGAAGCCGACGCAGCGGATGCCCCACTTGGTGTCGGCCTCCACCAGGATGGTGCTCAGGCCGCCGGGCTTGAAGTAGAACGGCTTGGTCTTGCCCTGGAAATTGCTGGTGGGGAAGTGCATCAGCTTGATGTCGTCGATGTAGAGGAACTGCAGGGCGTTCAGCAGGCTGGACTTGCCGGCGTTGTTGCGGCCGGAGAGGTGGACGCTCTCCTCCAGATCGATCTCGGCGTACGGGTAGACGCCGGAGTCGATGAGCACGAGCTTGCGCGGACCGGGGATCGATGCCATCACTTGGTCTCCATGGGCACGCTCAGTTCCTCGTCAGGCTTCAGCGACCTCCCGGCCATGTTGAGGATGTCCAGCAGCCGGTAGGCGGAGGTGCGGAAGCGCCAGCTCCCGTCCTTCACCGGCTCGGCCAGGCCGTAGCGCTTCATGGCGTCCAGCACCTTCAGCAGCGCCTCCTCGCTGGTCACATCCACTTCGGCCATGACCCGGGAGTACTTCTCGTGCTGCAGGTGGGGCAACTGGGCCGGGAGGATGGGAATCCGGGTGAGGTCCAGGTCCAGGTTCACCCCCTGGTCGTCCAGGGCCTCCACCAGGATGGCCGTGAACAGGATCATCCGCTGGGCGGTGCGGGGCGCGGACTCGTCGTCCAGGTAGAAGAAGCCGCGGCCGTGGCAGATCAGGTTCAGGCCCAGGGCGGCGAACAGGGTCTGGTAGCGCTCCGGGTCGGCGGCCAGGGCCTCGTAGACCGGACCGTCCTCCAGGCAGATGTGCCGCCCCTTGCGCAGATCCGTGAAGATCGTCTGCAGCATCGGAAGTTCATGATATTCCACGGGCGCTCCCTTGGATTTCATTGGAGGTGATGTCGGCCTCGGGATGCCAGAGGGTCCGCCGGGGCCCGCCGCGGTCCACCTCGGTGTGCTTGAGCAGGCAATGATAGGCCCGGAGCAGTTCCCGCAGGCTGGCCTCGGGGAACTCGGTCCTGAGCCAGCGGAGCAGGTCCGGGGCTGAGCCGCCCCGGGCCAGGAAATGGTGACCGACCACCTTGTCCGAAAGGGGGATGCGGAAAGCCCGGGGAGGCGGCACCAGCACCAGCTCCTGGACATTGGGCCGGCGGTAGTAGGCCTGGGCCAGCCAGGAGGCGATGTTGGTGCCGAACGGCTTTCGCACTCGGCCTTCGTCCCAGGGGTCCATGAGCCCGAACCAGCGGTCCCAGAGGCTTTCCTCCGGCACCCGGCCCTGCTTGAGGGCCTGCCTATGGTAGGCGGAGATCAGGCTGCTCGCGGCCAGGGCCACCTGGGCGTTGCGCTTGGCTTGTTCGTAGAGGGGCTGCACCTCGTGGGCGGCCTCCTGGTACGCCCGGAAGGCATAGCTGCCGAGCCGGCGCAGACGAAAGCGGGCCATCTGGAAGTCCTCGATCACCCTTTGGGGCGCGCTTTCCTCGGCCCGGTCCAGGGCCTGGCGCAACTGCATGGAGGCCTCGTCGAAGGGCCCGTCCGGAACGAAGATGTCCTGCATGGGCAGGACGTAGTTCTCCCACAGTTCCCGGATCCGGCCCCAGCGCAGCTTGGAACTGAGGGGCGGGCTCTTCCGGTAGTCCTCGGTGGCCCGGTGGATGGCTTCCAGGTTGCCTTCGATGGAGCTTCGCAGTTCGTCCACCCGCTCCTGGATGTTGAGGGTCAGGTCCGTGACCCGGGTGAAGGACCGGGCCCTCAGGCTGGTTTCCAGGCCCTCCCTCAGGCTGACCAGGTCCTGGACCGCCCCTTCGATCAGCTTGGCGTCCACCAGGTGCCGCCGCTGCAGGAGCCGGTCCACGAAAGCCTTGAGGAAGCCGACGACGGCATAGCGGCCATGCGCTTCGTCCAGGTCGAGCAGCCCCGCCTGGACCAGGTCGAGCGGGGTCAATCCCTTGTCCCTGGCGAATTGGGCGAGCAGTTCTTCCACGTCGCCCTGGCTGTGGGTGGTGAAGCGGCACAAGCCCTCCACCAGATCGAAGTTCTCGGTCAGGAACCGGAGGAAGGTTTTGGGACTGGGGGAGGCCAAGGGGGGTTCCCGGTTGAGGATGTTGGAAAGACGCGGCGATACTAGGTTCCAGGATACCCGAACCGGCCCTGGTCACCCTCCTCCGCAGGCACCGGCCTCCGCGCATTGAACTGACCCGCGGGGTCTGTCTCAACCACTGTCTTCGCGTGCATTTTGGGATTGGATCAGGCGGTCCTCCATCCTCCTGGTCCCTGAGTCCTGGGCCCGGCCTCGGCCCGCCGCCCAGCCCAACCCACCGGTGATGACCATCAGCAGGACCTTCTCGAAGGCTCCGGCGGCATCCGGTTGTTTCCACTTCCAGAACAAGAACATGCTTTGTGTCGTTGGAGGTTTCCCTGGTTATTTTTTCGAGGACCTGGAGCCGGAAGTGTACATCGTCCTCCCACGCACCCGGTACCTGGGGACCATCAGTCTGGGTGGGATGGGCAGTCCAGTCGAGGTCGCCAGGGAAAGCTCCTGGTGCATCACGCTCTGGGCCCGTGCCTTGATCCGCAGTTCCACTTCCCGTTTCGAGCGCTCCATGTCCTGAATCGCTTCGGCCAGACTCATGAACATCACGGCGGGAGCAAGCTTGGCCGGACAAAAAACCCTGGAACCAAGACCCGGTATTGAACATTGCAATACGAGGAGGTCGAATGCCATGTCCACGCGAAGTCAAGGCAGCCGGTCCAGGTTCCGCTCCACAGTTAAATGTTTGGGTCTTCTTTCCCTCCTTGCCGCCGGAACGGCGGCGCGGGCGGTCTATGGGGAGATCCGGACCATCGGCCCCGATGATCCCATTCCAGGCACCTGGGTGGTCCTCGGCCTCACCGGTCTGTTCCAGCCCCTGGGGCCGGTGGAGGAGAACCGCATGAAGGTCGTCATGGACACTTGTGGAGCGCCCTTTGGCACCCAGCTCCAGGTCCACTGGCTTTCCCCCGTTCCCGACGGGTGGGTGGTCCTGCGCCGGGTGAAGGCCCGTGTGCCGGATGGCTACATGATGGTGATCAAGAACTTCAACGACGTTCCGCCCGAGGGGCGGGATCTGGAAGATCCCATCATCTGATGCCACGCCCCGCTATGCGCGGAACACCCGCTCGACTTCGTGCAGGGCGCGCCCGACGCAGTCTTCGATGGAGAGCCCGGACAGGTAGTTGCCCGCCAGCATCAGGTCGCCGCCGGCGAGGCTCCGGTCCAGGGCCTGCAGCCAGGCTTCATGGCCCAGGGTGATGGCCGGCATGGTGTGGTCCCGGCGGAAGCTGGCCGCCACCGCGGCCGGGGCCGCGCCCAGCACCCGGCAGGCGTGGTCGAGCATCTGCCCGGCATCCCCGGCCCGCCCGTCGAAGTGGAAGGTCCAGGCGCGCATGCCGGGGACCGGGAAGGTGTCGGCGGACACGGCGGAGTAGCAGGGGCCCCCGGGCAGGATCAGGCCGGTGAGCCGGGGCAGGTGGGGCAGGGGGTCGCGGAACACCAGGCCCAGGGATTTCACGGTGCGGGTCTCGATCCGTCCCAGCAGCCCGGCGGTTTCCGGGAAGGCCTGGGCCAGCAGGGCGGCGGCGGCGTCGGCGGGCACCGCCACCGCCACCCGGCGCGCCTGGACCGTCTCGCCGCGGCTGGTGCGCACCTGGAAGCCTTCGGGGGTCCTGAGCAGCTCCACCGCCGCCCGCTCCAGGGCGCAATGGATGCCCGGGAGGCGGCCCAGGGCCTGGACCGCGGGGCCGAGCCCGCCGCGCACGGCGAAGCTCCTGGCCACGTCCTTGCGCCGACCGGGCCTGGCCTGGAACAGGGCATCCGCCGGGAACGCCTGGGTCTCCTGGGAGGCCACGGCGTTGAGGGCGGGATGCAGCACCCGGGCCCAGTTCTTCGGGCCCAGGATCCGGGAGTAGTAGGCGGCGGCAGTGGACCCGGCTCGGGCGGCCCGGAACATCCGGGGCAGGTGCAGGGCGGCTTCCCAGAAATCCAGGCAGGACGGGATGGAACGCAGGGCGCCCTGCTCGACCATCCGGAAGCCCATGCTCTTGCGGGGCGTGGCCCGGGCCAGGAAATCGGTGCCGGCCATGACGTCCAGGAACCGGCGGTAGGAGTTGTAGCAGGTGTGGGCGCCCAGCTCCAGCCAGCCCGAGGGCTCCGGGGCGCCCACCGGGGCGGAGCACAGGCAGCCTCCGGCCTCAACGCGCTGCTCCAGGACCAGAGTGCGCTGCCCCCGGGAGGCGGCCATCTGCGCCAGGGAGAGGCCGCTGATGCCCGCGCCGATGACGCAGAGGTCGTAGCTGAGGCTGGGAAGATCGTTCATCTGAATACCTTATCATATTGAATAAATCACCCTTGCGGCCGGCGGGAAAACCAAGTATATTCTGAAGCCAAGTGGAGTATCCGTGTCGCGCATGATCAACACGTTGGCCTGGTTCTGGTGCTATTGGCCCCAGCGGTCGGGCAATTGCGTGCGGAGCGTCCACACCTAGGCGAATCTCCCAAGGCAAGTTTCCCGGCCC
>Ga0302320_10004028_pt1 | contig 33575 bp, 32 predicted proteins | sample Bog_T0_3_FD_202130 | JGI IMG/M metagenome (GOLD analysis project Ga0302320, IMG submission 202130) | Peat permafrost microbial communities from Stordalen Mire near Abisko, Sweden - Bog_T0_3 | ecosystem: Environmental > Terrestrial > Soil > Wetlands > Peat | place: Sweden: Abisko, Stordalen Mire... | reverse complement strand
CCAGCAGGAAGAGCAGCACCGCCGCCGCGCCCGCGGCCAGCCACGCCGCATAGGAGCGCAAATTGCCCGATTGCCAGCGTTGCAAAATTGCGCCCGCAAAGGTGGCGATGCCGCCGAGCAGCCAGGCCGCGCCGCCCAGGAGGCCGAAGTCTACCACCCACTCCAGGAAGTATTTCGAAATCGCAAGCTGCGGCTTGACGACTATTGCGCTATAGAATTCGTCAACAAAGTACTTGTTGGCCAGCAGTTTGTAGCCGGCAGGCAGAGCCGCGGCGTATTGCGCCGGGCGATCCGGCTTGCGCCGGTAGAATTTGTCGGCGATCAGCCAGCCTTCCAGCGCGACAAGGACGGCCACGATGCTGAGAATCAGTTCCAGACGCCAATTACCGGCCTCGGTGGGCAGAGTTCCAACGGATGGCGCAAGAAAGTTGCCGAAATGCTCCATGCCGATCCAGCCGCCGCAGATTGAGAGCAGAGCTAGAATCACCAGCGGCCCGCGCATCGACCACGGGCTCTCATGCGCGTGGACATTTTCGCCACGCGGTTCGCCCATGAAGGTGAGGTACCATAGCCGGAACATGTAGAAAGCAGTCAGTAGCGCCGTCAAAAGGCCGACAAACCATAGAATTTTCCCGTTGGTTCCATGTAAAAATGCCGCGTAGAGAATGGCGTCCTTGGAAAAGAATCCTGCGAAAGGGAAAATTCCGGCGATGGCCAGAACGCCGACCGTTGTGACGGCGAAGGTGACCGGCAGCTTCTTCCTAAGCCCGCCCATCTTGCGCAGGTCCTGCTCGCCGCCGATGGCGTGAATCACCGAGCCCGCCGCGAGGAAGAGCAGCGCCTTGAAGAAGGCGTGGGTCATCAGGTGGAAGATGGCCGCGGAATAAGCCGCCACGCCGCAGCCGAGGAACATATAGCCGAGCTGCGAGATCGTCGAGTAAGCCAGAACGCGCTTGATGTCGTTCTGGACTAAAGCAATCGTCGCGGCGAAGATGGCCGTGGCTGCGCCGACGACAGCAACGACACTTAGCGCAAAGGCCGAGTGGTCAAACAAAACATGTGTCCGGGCGACCATGTAAACGCCTGCCGTGACCATGGTGGCCGCATGAATCAGCGCGGAGACCGGTGTGGGGCCTTCCATCGCATCGGGCAGCCAGATGTAGAGCGGAAGCTGCGCGCTCTTGCCCGCCGCGCCCAGCATCAGGCAGAGAGCGATGATGGTAAGCACTCCGCCTTGCCATGCGGGGGTTGCGTTGAGCTTCGCGCCGATCTCGCTGAAGGTGAGCGTGCCGAAGTTGGCGACGAGCAGAAACATTCCGATGAGAAAGCCGAAGTCGCCGATGCGGTTGACGATGAAGGCCTTCTTGCCCGCGTCGGCAGCTGATTTTTTCTGGAAGTAGAAGCCGATCAGCAGGTACGAGGCCAGGCCCACGCCCTCCCAACCGACGAACATCACCAGCGCATTGCCGGCCAGCACCAGCACGGTCATGAAGAAGAGGAAGAGATTCAGGTAGGAGAAATAGCGCGCGTAGCCTTTGTCGTCGCTCATGTAGCCGACGGAGTAGACGTGAATCAGGAAGCCCACGCCTGTGACGACCAGCAGCATCACAAGCGAAAGCTGATCGAGGACAAAGCTGAAGTCGATGTGCAGCAGGCCGGCATTGATCCAGGGCAGCGGGCAGGTCTCGATGTAGGGCACATTGATGACGCCATGATCCCAAAACCCAGGATTTACATGGATATAGACTAAGAAACCCGCATTCAGGACAGTAATGAACGATCCGAGCGGCGTCAGCAGTGCGACCGCGGTCACGATCCACTTGGGCAGCCGACGGCCGAGAATTCCGTTGATGAGGAATCCGCAGAAAGGCAGCAGCGGAATCAGCCAGAGGCCGAGCCGAAATTGGAAGAATCCGTTCATAGTTTCATCCGGTCGATGCGGTCGACGGCCAGGGTTGCTCTCGCGCGGAAGACTGCGATGATGATGGCCAATCCCACGGCAGCTTCCGCCGCGGCCACCATCATCACGAAGAAGACGAAGATTTGCCCCTTCACCGCGTGCCACTGGTGGGCGAAGGTCACAAAGGAGAGATTGACGCCGTTGAGCATCAGTTCAATGGACATGAAGACGGTAATCAGGTTGCGCTTGATGAGAAAGCCGACCACGCCCAGCGAAAACAAGATGGCGCTCAACAAAAGATACCAACTAAGCGGAACTTCCTGCGTGAGAAGAGGACTCATTCTTCGCCCGTCCTTTCTTCGGCCTTGCTGCCGCTATGACTGGCTAGCGCTACCGCGCCCAGAATGGCAATAAGAATCAGCACTGAGGTGACTTCAAAGGGCAGCAACAGTTTGGTGAAGAGCACGGCGCTCAGTTCATCCGTCGAAGTAATTCCGTCACTCAGTCTCGCCACGCCCAGCCCTTGCGCATGCAGAATCACGGTGGCGATCACGGCCAGGATGGCGACTACCGCGGGAAATCCGATGGCCCGCGCCGCGCGGCTGCCCAGCGTGCGCTCCTCGCGCCCGGCATTGAGCAGCATGACGACGAAGGTGAAGAGCACCATGATGGCGCCGCCGTAAACGATGACCTGCGCCGCTGCAAGAAACTCAGCCCCCAGTAGCAGGTACAGCACGGCCAGCGAGGTCATCACCACAATCAGCGAGAGAGCGCTGTTGATGGGATGCGACTGGAGGAGGAGGTTGATCGCTCCAGCCAGGCAGAGTCCGGCAAAGACGAGAAACAAAATCAGGTGCATCGCACGCTCCGGGAATTACTCCCCGATTATTAGATCAGCGATAAGCCAGCCACAGGCTTGTCGCCACAATGTTCAGCATGGCCAACGGCATCAGCCATCGCCATCCGAAGTTCATCAACTGGTCATAGCGGAAGCGCGGCTGCGTGCCGCGCACCCACACATACAAAAAGAGGAAAGAAAAAACCTTGAGCACAAACCAGAAGAGGGGAAACAGTGCCAGAACAAAAATGTTGTGCGAGGTTCCGAAAAAATTTCCGAAGGGGTTCGTCCAGCCTCCCAGAAACAGCAGCGTGGCCACGCAGCCTACGTTGATCATGTTGCCATATTCGGCCATGAAAAACATGGCGAATTTCATCGAGCTGTACTCGGTATGATAGCCGCCGGTCAGCTCGCTCTCCGCCTCGGGCAGATCGAAGGGAGAGCGATTGGTTTCCGCGAAGGCGGCCATCAAATAGATGAAAAATGCCACAAACTGCATTCCGCCAAAGATGTTCCAGGAAAGAATGCCGTTGGTCCCCTGCTGTTCGACAATCAAGCGCAGGTTGAGAGTTCCGGCGCGCAACACAACGCCCACCAGCGAGAGTCCCAGCGCCAGCTCGTAGCTGACCAACTGTGCCGAGGAGCGTAGCGCGCCCAGCAGCGAATATTTGTTGTTCGACGACCAGCCGGCCAGCGCGATGCCGTAGACGCCGATGGAGGTGACGCCGAGAATTACCAGCAGGCCGACGTTCACATCGGAGATTTGGAACAGATGCAGCCCTCGCGGCACAAAGGACGCGATCCACGGACCGCAGTACTGCGCGAAGTCATGCAATTCGACGCTTGGATCTCCGAAGGGAACGACGCCAATTAAGATCAGCGAGCAGCCCAGGGCGATGATGGGAGCGAGAATATAGAGCGACTGATAGACGCCGGAGGGGATGATGTCTTCTTTGAGAAAGGATTTTGCGCCGTCGACCAGCGGCTGCAAGAGCCCGTACGGCCCCACGCGGGTTGGTCCCCAGCGGTTCTGGATGCGCCCCACGAGCTTGCGCTCCAGCAGCACGGTGTAGGCGATGCCCAGCAGCATCACCACCGTTACCACGGCTACCTTGAGCACGCTCCACAGAATGAACCACAAAATCGTCACTGGTCTTCAGCCTCTTTTTATCCTGCTACTTCGTCCGTATCTGCACCAGCATCGATGCCTGATGCCGCGCGAGTTCCTGAAGCGCCGTGCTGAATTCGCCCAACGTTCCGGAAGTAAACAAACCGTCGTGAGCGGGCGTGATCTGGCCCCGCGTAGCCAGCGCCGCAACCGGCACGAAGCCCGGTTCGGTCTGCACATCGTTGCCGCTCAGTAGATTCACGCGGTCCACAGCATAGCCGGGAACCAGCCGCGAAATTTCGTCCAGTACCGCCAGCGGGTCGAAGGGACTCAGCTTCGGCTCGAGATTGTTGGCTGCAAGCCACACCGCATGGCGGTCTGCCTCGCCGGATTGTGCGCCGCGCGATTGGCCCAGGTCGGCTGTTACGCTGCCACGGCCAAAAGATACAAGAGCCTTTACATCTACGCCCATCGCTTCGGCGAGCCGCACCAGAATCTCGAACTCCGGTTTCACTCCGGCGCGGTCGGCGGCCTTGTAAACCAGTTGTACGTCGCCGAAGGTGTTGGTCACCGTGCCGGATTTTTCATAGAGGCTGGCTGCGGGCAGCACCACATCGGCCAGCGCAGCGGTCTCGGTAAGGAAAATATCCGCAACGATCAAGAAGGTCTTCTTCAATGATTCCGGATTTACATTGAGCTTTACGACCGGATCGGCGCCGACCACCAGCAACGCGCCCAATTCGCCTTCGCCGGCCGCGTTAAAGATTTCAGAAAGCGTCTTGCCGGGAGTTGCGGGCAGGCCAGCGTACTCGGCGAAGTCTCTAGGTGCGGTGACCTGCACGTAGCCAGGAAGCAGATCGGGGAGCAGGCCCATATCCGCTGCGCCGCGCGAGTTGGCGTAGCCGCCGAGGAAGGCAAAGCGCACGTTCCCGAGTTGCAATCCCCAGTTCACCAGCTCAGCCACCTGCGCGCCGCTGTACTCAGAACCGAAGACCACCAGCAGCGAATCCTCGGCCAGTAAGGCCTCGCGGAATGTTGCGTCCTTGAGAATCGCATTGCTACCGTCCATGTAGGCGGCTAGGGCAGCGTAGCCGTCGGTGGGCAGCCGCAGCGTCGCATATGCCATGCTCTCCAGCTTGATGGCCTCGGCATTGGCAATGTAAAGCCGTGCGCGATTGAGACGAACATTGGTGCGCAGATTCCAGGCTAGCAGCGGATGCTCTTCGGTCGGATTGCCGCCGATGAGCAGAATCGCCGGTGCAATGGCCGTCTCGCGCAAACTCGCGGCCTTGCCGTTGCGTCCGGCCAGGGCGCGCGCAAAGGTCGCGTAATCCGCAGTTCGCTCATGGTCGATGCTGTTGGTCTGGAGAACTGTCCGCGCAAACTTCTGCAGCAGGTAATTCTCTTCGTTGGTGGTGCGGTTAGAGCCAATGACGCCGATAGCTGTGCCGCCCTTGCTGTCGCGTACTTCCTTCAGCTTGCGCGCGGCCAGGCCCAGCGCATCCGCCCATGTGGCTTCAACCAGCTTGCCTTCGCAGTTGCGAATCAGCGGCTTGGTCAGACGATCTTGACTCTCGACGAAATCGAAGCCGAAGCGGCCCTTGGCGCAGAGAAAGTCGCCGTTGATGCCGCTCTTGTCGCGGTTGCTGGCGCGGACTATTTCAGAGCCATCATTCGTCTGGCGCACGCCCAGCGTTACCTTGCAGCCGTCGGCGCAATGCGTGCAAACCGTCGAAACGTGGTTCATCTCCCATGGCCGCGTCTTGTAACGATAACTGCCGCTGGTCAGCGCGCCCACCGGGCAGATGTCGATGCACATTCCGCACTGCTCGCAGTCGAGGTGATCGCCGCCGTTGGGTGCGATCACCGAGTTCACGCCGCGATTCTGCACGCCCAGCGCCCACACGTCCATGCCCTCGCCGCAGACGCGGATGCAGCGGTAGCAGAGAATGCAGCGCGGCCGGTCGAAGTAGACAGCCGGCGACCACTGCTGTTCCTCTCTATGATTTTTAGCCTCGTCGTAGAGGCTCTCGCCCGCGCCGTACTTGAAGGTCATGTCCTGCAGCTCGCACTCGCCGCCCTTGTCGCAGACCGGGCAGTCGAGAGGATGATTGCCGAGCAGCAGTTCGATGGTCGCCTTGCGTGCCTGCGCAATCTCCTCGGACTCGGTGACGAAAACCTGGCCCTCGGCGACGGTGGTGGTGCAGGCGGTTTGCAGCTTGGGAACCTTCTCCTGGCGCACCACACACATGCGGCAGGCGGCTTGCAGACTGAGGCCGGGGTAGTAACAGAAGGCCGGAATCTCAATGCCCGCCTTGCGGCAAGCGTCAATCAGCAGCGTCCCCGTGGGAGCTGTCAGTTTCTTTCCATCGACAATGAAGGTTACGTCTGCCATTCCTCTCCAGCGCCCCTACACCACGGCCAAATCCACGTGCTTTGCGAACGGGCACGGCTTGCCGTTCAAATGTTCCTCGAACTCCTTGCGAAACTTTTTCACGAATCCCAGTATGGGCATCGCCGCCGCGTCGCCCAGCGGACAAAACGTTCGGCCCATCATATTTTCCGCCAGGTACTGAATGTTGTCGATGTCCTTGGCTTCGCCGAATCCGGCATGGAAGCGCGTCAGCGATTTCTTCAGCCAGTCAGTTCCTTCGCGACAGGGAATGCACCAGCCGCAGCTCTCGTGCTGATAGAAGCTGATGGTGCGCAGCGCAAACTCGACGATGCAGGTCTGATCGTCGATGACCACCACACCCGCCGAGCCGAGCATCGAGCCGGCCTTGCCCACCTGATCGAAGTCCATACCGATGTCGATTTCATCCGGCAACAACACCGGCGTCGACGACCCGCCAGGAATGACGGCCTTCAATCCGCGCCCGCCGCGAATGCCGCCCGCAACCTCGTAGATCATCTTTTTGAGGTTGTAGCCCATGGGCAGCTCGTAGACGCCGGGCAGCTCCACGTGGCCGCTAATTGAAAACAATCTTGTCCCGCCGTTGCGCGGCGTGCCCACGGTTGCAAAGGCCGCGCCGCCCATTTCGATCACGTGCGGAACGGTGGCGACGGTCTCGGCGTTGTTGATGACCGTCGGTCCACCGTAGAGGCCGACCACGGCAGGGAAGGGAGGCTTGATGCGCGGCACGCCTCGCTTGCCTTCCAGCGACTCCATCAGCGCCGACTCCTCGCCCACTTCGTATGCGCCCGCGCCGGTCTGCGTGATGATTTGAAATTCCGTCCCGCTGCCGAAGATGTTCTTGCCTAAAAAGCCCTTGGCATAGGCGTCGGCGACGGCTTTTTCCATGATTTCGAGAAGATAACGGTATTCGCCGCGCAGGTAGATGAAGCCCAGCTTGGCGCCGATGGCCAGCCCGGCAATGATCGTGCCCTCGATGACCGCGTGGGGATCGTGCAGGAAGATCAGATGATCCTTGCAGGTTCCCGGCTCGCTCTCGTCGCCGTTGACCAGAACGTACTTGGGCTTATCGGATTGCTTGGGCACAAACGACCACTTCATCCCCGCCGGAAAGCCCGCGCCGCCGCGTCCACGGAGGTTCGAGGCCTTCATCTCCTCGATGATCCAGGCTGGACCTTGCGTCAGGCACTTCTTCGCGGCTTCGTAGCCGCCGAGCTCGATGTACTTATCGATCTTTGCCGCGCCCTGCCCAAAGCGCTTGGAGACAATCTTGACTTCATCGGGATGCGAGACCAGCGAAGGCAGAACGGCCTTTGCATTTGCCTTTCGATAGCTGGCCAGAATCTCCGGCACCTGCTCAGGCGTCAGCTCGTCGTGAAAGTCGTAGTTCACCTGAATGGCCGGCGCCCACGAGCAGGCTCCGATGCACTCGACCTCTTCGAGAGAGAACATTCCGTCCGCCGTCACGCCCTTATGCCCGATGCCCAACTCCTGCTGAAACCGGTCAAAGATTTCATAGCCGCCGCGCAACATGCAACTGATGTTGGTGCAGACCTGCACGTTGTACTTGCCCGCCGGCTTGAAGCGCAGCATGGAGTAGTAAGAGGCCACGTTGCGAACTTCCAGCTCGGTGATGCCGATGCGCTCGGCCACTTCGGCGATCACTGCGTCGGAGAGGTAGCCGACTTCATCCTGCGCGTAGAGCAGCATGGGAACCAGCGCAGAGCGGCGAAGCGGGTACTTCGCTGTCAGCGTGTCGAGGCGCGTCGTCAGCTGGGGAGAAAAGACGGTCATGGTTTCAAGACTCATTGCTAATTCTCCGCTCGACTACTCGATTCTGGTTTGCTCTCGCTGGGTCAAATATACGTCGTGGTAAATATCCCAAGCGAGTTGCACAAATTTGGTCCGGCCACCGAAGAATACGCTGCTCTGGTAAATGTTGCTATCGACGTTTGAGAGTATTTCGTCCAGCTTCTTGTGTTTCTCATCGAATGGAGCCTTGGCATCAGAAGTTGCGGATATTTCATCAATCGTCGTTTTGATACGGTCGTAACAGATAGTTTCACGTTCATCATGAAGCGATTTTATCCCATCTGTGTACAGCGAGTTACCGAACTGGGCTGCGATCAGAGTGGTAGCGATCTGAGAAACGATGAAGCGTTCATCCATCGACGCGCGGATATCCGAAGAAAGACTGCCGGATGGCTTTAGCGATTGTGAAAGAGATTCGATTGCGCGGGCGATTAGGTACGCGGCAAGGACAACAACGCAGACGAGAATCCACAAGCTCATTTCATGCTCTCCTGCCAGTACATTGAAAATTGATTCGCATTTGTGACTTTAGCCGCTGAGGGAATGCGCATACTTGGATTGAATATCCCTCAGGGGCTAAAGCCCAGCTTCATTTTGCGCTGCTTGCGGCACGACTAAAGTCGTGCCCTGTTACAAAGCCAACTGCTCACTCATCCTCAAACCTCAGCCCCTAGTCCCTATTCCATGGTCACTACCTATCGATCTCCCCCAGCACAATGTCGATGGAACCAATGACGGCGATCACGTCGGCCAGCATCCGGCCCTTGCACATGGTCTCGATGGCCTGCAAAGTTGCGAACGATGGATTGCGAAAATGAACGCGGTAAGGCTTGGCCGTGCCGTCGGAGACGATGTAGTAGCCCATCTGCCCGCGCGGTGATTCAACGCCCTGATAAACCTCGCCGGCTGGCACCGCAAAGCCCTCGGTGACAATTTTGAAGTGATGGATCAGCGCCTCCATCTGCGTCTTCATCTTTTCGCGGTCGGGCAGCACGATCTTCGGCGCGTCGGCTTTGATAAGCCCCTCCGGCATCCCGTCTAGCGCTTGCTGAATCATCTTAACGCTCTCGCGCATCTCGATGAGCCGAATCAGATACCGCGCCCAGCAATCGCCCTCGGTGGCGATGGGCACCTTGAATTGAAATTTCTCATAGCCGGAGTAGGGCATATCGCGGCGCAGATCAAAATCAATGCCAGAGCCGCGCATATTCGGCCCGGTCACGCCCAGCGCGATGGCGTCGGCGGCGGAGAGAATTCCAACGCCCTTCAGCCGATTGCGGAAGATCGGATTGCCGGTGAGCAGGTTCGAATATTCATCGATCTTTTCCGGAAAGCTCCGGATAAATCCCTGCACGCGGTCGAAGAAGTCCAGCGGCGGCTCCATTGCCAGACCGCCGATGCGGATATAGCTGGTCATCATCCGCTGGCCGGCCAGCCCCTCAAAGATGCGCAGAATCTCCTCGCGCTCACGGAAGGTGTAAAGGAAGACGGTCAGCGCGCCAATGTCCATGGCATGCGTGCCCAGCCAGATCAGGTGCGAATTGAGCCGCGTCAACTCGGCCAGCAGCACACGCAGCCACTGCGCCTTCTCCGGAATCTCCAGCCCCAGCAGTTTCTCGACGGCCAGGCAATAGCAGAGGTTGTTGGCCATGGGGCTCAGGTAGTCCAGCCGGTCGGTGAGCGGAACAATCTGGTGATAGAACTTGGCCTCGCAGGTCTTTTCGATGCCAGTGTGCAGGTAGCCGATCTCCGGTTGAAGGCGGACGACGATCTCGCCGTCGATCTCCACCACCAGGCGTAGAACTCCGTGCATCGCAGGATGCTGCGGCCCCATATTCAGGATCATGTGCTGGTCATGAGAGCCCGTGGCCGCCGGAGCTTCGAGAATGGGTGTGCCGGGATTCATCAGCGGTACCCCTCCACCGGATAGTCCTTGCGCAGCGGGTGGCCTTGCCACTCGTCGGGCATCATGATGCGGCGCAGGTCGGGATGCCCTTCAAAGCGAATGCCGAAGAGATCGAAGACCTCGCGCTCGTAAAAATTGGCCGAGGGCCAGACGGATGTGATCGACTCGACCGACGGCGCGTCTCCGTCCAGAAGCACCCGCAGCCGGATGCGCTCCTTATATAGGTGCGAAACGATGTGGTAGCTCAACTGGAAGCGCGGCGAGGAAGGGAGCCAGTCCACCGCGGTCACGTCCTCGAAGAAGTTATAGCCGGCAGCCTGCACCGTGGCCGCCGCAGAGCGAATCTTGCCGGCGGCAATGGTCAGCGTCAGCTCGCCCCGGTCGAACTTTGCATCCTCCAAAGCCTCGGAGTCCCACGCCAAAACGGCCTTGACCGCGGGATGTGCCGGGAATCCCTCCAGCACAGCCGCTTTGCCGATCAATGTCTTGGTTTCGGCCATCTCAGAGGTCCGCCTTGTCCTGGCTCCAGTTCAGGATACCCTTGCGCACAATATAGTAGAGCCCCACGGCCACAAAGCCCAGATAGACCACCATCTCCCAGAAGCCGAAGAACTTGCTACACCCGGTCAGCGCCGGAAGTTTGCGGTAGACCACCGCCCAGGGCATCATGAAAACCGCTTCCACGTCGAACAGGATGAACAGCATGGCCACCATATAGAAGCGTACGCTGAAGCGCTGCCGGGCATCGCCTGTGGCCACGATCCCGCATTCGTAGGAGGCCAGTTTGACAGGCGTGTTGCGGTGCCGCCCGACGAACCACGAGGCCACCACCATCACCGCGCCAATTCCAAACGCTGCAAGGATTTGCAGGAAAAGCGAAAGATATTGCCAGTCGTAGGGGATCATGGCCGACCAGTCCAGAAAATTGCACCCGCTCAGCGAAGCCGAAAAACCGCTTAGCAGCAATAGGATGCTGGTTTGAGATTAGGTTTTCAGCCTCGTTCCGTCAAGGCGGGCCAGAAGCCGGAGGAGCGCGGAAACCAGCCGCGGGGTCAAGATGGGGTAAATCAGCGCCGCCACACTCCTCCAACGGCCTTTTGCAGATAATTACCCGGTGTTGTGAGACGCTTGAACAGAATTATCCCTTGTTAGCTGATCTCCCACAGGTTGTGCTGACCATCAACCTCACAGGATGGCTGGCGAGTACAGGGATTGTGCGGCTTCATTCATTCTCCGTTCTTCTATCGTTTCTGCTCCTTTCCTCAACACAGAGGTAATCATTTCCGCTCATTTCTTCAACACAGAGGTAGGAATGTGATAAGTAACGTGGGGTTACGTGACCTTCGTCACTTTAATTCCCAAATTGGAGGTTATTATGAATTGATCACTCACAGGAAACGGTACGTTCGTCATCTGAAATATCGGCGTGTACCGCCGAAGAACAGAGTGAGGATAAAAACAATGGCAGCTACTACAATTTCCGGTTTCTCGATTCCGGCCTCCGCATTGGCGGTACCCATCGCACACGAACGCACCTGTCGCCGCATCACTCCGCGGGCCGAGCGCGCACGGGAACTCCTCGCACACGCCATCGAATACCTTACCAGCGAGTACGTACAAACAGACCTCACGTTTTCCGCCAGGAACGAGCAGTTGGAGGCGGTGCAGTTGCTAATGGAGCTCAACCGCCAGGTATATTTCGAGTGTCCCGAGGTACTGAGCTTCAGTGAGCGGTGCCGGGCGCTGGTGTATCTTCTCGCGGCGTAGTCTCGCCCATCAGAGTTGTTCCAGCCGGGCTAGAGTTATGCCCGAAAACAACTGATAATTTATCTCGCCACGCGCCAGATGCGATAAACTTGTGGCCTGTATGCAGAGCACATTCTGGAAGCAGGGAAGCTGGAAGTTGTGGGCCGCGGCCGTTCTCTCCGCCGGCCTGCTGGAGTTGCCCTTTCCGCTGGCTGGGCCGATGCCCGTCTGGCGGTCGGTTTTTGCCTGGTTCGGCCTCGTTCCGCTACTTTGGGCGCTTCTTTCGCCAGGCACTGTGGACGCCTCCCGCCCCCTGCGCCGCGGCTTCTTCATTGGCTATCTCTGCGGCGTGCTGTGGTACATGGGCAACTGCTACTGGGTCCGCGACACCATGCTCCGCTACGGCGATATGCCGCCCATGGCCCCGACCTTGCTGCTTATCGGCTACAGCATGGTGCTGGGGCTTTACTTCGGCCTCTTCGGCCTGGGTCTCGTACTGGTGCGCCGGATCACGGGCAGCACGCGCCTGGCGCTGGCCTTTGCGCCGGTTCTCTGGACCGCTCTGGAGTTGGCAGCCTCGCGCATCACTTCTGTCCCCTGGGATCAACTCGGCTACTCGCAGGTGGACAACACCCTGGTGAATCAGTTAGCTCCCTGGACGGGCGTCTATGGAATCAGCTTTGTGCTGGTCGGCATCAATGCGCTCCTGACAGGCGGGCTGGTGCTCGAGTCACATCCGCATATCGGGCACAGGGACCGGATGATTTTGCGTGCGACTGGAGTGCTCCTGATGATGGCGGGTGCGGTCGGGGTTTCGATCCCGCCGCCCCAGCCCGTCGCCACTGCCACCGCCGTCCTCATCCAGCCCAATCTCGACGTGGCAGGCGAGAATCTCTGGTCGCGCCCCGGCGAGTGGGAGCAGCACATCGCCGAGTTCAAGCGCCTGGCCGGCGAACAATGCAAAACCTACATTGCCGGAATCCCGCAAACCAACGCGCTCACCGGCGAGATCATCTGTCCGCCATACCCAATGCATCCCGACCTGGTCGTCTGGCCGGAGTCGCCCGCGCCCTTCATCGAGGGTGACGCCCGTTTCCAGCAGGCGCTGAGATCAATCGCCCATGACGTGCAATCCCCGCTGGTGGTGGGCAACATCGGCATGGATTTCTCGGCTGAGGATCGCTCCTGGCGTACTTACAACTCCGCGCTGGTTGTCTCCGCAGACGGGGCGCGCGTCGGCCGTTACGACAAAATCCACCTCGTGCCCTTCGGCGAGTACATTCCCTTCAAAAATCTGCTTTTCTTCGCCCATAAGCTCACCGGCCAGGTCTCCAACTTCTCGCGCGGCGACGAGCGCAAGGTCTTCATTCTGCCCAGTAGCAACGGGGAGCGCCACCGCTACGGCGTCTTCATCTGCTACGAGTCGGTCTTTGCCGACGAGGTGCGCCACTTCGCTCAACTGGGCGCCGAGGTGCTGGTCAACATAAGCGACGACGGCTGGTACGGCGACACCAGCGCACCCTGGCAGCATCTGAACATGGCGCGCATGAGGGCCATCGAAAACCGCCGCTGGCTTCTGCGCGACACCAACAATGGCATCACCGCGGTCATTGACCCCTATGGCCGCGTTCGCCAGAGCATCCCCCGCCACCAGACGGACGCGCTGCCCGCCGGCTACGCCTTCCGCGACGACGTGACCTTCTACACCGCCCACGGCGACCTCTTCGCCTGGCTCTGTGCAATACTTGCTTTAGGGCTGGTTGGCTGGGCGGGAAGAAAACTTCTGCGCCAGGCCGTCGCCTCATAGTCCAAACCAAGTCAGGTCTTAAGAGCCAAGCCATGTCGTTGAACGATCTCGAATTCGCTTATGCTCCCGTGCGCGACCAAGTCCGCGACCTGCGGGAGTATCTTTGACCCTGCTCGCATCCGCAGGGAATCCGCAGAAATAGAAACCAAGCTGGCCGATCCGGCCCTCTGGTCCAATCCCAACGCCACTAAACCGCTGATGCGCGACCGCAAGCGCCTGGAATCGCTCGTGGCTGACGACGAAGCTCTGCTCCGCCGCACCGCCGAGATCGAGACCTACTTCGAGCTGGCGAAGGAGGGCGAGGACGTGCTCGCCGATCTGGAACGCGAGATCAAAGCCCTGGCCGTCTTTGCCGAAGATCTCGAAGCCCGGACGATGTTGAATGGCGAGGCCGACCCGCTCAACGCCATCGTCACCGTGCATCCCGGCGCGGGCGGCACTGAGAGCCAGGACTGGGCCGAGATGCTGCTGCGCATGTACCTGCGCTGGGCCGAGCAGCAGGGCTTCAAAACCGAGATGAACGATTACCAGGACGGCGAAGAGGCGGGCATCAAGTCGGCCACCTTCACCATCACCGGCGAGTACGCCTTCGGCCAACTGGCAGGCGAGAGCGGCGTGCATCGCCTGGTCCGCATCTCGCCCTTCGACTCCGCCAAGCGCCGTCACACCTCCTTTGCCAGCGTCTACGTTTCGCCGGAGATCGACGAGACCATTCATGTTGACCTGAAAGTGGAAGACCTGCGCATCGATACCTACCGCAGCGGTGGCAAGGGCGGCCAGCACGTCAACACCACCGACTCCGCCGTGCGCATGACTCACCTGCCCACCGGCATCGTCGTCTGTTGCCAGAACGAGCGCAGCCAGCACAAGAACCGCGACAAGGCCATGAAGATGTTGCGCTCGCGCCTCTATGAGCACGAACTGGAAAAGAAGCGCGCCGTGAGCAAAAAGCTGGAGGACTCCAAGCTGGAGATCAACTTCGGTTCGCAGATTCGCTCCTACGTCCTACAACCCTATCGCATGGCCAAGGATCATCGCACCAAGGTCGAGGTGGGCGACGTGGACAAGGTGCTGGACGGCTACCTGGAGCCCTTCCTGCGCGGCTATCTGCTAGCCAAGCGCCGCGGCACCGCCGTCACGCCTGAGGCCGACGACGATCTGGATGTGTAGCCGCCTGAATCGTCCGCTACACTGAAGAGTCAAAGGATAAGGAGTCCGTCTTTGTCCGACCTGCGCTGTTTCCGATGGATCTTTATGCTGCCGGTGCTGCTTGCCACCAGCCTGCCCGCGCAGGCGGCGTCGAATTCTGCCGATGCGCCGCACGTGCATGTGCAGCTTCTTTCGCCTTGGCCTCTCGATCGTCTGGATTCAAGAAACGAGGTTGGGCTGTATTTTAAGCTGGAGCCGGGCTGGCACATCTACTGGAAGAATCCAGGCGATGCAGGCGAACCGCCGCACATTCAGTGGAAGCTGCCTGCGGGGATTACTGCTGGTCCGATGCAATTTCCCGCACCCAAGCGGCTGTCTCTCGGTCCATTGATGGACTTCGGCTATGAAGGTGAAGTTCTGTTTCCAATGGACATCAAGGTGCCTAAAACAATGCCACTTGGTCCAGTCGAACTTCACGCAAAGGCGGATTGGCTCGTCTGCCGCGAAGTCTGCATTCCAGGCAAAGCTGACTTAAGCCTGCATGTCGAGGTTGATGGCCTACCGCCAATGGGTCTAGCCACGCCAACGAAGGAAGAACTTTTGTGGACTCGGCAAGCAAAGCCGGTACCACAGGAAGAAACAAAGTCACTGAGTGCGATATTTCAACCCACACCCGCTGGCTTTCGACTATCCGTCGAAACAGGCCAGCGAGAACTTTCCGCTACATTTTTTCCTGAAGACCAGGACATCCTCTCCAATCCCGCCCCGCAAAAAACGACTCCGACGACGAGTGGTTTTGTACTGGAACTGAAGAAAGACGCGAATCTCACCGCGAATCCGGCTCAGTTGAAGGGAGTGATTGAGCTGAGCGGAGGGCGGAACTACGAGATTGTTGCGCTGCGGGAGGTGTCCTTCGCGGTGGCGGGGATGGAGAATTTGCCGGTTGCGGCGTCAACGTTCGCTCTTGGTAAGCTGCTCCGCACCTCCAGCCTCGCCTTTCTCGGTGGCTTGCTGCTGAACCTCATGCCCTGCGTCTTTCCTGTGCTCTTCCTCAAGGGCCTGGCGCTGGTTCACACCGGCCACAAGGAGTTGCACAGGCTGCGCGCGCATGGACTGGCCTATGCCGCTGGGATTCTGGTCTCCTTCTGGGCGCTGGTTGGAGTGCTGCTCGTCTTGCGCGCAGCGGGAGCCACGCTCGGCTGGGGATTCCAATTCCAGTCACCTGTCTTTTTGTCGCTCATGGCCGGACTGCTCTTCTTCCTCGGCCTTTCGCTGGCCGGGCAATTCGAAATCGGCCTCACGCTGACCTCGGCGGGTGGTTCGCTCGCCCAAAAGCAAGGCTACACGGGCAGCTTCTTCACCGGAGTGCTGGCCGTTGTTGTGGCCACGCCCTGCACCGCGCCCTTCATGGGAGCGGCCATCGGCTACGCGCTTTCCCAATCCGCTTTGGTCACCTTCGCCGTCTTCACGGCGCTGGCTCTCGGCCTCGCCGCGCCTTACGTCGCGCTCACGCTGCAACCAGCCTGGACGCGCCTGCTGCCCAAGCCCGGCGCTTGGATGGAGGTGCTGCGCCAAGCTGTCGCCGTGCCCATCTTCGCTACGGTCATCTGGCTGGCTTGGGTGCTTGCCACAGCCTACGGAGCCGGCGTTTTGGCTGCACTACTGGCCAGCTTTTTGCTGCTGGCCATCGCCGGATGGTTCCTCGGCCGCTGGCCGGCGACGCGCTGGGCTGCTATGGTTACCGCTCTGATTCTTCTTGGGGTCATCGCTCTGGCCGTCTTCGGCCAAGGGCTGGCCGGCGAGTCCACCGGAAAAACAATTCAGTCCAGCAGCACAAACCTGGATTCTGTTGCCGCCAGCGGCTGGCAGCTATGGTCTGCTGACGCAGTGCAGAAGTCGCTTGCGGCGGGGCAGCCTGTTTTTGTGGACTTCACCGCAAGCTGGTGCCTGAGCTGCCAGGTGAACGAACGCGTGGCTCTGAATCGGCCTGAGGTGCAACAGGCCTTCCGTTCCGCCAACGTCGCTCTGCTGCGCGCCGACTGGACCCGTCACGACGAGGCCATCACACAAGCCCTGACTGCACTCGGTCGCAGTGGTGTACCTGCGTACGTGCTCTACGTTCCAGGCGAAACGAGCCCACGGCTCCTGCCCGAGGTACTCACGCCGAGAATTGTGACGGACGCGTTAAGCAAGCTGCCAAAGCAGCTTCGCTAATCTATTTCACTCTTTACCGCGTTTCTCCGCCCGTATCCGCCGAATCTCTTCCATGCGCTGGGCCAGCAGCTTTTCGCGGCCCTCCTGCGTGGGGTGGTAGTAGCTGCGGCCCTTGAGCGATTCAGGCAGGCAATCCATGTCGGCGACCTTGCCCTCTTCGTTATGCGCGTAGCGGTAGCCTTTGCCGTAGTCGAGTTGCTTCATCAGCTTCGTCGGCGCGTTGCGCAGATGCAGCGGGACAGGTTCCTGGCGAGTCTCTTCGACCTCACGCTGCACCGCGCCGTAGGCTGTGTACACCGAGTTCGATTTGGGCGCGAGGCAAAGATAAACCACCGCCTCGGCCAGCGCCAGATCGCCCTCCGGCGAGCCGAGAAAATCAACCGCTTCCTTGGCGGAGAGCGTTAGATTGAGCGCCTCAGGAGCGGCCAGGCCAATGTCCTCGATGGCCATGCGCACGATGCGGCGGGCAAGATACAGCGGGTCCTCGCCGCCTGCGAACATCCTTGCCAGCCAGTAGAGCGCGGCGTCGGGGTCGGAGTTGCGCACGCTCTTATGCAGCGCGGAGATCAGGTTGTAGTGCTCCTCGCCGGATTTGTCGTACATCAGCACGCGCTGCTGCACCGCTTCGCCAGCCAGCTTTTTGTCGATGTGGTTCTTGCCGCCCTGGGCCGGCTCCAGCGCCAGTTGCGCGGCCACCTCCAGCGTGTTGTAGGCGTTGCGGCAGTCCCCGCTGGAATAGCCGGCAATCATTTCCAGCGCATCCTCATCGGCGGTCAACTCCATCGCCCCCAAGCCGCGTTCTCTATCTTCGAGAGCGCACTTGAGCAGCGCCGTGATCTGCTCCTCGCTCAGCGGTTCCAGCACATAAACCCGGCAGCGCGAGAGCAGCGCCGAAATAATTTCGAAGGAAGGATTCTCGGTTGTCGCGCCGATCAGCCGGATTGCGCCTTTCTCCACGTAGGGTAGAAAGGCGTCCTGCTGCGCTTTATTGAAGCGGTGAATCTCATCGATGAATAGAATCGTCCGCGAGTGCATCTGCGAGGCCTGCGCCGCCGCCACCATCACCTGCTTGATCTCCTTAATGCCGCTCATCACGGCGGAGAACTCGATGAAGGTGGCCTTGGTGGTCTCGGCGATGATCTTGGCCAGCGTGGTTTTGCCCACCCCCGGCGGACCCCAGAAGATCATAGAGCCCCCGCCTGTAGTATCGAATCCATCGTGTTCGATCTGGATGCGCAGCGGCTTGCCCGCGCCGACCAAATGCTCTTGACCGCTGAACTCATCCAGAGAGCGCGGCCTCATCCGCTCGGCCAGCGGCGCGATGCGCAGCGGGCCGCTGAGGCCTTCCTGCTCGCCGTCAAAGAGACTCATCGCGCACTCCTTCTCTGCCGCGAAGCCTCGTAGAGCAGCACACTCGCCGCCGCCGCCGCGTTCAGGCTCTCCACCGGGCCAGGGCAGGGAATCGTCACCGCTCCATCGGCCTGCGCAGCCAGCTCTTGCGGCACGCCGTTGCCTTCATTGCCGATCACCAGCGCCACCGGCCCGGCCAGATCGATGCGGTCGGCTGCTTCGGCTCCATTAACTGCTGTCGTCCAAATCTTCACGCCCTCTTTGCGCAATCGGGCAAAGCAATCTTCCGCACTCACGGAAAGCAGTGGCAGCCGGAAGATGCTACCCGCCGAGGCGCGCACCGCCTTAGGATTCCACTCGCTCACGGTACCGGGCAGGCTGAGGACGCCCGCAGCGCCGAAGGCCTCCGCCGAGCGCAGAATCGTTCCCAGGTTGCCGGGGTCCTGCAATCCCGCCAGGACGACGATCAGTGGCATGCCTTTCGCCTGTTGCGGAGCGTCCTTCTCCGCCACGCCCAGCACATCGGCCCAGTTCCATTCCGACGGCTCAACCAAGGCTGCGACCGGCTGCGGCGTCTCGGTGGCCAACGCCGAGTCCAGCAGCTCCATGGGCATCAGCAGCACCTCGGTCTCTGCCGGCAGCGTAAGCCCCTCCAGCAGATGCTCCTCGCCCTGCGCCACAAAGATAGTCGGTACTCGCAGGCCGGCGCGCAACGCTTCCTCCAGCAGATTCGGCCCCTCGATTCCTACCAAATTGCTCCCGTCTCGCCCCGGCTGTCCAAGTGCGCGGCGCAATTCCTTCAGGCGCGAATTCTGTTTACTCTGTACAATGCGAATAGGCATACCGGGGCAAACTTTTCTTTCTCTAGCGTGATTCTAGCTTGTTTGCGCGGATATGCCGGACGGAAATCGTAGCTTGGCTTGCACCCTGACCGGCGTCGCGATCACTTCCGTTTCATGGCAACGCTATACTCGGTATCTGAGGTTGACCCCCTTGTCCGCGGAGATGTTGCAAGTCCATCCCGATGAACCGCAGCCGGACCGGATCGACTATATCGTCTCTTGCCTGCGCAAGGGCGATGTGATTGCACTGCCGACCGACACCTTCTACGGCCTGGCCGTTGATCCGGTGAATCTTCATGCGGTCGAGCAGATTTACAAGATCAAGACTCGCCCGAGGAACAAGCCACTATCCCTGCTGATTGCCTCCCTGGCTCAGGCCTATGAGCTGGCCCGCGACACCGACCCTTTGCTGGACAAGCTGGCCGAGCGCTTCTGGCCCGGTCCGCTCACCATCATCGTCAGGGCCGGCGGCAAACTGCCTCTGCGCTCTACGGCGAATACCGGCAACGTGGCCCTGCGCGTGCCCGCCGCCGCCATTCCCCGCGCCATAGTGGAACGCTTCGGACTACCCATCGCCGCCACCTCGGCCAATCTGCGGGGAGCCTCCGAGTGCAGCAACGCGGACTGTGTTCGCGATCAGCTCGGCGACCAAATTCCGCTCATCGTTGACGGCGGTTCCACCGGCCAGGCGCAGCCCACCACCATCATCAATCTCACCCTGGGCGGCGGCCGCTGGGAGATTCTCCGCGAGGGCGCAATCCCCACGAATGACATTGTCACCGTGTTGCAGAGGTGACAGTGGTCAGTTGTCAGTGAACAGTGGTCAGTAAATGCACGGACCTTAAATCCATCGAGCAAGCATCATGGAATGCGGATAGACTGATCTTTGAACTCTGGATTTACGCTACGATCATCGACGGCGGGTAACTGATCACTGACCACTGATCACTAACCACTGCATGAGAAGGTTCCCCATGAACCGCCACCCCGAGCCAAAACGCCGTAAATGGATCCTGCGCGCCGCGCTCTTGTTGCTGCTGGCGCTGGCCGTGGCGGCTCTGGGATGGTGTCGATGGGTCTACGTGCAGATTGAGCGTTATGCAGTTCTTGATCAGGTTGCCCAAGTCGCCCAGTCAGCTCCCGCGGACGCCATCGTCGTCTTCGGCGCGGCGGAGTACGACGGTAGGCCCTCCCCGGTCTACCGCGCACGTCTGGACCATGGCCTCTCGCTCTTCCATCACGGCATTGCTCCGCTGCTCATTACCCTGGGCGGAAACGGCGGCGACCAGTACAACGAAGGTGCCGTGGGCCGCGAGTACCTGATGGGCATGGGCGTCCCCGAGAGCGCCATCATCGCCGAAACTGAGAGCCGTAGCACCGAGGAGTCCGCCCTTCGCGTCAGCGTGATCGCTCGCGCCAACGGGTTGCACCAACTGGTCATCGTCAGCGACGGAACGCATCTGTTTCGCATCCATGAAATCTGCGCCGCCGAGGGCCTCGACGTGCTTACCTCGCCAAGGCCTTCCGTGGCTGTCGCGGGCGAAACAGGAATCACCTGGCTGAAGTTCCAGCGCATTGCCCACGAAATTCTCAGCTACACCGCCTGGCGGATGCATCTGTACTGAGACGGAGTTTCGGGTGAAGCGATAGAATCGCATCAACAGCCTATCCAGCCTATGCGGGCAACTTCCGGGAGAGCCATCATGAAGACGCACGAAATCGCAACCAGTGTTGTTGCCCTGACCTTCCTGTTAGCGCCCTGCAAGGTGCTGTCTGCGCAGAAACCGAACTGCGGCGAGATCGATGCGATTGCCAGGATGGCGCGCGCCATCTCCACAGCGGAGTTGGCCGCAAATAGGGAAAAGGCGGGAGAGAGCTACCGCGCGCAGCTTGTCTACGCGGCAAAGTTGTCAGAACTGGCTCCCCAGCGGCAGGATGCGGCCGTGCTGCTGCTGAATCTCATCCCCAAAGACGAGCAACAGCAACAACTGTTGATCACTCTGGGCGAGCATCATTGCGAGACAGAGTCTTATCACGAGATGAAAATGCTGGCTCAGTTGGAAGAGCGCCTGCCGCGTGATCTAACCAGGGCCGTGCTCATGGTTCCGGCCAAAATTCCTGAATATGTCGCCTATTCAATTACTTCTGTCGAAGACCCGCATAGTGACTATGCAATCCAGATGCAAAAAGTCTGCCGCGCCAAACATGACGAGTTCTTTGATGCTGTGGCCAAGCTGCCCAGAGAAAAAAGAGACCGCTTTCTGAAGTACGTCTTCGATCTCGATGGATGTAACGCGCTCACTCTTCCTGAAGCCCAGTAGCCTTAGGCCGCTGTTTCAGGATGCGGCGGATATTTCTCTTCCCATGCATAACGGCAACGATTTCTAGCGGTGCAGTTTCTGGCCGGTACACAACAGCATAGTTTGGATATCTGGTCAGCGTCCAGAAACGAAGGGAACGGGTTGTGAGGTCGGGCCGGGAATGGCCTCGCATGGGAGATTCGGCAACAAACGCGCAAGCTGAGTAGATCGCTTCTTCTACGCGGTCGGCGGCTTCCTCGTTGTCGTCGGCGATGGTTGACCAGATATCGAATATATCCGCTTTGGCAAGGGGCGTAAGAACATAAACGCTCATCGTGTGGTAAAACGCCATTCTTCTTTCATTGCCTGAATTTCACGACGAGCCTGAACGCCGTCGATCAGTTCGCCGCGCTCGGCCTGCAGATAGCCTTCCTCGATATGAGCTGATAACGCCTGGCGCTCCTCATCGGTCCAGCTTTCTTCGGCGTCCTGGGATTCAAGGGCGCGGCGCAATACATCTTCAACGTTCGCATAGCCGCCGCTGGAAAGGCGTTTGTTGATGAGCGTTTCAAGTTCGGGGGGGACGGTCAGTTGCATGGCCAGTTCTCCGTTCTTGCTTCATTGTATTCCCATGGCTCGAAAAATACTCCGCGTCCCATTCAGCGATGCGCCAACACCGCCAGTACTCCCAGCGCAAAGGCCGCCGCGCTGGCGGTCGACAGAAAGTTGACCGCATCGTTGTTCAGCCAGCCGCGCCGTTCCAGCGTTGCGCCCAGCAGGCTGTCGAAGAACAGGCCGAAGACGCCGCCCGCGCAACTGATCCAGAACATTGCCGCACCGCCGCCCAGCGCCCACGCTCCAACTGTCGCCACAATCCCGGCAGAGGCCACTCCGGCCAGAGTGCCAATCAGGCTGAGGCCGCCATCCATGCCCGTTTCTACCCTGTGCAGGGTGGTGATCAAGCGCGGCTGGCCGCCCAGAATCTGGCCAATCTCCGAAGAGACGGTATCGGCGGCGGCTTCAGCCAGCGCGGCGAGGCCTGCGGCTAACAGCAGTGCCGGTGCTGTATGCGCAAACCATAGGTTGCCTGCCAGCCACGACTGCGTCATCCCTTCGCAGGCCAACCCGGCTACGCCCAGATTGGCCGCCACCTGCGACGCGGTTCTTCCCTGGCGATGCTCCGCCGTGCCCAGCCGTACTTTTTTCTCCCGGCCCAGCCGCGTGGAGATGTCCGCGAGCACAAAGACCGCCAGCACCGGCATCAGGGCGCTGTGCCATGGGGCATAAGCGAGCGGCTCGCCGGGAGTAAAGGTGGCTGTGGAAAGCATCAGACTGGCGGTGATCGCCGCGCCGGCAAAGGCGCCGCCCAGCGTGGCCGCGCGCATTTCGTGGACCACCAGCCCCAACAGCAGGCTCAGGACCAGCGACCAGAGAGCCACCGGCTGGTAGTTCACAGCCCACCAGTGTGCCTGCAGTACCACGCCGGCGCCCGCAAAGGGCAGCACCAAGAGCAGCACCAGCTTCGATTGCCAGATCAGCTTGATTCGCGCCACGCATCTATCGTATCTTGCGGAGGGCATTGCGCGCCGGCGCCAGAATCTGGCCTGTTTCGGTGCCCTTTCTCTCCCTGACGCGTCAAAACCCCGGTCCCCTGATTTACAATCGCAGGGTAAGCAGATAAGAACGGAATGAGGCTTTTTCGCATGAATTTTAGTCAGGCGCGTGTGCGGTTAGTTCAGGTGGGCACGGTTTTTGCGGCTGCTGCCCTGGTTGCCGGTTGCGGCAACAACTACCGGCCCGTGGTTACGCCCGTCAATCCCAGTGGCCCCGCCGCGCAGCCGCAATCGCTTGTGGTGGTGGTTACAGCTCCTTCGACCAGCAGTTCGTCTTGTCCCAGCCCAAATGCCGGTATCGCAACGGTCATCGACTATGCCGGCGATTCGATTCTGGCCACGGCTTGCACCGGCCCCGGCCCGACAGCCTTTACCCTGGACGAAACCGGCTACAACGGCTACACCCTCAATAGCGACGGCACTATTACTAACATCCCTGTTTCCACTACCATGCAGACCAAAAATATGACCTCTACCACGTTGCTCAGCACGGCGAAGCCCTTGAACCTGTTCGCGCCGTCCGCCGGGCTGTGGGTTGCGGATCTATGTGCTACCTTTCCCATAAATGCCTCGTGCATATCCGGCAGTCTGTTGACTCAGGTTCCCGGAGCAGATGTCTTCTCCGGCAGCCCCGCAACGCAGGTCAATGCCATTCCGCTGCTGCCCACGCCGGTGATGGTGGCTGGTTCCGGCCTTAGCGGTAAGCGCTATTTTGCCTTGAGCCAGAACATTGTCAGTCCCAGCGGCCTGGAGTGCAATAACTCTCCCACTACCCAACCCCTCGGCTCGGTTACCCCAATCGAGGTCTCCAGCTATACAACCGATACGGCGATTCCGACGGGCAGGTGCCCGGTTTATGCCGTGGAGAGCAGCGATGGCGCGCGGCTGTTCGTGTTGAACCGGGGCAGCGATACTATCACCGTCATTAACTCACTGTATGGCACGCTGGACTCATGCACGCCATTCCTCAGCCAGTCCGGCCAGACTGTGAACTGCCATCCCACACTGCCGCTTTCCACCACTGCGGGGCTTACCGGAACCAATGTTCCCGCAGTCGCCGGACCGGTCTATGCCGAATACAACGCCGCCAAGAACCTGCTGGTCGTGGCCGATTATGATGGCGGAACGATCAGCGTTATCGACGTCACTCTGGATGAGTACGGCAACGACAGCTCCACCTTCGGCACAACCTACACGATTAAGGTGGGCAACAACCCCGCCAGCGTGACCGTTTTGAACGATGGCAGCCGCGCCTATACGGCCAATCAGACCGACCAGACGGTGACCATCGCCAACCTGAGCAGCTACACAGTGGAAAAAACGCTGCCCGTCACCGGCTACCCGCGCACTGTGGTTTCCACCCAGAATTCCACCTACGGCAAGGTCTACGTGGCCTCGCCCAACACTGACTTCCTGACTATCATCAGCACCAATCAGGACATTGTCGACACGACGCTGCTGTTGCAAGGCGACATTGTGGATGTGCGCGTGGCCACGCAGAACGGCACCAGCGGAAACAGCAACAACGAGAGCCGCATCCCTGGTTACGGCCAGCCCTGCAACCTGCCGCCCGGCGTCATGTCAACCACCTATCCCTCGGGCTACACGTTAGCCAATTGTCAGAAGCAGCCGTAGCGCATTTACCTGAACCGAAGGCATCCAGACAGCCAAAGCAGTTTTTCCAGCATGGGGAAGCTACTTTGGCTGTTTTTGCATTTGAATACGAGCTTGTATTCGGTTTCGGCTGACCTGTGAAACGATGGAGAGAATGTCCAGCCCAACAAAAATCCGCGTGGACCTATTGCTGGTCGAGCGAGGACTGGTTCCCAGCCGCGAGCGGGCGCGCGCGCTCATCCTGGCCGGCCGGGTTCTGGTCGCCGAGCAGAAGGTGGATAAAGCCGGCGCTGCTGTCCCCGCCGACGCTCCCATCCGGCTGCTTGGCGAAGACCAGCCTTACGTCAGCCGCGGAGGCTTCAAGCTGGCTGCGGCGCTCGCGCACTGGCAGATCAACGTCCAGGGCCGAGCCTGCCTGGATGTTGGCGCCTCCACTGGCGGATTTACAGATTGTCTCCTGCAAGCAGGCGCAGCCGAGGTCACAGCTGTCGATACCGGCTTCGGCCAGATTGCCATGAAGCTGCGCAATGACCCGCGCGTTCGCCTGGTGGAACGCACAAATGCCCGTTTTCTTGCTCCCACGGCACTTGCCGAAGAGCAGGGCTTCCCGAGACTCACGCTGTTGGTAATGGATGTATCGTTTATCTCCGCCACGCTGCTGCTCGGGCCTGTCTTTGCCGCCGCGCCGGCGCTCACCGAAGCCGTCATCCTGGTCAAGCCGCAATTCGAGGCCGGGCGTGGCCACGTCGGCAAGGGCGGCATCGTCCGCGATCCCGAGGCGCATCAGTTAGCCATCGACAGGGTGGCCGATTGCGTTCGCTCACTGGGCTGGCAGGTCGTCGAGACCATTCCCTCGCCCATCACCGGCGCGGAAGGCAACCGGGAGTTTCTGCTCTACGCGAGCAGGCCATAATTCTCACCCCCCATAAAAAGCAACTCCGCCCGAGGGCGGAGTTGCGGGAGAAACAACGCATTTCAATGAATTGATCGTTTTGGACGGCTAGGCCAGCTTGGGATTGGGACCATATTGATTCGTCCCCGGAGTGCTGTCCAGCAACATCATAATCAAGAGAATAAGGCCGCCTATAAAAGGCACCAGGCAGATCAGAATCATCCAGCCGCTCTTGTCGGTATCATGAAGCCTGCGTACGACAACGGCTAGGCCGGGAAGCAGTGTGGCCAGCGAATAGAGGCCTAACAATACATAGAGAAAAATTCCAAGTCCAATCGAAGCTTTCATGAGTATGAGGCCTAGAATCAGCGCTGCGAAACAGATCAAAATGTTAAACAGCGCGAACATCCAATACTCAGTGCGGCGCGCGCGCCCGTTGAACTCTGCGTACTTCTTCAATACTGTCAAATACCAATTCATCTTCATCCTCCATGGGTGGTTGTCGATCAAGTCACGCGTCGAGCGCTGTATCCATAACAGCGTCTCGCCGCACAGTCTGGGTTTTGCACCCAGTTTCGGGTGCGATGACAATATACACCGGTTTACCCTACAGCGTCGCGCAAAATATTTCCGGCATTAAGCGTATCAGAAGGATTAGCCCCATCGCAGGTGTTTGGCCCCACCGCAGCGCTTCCGTTACACTAAAAGCCGCATGGTTCGCGTAGCGATTGTCTGCAAAACGGAGAAGAAAGAGCTGGCCCGGCTGCTGCCGGAGCTGATCGCCTGGCTGCGCCAGCACGGCTATGAGCCGCTGCTTGACCTGGAGGGCGGACAGTACACTTCGGTTGCCCCGTCCATGGACCGCGCGCGGATGCCTGAGCTTGCGCCGGGGCTGGTCATCGTGCTGGGCGGCGACGGAACGCTCTTGTCCGTGGCCCGCATCTTTGCCTCCACCGGTACGCCCATCCTTGGCGTGAACCTGGGTTATCTCGGTTTCCTTACTGAAGTTCGCCTCGCCGACCTCTATCCGGCGTTGGAGAGTTGGCACAGCGGCTGCGAGGGCTGCCATGCTCTCGATTCGCGCGCCATGCTGCATGCCGAGTTGTGGCGGGGCGGCGCGCTGCTCTATGACTATGAGGCCCTGAATGATCTGGTCATCTCCAAGGGCGACATAGCCCGCATGGGCGACTTTGCCGTCGAACTGGACGGCAAGAGCGTGGCCCGCTTCCGCGCAGATGGCGTCATCGTCTCCACCCCCACCGGCTCCACGGCCTATACGCTGGCCGCCAACGGCCCCATCCTCACCCCCGATGTGGATGCCATGGTGATCACCCCCATCTGCCCCCACCTGCTCACCCTCAGGCCCATCGTGGCGCGCGGCGATGCCTTGCTCACTGTCCGTGTCGAGGGCGTCGTCAACCCGGCGCTGCTCACCGTCGACGGCCAGAGGGGCGTCGAGCTGCTCATCGGTGATGAGATTCGTTGCTGCAAGTCCTCGCACACTGTCAACCTGGTCCGCATGAGCGGAGGCGGCTTCTTTGAGGCGCTGCGAAGCAAACTCAGTTGGGGTGAGCGGTAGCCGCCTGCGATGTCAGACTTGCTTCAGCCCGCCTTCTCCGTCAGTTCCGCCCAGCGTGCGTAGAGCGCATCGTTTTCGTGCTGTGCCGCGTCCAATTCCCTGAGCGCCTCTTGAAGAGCGGCAGCGTTGGTGGCAATCTCAGGATGCTCGACGCGCTCGTGGGCGGCGGCCAGCCGGGCGTCGGAGACCTCGACCCGCTGCTCGATGGCCGCAAACTCTCGCGCTTCCAGGTAAGAGAGCTTCTTCTTCGCTCCCGCGCCTTGCGACTGCTCGCTGCCTGTTCGCTGTGCGGAGCTTGAGCCGTCGGCCCTGCGCTCCGTCTTGCCCTGCGCCAGTTCGTCCTGTTCTGCGAGCCAGTCTTCCCACTGCGCATAGTCGGCAAACCGCCCGATGTGTCCGCGGCCATCCAGGCCCAGCACGGTTGAAGAGACGCGGTTCAGCAGATAGCGGTCGTGCGTCACCAGCACCAGCGCGCCGGGAAACTCCAATAGATTGTCTTCCAGAATCTCCAGCGTAGGAATGTCCAGGTCATTGGTCGGCTCGTCCAGCAGCAGCACATCCGCCGGCTCCAGCATCAGTTTGGCAATCAGCACCCGCGCCCGCTCGCCGCCACTCAGATTTCTGACCGGCTGATTCAGTTGCTCACCGCTGAACAGAAACCGTGCCGCCCAACTGGCCACATGCACCAGCCGTCCCTGGTACATGACGCTATCGCCCTCCGGAGCCAGCGCGCGCCGCAGGGTCTGGTTCTCGTCCAGCTCGCGCATCTGGCTGAAGTAGACCAGCCGCAGCGCATCGGCTCTCCTGATCGTGCCCACGGCCGGCTCCATCTCGCCCCGCAGCAGCCGCAGCAGCGTGGTCTTGCCGCTGCCGTTGGGACCCACCAGCCCCACCTTCATCCCCGCCGTGAGAATAAAATTCAGCCCGCTGAAAAGCCGCCGCGGAGGCAGGACTTTTCCAGCTTCGCCCGCCGACTCGCTCTCCGGCACGTCGCAAGCCACGCCCTTGAACTCCACCAGCCGCTTGGTCTTGCGCTGGCTGGCCTCGAAGTCAATCCCCGCCGTCGCCACCGCCGTCCGCGCATTCATCTCCGCCAACTGGCCGATCATCGCGTTGGCTGTATCAATCCGTGCTTTTGACTTCGTCGTCCGCGCCTTGGGTCCGCGTCTGAGCCACTCGATCTCTGTTCTCACCTGGTTGCGCAGGCTCTCCTGCTGACGGTTTTGCGATTCCAGATAGCCCTGCTTTTCTTCCAGAAACCGGCTGAAGTTGCCTTTGACCCGCAGCAGTCCATCGGCATAAACGCGATTCAGCTCGATGATTTCGCTCGAGGTGGATTCCAGAAAGTAGCGGTCGTGGCTCACCGTGACGGCTGCAAACGAAGCCGAGTTGAGCAGTTCCTCCAGCCACTCGATCCCGGCCAGGTCCAGGTGGTTGGTCGGCTCGTCCAGCAGCATCACTTCCGGCTCGCTCACCAGCGCCTCGGTAATCGCCAGCCGCTTGCGCCAGCCGCCGCTGAGCGAGGCCGCCTCGGTCGTCAGGTCCGCGAATCCGGCGCGCCCTCCCAACTCTCGAATCAGACCCTCGCGCTCCCGGCCCTCCCGCTCGCTCTCGTTCACATGCGCGGTGGCCAGCGCCCGCTCCAGAACCTGGCGAATCGTCAGCCCCAGAGCAAAACGCGAATCCTGCGGCACGTAGGCCGCGCGCGCCCGTTTGCGCACCGCCAGTTCCCCGGAGTCCGGTTCCACTTGTCCGGCAAGAATCGCCAGTAGCGTGGATTTGCCCGCCCCATTGGGTCCGATCAACCCGATCCGAGCGCCCTCCTCGACGGTGAGCGAAATGTTCTGGAAGAGCGGCTTGGCGCCGAACTGTTTGGTCACTAACTGCGCGTTGAGAATGGGCGGCATCTCTCTCAAGGATACTGTGCCCTGGGTGGGTCTGCCGCCGGAGCACGATCATGCCCTTACCGCCCAAAGGAATACGTAACCTGAAACAGCCCATTGTCGATGCCGGGATTCATATTGGCCATGTTGTGATTCGAGATATGGTGATAGCGGTACTCGGCGCGGACGGAGCGGGTCTGGGAGCGATAGAGTTCGAACCCAGTACCAAGATCGAAAGTGAAGTTAAAGGAATCGGCTTGCGGGATGGGGATGGGCCGCGTGGAGTGCATACAGCCGCCGTGGCCGATGAAGAAAGGTTGCAGTTTGTTATGCGGCCGGAAATTCCATTGGAAGCCGACCGGAGAGATGCCTTCGCCCATAGTCCATCGCCTTGTGCATGTGAATGTGTAGGTATAGGTGTAGAAGCTGTAGAATGCGGGGACGCAGGGCGTGGTTTGAACCGTGGTCTCATATTCAATATGCACAGTTGGCCCCGTCAAATTGATGGTGTTCAGAACCACCGGATCGCTCTCCAGCGCCACCGGCAGCAACTCCCCGTTGTACTGCCAGTTGACGATGAGGTTGAGGAAGAACTTGCGTCCGTAGGCCACGCCGAAGTCCAGCAGCTTGCGGTTCTCGGCATCCCCCATGAAAATATGGCTGGAGTCGCCCGAGTATGCGCCGAAGACGCTGAAGGTGTTGGTTCGGGCGTAATAGGGGCTAACCGCGGGGGCGGCCTGGGCCAATGCGGTTGCTGCTCCCGTCATCAGTGTCAGTAGAATGATGAGGCAACCAAGACGTAGATTGGCGGGTCGGACTGCGCTTTCGCATTTTGACAAGATAATCTCCTTACGCACACCGGACTGGACGGCCCGGCAGAGCCTATAATCCTTTTTTGACTGTGAAATTCATTTTAAGGGAGCAAGCCGATGTCTTCACCCGCTGTAGCCTACGCTCGCCAGAACCACCCCCGTTTCTTGAAGGAACTCAAGGATTTGCTCCGCATTCCTTCCATTTCCACCCTGCCCGAGAACAAGGCCGATTGCCGCCGCGCCGCCGAATTCATTCTCCGCGAGCTGACCCGCATCGGCTTCGAGCACGCCCGCCTCATCGAAACCGAGAGCCATCCGCTGGTTTACGCCGATTGGCTGCACGCCGCCGGCAAACCTGTTGGCCTCTTCTACGGCCACTATGATGTGCAGCCCGTTGATCCGCTGGACGAGTGGATCTCGCCGCCCTTCGAGCCAACCGAGCGCGACGGCAACATCTACGGCCGCGGCACCTGTGACGACAAGGGCCAGGTCTGGGCGCAAATTAAAGCTCTCGACTCGCTCATGGCCGCGAACTCAGGCAAGCTGCCCGTCAACGTGCGCATCCTCTTAGAGGGCGACGAAGAGGTGGGAGGGGAGGGAATCGCAGCTTTTGTCGCCTCCAAGCCGCCCGAGCTCAAGGCCGACTTTGCCCTGGTCTCCGATACCGAACTCTTCGCCCCCGGCCTGCCCACTCTCTGCGTCGGCCTGCGCGGCATGATCTACACCGAGCTCGAAGTCCGCGGCGCCAAAACCGATCTGCACTCCGGCATGTACGGCGGCGCTGCTCCCAACCCCTTCGTCTCCCTGGCGCAGATGCTGGCCAAGCTCAAGGACGAGGACGGACACATCCTCATCCCCGGCTTCTACGACGGCATCATTCCTCCCAGCCCCGAGGAACTCAAAGCCTGGAGCAGCCTGCCTTTCAACGAAGAGCACTACCGCATCTCCGAAGTAGGCTCGCGCTCCCTGGTCGGCGAACCCGGCTACACCGTCATGGAGCGCACCTGGGCACGTCCCACGCTCGATGTGCACGGCATCCCCGGCGGCTTCATCGGCGCCGGCGCAAAAACCGTGATCCCCGCCAAGGCCGTTGCCAAGGTCTCCATGCGCCTGGTTCCCGGCATGACTCCCGCCAAATCCTTCGCCCTCTACAAGAGCTTCGTCGAGAAGATCGCCCCCGCCGGCGTCGAAGTCGAAGTGCGGCTCATCAGCGCCGGCGACCCCTGTCTGGTCCGCGTCGATAACCCCTACATTCAGGCCGCCACTCGCGCCCTGCATGAGGTCTGGGGCAAAGACACTGTCTTTATCCGCTCCGGCGGCTCCATCCCCATCGTCGGCGACTTCGACCGCCATCTCGGCACGCCCAGTGTCATGATGGGCTTCGGCCTGCCCGACGACTGCATTCACGCCCCCAACGAAAAGTTCCACCTCAAGAACTTCGAGCTGGGCATCGAATCGGTAATCCGATTCCTCGAAGAAGCCGGCAAATAACGCGCCGACCCAGGTCTCGATTCTGAGACCTGGGAGATCACCCGACCCCGTAGAATGCTTCTCTGCAAACAGTTTCTGGTGTACAATACGTACATACTGTAAGGGCGGTATGAGCTACGAATGGGATCCCCGCAAGGATGAGGCAAATTTCAGAAAGCATGGGGTTCGCTTTGCTGAGGCGGAGCCAGTCTTCGTGGACGATTTTGCTATTACGAACACGGACGATGAATCGGACCCACATGAAGTGCGGTTTGTCACAATGGGAACGGGCATGAAGGGGAGGGTTTTGGTGGTGGTTTACTGCTATCGTGTCAGAAAGATCCGCATCCTCTCCGCACGCCCTGCAGAGGCGCATGAGCGCAAGCAATACGAGGAGCACAGATGAAGCCAAGTTACGATTTTAGTAAAGGCAAGCGAGGCCGGATTTTGCCGCCGGAGCCGGAGCCGCTCGGCAAGACGCGCATCACGATTCGGCTGGATGAAGATCTGGTGGATCACTTCCTGAAAGAGGCCGGCGCCTTCGGCGGAGCAGTGGGCTACCAGACGCTCATCAACCAAGCCCTGCGTCAGCACGTGGAAGGCAAAGCGCCAAAGCTGGAAGAGACTCTGCGCCGCGTATTGCGCGAAGAGTTGCGGGTGGCAAGCTGATGACCTTCACGTTTGACGGCGAAGATGCCGTTCTGCTCGATTACCGCGATTACCACTAAGGAGGCCATATGCCCACGGAAATGCACAATCCGGCGCACCCCGGCCAGGTGCTTCAGGAATACCTGGAAGGGATGAACATCACGCATGTCGCCAAGCATCTTCACGTCTCGCGCGTGACGCTTTCCAAGATTCTCAACTGCCGCGCGGGCATTTCCGCGGAGATGTCGTTGCGCCTCTCGGCGGCGCTGGGAACGCACCCCAGTTTTTGGTTCGATATGCAATCGTCGTATGAATTTGCGCAAGCCCGGCGCAAGAAAATCCCAAAGATCGTGCCATTCAGCATTGCTGCATAGTCGGACGGGAAGATCACGTCTGCCCCACATCTTGATATTGTGAGAAGGGAAGACGCAACGCGCAACCGCCTCGCCCCCATCGCGTAATCTGAATCTAAGCCCATGTCCGATTTCCCCTCCAACGCGGAACCCTCCCCATCCCTGGAGCACTTCATCTCCTTCAGCCACGTCGGCATCTCTTTCGATGGCCGCTCCGTTCTGGAGGACATCAGCTTCTATGTCGATCGCGGCCAAACCCTCTGCATAATGGGCCGTAGCGGCGTGGGCAAGTCGGTGGCCCTGCGCATGTTGATGGGCTTTCTGAAGCCGGATGAGGGTTCCATCCGCGTCGAAGGCCAGGAGATCACCACCCTTGACGAAGAGGGTTTGCAGGCCATCCGCAAGCACGTCACCATGGTTTTCCAGAACGGCGCTCTCTTTGATTCCCTCAGCGTACGCGAAAACGTGGCCTTTCCCCTGCGCGAGCGCGGCGGCCTCAGCGAGGACCAGATACAGGGCAAGGTTGCCCAGTTGATCAACGTGGTGGGCGCCGAGGATGTGGTCGATGCCCTGCCGGCCAGCCTCTCCACAGGACGCAAACGCGCCGTGGCCATCGCTCGCGCCCTCGCCGCGGAGCCCGAGGTGGTTCTGTATGACGAGCCAACCACCATGGTCGATCCCCTCATCGCCCGCCGCCTCGGCGACCTGATCGAGATTCTCAAGTGCCATATGGGCAAGACCAGCATCGTGGTCACCCACGACACGCGCTTTGCCGAGCGGCTCGCCGACCTGGTCCTCTTCCTCCATCAGGGCAAGGCACTGTATTTCGGCCCTCTCCAAGGCTTCATGGCCTCTTCTGAGCCTGATATTCAGCAGTTTCTGGCTCTGGATGCCTACACGTTGCCTTCGGAATAAGATGCTTCTTGCGCCCTATTGATCCGGCCCATAAATAAAAGCACCGTGCCCCATCCATTTCGCAGGCTTTATCGCGAAATGTGTGGGAGGGCAATAAAACTATTTGAGGGCCGGATCAATAACCACAGCGCGGGATTTAGCTGAGGACTGGCTGCTGTCTCTTCGATTAAACTGGGAATGTGAAGATTGCGCTGGCCCAGATCAATCCCACTGTCGGGGATTTCACCGGAAATCTTGAGAAGATTGTCGCTGCCAGCCGCCGCGCGGCCTCTCAAGGCGCGCGGCTCACCGTCTTTTCCGAGCTGGCCCTCTGCGGTTACCCGCCCGCCGACTTCCTGGAAAAGCCGAGTTTCCTGGCCCGTTGCCGCACGGCCGTCGATCAGTTGGCCGAGGCCACCTGCGATTTGCCTA